>ENA-OQBV01000900-OQBV01000900.1-human-gut-metagenome-genome-assembly--contig:-NODE-900-length-16152-cov-5.216661_pt1 | contig 16152 bp, 21 predicted proteins | sample MGYA00242750_ERZ504559 | MGnify/ENA primary metagenome ERZ504559 (study PRJEB26092, sample SAMD00036230) | human gut metagenome | host: Homo sapiens | study: EMG produced TPA metagenomics assembly of... | reverse complement strand
TATGGTAGATGGAAAAAGTGGATTCTTATACTTTGATAAAAATGAAAGTATCTGTTATTCCCTGCACTGGGAGCATTATTTTCAACACATCATTCAGAAGTATAATAATACTTACAAAGTACAGATGAGTGTTATCACACCGCATGTATGTCGGCACACCTATTGCTCAAATATGGCAAAATCCGGAATGAATCCAAAAGCATTGCAATATTTGATGGGCCACTCAGATATCAGCGTAACGCTGAATACATATACGCATGTAAATCTTGAGTATGCCAGAGAAGAAATCGCCAGACTTCGGATTGGGTAATTACGATTCTTAATTGAAAACAGCAAGGTGTAAAATCTAAAAACATACACCTTATTTTACACCTTTTGCGGACGATATTATGCGAAAATAAACCAGGTTATGCCAGAAAGCAAAAACTTACAAAGGCTTACAAAGCCCGAAATACCAAGAAAAACTAAGAAATGCGAGGTTATGCAACAATGATAAAAGTGTTATTCATCTGCCACGGCACTCTTTGAAGAACTCCTTAAAAAGTCAGTAAAATCACTACTTGGAAGGTATTTGTGTGGAAGAAATAACCCGAAAATAACCCATAGATTTTTGTGTGAGTGTTACAAGATAAATAATTATAATTTAGGGATGTGACATGATGAGAATGAAAGCTGTAAGAATTCTAATAGTGGAATCTTACAGCTTTTTTTATAAATAAATTTGAAAGTAAAATCTTTATAATTTGGTATAGCGTGTTTTAAATGTAAAAAAACAGATAGTTCTTTACATATGGATGTAACAAAAGAGGCGTTTTTGTGAAGGTGTTTATGAGGTGAGGTAAGAGTCTTTAGTGGGGGTAAAATCTTTACATGTAATATCCTGTGTTCAAAAGGTAGGATTTAAGCGAAAAAAAGCATCGTGACCATGAGGAAATATAAAAGTAAAAAGTATTCTATGATAAAGTATAAAGGCTTAGAGGAGAATGTCTCTTCTAAGTTTTTTTAATAAGAAAGCAGTTTGGGCGTTTGCTTTTGAAGTTATAATAAGTGTAGTAAAACTTACACCAGATGGAACAGGATATCGTACTAAGATGATATTTGTTAAAAGAGAAACTATTGATGGATAGAATGTCGGATATTCAGTTACGATTTTTCAATATAGGGTTAGAAAGTTTTTTTGATGAAGTGTAATAATATGTGGTTATATGCTTTGTAGAAAAAATCCGTAGGAAGAATTAAAATTTTTTGTTTTGTGGAAAGATTATAATTATGATATACTGAAAGAAAATGATAAATTAGAATTTTAAAAAGGAGTGTGATGACCATGATTTTTGATTTTGAGCCTTGGCAATTAGATATTGATATTGACTTAACTAAACAATTATATAGAAGTTGTAAAGGAGACTTTGTATGGGTAGAAAAGAAATAACAACAAAAGAAGATTTAATGAAAGTAATAGAATTATTCGAAAATACTGGAATTACATACTGGTTGGATGGCGGATGGGGTGTAGATATTTTAGCTGGTAAACAAACAAGAATTCATAGAGATATAGATATAAATTTTGATGCTCAACATACGGAAAAATTGTTAAATGTGCTTTTGAATCTGGGCTATAAAATTGATACAGACTGGAAACCGGTTAGAATAGAGTTATATAGTGATGAACTTGGTTACTTAGACATTCACCCGTTCGTTTTAAATGAGGACGGAACTTCAAAACAAGCTGATTTAGAGGGTGGATGGTATGAGTTTGAAAAAGATTACTTTGGTAGTGTTTTTTTTGAAGGCAAAACAATTCCTTGTATATCTTTAAAAGGCCAAAAAGTTTTCCATTCAGGTTATGAATTAAGAGATAAAGATAAGCATGATATTTCAATTCTTGAAAGTTTATCAAAATAACATTGCTGTAATTTCTAAGATAAATTTCAGCTTGTCGAACTGAAAAACACTGTAATAACATGTGTAAAACAAAATGTAAAACACCCCACTGAGTAGGTAGGACTAAATACTCCTATGATTTCGATTTTGAAGTCATAGGGGTATTTTTTTGTGCAGAAAAATAAAAAATTTCCTTTTCCACCCTGTATTTTCCCCTCTGAGCCTTTCGTTATATGAGGACAAAAAAATAAAATTCCTTTTTTATTTGTAAAAAGCCCTATCTACGTTCTGATATATGAGGAACAAATTATAGTTGCCTTAAAAGAATCGGGCCTGATTCAAGAACAAAGAAAAAAACGAAAAGAGAAAGGAGAAATTACATGAACAAAACAATCTTAATGGGAAGACTGACAAAAGATCCGGAGGTGAAATATCTCCAGGATGAAAATAGTACTGCTATGGCACGATACACGCTGGCAGTAGACAGACGATATCGAAAGGATGGAAAGGCAGAAACAGATTTTATTTCCTGTGTTACCTTTGGGAAGAATGCTGAGTTTGCAGAACAATATCTGAAAAAAGGTTTGAAGATTTTAGTAAGCGGACGGATCCAGACAGGAAGCTATGTGAATCAGGAGGGGAATAAAGTTTATGCCACCAACGTGATTGTAGAAGAACATTATTTCGCAGAAGGGAAGAAACTGTCAGGATCAGAAAAGAAAGAAGATACCGATCCAGATGGATTTATGCATCTTCCAGACGGAGAAGAACTTCCGTTTGAGTAAGAAAAACTCGGATGCTGAAAGCAGAAGAGCGCACTTATATACCTTAAAAGGTATGTGCGTCCTACGGAAGTAGCATCTTTCTGAAGGGGAATTCCGAAAGTGTTGGCGGATGATCCATCCGAAGAAGGGTTCCCCTTCCGGCAGAAATGCCTATCCCGTAACAGAGAAAATGGAAGAGTTGAAAAAGGAGGAAAAGAACGATATGGCGAAGAAGAAAACATTTCAGGAATATACCCAGGAAGCACTTTATGAGATTGAAAAAACAGAAGCTGCATTGAAACAGGCAAAGCTTGAGAAGGAACAGGCAGAACACAGGATCCAGAGATCCTTGAATTATCTGGATACACAGAAAAAGAAAAAGCGAAAGGCACGAACCCATCTGTTGATCCAGAAGGGAGCAGCCATAGAAGCAATCTGTAAAGATACCAAATATCTGACAGAGGCAGAATTTTATCAGCTGATGGATGAACTTCTTCATGATCCCGCTTGTAAGTTTTGTGATGTCGTTCATGAAATGGTTCGTGGACGGGCGGAAACTGCAGAAGCGAAGGAACGAGAATTCGCAGAAGAGGAAGCACTATTAAAGGCGATGCAGCGAGGTGAACTGCCACAGGGAGATGAGTAAGATGGGATGTTATCACTTTCATCTGAATCAATTATCCAGAGGAAAAGGACAGTCTGCCATTGCCAGTGCTGCTTACCGAGCCGGTACAAAACTGGAATGTACGTATTATGGAGAAGTAAGTGATTATACGAGAAAAGGCGGTGTGGTATTAGCGGAGATCCATCTTCCCAAACAGGCTCCGGAGAGATTCAAAGACAGGGAGACCCTTTGGAATGAGGTGGAATGGATCGAAGGGAATAAGAAAGCACAGCTGGCACACAGCTTTGATATTGCCTTGATGAATGAGTTTTCCATGGAAGAAAATATTGAGCTTGCAAGAAGATTTGTAGAAGAACAGTTAGTCGCAAGAGGGATGATCGCAGATCTGGCGATCCATGATCCGAAGAAGGCAAAGGATAAAATACCCAATCCACATATGCACATCATGGTTCCCATCCGCCCTTTACAGGAAGATGGTACCTGGGGACAAAAACAAAAAAAGATTCCAGTACTGACACCGGATGGACAGCCGGTTTTGAATCAGAAAGGACAACCGGTATTTCGGGCGGTACATACAACGGATTGGAGCAGGAAAGAAACCTTGGAAGAATGGAGAAGTGCCTGGGCGAGGATGTGCAACGAACTGTATGAAGAAAAAGGACTTACAGAAAGAGTCGATGCCAGGTCTTATGAGGAACGGGGGATTGATAAGATCCCGATGGTGCATGAAGGACCGAATGTACAGGCAATGGAAGCAAGAGGGATTTCCGCTGCACTGGGAAGTTTAAAACCGGCTCATCCGTGCCTTGAATGATATGAAGGAACGGGCAAAGAATCTTCTTCAATGGTCGTTGCTTCGACAAAGCCAGTTGATGGAACGGATGCTGTCCTTACATCAGCCAACCTTAGCGGATTATCTAAGAAACTATTACGACAAGAGAAATGCAGTTGCAGAATCCTACGCTTATGGAACACAAAAGGCGAAGAATACAAATCTGAAACAATTTGCAGAGACGATCCGCTTTCTGGAAGAGCAGGATGTGAGAACCCCAGAACAGCTGACAGAGAAAATCCAGGAATTAGATACTCAGCTAAAAGAGGTAAGTCAGCGGTTGAATCAACAACTGTCTGCTTTGCGAAGTGTCAACAGCAATCTTTATGCAATGAAAGAGTATTTTGAAACAAGACCTGTTTATCTGGAATTAAAGAACAAATATTTTGGCAGGGAAAAATTCAAAGAGGAACATAAGAAGGAACTTAGCGGATATTATCGTTCGGAAAGAATCTTAAAAGAAAATCTAGACCCAAGTGGGAAGATTCCGGAAGGACAATGGAAACGAGAAGCCGCTCGTTTATCAGAAGAGATAGCTGCTTTACGAAAAGAAGATAAACGGATCCATGCCATGTTACGAAAGTATGAGGGAATCAAAAATCATGTGGAAGCTTTGATGGCAGAGGAAGGAGAAGGTGTCTCTCTTCCAGAAACAAACAAACGGGAGCAATCCACAGAAACAAAAGAAGCAGTGAGAACCATGAAACGAAAGAAGAAACATCATGGAATGGAGTTATAGGAGGAATTTTAGAAGATGGAAGAATATACAAGAGAACAGATTCAAAGAGCAGATGATACCGATTTATATGTTTTTCTTTCTGGGAGAGGAGAACAGTTCAAACGATGTGGAAAGGAATACAGGTGGTTACGACATGACAGTGTGATGATCAACAAGAACGAATGGTATCGTTTTAGTCAGAATAAAGGCGGTCATGCCATCGATTTTATGAAAGAATTCTACGGTCTTTCTTTTGCAGAGGCAGTCAAAGAATTATTAGGAGAAGAGGGAGTTGGAGAAACCAACAGAAGAACGGCGAAGGAAGATGCAGGCAGACAGAAGGTCTGCCCCATCCCCTTGCCTGGATTGGAATTGCCAGAAAGAAATGAAAGCTGTGAGATTGCAAGGAAGTATCTCATTGAGCAGAGGAAACTATCGGAATGGCTGATAGATCAGATGATTGCAAAGGGGGATATTTATGAAAGTAAAAACTATCACAATGTGGTGTTCGTTGGAAGAGACAAAGAACAGAATCCCAGATATGCAGCTATGCGTGGAACTGATGAGAACCGATATCGTGGGGAAGCAAGAGGTTCAGAAAAAGCCTATGGATTTGGCCATATAGGAACGGATGAAAAACTATTTGTGTTTGAATCCCCCATTGATCTTTTGTCTTATATCACTGCAGTTCCAGAAGAATGGGAAAAGCATAGTTATATTTCCCTGGGAGGATTGAGTGAAAAAGCAATGAAACGGATGTATACAGAATATCCTCATATCCATTCCATCTACTTGTGTCTGGATAATGATGAGCCTGGAAATGAGAGATGCAGGCAGTTTGTTTCTCTTATTCCGGAGGAACTGAGTGTGTACCGATTAGAACCGGTGAAGAAAGACTGGAATGAATGTCTGGTAGCAGAAGTTCCGGTAGAAAATATGGCAAAGCAGATGTGTTGGAGAGATGCCAGGGAAAAACCAGTTCCAGTCATGAAGATGTCGGAGGTTGAGGAAACGGTGGTCCAGTGGTTATGGTATCCGTTCATTCCCTTTGGAAAGGTTACTTTGATCCAGGGGAATCCGGGAAAAGGAAAAACGTGGCTTGCAATGGCAATCGCCGCATACTGTACAAATGGAAAAGAACTTCCCAATGCACTTCCCATAGAACCCTTTAATGTGTTGTATCAAACAGCAGAGGATGGGATAGCAGATACCATTAAGCCTAGATTAGCAAAATGTGGTGCAGATATGACAAGAGTACGCTTCATCAATGAAGATGAAAAACAGCTTTCTATGACGGACGATCGGATTGAAAAAGCCATCCGACAGAATAATGTACGCCTCATGATCATGGATCCCATACAGGCTTATCTGGGAGCCAATGTGGATATGAACCGGGCGAATGAGATCCGTCCCTTATTTCGACATCTCAGTACGATTGCAGAGAGAACTGGATGTGCCATTGTTCTCATTGGACATTTGAATAAGTCATCGGGAAGTCAGAGCGATTACCGTTCCTTGGGATCCATTGATATCGCAGCGGCAGTACGAAGCATCTTATTTGTAGAAAAGGTGGAAAAAGAGAAGGAACAGGATATCCGAGTGGTATATCAGCAAAAGGATTCTCTTGCTAAGAAGGAAAATCCGGTAGCGTTTTCTTTAGGAGAAGAAGGCTTAAAATGGTTAGGAGAATACGATATATCCATTGAAGATCTGCTGATGGGGAAAGCAGGAACGAAAAAGGAAACGAAACTGGAAAAGGCACAGAAGTTGATCCTGGAGTTATTAACCAAACGAAAAGTAATGTGTTTAGAAGAATTAGAGGCAGAACTACTAGCCTATGGGATTTCTTCCAGAACAGGAAGAGATGCAAGAAAGCAGCTGGAAAACAGAATGAGCTACGACTGGTGTCAGGGAAGAAAAACAGTTGCGTTGACAACAGAATAAAGGATGACATTGGCAAAAAACTACTTTGGCATTGGCAGTCTTTATAGATACCTTTGCCAGCCGCCAATGTCAAAAACAAAGATAATAGAAGGAGGCATACAAATGACAAGTTATGATATACCTTATTGGAAGAAGTATACATTATCCATTGAAGAGGCAGCATCCTATTTTCGTATTGGAGAAGGAAAGCTTCGTAAGTTAGTCAGTGACAATCCAAATGCAGAGTATTTGCTTTGGAATGGGAATCGTGTACAGATAAAACGAACAAGATTTGAAAATTTTATTGATACACTCAGTGCGATATAAAATGAAATTTAAAAGAAGGAGGTGTTCGAATTAGGGGTTACATGATATACTAACAATATCATGTTGCGTCCCCTTGGAGGTAGGATATGATTTCAAAGAGACGTGATGATAAAGGCAGAGTTCTCCAGCAAGGAGAATGGCAGGAACCAAGTGGACGTTACCGCTATAAATATACAGATTCACTTGGTAAGCGTAAAATATTATATAGTTGGAGATTGACAGAAGCAGATAAGATGCCGGAAGGTAAACGGGCAGATCTTTCTCTCAGGGAAAAAGAAAGAAAAGTTCAGTCCTTACAGATGCAAGGGATTACAGGAAGTAACATTACAGTGCTTGAACTTGTGGAACGATATCTTTCCCTGAAAACAGGAGTAAAGCATAATACTTTAGCGAATTACAAATTTGTGGTGAATGTATTGAAAAAGGAAGAATTCGCTTATAAGAAAGTGGATGATGTGAAACTTTCTGACGCAAAGATTTTTCTGATAAAACTACAAAGAGATGGTAGAGGATATAGTTCCATTCATTCCATCAGAGGTGTTTTAAGACCTGCTTTTCAAATGGCTGTGGATGATGACTTGATTCTAAAAAATCCATTTGGATTTGAATTAGGTACAGTACTTGTTAATGACAGTCAGAAAAGACAAGCTGTTTCTCCGGAAGATGAAGCAAAATTTCTCGAGTTTGTAAAGAATGATCCACATTATAATCAGTATTATGATGCATTTTATATCTTATTCAAGACAGGTCTTAGAATATCTGAATTTTGTGGGCTTACTGTAAAAGATTTGGACTTTAAAGAAGATATTATCAATGTGAATCATCAGTTGCAAAGAACTCGAGAAATGAAGTATATCATCGTATCTACAAAGACAACAAGTGGTACGCGGTTACTTCCAATGGAAGCGGATGTAAAAGAGGCATTTCTTCGAATCTTGAAGAATAGAAGGAAACCAAAACGTGAGCCGATGGTGGATGGATATGGAGGATTTCTGTTTCTGGATAAGAATGGAAGACCAATGGTTGCACTTCACTGGGAAAAGTACATGCAGCATGCAAGAGAAAAATATAATCGTGAACATTTGTTGCAGTTGCCGCCAATTACTCCTCATGTATGCAGGCATACTTATTGTACAAATATGGCCAATTCAGGGATGAACCCAAAGACACTGCAATATCTGATGGGGCATTCAGATGTATCTGTAACACTTAATATTTATACGCATACCGGCTATGATGATGCAAAGAAAGAACTTGCCAGATTAAAAGAAGCAAGGGATGAACTGGAAAAGAAAAAGTTTATAACCCAAAAACATGCACAAACAACTCATGTAAGCCTTATCTCATAAGGAATTTGGGACTTTAAAAATAACCCATTTGTACCACAAATGCCCGAAAAAACATGAGAAAATACAAGAATTTATAAGAAAAAGAACCTTTCAAGTAAAAAATGCACAAAGGCTGAAAAGCCAGTATTTATAAGGCTTTGAGAGGATATGAGGAGATAAAATGGAGAAAATAAAGGTACTATTTATTTGCCACGGCAATATCTGCCGCAGCACCATGTCACAATTTGTCTTCAGGACATGATCAACAAAAAAGGTCTCACTGACCAGTTTTACATTAATTCAGCGGCTACCAGCCGGGAGGAAATCGGAAATGGTCCCCATTATGGGACGGTAAATAAGATGAAACAGGTTGGAATTCCGGTTCTTCCACACAGGGCGGTTCAGATGACAAAAAAGGATTACCGGGAGTATGATTATCTGATTGGCATGGACGAGGCCAATATCCGAAATATGATGCGGATTGCAGGCGGCGATCCGGAGGGGAAGATTCATATGCTGCTTGATTACAGTGATTCACCAAGAGCCATTGCGGATCCATGGTATACAGGAAATTTTGATATCACATATGATGATGTTGTGGAAGGATGTACTGCTTTTTTTAATTATCTGGAGGAAAGTGGCAGTATTTTTTGATTGAAATAGTGCGAAATCAATCATGTGCGGAGAGTGAGGACTGTTGTATTATGGTACAGGCCGCTGAGGTCTGTCAGAGAATATAATAAAATAGTTATTTGGTACTTCCGGAGGGAGAATTTGTCGATGAAAAATTCTTTACATCCGCCAGCATTGCTTATATACTGATAGCAGAGCAGCTCTTTTGGGAATCAAATCCCAGTCTATTTTCTTAGCTGTAAAGGAGTAACATCAAACAGTACATATATAGAGGCTGCAGAGTGTACATATAAGAGCAAGCAGCTTCTATAGATAGGCTGTAACAGGGATTAGAAATAAAAATTTTATGTAATTTTCCCAATGTGCTTATTTACAGTTCTTAAAACGTAATCAGGCCTAAGTGGTCTTATTACCGTATCTAATCAATTTCATGGGTGTTTCGCCCGGGCTAACAGGAAAGAATGAGGAGTATAAATGCAGGAAGGTTATGAATGTTTCATAGAGGACTTTCGCCAGAGGCTTCTGGAGGCAACAGGATTTGGAGCAGACAGAATTTATTATAAGAAAAAGGAAGAGTATCCGGTTACACCGGGGGACCGATTGTTTATAAAGCGGAGGGAAGCCGGAGAGATTGCGGAGATCTGTGCTTTGTATATTTCAGATCTTTATGAAGAATATTGTCAGGGAGCAGAGATAGATGAGCTTCTCGGTGATGTTATGAAACGGCTGGAAAGTTTTTCGAGAACAGACATTGCTAAAAATGTTAAACTTCTGAATGATTATGAAAAGATAAAAAAAGAACTTTTTATCAGGCTTGTAAATGTACAGAGGAATAAAAGTGATCTGGAAGACGCTGTGTGCAGAGATACCTGGGAGATATTGCAAATGGTTCTCTATGTGAAAATGGGAGAAATGGAACATTATATGACCAGTATGAAAATTAAGCGGCATATGATAAAACACTGGAACAGGGACGAGGATAAGATATTTGAAGAAGCTCTTTTGAATACGTATTTTATTTCTCCGCCAAGAATTTACTGCTGGGGAAAAAATGATTTTTGACCCAAGATATGACGGGGAAAATTTTATGAATATACTTGCTGATTATCCCATCAGAAAGGATGCAATAGGAAATTGCCTGAGTACGGTAAGAAGGACAAATGGTGCAGTTGCAGTTTTTCTTCCGGGAGTAGCGGAGCGGCTGGCAAATCTTTTTCAGGGAAGCTTTTATCTGGTGTTTACCAGTATACATGAGGTGATGATTCATAATGCAGCAACTGCAAAACCGGAGGATCTTCGCAGAGTTCTGGAGGATACCGTAAGGGATACCACGCCGGAAGAGGATTTCCTGACACTTAATATTTATTTTTATGACAGGGATACAGGTCAGTTCAGCCTCTGTCAGACACAGGAGGCAGAAGAAGTCTGATATTTTAGAACGGCAGGGAAAATGCACTGGTTCTGATGAAAAGATAACGCAGGGGAAAAGTATGCATATACTGTCATAAAAGGAATATCAGGGGGAAACACCTTTGGCATATAAAATTGTACTTGACGCAGGACACGGCGGAGGTGATCCGGGAGCTGTTTATCAGGGAAGACAGGAGAAAGATGATACGCTCACACTCACCATGGCTGTAGGAGAAATTCTGGAAAGAAATGGGATTGATGTGGTGTATACCAGAACTGAAGATATATATCAGACTCCGTTTGAAAAAGCAAAACTTGCAAATGAATCCGGGGCAGATTATTTTATTTCTTTTCACAGAAACAGCAGTCCAAGAGATAATCAGTATCAGGGCGCTGAGGTTCTGGTATATGACCGCAGTGGAATAAAATATGAGATGGCTGAAAATATACTTGGAGCGTTGGGGGAGGTTGGATTCCGTGAGATAGGTGTTAAGGAACGTCCCGGTCTGGTAGTATTAAGGAGGACAAAAATGCCTGCACTTCTGGTCGAAGCAGGATTTTTGAATACGGATTCAGATAACGAGCTTTTTGACCAGCAGTTTGATGATACGGCAGATGCCATAGCCGGAGCGATACTTGGTACACTGACGGGAGAAACGATAGAAGATCCTCTTTATTATCGTGTTCAGACAGGGATTTTCAGAAACCGGGAAAATGCAGACAGAATGCTGTATCAGCTGATGGAACAGGGATATCCGTCTTTTATCTTAGAGGAAAACGGTCTTTATAAAGTGCAGACGGGTGCTTTTCAGCAGATAGGAAATGCAGTGGATATGGAACAGAGATTGCGCGATGCAGGATATAGTACTATAATTGTAAACAAAATAAATGTTAAGGTTCATTTTGTTTATAGCAAGGGGGTGTAATTTATTCCGGCATGCTTGTGAATAAGATGAGCTTTGATAAGGAAGTTTCAGTTTTTTGCTATAAATGAGCAAATATCGAATTTTGCACAATAGAATCCGTAACACACAGACATAAAGGGAATATTAAGCTTTATATGTGCATCTTATAAAGACAAATTCGTGATGATTTTGTGTACTTTTTCAAATTTGCTCATTCATAGTTTTTTGTAAATTACGGTCAGATACCTGGTGTGTTCGTAAAGTATAAACATGACAAAATAAATATTACAAACGAACAAATGATAAATTTTTGTACAATATAGTTTTTTAATGAGTAAACACTGAAATTTTGCATAAAAAATTGTAATGTACAGATATAAAGGAAGTGTCAGAGTTTATATGGGAATTATACAGAGATAAACAGATGGACCCTTATTTGATTTTAGAAAATGTACATTTACAGAAGAGTACGTGAGGAAGAGGAAAGATAAACTATATAAAGATAAACGGAAGAGTTTTGCAGAATTTCCGGAAAGTAAATTGATAGATAAAAACCTTGGAGTGGGAGGAGAGTACAAATGACAGAGTATGAGAAATTTTTGCAGGAATTGGAAACATTTATTTTTGTGGAAAATAAACCGGAGAAAGTGGATATTATTTTTGTTCCGGGAAATGGATATCCGCAGATGGCAGAGCAGGCAGCTATATTATATAAGGAAGGGATTGCTTCCTGCATTCTTCCAAGTGGAAGATATAGTGTTACACTGGGAAAATTTGTGGGGGTTCAGGCAAAATCTGATAAATACTATGAAGATTATCATACAGAATGGGACTTTCTGAAAGATGTTCTTGTAAAAAACGGAGTAAAGGAAAATGATATTTTAAAAGAAGATCGTGCTACTTTTACCTGGGAAAATGCAAAATATTCCAGAATGGTTACAGACAGTAACGAAATATCTGTAAAAAAAGCTATTATATGCTGCAAAACCTATCATGCCAGAAGGGCACTGATGTATTATCAGAAGGCATACCCGGAAACTGAATTTCTGGTATGTCCTTCTGACGTGGATGGAATCAATCGCAGAAACTGGAAAAATACAGAAGAAGGAATTCTGGCAGTCACAGGGGAGGCTACAAGAATCATAAACCAGTTTTCTTTGATGATGGAGTAGGGAAAAAGGACTGAGTTATATCAGGTTTTTTCTGCATAGCAGTCGGAAACTATATGTAGAATTTATAAAGACTAAATATCGAATTTTACACAATAAAATCAGTAATATACGGATATAAAAAATATTAAGTTCTATATGTGCATCTTACAAAGAAAGATTTGTAATGAGTTTGTGCTCTTTTTTTATTAATTTGCTCATTTATAGTTTATAGCCTGCAAATAAAAAGTAATTGATTTTATGTCAAGTACTTTATATAGCAGAATCAGGTATGTGCAAGAGAAAAATTCTATTTGTGCAAGACTAAATTCTGTCGCGGATACAGTGTGGAATTTAAGTTTATAGTTTGCCTCATTTTATAACGCATTTTATAACACTGAAAAAATTATATTTTAGGGGTGTCGAAAAAAACAGAACTATGATATAATACCTATGTCGTAATGTGAAATATTCTGTTACGAAATATTTACAAAAACATAAAAATCTGATATATTAAAAATGAATGAAAACAGGAAATCTGTTACAAACAGATTTTGATTATTATATAGATAAAACTAATGATTATATATTGATGTTGATAATAGATGAGGTGTAATAATGAAAAAAAATAACGGTAAGAGAAATGTACAGTTTTTGGCAGCAGCGGCGTTAACAGCAGCTTTAATGGCAGGGCAGATTCAGCCGGCAGCAGTTTACGGAAGTGAAAACATTCAGGTCAGCAGCCTGATTCCGGATAATGTGACTGTGGAACAGCCGGTACCCCTTTCTGAGATTTCTCTTCCATCCAGTGAATATGGTACTTTATCCTGGGCAGACGAGTCAAGTGTGCCGTCAGAACGCGTACAGTCTTACGATGTTGTTTTTCGTCCCTATAATGCAGCAGATCTTTCAAAAAATCTCAGGGCTGGGGACGGGAAGCTCTGATGTGATCTACAGCAGTGTGAGAGTAGTAGTGAGCGGTATTGAAGAAAATGAATCCCAGGAAGAGGAATGGTCTGAGGATCAGGACGACAGCCAGTGGGAGGAAGAAAACAGCGGCACAGAAGAGAATGACAGCCAGGAATCAGAAGACCAGAACACTGGCTCCGAGGGCGAAGATACTGGTGAATCTGACTCAAATGGACAGGAAAACGAGGGCTTTCAGCAGAACAGTGGCGGTGATTCTGCAGATGAAGACAACAATAACTCTAACGGAAACCAACAGTCAGAAGAGGAATCTCAGCAGAACAGCGATTCTACAGAAGAGAATGGCAATCAGGAGTCCGAAGACCAGAATGCTGGCTCCAAGGATGAAGATACCGGTGAATCCAATGGAAACGGACAGGAAAACGGTGAGTTAGAAGGGGAGTCTCAGCAGAATGGAGAATCCCAGGATAATGCCGGAGATAAGGAAGATATGCCGGAAACAGGGGAAAAAACCAGAGGTATCTGTAACCCTAGAGCCAACCGTAACACCGGAAGTATCAATAACACCCGAACCAACCATAACACCAGAAGCATCAGTAACTCCGGAACCAACTGTAACTCCGGATGCCGATAAGGATAATATTTTTGAACAGGAAGATCAGAAAGACCAGCGTCCGTCAGATCTGGAAGAAAATCTTACAGAAGAAGAAAAGAAAGAGCTGGCTGCTGCAAATCATACCAGCAACGGGATTTCTGTGTCTGGAAATCAATCTGCCATGGTATGTTCAGTTCAGAGCAACCAGCGGAGAGGATTACCAGTTTACAAATGAAAACGAGGCCAATCTGTTTAAATCCTATGAATTTGAGCTTTGGGATCTGAGAAACAATACAGAATATGAAATTCCGGACGGAGAGTATATCAGTGTGACAGTTCCGGTAAAAGCAGGTTATACATACACTATTGAGCATCTTCTGGACAGTGGGGCAATGGAAACGATTGTTCCCAGTGTGGAAGGAAGCACTATGGTATTCAGCACCCATTCTTTCAGCCCCTTTGGTATTGCAGGAAGTAAACCGCTTGTAGGAGGAGAAAATTCAGGAAGATGGATACGGGGGATTTAGTACCGGTTGCAACAGTAACACCTACCGCTTCTGCAGGAGTAACAGCAGTTCCGGAAAAGGATGACAGCAGCAGTGTACAGAAGCCACAGGATGACAGTAAGGATTCTGATAAACAGACAAATACATCAGAGGACAGCAGTAAAGAAGCTGAAGAAAATGATGGCAGTTCCAAATCTGCGGTGAATACAGGAGACAACACAATGATCGCACCTTTTATAATTCTGGGTGTGGTAGCTATTGTGGTAGTAGGCGTGATTATTTACTTCAGAAAGAAAAAATAAATTATAGTAAGGCATAAGAAAAAAGCCCCCCCATATAATGTTATGGGGAGGGCTTTTTTATGAAAACAAAAACTGTTTTAAGATCATTGTTTCTTGCATATGGCCTGACAGGCGTCTGCCTTCTGCTTCTGGCATTCCTGGTATTTCAGTTTGATCTGGGACTGGCGCCGGTATCAGCGGGAATTGTGGCAGTGTATGTAATCTCCTGTCTGGCAGGGGGCTTTATGGCAGGAAAAATCATGCGAAAGGATAAATGTTTTTGGGGGATTTTAGTAGGTCTTGCATATTTTATACTTCTTGTTTTGGTATCCTTTGCCACAGAAGGAAAGTGGGATATGTCTTTTCAGCATTTGCTGACTACTTTTTGTATGTGCCTGGGCGGAGGGGCTCTTGGAGGCATGCTTGCATAACCTAAAAAAAGACTTTTATTTGAGAGAATTTTATGCTATACTATGCCCAGACAATTATATATACATAAGGAGGATATACAATGGAGCATATCAAAACATTAAATACAAAGAACCTGCAGAACACAGTGAAAAAAGGTGGATGTGGTGAGTGCCAGACTTCCTGCCAGTCCGCATGTAAAACTTCCTGTACTGTAGGAAATCAGAGCTGCGAGCATAAATAAGGCGGAGTTCAGGGAAGTCAGTTAAGCAGCGGGTGAGTCCGCTGCTTATTCTTTTTTATTTACCGGGAAAGCAGTGTATTTTGTACTAATTTCCCTAGTAAATAAAATATTCTGCGGGAATGTAACCGGATGCACGAGGAATATAAGCGTTCATGGCTGTCTGCATCTGGCCAGAAAAGCAGAGTAAGTCTCTCAGGGATTGAGAGATTTAGGGCGTTCCAAGCGGCTCCGTCCGCTTTGTTCGCAGAAAAGTGTTTTATAAACTGTAAATGAAAAAGAGTGCAAAACTCAGTATTTACTCATTTATGGTTGAACAGATAAAAGTGTACAGAAAGCAGACAGATATGCTTGAAGTAAAAAAGCGGATCTAGGAGGCTGAGTGTACAGTCCCTGAGAATATAAGAGGACAGGGAACCTGCAGAAAAAGTTCACCTGACTTCTGAAGTGAGTTCAGGACAGATGAAATCTGTCCTGGATTTTTCAGGTATAATTACAGGAAAGGATTTCAAAAAAACTGAGTCTGATTCACAGATACCAGAGCAATGGATATAATATTGTTCTTGACATTTAACAGTGGATGTATTCACCTGGTAGACCTTGTACCTATGAGGTCCTGCCATGCATGGAGAACGAGCTGTCAACAGAAGAAATCGTGGAAAGGCTGAAGACAGATTCAGCCCGGAGGAGATCAGAACTT
>ENA-OQBV01000899-OQBV01000899.1-human-gut-metagenome-genome-assembly--contig:-NODE-899-length-16157-cov-2.650842_pt1 | contig 16157 bp, 17 predicted proteins | sample MGYA00242750_ERZ504559 | MGnify/ENA primary metagenome ERZ504559 (study PRJEB26092, sample SAMD00036230) | human gut metagenome | host: Homo sapiens | study: EMG produced TPA metagenomics assembly of... | reverse complement strand
AACACGCCGGGTAACTACACCTTCATCCTGAAAGGGACGAAAGAGGTTCCGCGCCGCCTGTTGCAGGAAAAACGTAAAACCATCGGGATGCGCGTACCGTCGAACCCGATCGCGCATGGCGCTGCTGGAAACCCTCGGCGAACCAATGCTCTCGACTTCGCTGAATGCTGCCGGGAAGTGAGTTTACCGAGTCCGACCCGGAAGAGATCAAAGATCGTCTGGAGAAGGTGGTTGAGCTGATTATTCACGGCGGCTATCTCGGTCAGCAACCGACCACCGTGGTCGACTTAACCGAAGATGCGCCAGAAGTGATTCGTGAAGGCGTGGGCGATGTTAAGCCTTTCTTGTAGAGGTGTAAGCAGATATACTACGCGGCCATCAAAGCAGGGCCAGGCCCTCTTTTGACCTGATTCGACGCCTGTGAAGGCGACACCTGAGGAAGCTCAATGAGCGAGAAGTTACAGAAAGTGCTGGCGCGCGCCGGCCACGGTTCGCGCCGTGAAATCGAAGCCATTTATTGAAGCGGGCCGCGTGAGTGTGGACGGTAAAATCGCCACGCTGGGTGACCGCGTAGAAATCGTACCGGGGCTTAAGATCCGCATCGACGGTCATCTTATCTCCGTGAAAGAGTCTGCTGAACAGATTTGCCGCGTGCTGGCTTACTATAAGCCGGAAGGCGAGCTGTGTACCCGCAACGACCCGGAAGGTCGCCCGACGGTGTTTGACCGTCTGCCTAAACTGCGAGGTGCGCGCTGGATTGCCGTGGGTCGTCTGGACGTTAACACCTGCGGCCTGCTGCTATTTACCACCGACGGTGAGCTGGCAAACCGTCTGATGCACCCAAGCCGTGAAGTGGAACGTGAATATGCCGTGCGTGTCTTCGGCCAGGTTGATGAAAATAAACTGCGCGACCTGTCGCGTGGCGTTCAGCTAGAAGACGGTCCTGCAGCATTCAAAACCATCAAATTTACCGGTGGTGAAGGGATTAACCAGTGGTATAACGTCACGTTGACTGAAGGGCGTAACCGCGAAGTGCGTCGCTTGTGGGAAGCTGTAGGCGTACAGGTTAGTCGTTTGATCCGCGTGCGTTATGGCGATATCCCGCTGCCAAAAGGTTTGCCACGTGGTGGCTGGACCGAGCTGGACCTGGCGCAGACAAACTATTTGCGTGAGCTGGTGGAGTTAAAGCCGGAAACCTCATCGAAAGTCGCCGTTGAGAAAGATCGACGTCGTATGAAAGCGAACCAGATCCGCCGTGCGGTTAAGCGCCACACCCAGGTCGGCAGCAGAGAGTCGACGTACGCTCCGTGTACCCTCGACGACTTAAAAGAGTGCGGCATGGATTATTGGGCCTTGGGTCATATCCATAAACACGATATTTTATGTGAAAAGCCATATATCGTCTATGCCGGCAATCCCCCAGGGGCTGGACTGCACGGAAAGCGGTCCCCGTGGCTGTTATTACGTCGAAGTTGGACCCTATGGAACGACGAATATCGAATTCATCGATACCAGCATCGTCCGCTGGGAAAGCATCGACATCGCCATCGACGGCCTCGAGTCGGTATCGGAACTGCGCGGTGCCGTGCGCTTTGCCAAAGAAAAAGTGCGTCGTGATATCGGAAAACCGACTTTCCTGACCGTTAATTTTACGGGCAGCGGCAGCATGTACCATGTCATCAATAATCCGGAAGCGACGCAGTACTGGCTGGAAAGCTGGCGTGAAGAAGAACAGGGAAAGTATGCCTTCGTCATGGTCGAACGGCTGCGCAATCTGGCCCGCCCGAAAATCAACATGGATGAACGGAGTAAATTGCCCGACTCCATTGGCGATTATTTAAATGTTTTCGACAATTTAGAAAAATTGGAGCCCGCTGAAAAGGCCAAGGCCCTGCGGGATATCCTCATGAATCGACCGGAGTTCGAACGCCTCGGTGCGTACGGCCGGGCGATTTCGGATGACCGCCTGCTGGAAAACTTTGAAAAAGCCAAGTGGCTGGGCATGCAGCGCTTGCTGGAACATAGAAGAGGATAATGTCATGAAGATTATACAGATGGAATTAGCTGATTTCGGGATTTATCATGGAGTCAAATGGAATCCCCCTGAAAGCGGACTGATCGTCATGCACGGCCGCAATGAAAGCGGCAAGACGACCCTCATGAAGTATGTCCGCTCCATGTTCTTCGGCTACTTGCGGGGCGATTGGCACGGCTATTTCGGCAGTATGGATATCCGCCGGGAAGACGGAAAAGAGTACAAAATCGTCCGCAATGAAAAGAATATACCTTATCCGATGGTGACGAAAACCTTCAGGAAGAACCGGCCGACTTGTGGTGGCACGGCCTGGATCGTCAGACCTACGATAAGATTTTTGCCATGGGTCTGGAAGACCTTCAGGGCTTTAAAATCCTGTCCAATGAAGCCGTCCGCAATCACTTTTTCAGTATTGAAGGCGGCGTCGCCATGGGCCTGGCCCGCAGCGAAGTGGCCAAAGAGATGGGCGAGCTCCTGGTGGCCTCACCTCAGGGGAAAAAGCCGATCAACGCCCTGCTCAATGAGCAGAAAGACTTCGACCGTCGGATCAGCAGCCTGGCCTTTGATGAAGATGAATTCGCCAAGCTTCAGGAAACGGAACGGACGACTCATGAAATCGAAAACCGTATCCGCCTCGATATCGAAGAATCGAAACAGCAGATCGAACAGATTTCCATGCCCATCGCGGCCTGGGATGTCTATAAACGCGGGCAGGATGCTCTGCAGCAGATGCAGAATTTGGCCGACGTATCGCAGTTTCCCATGGATGGCGCTCAAAAATGGGCCGATATGGACCAAAAGATTAAAGAAATCGACGAACAGATCCAACACCTAAAAGAAATCAACCAAAAGGGTCCGGCTTTTCAGGAATCTTGGAAGCGCTGGCTCGTCTGCGGCCCTCAAATCGACGATATTTACCGCAGCATCCCGGCCTGGAAGCAGGGCTTGGATGAATTAAAAGACCACGAAGATAAAGAAATCGATTGGGACTTTGAAAAAAATAAACAGGCCGAAACCCTGAAAGGGTGGACCGTTACCGGTGAAATCCCGGAAACCGTCGACTGGCCGCGCGGTATGGCGGCGGCATCGGCGTTGGAACACAGCCGTCAGGAAATGGAAAAATGGCAGGCAGCCAAGCCTAAGAACGTATCGGCGCCGGAACCTGAAGCAGAAGATACGGAAAAGACGAAAGACGAGTGGAAATACCGTTGGAACAAGCAGTCGCTGCCATCCAGTCGGCCGTTACGGAACGGCAGACCCTGCAGGAACAGCTCGATTGGCTTAAAAATGGGGCTACGGGCCCCTCCAAGGCCTTTACCGTATTGGGCGTCCTTTTCCTGTTGGCGGCTGTAGCCTGCGTCGCCGCCGTATATCTGGCGGACTTTGATTCGACGCTTGGCCTGGGGGCCGGCGCGGCCTGTGCCGTCATCGCCGTTATTTCCCTGGCCCGTCAAAAAACGGGGACCGATCGCATTCCCCGTAAAATCGCTGAAATAGAAGGCCAGTTGGGAACGCTTGACCAAAAAATCAGCGAGCTTTCAAAAGATGCTGAAATCACCTTGGACGTCGAAGCTGCCAACGACCGTTGGCAGCAAGAATTGGACGGCGTCCGCAAACAGTATATGGACTGGCAGACGCGGGAATCGAAGAATGCCTGGCAGAAAGAACAGAAGGTCATGTACGATGCCATCTATGAAACCTGGCAGGAAGACGGAAACGCCTGCAAGAAAAAAGCTCTTAGCCAGTGAAACGGCCTTGGGAAGGACTGGCGCGATGCAGGTCGGGCTTTACGAAACTCGAAACGGCGGTACATGGCCGAAAGCCAAGGAGCCTGGGATACATGGAAGCAGATGACGACGGCGTCGGCGGACTGGAAGCGGCGCAAGCTCGATGTCAACAGTTCTATTTCCCGCTGGACCGATACGGCTGAAACAGATCTTCCGCGAAGTCGGCGTTAAAAAGCCCGTATCGCCCGATGCGGCAGAAGCCGTATATAAACAGTGGCAGGATATCCGCGTCCAGGCTGAGGTCGCGAAAGAGCAGGACCGTCAACAGAAAGAACGGGAAGCTCAGATTGAAAGCCTGTCTGAAGAACGGGAACATAAAGTTCAGATGCAGAGAGAACTGCTCAGTGCCGCCGGGGCCAAGACCGATGCGGAATTCCGTGGGAAATTACTGAAATTCCGTCAATTCCAGCAGTATAAAGAAGTCTATGACCAAACGGAGGCCCATATTCGGCTCATCGCCAAGAATCCTAAAAAGCTGTCGGAACTGCGCCATGAACTAAAGATACATACCTTGAAAAACTGGACGGACGAACGCGATTACTATCAGAAAAAAATCGCCGATGCCGAAAAGAAACTGGCCGAAGTCGCTGAAAAAACGCGGCAGCATCATCGAACGCCTGAGTCAGATGGCCAAGAGCGACGAATACGGAAAACTACTCCAGAACACAGCAGAACCGCAAGGCCGATTTGGACCGCCACGTCGATGACTGGCTGACCTATATGTATACCCAGTACATGCTCGAACAGGCTCAGGATTACTACGAAAGAGTCCGCCAGCCCATCGTCATTCGTCAGGCCGGTGAATACCTCAATCTCATGACCCAAGGGCGTTATACCCTTCAGGCCAGCCTCGACGGAAAGCAGCTTTTCGCCGTCGACGGTACCCAGCGCCGCATACCGGAAAAACAGTGGAGCAGCGGATTAGGCGACCAGATTTACCTCGCTATCCGTGTCAGCCTGGCCATGGCCTTTTCACGGCAGATCGAACCGATGCCGCTCATCCTCGACGACATCCTGGTCCGCTTCGACGAACAGCGCCAGAAAGAAGCCATCCAGTTCCTGGCCTCTCTGGGCAAAAAAGAACAGATATTCCTGTTCACCTGCTCCGATGCCACGTTGCACCTGGCCGAAGAAGTCCAAAAACAACTGTCTGGAGAAACAGACACGATCCATCTCTTTGAAATCGAAAAAGGGACGATACGGGGAAAGGAAGGCTTATGTTAGAGTATGTAGTTCGACAAACGGCGGCCTACATGGAATCCATGCCTAAACAGATTCGCAAAAAAAGTGGTCAATTCTTTACCAGCATAGAAACAGCCCGGTTCATGGCCGGGCTGTTTGCTATCCCTGCACAGCCTGAGATTACCATATTAGATCCCGGAGCTGGCACGGGTATCCTTACGGCTGCTTTATTGGAGCGTATTTCGACAATCCCATCAGTGGAACGAGTACACCTTATATGCTATGAAACAGACGAAAAAATCATTCCTGTTTTAGAGGATAATCTTCGTTATGTTACCGCTCATTGTTTGAAAAAAGCTGACTATGAGCTCCGCACTTTGAATTATATTACAAGTCAGGAAAATGCTTTCAATGGAGGATTGTTCCCAGAATCAGGCGTCACTTGCGACCTCTGTATTGGCAATCCGCCGTATATGAAAATCGGAAAAGATGCGCCTGAAGCTAAAGCTATGCCGGCAATCTGTTACGGCGCCCCTAATTTATATTTTCTCTTGCGGCTATGTCGTTATTTAATGTCTGTGACAGCGGAGAAATGGTTTACATCATTCCCCGATCTTGGACAAGTGGCATGTATTTCAAGCGCTTTCGCCAATATTTATTCAGTCATGGCGTGATTGAACAGATTCACTTGTTTACCAGTCGGGATAAGGTCTTTGATACCGAACAGGTATTGCAAGAAACGATGATTGTCAAGATACGGAAACAGCGTCAGGTTCCTTCGGATATATTGGTCACTTCTTCTGAATCTAATTGTGATTTCCGTCATTTACAGCAGATTTCATTGCCTTATTCGGTTGTAGTTTCCGGAGCGGACCAGTATGTCTTTTTGATGACTAATCATCGGGAAGTGGACGCTATCTGCTTGTTAAACACATTTCCCTATACCCTGCCAGATTTCGGTATGAAAATGAAAACGGGATTGACTGTTGATTTTAGGGAGAGGGAGTCTTTGCGGAATACTGAAGTCGATGGGGCCGTACCGCTCTTTTTTGCCCAGCATATACAAAACGGTCATATTTGCTTTCCGATTGGTAAAGAAGGGGAATATTTAGTACCATCCCGGAAAAAGTTTGGTACAGCCTAATACTAATTATTTGTTTATCAGGCGGTTTACGGCAAAGGAGGAAAAGCGCCGATTACAATGTGGTATTTATTTGGCAGAAAAATTTCCGCAATATCAGACCATAAGCACGCAGAATAAAATCAATTTCATTGATAATGCGGACCATACATTGTCTAAAGATGTAGTATATGGGCTATATGTTTTATTCAATTCTACCCTTTATGATGTATATTACCGGGTACTCAATGGTTCTACGCAGGTCAATGCTACAGAAATCAATCATATGCCTGTTCCAGCTATTTCGATTATTGAAGAACTAGGGCGAGCATTGTTGAAGCAATCCGATATAACAGAAAAAACGTGCAATCAGATCTTGGAGGGATTTTTACATGGGAAAAATCAGCGAAGCTCAAGCCATTCTTAGAGCTATTTGGATGCCCGAACGCCAGCAAACGCCTATTTGTGCGTTGAGTTTGCTGGCTTTGGCTCATATACGGCCTGATGATGACTGGTGTCAGGCTAGCAATGAGTGGATTCGTATTCACGATATAATTCAGTTCGTTAATCTGAATTATGAAGTTGATTATGCAGAGAATAGTCGGGAAACGTTCCGAAAGCAGGCTATGCATCATTTTCGCAATGCCGCTTTGATTGAAGATAATAGAAAAGCGACGAATAGTCCCAACTATCGCTATCGGTTGACTCAGGAAACAGTCCGCCTTTTGCAGACTTTTCACACCAATTTATGGGAAAAATCTTTGAAAGAATTTACTGATGTTCACGAATCACTGATTTCCATTTACGCATCGAAAAAAAACGTTCAGAAAATGCCAGTCATGATTAATGAGACGGCCTATACTTTTTCACCAGGTAAGCATAATGCCTTACAAAAAGCTATCTTGGAAGAATTTGCACCGCGCTTTGCACCAGGGGCTATTTGCTTGTATGTTGGTGATACGACTAACAAGAACTTAGTGGAAAACCAGACGTTACTGAAACAATTAGGAATTGCTTTGACAGAACATGATAAGTTGCCCGATGTCATCCTGTATTGCAGGGACGTCGACTGGATTTACTTTGTTGAAGCCGTGACCTCCGTGGGTCCTATGAGTCCTAAACGCTTACAAGAATTGGAAGCTATGACTCAGCAGGTCACGAGCGGGAAAATCTATGTTACCGCTTTTCCTGATGTAACCGTCTACAAACGCTTTGTGGCGGACTTAGCTTGGGAAACCGAAGTTTGGATTGCCGATGAACCAGATCACATGATTCGTCTTAACGGCAATCGGTTTATGGGGCCGCGTTGAATTTATAAAAAGGGCTGTCGCACGAAGAATTTTGTCATCATGCGAGGCCCCGTTTACTTTATAGTTTGTAGCACAGAGTTTGTAGTTTGCAGAGAAAACCTTTAAATTTAAAACTATCCGCTAACCCCGAACCACTAGCCACTAACAACTCAAAAAGGGCCTGTCGTATGACGACAAGCCCTTTTTTCACGCCCAGACGAATCCGGTCATAGCCATGGATCCCAAGGTGCAGGTATTATTGAATGGTGTAGCTTTATCCGTTCCGGCGGCGCCCAGGCAATAGAGCAGGGGCAGATAGTGTTCCGGTGTCGGCACGGCGTAGGCTGCGTGTTCGTGGTTTTCGTAGTGGATGATGTTGTCGATGTTGCCGGCGATGACATTATCGACGATATCCTGGTTGAAGTGTTTGGCGGCTTCGGAGCCGCCGCGCTTGTTCCATTCGACGCGGCGCAGGTTGTGGACGATGTTGCCACTGGCCCAGATGAGGTAGCCTTTTTCGCGGAGCGGGGCGAGTTTCTGGCCGAGTTCAAAGCATTGGTCCGGTGTAAACGTGCTGTTTACAGAAAGCTGGACGACTGGGATGGGCGCGTTGGGGAACATGTGGACCATAACACTCCATGTTCCGTGATTGATACCCCATGAATCGTCGATAGAAACGTCATTGCCCAAAAGCTGGCAGACGTCCTGGGTCAGTTCCGAACAGCCCTTGGCTGGGTATTGGAGCTGATAAAGCTCTTCTGGGAAGCCGTACATGTCGTAGATTTGACGCGGCTTGTCGGCACTCTGGATATACGTGCCTGGGACATACCAATGGGCCGAGATGGCCAGGATGGCTTTCGGTCTGTCCTCACTGGTTAGAACGTCTGCGCCGACGCGCTGCATTTCGCGCGTCAAGTCGTTTTCATCGATAGCCAGCATCGGACTGCCATGACCGGTGAAGATAACAGGCGTTTTTTTCATTATGATGAATCCCCCTTTGCATAGAAACCATAAAGATAAAACTATCTTTAGTATATCATGAAGTTACTTTACGTCAACAAACTGCCATTTTTTCACATATTTAATAATCCTGAGGGCGTTGCAAAAATTTACAAATGTGGGAGGGATACATTTCTCTATAATTCTGACTAGTATAGTAGTACGAATTGTAGAAAATAGGAATTTTAACTAGTATAGTAGTTGGATTTTTTGTTTACTTGTGAGGATACGCTTCTTTTGCTATAATGAACGGGTAACGTACAGGTTACGGACTTGATTTTTTAGAGATAACGACTGTGCGTCCTTTTGGGCGCCTTCGTTATCTCTTTTTTTGTTGGGAGGAATTATTGTGGAAGTTCGTCATTATCATTGGAAAGATGGAAAATCCCTGACTGTCGGGGAACGGACGCTAGTCATGGGCGTCCTCAATTATACGCCTGATTCTTTTTCTGATGGCGGGAAATGGAATAATGCCGATGTAGCCTTGAAGCACATGGAAGAGATGGTAGCCGAAGGGGCGGATATCATCGACATCGGCGCCGAATCGTCACGGCCGGGTTTTACGCCGATTTCGGCAGCCGAAGAGATTTCCCGGCTGGAAACGATTTTGCCGCGCCTTGTCGAAGCCTGCCCGGTCCCCATTTCTGTCGATACGTATAAGGCTGAAACGGCAGACTATGCCATGCGTACGGGTGCCCATATCATGAATGATATCTGGGGCCTCCAGTATGCGCCGGAATCGGGACAGATGGCCGCTGTAGCCGCAAAATACGGCGTCCCTGTCGTCGTCATGCATAACCAGGACGGTACGGAATACGGCGACATCATCGAGGATATGAAGCGCTTCTTCATCCGCTCGGCCATCATTGCCGACCAGGCCGGCATGAGCCAGGACCAGATCATCACCGACCCGGGCATCGGCTTTGGCAAGACCTTTGACCAGAATGTCTACGTCATGAAGCACTTGCGGGATCTGACAGGCCTGCCGTATCCCATGCTCCTGGGGACGAGCTGCAAGGGCTTTATCGGCAAGATCCTCGACCTGCCGGTTACGGAACGGATGGAAGGGACCGGGACGACCTGTGTCGCTGGCGTCCTGGCCGGCTGCGCGATTGTCCGCGTCCATGACGTCAAACCCATCGTCCGCATGTGCCAGATGGCCGATGCTCTGCGTTGGATAAATTAGTCAGGTAAAACCTTTTACTGTATAAATATGACGGAACTTCCTTGACTGCCGTGGCCTGGCGGCGGTATAATGACTCAAATGTATATAAGCTGATAGGGAGGTTTCTACATGGAAAATAAAAGTCTGCGCGGTCTCGTCGTATGCCGCAATTTTTTTACAGGATTCCGTCATCAAGGCCCTGCTGGCTGTCCAGGAACAGGGGGATAATCCCTTTGGCAAGCATGAAGCAGCAGCGGTCCTCTTGGAACGGGCGGAACAGCTGGGCCTGAGCGGCAATATCCTGCGCCAATATTTCCTCTATCTCTTGGGGGAAGGCGATACGGTCGCTGCCGAAGCCATTGAACGGTCGGGCAAGGCCGGCACGGGCATGACCAAGGCCCTGCTCTTGGATATGACCCTGCTCTGGCCGTATCTGCAAAAGGCCGCTTCCGACTTTCTCGGCGTCGATTTCCTCGACAACTACGAACCGGCTGTCCCGAAAGTCTACGGCTATGTCCAGACCCTGGAAACGGCCCTTATGGCGGCGTCGACGCCAGAAGAAGCGACGAAAGTCTTACTGCATCATTATGCAGTATATGGCCGGGGCAAACTGGCACAGTTCATGGCCTTCCGCATCGGTGAAGCCGGGGACCTCGTAGGCATCGAGAATTTCCCCCATCTCGCCTGGGATGACCTCATCGGCTATGCGGCCCAGAAAGAAAAGCTCCTGGCCAATACGACGGCTTTCCTGGCTGACCGGGCGGCCAATAACGTCCTCCTGACGGGGTCCCGCGGGACGGGCAAGTCGACGGCTGTCAAAGCCCTGGTCTGCCGCTACCATGAACAGGGCCTGCGCCTCATCCAGGTCCAGCGCGGCCAGCTCCACAATTTGCAGCAGCTCATGGAACGGCTCGGCGACATTGGCAGCAAGAAGTTCATCCTCTTCCTGGACGACCTCTCTTTTGACGAAATGAAAAGAGTATAAATACCTCAAGTCGGCCATCGACGGCGGCGTTACGCCGCAACCGAAAAACGTGCTTATTTATGCAACATCGAACCGCCGCCACCTCTTGAAGGAAACGTGGCGCGACCGCAACGACGAACTGGATGAAGTCTACCGCGATGACAGCACGAACGAGTCGATTTCCCTGTCGGACCGCTTTGGCCTCATCCTCCATTACTCGGCGCCGACGCAGGATGAATACTTGCAGATCATCGCTCATGAACTGAAAAAAGCTGGCATTACCCTGGATCCGGAAGAGCTTCGTGTCGAAGGCGTCCGCTGGGAAATGGAACATTCCGGCCGCAATGGCCGCATTGCTCAGCAGTTTGTGAAATGGTATCTGGGCAATCGCAAGGCATTAAGAATCTTAGGCAAATAAACGTTTAACCAAACTTTTTTCGGAAAAATTCCAAAAAAGCATTGACAAACGGCACAGCATTTTGTAGAATGTGTTCAAGCTTTTCAAACGGGCCGCAACGATAAAGGCTCGCAAAAGCATATAGTGAAATCTGATGACGGGAAAGAGTAGTTCGTCCGGACATTCCCAGAGAACCGGCGGCTGGTGCGAGCCGGTAATGAATGGCGATTGAAAATCATCCCCGAAGAGAAGTGCTGAAGCAAGATTAAGCACTGACGATTTTTCCACGTTATAGGAAACGCGTATGTTGGTACGTTGTAGAGAGCCTGGCTGTAGTAATGCGCCGGGAATCAGGGTGGTATCGCGGAATAGTACTCCGTCCCTCAGTGAGGGGCGGAGTTTTTTTGTTGGCCTCTTTCGACGAATCTCTAAATCCCAACGAGAATAAATTATTTTATACTCAAGGAGAGATGTTATTATGGCAAAAGTATTTTATGATCAGGACGTAAATTGGGATGTTATGAAAGGCAAAAAAGTTGCCGTCATCGGTTATGGCAGCCAGGGTCATGCTCATGCATTGAACCTCAAGGACAGCGGCGTTGATGTCGTCGTCGGCTTGTATAAAGGCAGCAAATCGGTTGAAAAAGCCAAAGAAGCCGGCCTCGAAGTCAAGACCGTTGCCGAAGCTGTTAAAGATGCTGACGTCACGATGGTCCTCATTCCGGACGAAAAACAGGCTGACGTATATGCAACGGAAATCGCTCCGAACTTGAAATCCGGCAGTGCCCTCGCTTTTGCACACGGCTTCAACGTTCACTTCAAACAGATTGTCCCGCCGGCTGATGTCGACGTCTTCATGGTCGCTCCGAAAGGCCCGGGCCATCTCGTACGCCGTACATTCGTAGAAGGCGGCGGCGTCCCCGACGTCTTCGCAGTCGAACAGGATGCTTCCGGTAAATGCTTCGACCTCGCCTTGGCTTATGCCCGCGGCATCGGCGGTACCCGTGCCGGCGTCATCCAGACGACCTTCCAGGAAGAAACGGAAACGGACCTCTTCGGTGAACAGGCAGTCCTCTGTGGCGGCATCTGCCAGCTCATCACCAACGGTTTTGAAACTCTTTGCGAAGCTGGTTATCAGCCGGAAATCGCTTATTTTGAAACCTTCCATGAAATGAAGTTGATCGTCGACCTCATGTACGAAGGCGGCATGGCTAAGATGCGCAAATCCATCAGCGACACAGCTGAATACGGCGATTACACGGCTGGCCCGCGTGTCGTAACCCAGGAATCGAAGAAAGCCATGAAAGAAGTCCTCAACGACATCCAGTCCGGCGCTTTCGCCAAAGATTGGCTCCTCGAAAACAAAGCCGGCGGCCGCGCTCACTTCCTGGCTATGCGCCGTCAGCATGCGGAACATCCGCTCGAACAGGTCGGTGAAAAACTCCGTGCCATGATGCCGTGGCTCCACAGCAACGACCAGAACGACTAATTAAAATCAGTTCATCGCAGGCCGTTCATCGTTCGTCGAAAGAGGAACGATGGATGACCTTCTTCGATGAACGAACTACTAGCAACGATGAACGATATTTGATGAGGTGAATGAGATGAAAATGACCGGAGCACAAGCAGTGATCGAATGCTTGAAACGTGAACAGGTACAAGTCGTCTTCGGCTATCCCGGCGGGGCTGTCCTGACGCTATATGATGAATTATATAAAGCCAAATTTCCCCATGTCCTGACAGGCCATGAACAGGGAGCTGTCCACGCCGCTGACGGTTATGCCCGCGCTACGGGTCGGCCCGGTGTCTGCTTTGCTACGTCCGGTCCTGGCGTCTGCAACATGGTTACAGGCATTGCCACGGCCAACATGGATTCCATCCCCCTCGTCGTCATCAGCGGCCAGGTAGCGACGCCCCTCATCGGGCGCGATTCCTTCCAGGAAGCTGATATCTCCGGTATTACCACACCGATTACGAAACACAACTATTTAGTGAAGAACGTCAAGGAATTGCCCCGGGTCTTGAAAGAAGCCTTTTACATCGCAACCACAGGCCGGCCCGGGCCGGTCCTTGTCGATATTGCCAAGGATGTATTCGATACACCTTTTGAATTTGAATATCCCGAAGAAGTCCATCTGCGCGGCTACCAGGGCCATCACGTCGGCAATGAAGCCGATGTCGACCGCGCCGTCGAAGCCATTGAAAAGGCAAAGCGCCCGGTCATCCTCACCGGTGGCGGCGTCGTCCTTTCCAACATGTCGGAAAGGTTGAAACACATCGTCCAGCATATGCATGTCCCTGTCGTCACGACCCTCATGGGCAAGGGTTGCGTCCCCGATACGTATGACGCCCATCTGGGCATGGTCGGCATGCATGGCTCGTACGCTGCCAATATGGCCGTTACGAAATGCGACCTCCTGGTCGCCATCGGCGCCCGATTCGACGACCGCGTCACTGGCGACGTCGAAAATTTCGCGCCGAACGCGCAGATCGTCCACTTCGATATCGATAAAGTAGAAATCAATAAAATCGTCCACGCCGACATCAGCGTCAACGGCGACCTCCGCTGGTCCCTGCCGCTCCTCGACGAAAAGCTGGCAGCTCATGAAACGCATCTGGCGGACCGCTATAGCGAATGGCGGACTTTCGTCCTCGATATGAAGGCCTCCCATCCCTTTGCCACGCGGGACCTTCCCGATGCCGTTTCGCCGCAGAAGCTCTTTGAAGAAGTCCAGAAGTGGACCGACGACGACACCATCGTCGTCACCGACGTTGGTCAGCATCAGATGTGGGCGGCTCAGTTCTTCAACTTGAACAAGCCCCGCCGGTTCGTCACTTCCGGCGGCCTGGGTACTATGGGCTATGGCCTGCCGGCAGCCCTGGGTGCTAAATTAGGCTGTCCCAAGTCGAAAGTCGTCTTGTTCACTGGCGACGGCAGTATCATGATGAACTGCCAGGAATTCGCCACCCTTCATAAATATGGCGTCGATGTCAAGACCATCGTCCTCCACAACAACGTCCTGGGCATGGTCAATCAGTGGCAGCGCATGTTCTACAATGGCCACTGTGCCGAATCGCTGATTGGGGATAACCCCGATTTGACGGCTGTATCCGCGTCCATGGGTGTTCCCGGGACGGCTGTCCACAAGCCGGAAGACCTGGCTAAAGCCGTTGAAAATCTGTTCAAGACGGAAGGGCCGGCACTGCTCGACGTCTTCATCCGGCTGATGAAAATGTCTATCCCATGGTTCCTGGCGGCAAACGCCTGGACCAGATGGTATTGGGAGGTGAAGAGAAATGATGAGACAACATCTCGCTATTCTCTGCGACAATAAAACCGGGCGTCCTGACGCACGTCGCCGGCCTGATCAGCCGCAGAGCCATTAATATTGAATGTATCAACGCCGGCTATACGGAAGAAGCCGATGTAACGCGTATCAACATCGTCGTTTCCGTCGAAAACCGTTGGGAACTCGACCAGGCCGTCAACCAGCTGGCCAAGCTCATCGACGTCATCAAAGTCGTCAACCTCGACGATGCACCGTTCATCAGTTATGAACTGGCTATGATCAAAGTCCAGAGCCCGACGCCGCAGACCCGCGAAGAACTGACCAATATCGCCCAGCTCTTCAACGCCAAAATCGTCGACGTCCAGCGCCGTTCCCTGGTCCTGCGCCTGACAGGCCGGGAAGACCATATCGAGGCTCTCTTAGAAATGCTGAAAGATTATGATATTATTGAAATCGCCCGGACCGGGCAGATTTCCCTGTCCCGCGGCGAAATGGCCGTCAAGGATATGTAGAGAAAGGATGAATACCATGCGCAGTGATGTTGTTAAAAAGGGCGTTACCCGAACCGCCCATCGTACGTTGTTCCATGCTATGGGCTATAGCGATGAAGATTTACAGAAACCGTTGATCGGTATCTGTAATGCCTTCAATGAAATCATTCCCGGCCATATCCATTTGCGCGAAATTGCCGAAGCTGTCAAGTTCGGCGTTGCCGCTGCCGGCGGTACGCCGATTGAATTCCCGTCTATTGGCGTCTGCGACGGTATCGCCATGGGTCATCGCGGTATGAGCTTTTCCTTGTCCAGCCGTGAACTGATCTGTGACTCCATTGAAGCCGTAGCGACAGCTCATGCCTTTGATGGCCTGGTACTCATCCCGAACTGCGATAAAATCGTCCCGGCTATGCTCATGGCTGCCGGCCGCCTCAACATCCCGACAGTCGTCGTCAGCGGCGGTCCTATGCTCGCCGGCCGTCATAACGGCAAGAACATCAGCGTCAGCACCATGTTTGAAGCCGCTGGCAAAGTCGAATCGGGCCAGATGACACCGGAAGAAATGCACCAGATGGAATTCCAGGCCTGCCCGGGCTGCGGTTCCTGTTCCGGCTTGTTCACAGCCAACACCATGAACTGCATGACCGAAGTCCTCGGCATGGGCCTTCCCGGCAACGGCACCATTCCCGCTGCCTATACGGGCCTGCGCCGCATGTTGGCTAAGAAAGCCGGCCAGGTCGTCATGGATTTGGTCCGCAAAGATATCAAGCCGCGCGACATCATGACCCTGGAAGCCTTTGAAAACGCCATTGCCGTCGACATGGCTATCGGTGGTTCGACCAACACGGCCCTCCATTTACCGGCCATCGCCCACGAAGCCGGCGTCGACCTCTCGCTCGATGAATTCGACGAAATCAGCCGTAAAGCGGCCTATATCTGCAAGATGAGCCCTGGCGGCACGTATCATATGCAGGACCTCGATGAAGCCGGCGGCATCTGCGCCGTCATGAAAGAAGTCTCCAAATTGGGCCTCATCCACACCGACGCCAAGACCATTACCGGCACGGTCGGCGACCGCATCAAAGATGCGAAGATCCTCAACCACGACGTCATCCATTCCGTAGAAAACGCCTATATGCATAAAGGCGGCATTGCCGTCCTCAAAGGCAACCTGGCGCCTCTCGGCTCGGTCATCAAGGAAAGTGCCGTCGAACCGGACCTCCTGGTCTATAAGGGTACGGCCAAATGCTATGACTCGGAAGAAGCTGCCATTGCCGCTATCATCGGCGGTGAAATCAAAGAAGGCCACGTCGTCGTCATCCGCTACGAAGGCCCGAAAGGCGGTCCGGGCATGCGTGAAATGCTCAACCCGACAGCTGTCATCACCGGCATGGGCCTGAAAGTCGCCCTCCTGACTGACGGCCGCTTCAGCGGT
>ENA-OQBV01000897-OQBV01000897.1-human-gut-metagenome-genome-assembly--contig:-NODE-897-length-16168-cov-2.649461_pt1 | contig 16168 bp, 16 predicted proteins | sample MGYA00242750_ERZ504559 | MGnify/ENA primary metagenome ERZ504559 (study PRJEB26092, sample SAMD00036230) | human gut metagenome | host: Homo sapiens | study: EMG produced TPA metagenomics assembly of... | reverse complement strand
CTGGAGGAGGCTGCCTGCGTGGATGGAGCAAGTACGTGGACAACTTACTGGAAGATCGTATTTCCGATCATGCGTCCGATGCATGCGACAGTAGCAGTTCTGCAGCGCTTGGAACATGGAATGATGTGATGACACCTCTTGTGATCATGTCAGGAGGAGAACAGAATACGCTTCCGTTGGCACATTTTGCTGACATTCCAGACCCAGTTTTGGAACAAATTACAATCTGGCATTCGCCTCCTATCTGCTGGCATTACTTCCGATCTTGATCTTTTATCTGATCTGTCAGAAACAGATTTTAAACGGAGTTGTGAATGGAGCAGTAAAATAAAAAGAAAAGGAACGAGTAATATGGCAATTATTTTTGATGAGCAGAACAAGACATTTACAATACATACTGAGCACTCCACTTATCAGATGCAGATCGATCCTTATGGTGTTCTCTTACATTTATACTATGGAAGAAAGACCAAAGGCTGCATGGACTATCTTCTGCAAAAACAGGACAGAGGATTTTCCGGAAACCTGTATGATGCGGGAAATGACAGAACCTATTCTCTGGATGTGCTCCCGCAGGAATTTCCAACATGGGGAACAGGAGATTACAGAAGCACAGCGCTGATCGTAAGGGGACAGGATGGGACTACTGCCTGTGACCTGCGTTACCGGGGATATCGGATCTTGTCGGGAAAATACGGACTATCGGGACTTCCGGCAGTGTATGGAGCTGAGAAAGAAGCACAGACACTGGAAGTGGTGCTGGAAGATGGGCGGACCGGAATTCAGGTGACACTTCTCTATGGGGTACTGCCAAAATACGATGTGATCACCCGAAGTGCGCAGATCATCAATACAAAAGAGAACATCATTTATCTTGAAAAAGCGGCTTCTGCGTGTCTTGATTTTGTGACAGGAAAATATGATGTGATCAGTTTTTACGGACGTCATGCGATGGAGCGGAATTATCAGAGAATTCCGGTATCTCATGGAAATTATGTGATCGGAAGCAGAAGAGGGACCTCCAGTCATCAATACAGTCCATTTCTGATTCTGACAGAAGAGGGAACAACAGAAGATGCAGGGGCATGTTATGCCATGTCCTTTGTATACAGCGGAGGATTTCAGGCGGAAGTGGAAAAAGACCAGTTCGGGCAGAACAGAATGCTGATGGGGTTGCAGCCGGAGCAGTTTTCGTATCCTCTGAATACCGGAGAAGTCTTTGTCATACCGGAAACCGTGATGACCTACAGCAGAAACGGGCTGGCAGAGCTTTCCCAGAATCTGCACCGGTGTTTTCGGAACAATCTGTGCAGGGGGCCCTCATAAAGAAAAGGTTCGTCCGATTCTGATCAACAGCTGGGAGGCATCCTATTTTGACTTTGATGGGGAGAGTATTTTAAAACTGGCAGAAGAGGCAAAAGAGCTGGGAATCGAGATGTTGGTGTTAGATGACGGCTGGTTTGGTAAACGGAGGGATGACAACCGGGCACTGGGAGACTGGCAGGTCAATGAAGAAAAATTAAAATGCAGTCTGGGAGAACTTTCCGCGAAGATACACGCTATGGGATTAAAATTCGGACTCTGGGTGGAACCCGAAATGGTTTCAGAAGACAGTGATCTGTACAGAGCACATCCGGACTGGGCGCTTCAGATTCCGGGGAAAAATCCGGTGCGAAGCAGGAATCAGCTGGTTTTGGACTTTTCCAGAAAAGATGCGGTGGACTTTATTTTTGATTCGATTACAGAAGTGTTGGATTATGCAGAGGTTGAATATCTGAAGTGGGATATGAATCGCAGTCTGTGCGACGTTTATTCCGCAGCAGCTGGATATCAGGGGAAAGTACTGTATGATTACGTACTGGGTGTTTATGATTTCCTGGACCGTCTACTGAAGCGGTATCCGAATCTTTTGATTGAAGGATGCAGCGGAGGGGGCGGAAGGTTTGACGCAGGAATGTTGTATTACACACCTCAGATCTGGTGCAGTGACAACACCGATGCATTGGACCGGCTGCAGATTCAGTACGGGACGTCTTTTGGATTTCCGATCAGTGCAGTCGGATCTCATGTGTCTGCGGTGCCAAACCACCAGACAGGAAGAAAAACACCACTCTCAACGAGAGGCGCAGTGGCAATGGCAGGTACATTTGGATATGAACTGGACTTGGGAAACGTGACCGAAGAAGAAAAAGAAGAGATCAGACAACAGATCAAGGAATATAAGCAGCTGGCACCGTTGATCCAGACCGGATTGTATTACCGGCTGAGCAATCCTGTGACGGATGAAGTTGCAGCATGGGAGTTTGTATCCGAGGATGGAACACAGGCGATGATGCAGGCAGTGATGACACAGATTCATGGAAATATGACAGGAAATGCAGTGAAATGGAAGGGACTTGAGGAAGAAGCCTGTTATCAGGATGCAGAAAGTGGAGAACTGTATTATGGAGCGGCATTGATGGAAACCGGAATTTTACTTCCGATCAAAAGCGGAGCTTATCAGACCTTCCGGATATTGCTTCGAAAAGTAGGATCCTGACCCAACAATTGGATATGTTTTTCCAACATTACAGTCTGGCAGTCTCCCTCGAAATCTTTATAATAAGAAATAGAAACAGGAGAGGAGAACCAGAAATATGAGCATTTGTTATCACGAAGGATCCCGGGAATTTCATCTTTCCAACAGGGATATCAGTTATATTATCACAGTCTTAAAAAACGGACAGTTAGGACAGCTGTATTTTGGGAAAAAACTGCATGACAGGGAGAGTTTTGCCCATCTGCTGGAGCTGCGTCACCGCCCAATGGCTGTATGTACTTACGAAGGAGATTCCACATTCTCGATGGAACTATCAAGCAGGAATATCCGTCCTATGGAGCAGGGGATATGCGGTATCCGGCGGTGGAGATTCTGCAGGAAAACGGAAGCCGGATCACGGATTTTGTGTATCAGACACATCGGATTTATGACGGGAAGCCCGCGCTTGCAGGACTGCCGGCTACCTATACCGAAGATTCCAAAGAGGCACAGACACTGGAAATCGAACTGAAAGATGAGCTGATTCACACCACACTGATCTTGTACTATACGATTTTTGAAGAGCTTCCGGCGATTACAAGAAGTGCAAAGGTGATTTACCACGGAACAGAGAAGATCGTGCTGGAACGTGCAATGAGCTGCAGTGTGGATCTGCCGGATCACGACTATCAAATGATCGAGCTGACGGGAGCCTGGGGAAGAGAGCGTGCGGTGACTGAGCGAAAGCTGCAGTATGGAATTCAGGGAATTTATAGTATGCGCGGATGCAGCAGCAGTAACTTTAATCCGTTTCTGGCACTGCGTCGGGAGAATACCACGGAAGCGTGCGGGGAAGTGTATGGCTTCAGTCTTGTTTACAGCGGGAATTTTCTGGCGCAGGCAGAGGTGGATACATACGATGTCACAAGAGTGACGCTGGGAATTCATCCGGACCGGTTTTCCTGGGAAATGAAAACGGAGATGAGTTTCAGACACCGGAGGCGGTGATGGTCTATTCCAATCGCGGACTGAACGGGATGAGTCAGGCATTCCACAGTCTGTATCGTGCACGCCTGGCAAGAGGATACTGGAGAGACCGACCGAGACCGATTCTCATCAATAACTGGGAAGCGACTTATTTTGATTTCAATGAGGAAAAGATTCTGGAGATCGTGCGCACGGCAAAACAGCTTGGAATCGAATTGTTTGTACTGGATGACGGATGGTTCGGAAAACGGGAGGATGATCATTCTTCTCTGGGAGACTGGTATCCGAATCTGGAAAAGCTGCCGGATGGCATTGCAGGAATCGCGAAGAAGGTAGCGGCGGAAGGCATGAAATTCGGTCTCTGGTTTGAGCCGGAAATGGTCAACAAGGACAGCAATCTCTATAGAGAGCATCCGGACTGGATTTTGTCTACTCCGGGACGTCATATTTCCCATGGAAGAAATCAGTATATTCTGGATTTTTCCAGAGCCGAAGTGGTGGATGCCATTTATGGACAAATGGAAAAAATCCTGGAGGATGCGCCGATTTCTTATATCAAATGGGATATGAACCGCTGTATGTCAGAAGTATACTCTCATACAGCCAGTGCCGCAGATCAGAGTAAGGTCATGCATCAGTATATTCTAGGTGTTTTATCGGTTATATGAGAAGCTGACGGGCAGATTTCCTGAAATTTATTTGAATCCTGTGCAAGCGGCGGTTCCCGTTTTGATCCGGGATTGCTGTATTATGCGCCGCAGGCATGGACATCGGATGATACGGATGCAGTGGAACGTTGTAAGATCCAGTATGGAACGTCCCTTGTCTATCCAGTGAGCAGTATGGGATCTCACGTATCAGCAGTGCCGAATCATCAGGTGCTTCGCAACACATCTTTGAAAATGCGTGCGGATGTAGCGTATTTCGGAACATTCGGATATGAGCTGAACCCGAACAGTCTGACAGAGGCAGAGCGGGAGGCAATCAAAAAGCAGACGGCATTTATGAAAGAACACAGAAGCCTGATCCAGTATGGAACATTCTATCGACTTCAGAGCCCGTTTGCAGGAAATGAAATGGCATGGATGGTTGTGTCTGAGGACAAAAAAGAAGCGATTGTGGGCTGGTATCGCTTCCTGGAGCCGATCAATATCGGATATCGGAGCGTCAGACTGCAGGGACTGGATCCGAAGCTTCCGTATCAGATTTCGGATATGGAAATGGCATTGTACGGAGATGAGCTGATGCAGGCCGGACTGATCGTATCAGACGTGGCGTCCGGACAAAATCCGGAGCAGTATAATGGAGAGAACGGAGATTTCCAGTCTCGTCTTTATCTGCTGAAAGCAAAGGAAGAATAAAAAATGAAGGGGGGATGCAAAAGAATTGATTTTTTCATCCCCCTCTTTTTTGCTTCCGATACTCAGAAGGACTTAGACCGTTCACTTTACGGAATGCCTTGGAAAAAGAAAAGCTGCTGGAATATCCGCAGGAATAGGCAATATTCTGGATGGACAGGCTGCTTGACTGGAGCAGCTCTTCGGATTTTGTGATCCGGTACCGGGTGAGAAACTGCTGCGGGGAAAGTTGTACGGTTTTTAGAAACAGTTCCGTCAGATAACTCCGGTTCAAAGACAAATAGTCCGCGATTTCCTGTACAGTGAGTGGATTCTGATAATTTTTATGGATGTAGGAGATCGCCTGATTAATATATACGCTGGATGTATTCTGCTGAGGAGAAACCGTACATCCGGCGTCCTCCACCAGAAGGGCGAGAAACTGCATCAGAATTCCCTGGATGTAAATCTCATTTGCGGCACTTAAGGCGTGATGCTTCATCATGTCCAGGATATAGGATTTTGCGGTATCGATCTGGGTACAGGAAAAAATCGGATTTCTGGCAGAAAGACCGGCAAGCCGCAGATATTTTTCTGCATCATGACCGCCGATACCGACCCAGAGATAGCTCCAGGGATTCACTGAATCCGCCTGATAAAAAGTCAGCTTACCGGGATGAATGAGAAATCCCTGTCCCTGTTTGATCGGATAGCGTTCTTCACCGGAGTAAAATACACCTTCTCCCTCCAGACAGAGATGAAGCAGGTAGCAGTTCCGGACTGCCGGCCCGAAGGAATAGGAAGGGGGGCAGTCCTGCATTCCGCAAAAGACAGTGTAAATGTCTGAGAAGATACTGTGATAAATATCGGATTGTGAATAAGAGGACATAGGGGACTCCTTTCGTGTGAATGTCTGTGATATTTTATCATGTTTCGATATCTCTGACAACTTATATACCCATTTGAATCATGAAAAAGCACGAATGATAATAGAGATGAAAGCCAAAGAGCAGAGATTTTTTATTGCGCAGTTTTTGCGGGGAGGGGTATAATATAATAGGAGAAATTGCAGATTACGGTTTGAAATCAAGAAGGAATGAGGGAAAATATGAACACAATCGTAGAAATGGACCATGTGACCAAAACATACCGCAGAAAAATCAAAAGCGGGAAAGGAATCTTCAAAAGCAGTAAATTCGAGACAAAAGAAGCAATCAAAGATATTTCGTTTCAGATCAAAGAAGGAGAGATGGTCGGAATTGTAGGACTAAACGGTGCAGGAAAATCCACATTGATCAAATCCATGCTGGGAATTCTTTCTCCGGACAGCGGGGAAGCGAAAATGTTCGGAAGGGACAGTTTTCAGTTCCGCAAGAAAAATGCAGAATATATCGGGGCAAATTTTGGACAGAAAAGTTCTCTTGTATGGGATCTTCCCTTTATTTACTCTCTGGAGTTAAACAAGAAAATATACCGGGTATCGGACGAACGGTATGAGGAAATTATAGAAGAACTGGAACAGTTTTTGCAGATTGGGGAACTGTTAAACGATCGACATTTACCATGCCGTGATCCGGGTAGCCGTCAGTGCGCTGATTCCGATCGCTCTGGCGAATTATTATCCGACAGTCTGCATGCTGGGAGAGGGCAGCAGCGGGATTTTGCTGTATATAGCAGGTGCCTGTGTCATATTGGGGGTCATTGACGTTCTGGTGTGGAAGAAAGGGATGAAAGCGTATCAGAGTACCGGGGCATAAAGATAAACCAAAACCTTCTTGCGGCGGGAATAAAAATTACATATAATAGAAGTAATTGATAAAAAGAGGCGTTCGATGGCAGAAAAAGAGACATGGAGGAATCAGATATGAGTTTTCAAATTTACAATTGGCTGGAAAAATATGTGCATGAAGTGGTAAGTACATTTGGATACCGCATCTGGTTTATCGGGGTACAGGGCAGTTATGCCAGAGGGGAAGCCACAGAAGAGAGTGATATTGATGTGGTTCTGATTCTGGATACGCTTCTTCCGGCAGATCTGAGGATCTACAGAGGGATGCTCAATCGTCTTCCGTACCGGGAAAAGATCTGCGGATTTATTTCCGGCCGAGAAGAGCTGGAGAACTGGTCTAAAGCAGATCTTTTTCAGTTTTGTCAGGACACGATGCCGCTGAAAGGAAGTCTGGATGAGATCGTGGCAAAGCTGGATATGGCAGACGTGAGACGGGCGGTTCATACGGGAGCCTGCAATCTGTATCATGCCGCCTGTCACAATATGCTCCATGAGCAGAGTCGGGAAGTTCTGATGGAATTATATAAGACATCGGTATTTACAATCCAGGCGGAATATTTTTTAAAGACCGGGAATTATCTGAGAAGAAAAGCCGAGCTGTTTCCGAAGCTGAACGGACTGGATCGGGAGATTTTGTATATTGCGATCGAGATGAAGCAGAAAAGCGGAAAAGTGAAAGGCAGTTTTGATGAGCTTTCTGAAAAGCTGATCGTGTGGTCCAGCGGACTGATCAGACAATATCAGGGAGAAAAATGAATGAATACATATAAATTGCTTCAAAAATAGGCGCGTTCCAATGAAAATATGCGGGAAAATGCAGAAAATTGCAAGAAAGGATTGACGAAACATCAAAAAGTCGATAGAATAACAACCAGTGATAAAAGAATTGGAGGAATCTTGCAATGGCGGCGTATAAGGATTTGACGAAGGAAGAATTATTGGAATTAAAAAGCGGGCTTCAGGCTCAGTTTGAAGAGGTAAAAGCCAGAGGGCTGAAACTGGATATGTCCAGAGGAAAACCGGCAGCAGCACAGCTGAATCTGTCTATGGAGATGATGAACATTTTAAACAGTGGAACAGATCTTGTCTGTGAAGACGGTGTGGACTGCAGAAATTATGGTGGCCTGGATGGAATCGCAGAGGCAAAACAGCTTCTGGCAGATATGATGGAAGTACCAAAAGACAACGTGATCGTATTCGGAAATTCCAGTCTGAATGTGATGTATGATACAGTAGCCCGTGCGATGACACACGGAATCATGGAAGTACTCCATGGTGCAAGCTGGATAAAGTGAAATTTTTATGTCCGGTTCCGGGATATGACAGACATTTTGCAATCACAGAACATTTTGGAATTGAGATGATCAATGTTCCGATGACAGCAACAGGTCCGGATATGGATCTGGTGGAAAAACTGGTCAGTGAAGATCCGGCGATCAAAGGTATCTGGTGTGTACCGAAGTATTCCAATCCACAGGGAATCACATATTCTGACGAGACAGTGTATCGTTTTGCAAACTTAAAGCCGGCAGCAGAGGATTTCCGTATCTTCTGGGATAATGCATATTGTGTACATCATCTGTACGAAGACAAACAGGATTACCTGCTCGAGATTCTGATGGAATGTAAAAAAGCAGGAAACCAGGATATGGTATACAAGTTTTCTTCTACCTCCAAGATCAGTTTCCCGGGTTCCGGTATCGCAGCAATCGCGGCTTCTGATGCGAACCTTGCAGACATCCGCAATATGATGAAAGTGCAGACGATCGGCCATGACAAAGTAAATCAGCTTCGCCATGTCAGATTCTTCAAAGATATTCATGGAATCGTCGAGCACATGAAAAAACATGCAGATATCATGAGACCAAAATTTGAGACGGTTATCAACACATTAGAGCGTGAACTGGGAGGACTCGAGATTGGTTCGTGGATCGCTCCGCGTGGCGGATACTTTATCTCCTTTGATGCCATGGAAGGATGTGCCAAAGCAATCGTTGCAAAAGCGAAAGAAGCAGGGCTTGTGATGACAGGCGCCGGAGCAACATTCCCATATGGAAAAGATCCAAAAGACAGCAACATTCGTATTGCTCCGTCTTATCCGACACCGGAAGAGCTGGCAGTTGCAGCTGAGATTTTTGTACTCAGTGTAAAACTGGTCAGCATCGATAAATTGCTGAAAAATTTATAAGATTGTTTCATGAAAAAGGACAACTGACTTTGAGTACAGCCCTCAAAATCAGTTGTCCTTTTTTGTGTGGTCATGCGTTATTTCTCTGTTTTTACGGCATGTTTTTTCGGCAGCGTGAATCCATTTCCATGCACTTCATTTACCTTTCCGATGATCATAAATGCAGTAGGGTCGATTTCCATAACGAGCTGATTGAGTTTTGAAAGCTCCCGGTTGGAAATGACGGTCAGGATCATATTTTGTCTGGAATGAAGATATCCGGTTTCTGTATGAAGCAGCGTAGATCCCCGATCCATCTTCCTCGTAATGGCTTCATTGATTTCATCGGATTTCTGGCTGATGATCTTGACCTGCGTCTGAGCCTGGCCGATGACAAGAATTTTATCCAGTACAATGGTGTAGGTCATGACAAGAAGAATTCCGTACAGAATGGCCTCTTTGTCACAGAATAATGCCTGACCGATCAGGATCAAAAAGTCAAATACATAGAGCATTACAGAAACAGGCAGTCCGAATTTTTTGTTCAGGATCAACGGAGGGATATCCATGCCTCCGGTAGAAGCTCCGCACCGTATGACGATTCCCAGTGAAAATCCGATAAAGAGTCCTCCGAAGATGCTGGATAACATCCGGTCATCCGTGATTGTGGAAAGCGAAGGGATATTTTGGAAAAATCCAAGTGCAATCGGATAGTAAAAGGTACTGATCAGTGTGGTCAGGGCAAAATCAAATCCCAGTATCAGCGCACCGAGTAAAAACATGATGCAGTTGAAGATAAACACAAAGACAGAAATCGGCAGATGCAGATAATGATTTATGATCAGAGAAAGTCCGGTGGTTCCTCCGGTCATCAGCTCGTTGGGAAGAACAAACATGACGATTCCCAGTGCCATGGTGGTGTTGCCAAGGAAAATCATGAAAAGATTTTTGGGCCTAAAAATATTGGTTTTCATGGTTTTGACACTCTCCTTTGAAATAATTATGCGTTAAGTTACTATGGTAAAGCGAAAAAAAACAGGCTGCACATCAGCCTGTCTGTTGATTATATGAAATTGAAAAAGATGTTCTGTCAGATCTTTTCATTTGCGTTCGCTTCCTTTTTTGATTTCCGAAAAACAGTATAGCATAATTTCAGGGAAAAGTACAAGAAGAAAGTGTGAACAATACGGAGAAAAAGACATAATATAAGGAAAAAAGGATGTGCGTAAAATGGCATATGAGACATATGGACAAATAAACGGTGTGATAAGGGAGATTCAAAGAGGGGATTCCTGCTGCAGCCAGATTCTGCGTCTGGATACAGAAAACGGAGAAGTACGCTTTACCGTGATGGCGGATACAATGGTGATCGAAAATGTAAGGCTGCGAAGAGGAATGCGGGTTGCCGCGTTTTATGATACCAGCCTTCCGGTTCCGGCAATTTATCCTCCTCAATACCGGGCAGAGATTGTGACAGTGCTTCGGGGAGAACAGAATGTGATGCTGAATTTCTTTGATGAAAATCTGGTGGCAGAAGATAATTCACTTCGGTTAAATCTCAGTCCTGTGACAAATATCATGACACAGAACGGGCAGAGATTTACCTGCAGTCCGAGAAACATGGAGTTGTTAGTCTATTATACCAATACGACATTCAGCATACCGCCGATGACAACGCCCCAGAAAGTGATCGTAATGTGCGAGATGTAGAAAGATAAGAATTTGTTATTGGAGAAATCGATCATAAGCTGGTCTCTTTTCCGGGAATGCAGTATAATAAAAACAGAGCAAAAGGGGGGATGATGTGAATATCAATTTAAAACAGTTGGAGGCGTTTTGCGCACTGGTGCGCTCGGTGCGGCAGTGATCGGATGGCAGAAAATGAAAGGGAGGCAGAAGAAAAGATGAGTGACAAAGAAGAGATTGTGTTTTGTAAAGGCGGGGGCTGCACGGCAAAACTGGGCCCGGGAATCCTGGCAAGAGTTCTGGGAAAGATACCAAAGACGAGGGACGAAAACCTGATGATCGGATATGACAGTTCAGACGATGCAGCAGTGTACAAACTGACAGATGATCTGGCAGTGGTGCAGACGCTGGACTTTTTTCCTCCCATGGTGGATGATCCCTACACATTCGGACAGATCGCGGCAGCAAATGCATTAAGTGACATTTATGCCATGGGCGGAGATGTCAAAACCGCATTGAATATTGTCTGCTTTCCGGAAAACTGGGATTTGAACATACTGGGGCAGATTATGCTGGGTGGCGGAGAAAAAGTCAAAGAGGCGGGCGGTGTTCTGGCAGGCGGACATTCGATCGCGGATACAGACGTCAAATACGGACTTTCTGTAATGGGAACCATACACCCGGACAAGGTGTTTGCAAACAATGGATGCCGGGCGGGGGATGTTCTGATCCTGACAAAAACCACTTGGAGTTGGAATCGTGTGTACTGCAAACCGGATCCAGGAAGCATCCGAAGAAGCAATGGCGCAGGCAATCCGTTCCATGACCACCCCGAACAAGTATGCCTCAGAAGTAGTGAGAAAGTATCAGGTGCACGGCTGTACCGATGTGACTGGATTTGGTTTTCTGGGACATCTCCTGGAGATGCTGGGAGATGCATATTCTGCCCGCGTCGAAAGCAGTCAGGTTCCATATATTCCGGAGGCGTTTGATTATGCAGGGGAATTTTACCTGACTGCAGCAGCCCAGAGAAACAGAAACCATGTGGGAGAAGACGTGCAGTTTTTTGAGGTTCCGTTTGAAATGGAAGAGATTTTATTTGATCCGCAGACATCCGGAGGGCTGCTTGTCAGCATAGAAAAAAGTGATGCGGAGCAGTGTCTGGAAGAGTTGAAGGCTCTGGGACTGCCCTGTGCGATTGTGGGAGAAGTCACAGAAAAAAGAGAGAAAAAAATAGAAGTGAGATAGAGGTGCAGAGAACATGAAAAAATATATGGTAGATGCAAGAGGAAAACAGTGTCCGATTCCGGTAGTGGAGACGAAAAAAAATGCTGGCACAGATGGCAGAATCAGATATCGTAGAGACACTGGTGGACAATGCCATTGCCGTGCAGAATCTGGAGAAAATGGCAAAACAAAAACAGCTGGAATGTTCCTGGGAACAACAGGATGAACATACATATCGGGTTTTTATAAAGGCAGAAGGCGCTGTGGATGAAGCGGGGGAAGAGACTGCAGAATGTATCCCGTGTCAGCCGGTCTCCGAAAAAACAGGAAATACAATCGTTGTGTTATCTTCTGACTGCATGGGAGAGGGGGATGAAGTTCTTGGAAGGGCACTGATGAAAGGCTTTATTTATGCGCTCACGAGTCAGGAAGAGCTTCCGGATACAGTCATCATGTATAATAGAGGCGCCAGACTTCCGGTAGAAGGCTCCGAATCCCTCGAAGATCTGAAGCTTTTGGAATCGCAGGGAGTGGAGATTTTGACTTGTGGAACATGTCTGAATCACTACGGACTGACGGAGAAGCTTTCTGTGGGAAGTGTTACAAATATGTATGTGATCTGTGAAAAAATGCTGCAGGCAGAAAAGGTTGTGAAGCCATGATTTATCTGGACAGCGCGGCAACCAGCTACTATCGTCCGAGAGAAGTGGCGCAGGCAGTGTATGATGCGATCCTGACCATGGGAAATGCAGGCAGAGGAAGCCATACATCCAGTCTGAACAGTGCCCGCATGATCTATGAGACAAGGTGTCTGCTGAATGAATTATTTCACGGACCGGGACCGGAGCAGGTGGTGTTTACCAGTAATGCTACGGAAGCTCTTAATATTGCAATTCAGGGGCTGACAGCTCCCGGGGTGCGGATGGCAGCGACAGCAATGGATCACAACAGTGTCTTACGCCCCGTGTATCTGGCAAAAGAGAGAGGGTGCAGCCTGCAGATCCTGGATGTGGATGAGAAGGGGCGGCTTTCCCTGGAAAAGCTGGAAGAATTGTTTCAAAATGGTGTCGATATCTTTGCCTGTACCCATGCATCCAATGTGACAGGAAACTTAAATCCACTGACAGAAATCGGAAAACTGTGCAAAAAATACGGCGTGTTGTTTCTATTGGATGCGTCTCAGACAGCAGGAGTATTTCCAATCGATATGGAACGAGATTTTATTGATATCCTCTGCTTTACCGGACATAAGGGCCTGATGGGACCACAGGGAACAGGGGGGATGATCGTACAAAAATCTGTACACCTGCCTGCGTTTAAAACCGGGGGAAGCGGAGTGCAGAGCTTTCTGAAAACACAGCCCAAGGAGATGCCGACTGTACTGGAAGCGGGGACGTTAAACGGGCATGGGATTGCCGGATTACATGCAGCATTAAACTACATTTTGAATGTCGGAACAGAACAGATCAAAAGGATTGAATGTCAGAGAATGCGGCAGTTTTATGAGGGAATCAAACATCTGGATGCTGTAAAAATCTATGGAGACTTTTCAAATATGGAACGGGCGCCGATCGTCGCTTTGAATATCGGAAATTATGACTCTTCTGCAGTCAGCGATGAGCTTTCCGAGGTGTACGGGATTCAGACGCGTCCTGGGGCACACTGCGCACCCCTGATGCACAGGGCACTTCATACAGAGGAACAGGGAATCGTACGATTTAGTTTTTCTCATTTTCTCAGTGAAGAACAGGTGGAGGAAGCGGTACAGGCAATCAAAGAAATGACAGCAGGAGAAGAGATATGAGACCAAAAGAATTACGTATCATAGTGACATTTGAAACGACAACAGCTGCGATGGCATTTGAAAGCGAGGCAAAAAAAGCGGCAGATCGGGGGAAGACTGATCCCAGTTCCAAGGGAGATCACATCTGGATGCGGACTGAGCTTTTCAGCACCGATAGAAGAGAAAGAACAGATTTACAATCTGATACAGCAGCTGCAGTACCAACAGGTGCTGGAACTGATAATATAAAAGAAGAGAAGCAGTTCAGGTATGATCCTGATCGCTTCTCTTCTTTTTTGTTTATTCTTCCGGAGGTGTTACGGTACCGGAATCTCCATTGCTGTTTCCGTTATTATTTCCGTTGTTGTTTCCATTGTTTCCGGAATTGTTGTTGTTATCACCGGACTGATCGGAATTTCCGGAATCCTCATTATCTTCGGAATCCTGGCTGTTCTGAGAATCGGAATCCTCTTTGTTCTTATCGTCATCATCCTCGTCATCCTCTTCTTCCTCATAGTGGCCGGAGCAGCTCTGCGTCGGACCGGTTCCTTTTGCGAAATATTCCGTGTAGGACGGACAACTGCTGACCGCCAGAAGACCAGTGACAGAACATACTGTTTTCTGCTCTACAGATGCAGGCATGGTAAAGTTCTTTACCTGAAGACCGAGTGTAGTGTTGACACGGTCCATGATATTTTTCCACATGACTTCGTGCCAGGTCTGATTATAGATATTCTCCATTGGTTTATTGGAATCATATCCACCCCAGACAGAGCATGTATAGTACGGTGTGTAAGCAGCAAGCCAGAGGTCAGTACTGTATTCGGAAGTACCGGTTTTTCCGGATGCAGGCATTCCATTTGCAAGCTGTGCAGCTGTACCGGTACCACGTTTGATCACATCCTGCATAGCATTCGTCAGAAGTGCTGCTGTGGAATCCTTTACAACCTGATGAGTCTCAGGAGTACTGTTGTCCAGAATGACATTGCCGTCATGATCCAAAACCTTTGTATATAAGATCGGTTTTGTGTACACTCCATTGTTGGCCAGTGCAGCATAGGCAGCAGTCAGTTCAATGTTATAAACACCGTTTGTGATACCGCCGAGTGCAGTGGACTGGTTGTAATCGTTGTGTGCCGGATCATCTTCTTTGCTTACCAGTGTAGTAAATCCAAAGTTCTCAAGATATTTCATACCTGTATCGATACCGATATCAGTCAGAGTACGTACCGCACAAACGTTCATGGAGTGGAGGATTGCATAGCGGACAGTAGCCTGTCCAATATATTTGCCATCCCAGTTTGCCATAATGCACCTTAAATAAGCTGATAATTTATCCGTATTTTAATGAAAAATAAGCAAAATGACAATCTAGACGGCTAAAAGTATAGCATGCTATTTCCCTTACATTCACTTACAAACATTTACAATAATTTGCAGAACTAAAAATCATTACCTTTGACTAAATGCCTGTTGCATTCGCAATACATTATTGTTATTTGAAGATAACGACATGTTTAATATTGAGGTCTATTATGTCAAAAAAACTTTTGCTGAATTCTTCGGCACATTTTGGTTAGTGTTTGGTGGTTGTGGTAGTGCAATCTTTGCCGCTTCTGTCAACCTAGGTATCGGTTATGTAGGCGTTGCATTTGCGTTTGGTTTAACCGTATTAACCATGGCTTATGCTGTAGGTCACATTTCTGGTGGTCACTTTAACCCAGCTGTAACACTTGGTTTAGTGGCAGGCGGTCGTTTCTCTGCGAAAGATGCTCTTCCATACATTATTTCTCAAGTAGTTGGTGGTTTAGTAGCGGGTGCAGCACTTTATCTTATCGCATCAGGTAAAGCGGGCTTTGATGTGACTGCCGGTTTCGCATCTAATGGCTACGGCGAACACTCTCCTGAAGGTTATTCTTTAGAAGCGGTATTCGTAGCAGAAGTATTATTGACTGCATTCTTCTTATTAATCATCATGGGTTCAACTCATAAAAATGCAGCTGCAGGTTTTGCGCCAATTGCAATTGGTTTAGGCTTAACGTTAATCCACTTAATCAGCATTCCTGTATCAAATACCTCTGTAAACCCGGCTCGTAGTACTGCAGTTGCGGTATTTCAAGGTTCTTGGGCAATCGACCAATTATGGTTATTCTGGGTTGCGCCGATTATCGGTGGTATTTTAGGTGGTATTATCTACCGCACTTTATTAGCGAAAAATAACTAAGATTTCGTTTCATAGAAAAAGAAGAAGGCATCACCACGATGCCTTCTTTTTTATCTTTTATATTGTGTAATCCAAATATATAAATAAAAACCACCTTTCGGTGGTTTCACTCAATTATAAGGTTTTTGCAAGATCTTTTAGGAAAGCTTTAAACTCTTTACCTAATTTATCATGACGAAGACCATATTCTACAAAAGCTTCCATATAGCCAATCTTGTCACCACAGTCAAAGCTTCTGCCTGTCATATGGAATGCTTCAACGGTCTCTTTCTCAATAAGCATATCGTGCTCCGTTAATTGGATTTCATCGCCCACACCAACTGGTGTTTTTCTAATAAATCCCAAATTTCAGCAGAGAACACTATAACGACCAACAACAGCAAGATTTGATGGTGCCTCTTCCACAGATGGTTTTTCAACAATGCTATTAATTTTAACGCTATCGCCACC
>ENA-OQBV01000896-OQBV01000896.1-human-gut-metagenome-genome-assembly--contig:-NODE-896-length-16182-cov-2.822111_pt1 | contig 16182 bp, 11 predicted proteins | sample MGYA00242750_ERZ504559 | MGnify/ENA primary metagenome ERZ504559 (study PRJEB26092, sample SAMD00036230) | human gut metagenome | host: Homo sapiens | study: EMG produced TPA metagenomics assembly of... | reverse complement strand
GCCGGAAAATGGCACGCGGCAGACTGCTTATGAGATAGAGGTTCGGGATGTATGGGCAGGGAAAAGTAGTCTGGAACAGCGGCAAAGTAAAATCCGCTCGAAGCCAGTTGGTTTCCTGTGCGGATGCGGCCTTGGAGAAGGACAGGCATTATACTTGGCGTGTCCGTGTCTGGGATGAGGCTGATACGCCTTCGGCATGGAGTGGCCCCCTCTGATTTCAGTATCCTGACTTCCGAAAGCAGCTTTCGCCGGCAGTGAATGGATTGGGCCATTACCCGTAAGGATGCCCGCATACCCGAAGGCCGGAAATATCATGGCAGTGAACTGAAAAAGCCTGAGGCAAAGGCCGCCTGGGCTGCTGTGGATACATTTGGCAAAGAAAAGTATTTATCTGCGTCGCGAGTTCCATGTGGCAAAGAAAGTGAAAGACGCCACAGCGTATGTATGTGGCTTGGGCATTTTATGAAATTTTCGCTGAATGGAGAAAAAGTGGGAGACAGCGAATTTGCCCCCTTTGGAGCGACTATGACAAAAGTGTCTATTATAATACTTATGATGTCACCTCGCAAGTGAAGAAAGGCGGTAACGCTATCGGAGTCCTGCTGGGAAATGGATTTTACAATGTGCAAGGCGACCGCTATCGTAAACTGCAAATCAGTTTCGGCGCTCCCACGCTTCGTTTCCGGATGGTGGTGAATTATGAAGACGGAACCAGTGAAACGATTGTTTCCGGAAAGGACTGGAAGTACGATTTCAGTCCCGTACTGTTCAATTGCATCTATGGCGGAGAAGATTATGACGCCCGCCGTGAGCAGAAAGGCTGGAACATGTTCGGTTTTAAAGAGCAGGATTGGCGTCCTGTCGTGATTCAGGAAGCCCCCAAAGGGGTGCTTCGTCCGCAGATAGCGCAACCGGTGAAGATTATGGAGCGTTATGATATCCGGAAAGTGACCAAGCTCACCGCTGAACAGATAACAGCTGCCTGCAAGTCAACCAAACGGACAGTAGATCCGTCTGCCTTTGTGCTGGATATGGGACAGAACCTGGCCGGTTTCCCCGAAATTACCGTCCGTGGAAAGAAAGGGCAGAAAATAACTCTGCTTGTATCCGAATCCCTGACGGACGAAGGAGCTTGCAATCAGCGTCAGACCGGCAGACAACATTATTATGAATATACCCTGAAAGGGGAAGGAGTGGAAACTTGGCATCCTCGTTTTTCTTACTATGGTTTCCGGTATATTCAGGTGGAAGGCGCTGTGCTGAAAGGGCAAAAAAACACCTTGCATCTTCCGGTGATCCAGAAGATACAATCGTGCTTTGTTTATAATTCGGCTCCTAAGGTATCCACATTCCAATGTTCCAATCGTATATTCAATGAGGCCCATCGGCTGATAGAGAAGGCGGTGCGAAGTAATATGCAGTCCGTGTTTACCGATTGTCCTCATCGCGAGAAACTGGGTTGGTTGGAACAAGATCATTTGTGTGGTCCCGGTTTGCTTTACAATTATGATTTGACAGGCTTTGTTCCTCAGACTCTTCAGAACATAGCCGATGCACAGCATGCCAATGGCGCGGTTCCTACCACTGCTCCGGAATATGTGGTGTTCGAGGGTCCCGGTATGGATGCTTTTGCCGAATCTCCCGAATGGGGATGTACCTTTGTGGTATTGCCTTTCATGTATTATGAGACGTATGGGGATGATTCATTGATTAGAAAATACTATAACGGAATGCGTCGTTACATTGATTATATGACTACCCGTGCCAATGATGGAATCGTTTCTTCGGACTGGGCGATTGGTATGATTATGGAGATTTCCGGGCCGGATTTTCTCGTAATACGCCTGTTCCTTTAGAGCTACCGCCCATTATTATATGGTTGTTCGCTATTTGGTGGAGGCGGCACGTATGCTGGATAATAGGTATGATGTAGCATATTACACTCATTTGGGTGAAGAAATTAATAAAGCATTCCATCGGGAGTTTTATCATAAGGATATTCGTCAGTATGGTACGGGAAGTCAGTGCAGTAATGCCCTGCCGTTGTTTCTCGGAATGGTTCCTGTCGAAGATAAACAGGCGGTACTTGATAACTTGGTAGCGGATATAAAACGTCATGGTAACCGGCTGACTACTGGTGATGTGGGAAATCGTTATTTGTTCCAGACGCTAGCCCGTAACGGACTGAATGAGCTGATGTACACCATGCATAACCATGAAGAGGCCCCGGGGTATGGTTTCCAACTGAAATTTGGAGCTACCACGCTGACCGAGCAATGGGATCCGCGACAAGGTTCTTCGTGGAATCACTTTATGATGGGGCAGATTGATGAATGGTTCTTCAACTCGCTGGCGGGTATCCGCACCGTTGAGGGAAAACCGGGAATGAAGGAAATAGAAATACGTCCCCGTCCGGTAGGCGATTTGACATACGTCCGGGCTTCGACTGAAACTCTCTATGGAAAGGTTGCAGTAGACTGGACACGCGAGAATGGAGTCTTTACATTGAAAGTAACGATACCTGTAGGGTGTACGGCACGCGTATTCCTTCCCAATGAGAAAGAGCCGAAGATAGTGGAAAGCGGAACTTATTCTTTTAAGAAATAAACGCAGCTTTCATAGGAAAAGCCCCCTGGGGGTGTTTGGTAAAACTAAAATCAATTAATGAACGATATGAATAAACGTACCTTTTTAAGTCTGTTGTTATGTGTTTGCAGTTTGTCTTTTCTGCATGCCGAGCGTGTGGATATGCAGCAAGCCGGTGCCGATATACAAGGCCGGAAATTAAACACGGCATTGATTAATTCTACCATCGACCGCTTGAATGCCAATGGTGGCGGAACACTCTTTTTCCCCGCAGGAACTTATCTCACCGGTTCCATCCACATGAAAAGTAATATTACATTAGAATTGGAAGCAGGAGCCACCTTGAAATTCTCGGAGAACTTTGACGACTTCCTCCCTTATGTGGAAGTGCGTCACGAGGGAATCATGATGAAAAGTTTCCAACCGTTGATTTACGCCGTGGATGCAGAAAATATTACCATCAAGGGAGAAGGAACTCTGGATGGACAGGGTAAGGCATGGTGGACTGAATTTTTCCGTGTACTGGTAGACCTTAGAGATAACGGCAAGAGAAACATCAACAAGTACCAGCCCATGTTCGAGAAGGAAAACGACCTGAAAGCCCTTTACGCTGAAACCAATGAAGACTGGCATGGCACACTGGACCGTCGCTTTTTCCGTCCTCCTTTCATACATCCCATCCGTTGTAAGAATGTACGGGTAGAGGGCGTGAAGATTATCAACTCTCCCTTCTGGACTGTAAATCCTGAATTTTGTGACAATGTGACCATTAAAGGCATTACCATCCACAATGTGCCTTCCCCCAACACGGATGGCATCAACCCCGAGTCTTGTAAGAATGTACACATCAGTGACTGCCACATTTCGGTAGGCGATGACTGCATCACCATCAAATCCGGACGTGACTTGCAAGCGCGTAAACTGGGTGTTCCTTGCGAGAATATCACCATTACCAATTGCACCATGTTGAGCGGACACGGTGGTGTGGTTATCGGCAGCGAGATGAGTGGGGGAGTGAAGAAAGTGACCATCAGCAATTGTGTCTTTGATGGTACAGACCGAGGGATTCGTCTGAAATCCACTCGTGGCCGCGGAGGCATTGTGGAGGATATTCGTGTGAGCAATATTGTGATGAGTAATATCAAGAAAGAAGCTATTGTTCTCAATCTGAAATATAGCAAGATGCCTGCCGAACCGAAGAGTGACCGAACTCCGGAATTTCGTAACATCTATGTTTCGGGTGTGACGGTCCGTGATGTGAATACCCCCATTATGGTGGTGGGCCTGCCCGAAGCGCCTATTACCGGTATTGTGATGCGTGATGTGTATATTCAGAATGCCAAGCAACGCTGTGTCTTTGAAGATTGTAAGGACTTGGTGCTGGATGATGTGTATGTGGATGGTAAAGAAATAAAATAGACTGCCCGATGAAAAAACAGATGCTTTTGTGCATGGCGGCACTCTCTTTTTCCGCTGTGTCTGCACAAACTTATGAAACTCGGTTCGCACGTCCGTTATCCGATGTGTTGAATGACGTTACCGCCCGTTTCCAGGTCCGCTTGAAGTATGATATTGATACGGTGGGGCGTATCCTTCCGTATGCCGATTTCCGTATCCGTCCCTATTCATTGGAAGAAACCTTGACCAATGTGCTTTCTCCTTTCGATTATAAATTCGTGAAGCAAAGTGATACCGTGTACAAGTTGAAACCATACGAGTATGCACGCCGCACGGATGTTGATGGAGAAAAAATGTTGTCATATCTTAGTGGCTTGTATACTGATAAAGATCAGTGGGAACAGCGCACGGAGATACTCCGAAAGGAAGTGCGCCAACGTCTGGGATTGGATGATATGCTGAAAGGAACAGTGAAGGATGCAAAGCCTATTCTCTCGAAAGTACGGAAATTCGATGGATATACCGTACAGAATTTTGCATTGGAGACCTTGCCGGGGCTTTATGTTTGCGGTTCGGTTTATGCACCGCGTTCCAAAGGAAAACATGCGCTCATTATTTGCCCCAATGGCCATTTTGGACAGGGACGCTACCGGAAGGATCAACAGCAACGTATGGCTACATTGGCGCGTATGGGGGCTATTTGTGTGGATTATGACTTGTATGGATGGGGTGAATCCGCCTTGCAGGTGGGTGCGGAAGCGCACCATACCAGTGATGCGCACACCATTCAGGCTATGAACGGATTGCTGATACTGGATGATATGCTGGCAAACCGTAAAGATATAGATCCTGCACGCATCGGCGTGAACGGTGGTTCCGGCGGAGGAACGCAGACGGTGTTGCTTACCGTTTTGGACGACCGTTTTACAGCTGCTGCCCCTGTGGTCAGTCTGGCTTCTCACTTTGATGGCGGTTGCCCGTGTGAAAGTGGCAAGCCCATCCAGCTGGCAGGTGGAGGAACTTGCAATGCGGAACTGGCCGCCCTGTTTGCTCCGCGTCCCATGTTGGTGGTTTCCGACGGAGGAGACTGGACAGCCACGGTTCCTCGTTTGGAATATCCTTACTTGCAACGCATCTACGGTTTTTATGGTGCGACGGACAAGGTGAGCAATGTACATTTGCCGAAAGAACGTCATGATTTCGGTCCGAACAAGCGGAATGCGGTTTATGATTTCTTTATAGACGTGTTCGGCCTTGACCGGAGAATGCTGGATGAAAGTAAAGTAACCATTGAATCGGAAAACGCATTGAAGAGCTTTGGTGAGAAAGGTGAGAAACTGCCAGCCGGAGCCTTAAGATATAAAGAATGATTTTGTCGTTTATTTATTAGGTTAAGAGTTAGTGTAGAATCTCCCTCTTGCATAGCCTGTGAAGGTGAGCAAGGGGGAGTTTTTTTTAGGTATGGGGGATTAATACTTTTTGTCGGGTATATCAGGTCTTGTCATACGGACTGTTAAGTCTTTTTGTGCGGACTGTTACTATAGTCTTCGGCAGTGGACCGTACAGTCTGCTACAGTGGACTGTACGGTCTGCCGTAGTGAAACATACGGACTACTGTCGTAGTCTGTAAAAGGTAACCGTAAGAAATGCTTTAATGGTACTGAAAAAAAGACTTAATGGAGCTGAAGCGATGAATTAACTCTGCATTTATGTTATAATCATCTTTAGTTCCCCATCCTTGTGGCGCTTTCGGTTGTTTTCTTGTTTATAGTTGCGGATTCAAACCGGTTTCTACATCGGATTTCAGCCGGGTATAATGGAAAAAGCGGAGGTTATAATAAGATAATGCGTTTCTGTAATATGGCAGCAATCTGTTGTCTCAGTTGTGGGGCGCTGATGGGCTTGGCCATATAGCCGTCGAAGCCATTTTCCATAACCCGTTGTTCATCACTGGCATAGGCAAAAGCGGTAACGGCGATGATAGGCACATCCAAGGATAGCTTTCGTATTTCCCGGGTGGCCTCATAGCCATCCATCACCGGCATATTGATATCCATCAGAATTATCTGAGGATTATGGAGCTTATACAAATTGACCGCCTCTTTTCCATCCCAAGCATGAACCAGGTTATATTCTCGTTTCAAGATAGATTGGAACAGCCGGTAATTACTCTCATTGTCTTCGGCGATCAGAATGGTCAGCTTGTCTTTCTGCACGGAGATGGGCTGATGTTTGTCTTCCTTTTTGTTATCCGCATCAGCGGGCTGGTAGGGAATGGTGAACCAGAAAGTGGATCCTTTTCCTTCTTCAGATTCTACGCCGATGCGTCCTCCCATGTGCTCTACAATCGTCTGGCAAATGGATAATCCCAGTCCTGTACCCTGTACAAAAGAGTTCAGTTTGACGAAACGTCCGAATATGGAGTTCACTTTGTCGGCTGGAATGCCGCAACCGGTATCTTTAACATAGAAATAAAGTTCTCTGCCGCATAGTTTGTAGCCGAAGGCGATGCTTCCTTGTGAGGTAAACTTGCTGGCGTTGTTCAGCAAATTATTCAAAACTTGCATCAGGCGGTTCTTTTCTGTCTTTATGGGGCAAGAGGGGAGTCCTTTGTGTGCAATCAGTTGAATGCCGCTGGTTTCCGTCCGGTAACGGACCACGCTTTCTATTTCGGAAAGGATATCATTCAGTTCCACGTTGGAATAACTGAAATCCAGTGTGCCGGCCTCTATTTTTGATAAGTCCAGTATGTCGCTGATTAATTGCAGCAGTAACGTATTGTTACTTTCAATGATATTGATATATTCCTGCTTTTCCTGTTCCTCTTCTGCAGTAGCAAGGATGTTTGAGAAACCGATGATAGCATTTAGCGGAGTGCGTATTTCGTGGCTCATATTGGCAAGGAAAGCGGACTTCAGCCGGTTGGATTCTTCCGCGCGGTCCTTGGCTGAAAGCAGTTCGTTTTCCATTGTTTTCCGTTCGTTGATAATCAGTGAGGAACCGACTAAAGTCAGCGGCTTTCCGTTTTTGTCTCTTGTTTCTACGGCTGCTTGTGCTTCTACCCAGTCTATTTTCCAATGTTTTCCATCATTGGCCAGTACACGGTACTCTTCTTTCACTTTCTCTATTTTTCCGTCTGCCAGGTCGCGGTAGGCCTGTATCACGCGTGGACGGTCTTCTTTGATAATTTTGGCGAAATATTGTTTGTCCGATACGCTCAACTGATCTTCGCTGATGCTGCCCGGCATGGCTGCCATGGCAATGGGGCGGTTAAGGTCGCACAAGATGGTATGGTCTTTCAAGTTCCATTTCCAAGGTACAATGTTGGCTACTTCCAGTGCCATGGAAAGTTTATGGTTCGTGGCGCTTAGCATTTGCTGTGCATTGTGCAACTCGGTGCTGTCCATGCAGAACACATCGACCATATCCGGTTCAGTGGAGCAATTCAGGACAACATCATAGAAGGTGTTGACGGTTTTAAAATAATATGGGAATGTGATCGATTTCTTTTCTTTCAAGGTGATACTCATGAAATGGGTGAATTTCCGGTAAAGATTCGGGAAAGATTTCGGAGGCCCTTTTCCCTATTATATCGGATTTTTTAAAAAAACATCGTTCGAAATAACGGTTGACATCCTGATAAATGCTGTCTATAATATTTCCTTCTTTATCCCATATTACTTGTTCCTTCATGTAAAGAATCGGCATATTATCCACCAGGTTGATATATTGTGCGTTTGTTTCTATTTCATTTTGTTGGGCTCGTCTCAGGACTTTCAGCATCTGAATGCGTTTTTGTTGTGTTACAGCCATCAGTGCGAAGGCCATGAGCACAATCAGGATAAACCATTTGTATTTGTTCAGAAAGTGGACAGGCTTGTCATAGAAAATGGTGTCATCGGGGCATCGCTTGGGGTCGAGCCCTTTATTTATGAGTCTGGTATAGTTGAAGGTGGGGTGTGCTTCCTGAGGCTCATAGAAAGGAATGTCACTGGCTCTTTTTCCACCGAGGATTTCGTCAATTGTTTTCAATAATTGCTTGGTGAAGGCTTGTTCATTGTACATGTATCCTCCTACCATACCTCCGTCGTCCATACCTGCATAGCGGATGGTGAAAAGAGGGGCGGAGATGCTGGAAATGCTTCTGTAAGCGTTTATCAGAAAGCTGTCCGAGGTGAAGGATTCGGTGAACCAAGTGGATACCAGAATGCCTGTAGTCTTGTCTGCCTTACGTACAGCATTATATAACTGGTGCAGAGTATTGGTGCGTGAAGAGATGTATTTATATTCCAGTTGCGGATATTTTGTTTGGATCAATTCCCGCAGTCGTTGGTCATATTCGGGATTGGGATAAATCCCATCTCCCAAAAAGATGAGTCTTTTCATGCCGGGAATCATTTGCAGCATCAGTTCCACACTTTCTTCCAGATAGATAGGGGTATGCATGTAGGTGAAATTGTATTCTTGGGCCAGTTCGCTCATGTGTGTCTTTTCTTTGGGAGTGACTGTATCTCTCTGCCTGTAGAATATTTCAGGATACACATAGGGGTCTGCCCCGCAGACAATAGTAGGTACGGTACCCCATAAAGCTTGTATCTCTTCTCTGAAAATCAGACTCATGCTTCCTACAAATACCAATAGACGGGGAGGGGTGGAGCCATATCTTGAGGAAAGTGTTTCTGAAAACTTTTCTATTTTAGCAGAATCGCCTACCATGAATAAATTCAGATGTTCTATGTAGGCGTCTATATTTTTGGTTCCGGCTAGTTTATGGACAATGGGGGTGGTAATGCTGTTGCTCCATGGAGAAGATTCGTTATAGCTGTTTAAAATCAGCACATATTCTTCGTTCCCGGTACGATCCTGTGCATTGGCAGCTTCACAGGTGAATGAGAAGATGGTACATATATAGGTATATATCAGCAGCCATTGAATATAGCCTATACGGATTCTCCTACGATTTTTATCCATTATTGTTTTCTACTCTTCTTTAAATATATCGCTCTGATGCTTGTGATGAAACAAATGTACTATTAAATCAGGGAGTGGACGAAGAAAAAATAAATGTTTAACAAATATTAAAAGAAACGCACTGAAGTGGGGAACTTCCTGTATGTCCAGGTGTGAACATTTTAAACGGGAACTTTGGCCAACTTATATGGCAATGATTTAAAATGCCGGTGAAAGGCAGGAAAAGAGGGAGGATGAGAAATATCTTTTGCGTTATCTCTTTTATATCTGAAGAAATAACTTTATATTTATCCCCTCATCTTATTTTAAGGTAGTTATGGAATATCACTTAAGTACTAAATTGAATGGAAATATAGCAATGACTTCCTGTTTCCATGAAAACTCCTTTTTGCAACGTGACGGGAGTCTTTATAAATTTATATGGGTGCGGCATGGAACGCTGGATGTGGAAGTGGATCATGTGGTGATGCATCTGGAAAAAGAGGAAATGATTTCGCTCACTCCTTTGCATCATGTGCAGATAAGGGGAGTGGACGGTGAATACCTCACTTTTCTATTCAATAGTAACTTTTATTGTATTTACGGGCATGACAGCGAGGTGTCTTGTAACGGATTCCTGTTTAACGGTTCTTCCCGTGTCATGCGTTTGAAGCTTTCGCCTTCCCAGTCGGCCCGTCTTGACAGTATTGTCGATATTTTCAGAGGGGAGTGTGAAATACAAGACAACTTGCAGGAAGAAATGTTGCGTATTATTCTGAAACGTTTCATTATCACTTGTACCCGCATAGCCCGTGAAATGTTTGATGTAGACCCGGGGCGTGAGAACACGTTTGATGTGATTCGTCAGTTTTATGTGCTGGTTGACAGTCATTTTAAGGAGAAGAAGCAAGTGCAGGATTATGCTGATATGTTGTGTCGTTCTCCCAAGACCATTTCCAATCTCTTTTCCCTTTACAGGCTTTCTTCTCCTTTGCGTGTCATTCATGAACGCGTGGATGCGGAAGCCAAGCGCCTGTTGCTTTATACGGGCAAGAGTGCGAAGGAAATCAGTGAGATTCTGGGATTTGAGGATTTGGCTACATTTAGCCGGTTCTTTAAGAAAATGAACAAGGAGAGCCTTTCGGAATACCGGAAAGAGAGAACGGGAATAATTGCCAACCTATATGGGGGAATTGCCATTTACTGGAGAGGGAAAACTGCCGACCTTTGCACCAGGAAGTTAAATCTTTTAATAATGAAAGCAATGATGACAAAATTAAAATCTCTGTTTGTTGCGTTTTTAACAATAGCAGCATCTGCCCAAAAACTGGGTATCAATCTTATCCGTGTGGCAATCCTTGTAATTTTTGTATGGATTGGCGGTCTGAAATTCTGGAATTATGAAGCCGAAGGAATTGTGCCTTTTGTGGCGAACAGTCCCTTTATGAGTTTCTTTTATAACCAAGGACGCTCCTGAATATAAAGAACTATAAGCTGAAAGAAGGCGAATTCGATGAAGCGAAGCACCAGTGGCATGAAGAGAACAATACTTATGGGTTTTCTCATGGATTGGGTATTTTGATTATGGGAATCGGTATCTTGACGTTTTTAGGTATCTTCTCTCCGAAAATCGGTTTGGTAGGGGCCGGACTGGCTATTGTCATGACACTGGGCACTTTGTCTTTCCTTGTGACAACGCCTGAGGTGTGGGTCCCCGATTTGGGAAGTGGCGAAACAGGGGGTTCCCCTCTGCTGACGGGCGCCGGCCGTCTGGTTATTAAAGATACTGCTATTTTGGCAGGAGCTGTTGTTGTTCTTTCGGATAGTGCGAGAAGGGTATTGAACCAGTTGAAAAAGTAAAGTTAGAAAGACCGGTCACGGACATGCCCTTTTATAGGGGTGTATATGGATGTATTCCAGCGGGAGGCAAGTATTTCCTGCAAGACATAACTATCTATGAGGCAAGTTGTATCCTGTGTCATCTTGCTGTCTGTCAGCTATTGATAATGAATGCAAATTTGGCAGATTCTGCGGTTAACCCCTGTTAAGTGCTTATCTATCTGTGTTAAAAGAGGAAAAAAATCTCTGACAAACGGTACAACCGTACAATATTTGTCATTACATTAGCGTCAGAAATGTTAAACCAAACTTGAAATTAACAAATTAATAGATATTAAGTTATGAAACAAGCAACTAAAATGGTACTAGGCGCAGCAGCAATTGTAGCAGTCAGCGCAGGTGTAGCAGGAGTAACGACTTATTCTATGTTGAAACCCGAGCCAAACAAAAGCGTGGCCTTTAATGATGTGTTCCAACAAAATCCGAATACAAGACTTGCCGCGCTGGACGCCACCCAAATGCAACCGGTGGATTTGACTCAGGCAGCGGAAAATTCAGTGCATGCAGTAGTTCATATAAAGTCAACTCAAGAATCAAAAACTCAGACAGTTACCGTTCGTGATCCGTTCTATGATTTCTTTGGTGATATTTTTGGGAATGGCAGAGGCGGCGGTCAGCAGCGTCAGGTGCAGACTCCTGAAAGAGTGGGATTCGGTTCCGGAGTGATCATCTCGAAAGATGGATATATTGTAACGAATAACCATGTAATTGATAATGCTGATGTGATCAGTGTCAAACTGAATGACGGACGTGAATATAAAGGACGTGTAATCGGCACAGATCCCAGCACGGATTTAGCGTTGGTTAAAATTGAAGCGGATGAACTTCCCACTATTCCCGTAGGCGATTCGGAGGCTTTGAAAGTGGGCGAGTGGGTATTGGCTGTAGGTAATCCGTTTAATATGACATCTACAGTAACCGCCGGTATTGTGAGTGCCAAGGCACGTTCTTTGGGCGTATATAATCAAGGTGTGGAGTCATTCATCCAGACGGATGCAGCTATTAACCAAGGTAACAGTGGTGGGGCATTGGTCAATGCAAAAGGAGAGTTGGTAGGTATCAACTCGGTGCTTTATTCACCGACAGGAGCTTATTCCGGATACGGTTTTGCCATCCCTACCAGTATTATGAAAAAGGTAATAGCCGATTTGAAAGAATACGGAACCGTTCAGCGTGCGGTATTGGGTATCAAGGGTACTCCGATTAATGATGACCAGCAGATGATGCCGGAAGAAATCAAGAAGAAAGTGAAGGAACTGGGTGCTACCGATGGTGTGCTGATAGCTGAGGTGATTGATGGAGGTTCTGCGGCCGGTAACTTGGAAGTGGACGATGTCATTATCGGTATTGACGGAAAACGTGTGAAGAACTTTGCAGAGTTGCAGGAAGGGTTGGCTAAACACCGTCCGGGTGACAAAGTAACCGTCAAGGTGTTGCGTGACAAGAAAGAAAAGGATATCGAGATGACTTTGAAAAATGCACAGGGAACAACGAAAGTGGTGAAGAGTGCGGGCATGGATAATCTTGGGCGCAGCGTTCCGTGAAGTTCCTCAGGAATTGAAGAGACAATTGAACTTGGGATATGGTGTGGAAGTCACAGGTGTGACAGACGGTAAAATGAAAGCTGCCGGTATCCGTAAAGGCTTCATCATCCTGAAGGCAAATGGACAACCTGTCAAATCAGTAAATGATTTGGAAGATGTGCTGAAAGCTGCTACCCAGTCACCGGATCAGGTATTGTTCTTGAGCGGTATGTTCCCGTCAGGTAAACGTGCGAACTATGCAGTAGATTTGATACAGGAATAAGGATATTTTTTAAGGTAGAAAGTTTCAATAGGTAAAGTTTAGAGGATGCACGGTAAGGGACACTTCCGTGCATCCTGATTTTATAATCAAACAGGATTGATATGCTGGAAAGAAGTATTGTAAACGGAATTTCGGGGATGATGGGAACACAAGTTTGATTTTTAGTATGTTTTTATCCGATAGTAGAGTCGTGTAACTATTAATTTGCGTCATAGGTGTTTGCGTTCTCGTCCGGCCGGAAAACGGAGGACATAAATCAATTCTGTTTCACGATAAGATAAGAGCTGTTGACAGGATCCATCCTTACGCTATATCATGGAATAATCTCTATTAAGTAAGCTGATAAGATCAATAAAGAGAAAGATATAACCCTATTTTCGCAAAATATTTAGGAAAAGAAGGACAAAGATAGTCTTTTTTGATTTATTAGCTAATATTTTTCAAACAAAAATGGATGTATTCCATTTAATGTTGTAAATTTGCATCCCAAATTTGTTTTATAGAGAATGAGACAATTAAAGATTACCAAAAGTATCACTAACCGAGAGAGCGCATCTCTGGATAAGTATTTACAGGAAATAGGCCGTGAAGACCTGATTACTGTAGAGGAAGAGGTAGAGCTCGCTCAGCGTATCCGTAAAGGCGACCGGGTAGCATTGGAAAAACTGACACGTGCCAACTTGCGTTTCGTCGTGTCTGTAGCCAAGCAGTATCAAAATCAGGGGTTAAGTCTTCCTGACTTGATTAATGAAGGCAACCTGGGATTGATTAAAGCAGCTGAAAAGTTCGATGAGACCCGAGGCTTCAAGTTTATCAGTTACGCCGTATGGTGGATTCGTCAATCTATTCTCCAGGCATTGGCAGAACAGTCACGTATTGTCCGTTTGCCGTTGAATCAGGTAGGCTCGTTGAACAAGATCAGCAAAGCCTTCTCTAAATTCGAACAGGAAAACGAGCGTCGTCCTTCTCCGGAAGAACTGGCCGATGAACTGGAAATACCTGTAGACAAAATCTCGGACACGTTGAAGGTTTCAGGACGCCACATTTCTGTAGACGCTCCTTTTGTGGAAGGAGAAGACAACAGTTTGTTGGATGTGCTTGTGAACGACGACTCGCCTATGGCAGACCGTTCCTTGGTTAATGAGTCACTTGCGAGGGAAATTGATAGAGCACTCTCTACGCTGACCGAAAGGGAGAAGGATATTATCCAGATGTTTTTCGGTATTAATACGCAGGAAATGACGTTGGAAGAAATCGGCGATAAATTCGGCCTCACTCGTGAGCGCGTACGCCAGATTAAAGAGAAAGCCATTAGAAGATTGAGACAAAATTCGCGTAGCAAGCTGCTTAAGTCTTATTTAGGGTAAGAAAGATTCGGTTTCCGAAAAGAAAACAAAGCACAAGATGGAAGGTTACTCCCGTCTTGTGCTTTTGTTCATAATATACCAATAATGCCCATTGGCTGCGCTATGTGCCACATGGTAATGGGCACATCAGCAAATTATTATAGTTAATTAATCTATTACTTTTTCGTATTTGTCCGTAAATAACTATTTTTGTCCTCTAATAAAATTATAAAATTAGAATTATGAAATCCATAAAGATTCTGTGCTCTTTATTATTGGTACTGATGGTATGCTCGGCATTCTCATTGAAAGGAAGTAAAGGTAAATCCGTTTATATAGTAGGTGTATCCGCATCGTTTACAGATTCATTGGTTTATTTCACGGAAATCCAATTGCTGGACAGTGTAAGGCTGGATAAGAATAAGATGTTGCCGGAACGCTCACAATACAGTTATCAGCTGAAAAATTATTTGGAAAACGAGGAAGGGCTGACGAACCGCACTTGCTTTGTTTATTTCTCGAACAGCAGAAAGAAACTGCAGAAGACCATCAATAAGATGAAGATCAAGTATCAAAAAGGAAAGACCTTGCTGATTCGCGAAGTGAACCCCAATGCATTCAAGTTCAAGAAACCGGAAGAGTGATCCTTTTCTTATGAAAAAGATTCTATTTATATTTTTAACAGCCTGCTTTTTCTTCTCTTGCGAGAAGGAAACAATCGTGATTCCTCAGCAACATGCCGGAAGAACGGTCCTGGCTTTCTTTTGGGCGGATAACAGCTTGAATTCCAATTTGCGTAATAATATTCGGACGATGATGCAGGGGCTTCAGGCTATGAAGGATTCGGCTGCTTTGTTGGTATATTGGGATGGTGAGGCTTCGGATATCAGTTGGCCGGAGCCTTGTATCGTTGAATATGTGACTAATGGTCAAGGGGGGATCAACAGTATGTCCAAAGAAGCGGTCAATGCGATGATCGCGGATCAGGACATGTCGGTTCACGACTTGATAAGTATTGGCAATATCAGAAAAAAATATCCCCCTCAGACATCGACGGAGAAAACCGTCATGCAGACAGTGATAGGTGATATGATGAGTGTTTATCCGTCGGAAAGTTATGGAATAATCTTTGGTTCTCACGGTTCAGGATGGTTGCCCACTATTACCGGCACCCGTTCTATAGGTCAAGATGGCGGCCGGTATTCCAGTGACACAGCGTTGATACCAGAATTGGCGGAAGTGCTGCGTACGGTAAATCCTCAAAAGTTTGATTTTGTCTTGTTTGATGCGTGTATGATGGGGTGTGCCGAAGTGTATTATGAGCTGAAGGATGCTGCCAAATATTGCATCGCTTCTGTACTTGATATACCGGCAGCCGGATTTCCTTATGCAAGTGTGATGCCTTATTTGTATGAAAATGCGATCAAGGAGTATTTGAAGCCAATCTGTAAAGATTATATAGATTATTATAACTATAATGGTTGGGGAACCATTTCGGCAGTGGATTGCAATCAGATGGAAGGTTTGGCGGAAGCGGTCAGAAGTGTGATTTTGTCCAATCAGGATAGCCTGAAGAACGTGGATATAGCTGATTTGCAGCAATATGGCAAAGGCAGCAGTAACTTCAAAGGATATGCCTATGATATGTTACAGTTTATTGAAAAATTGTGTGGAGGAATGGCTCCAGACGATTTTACGCAACAATTAAAGAAGACGGTCATTTATACAGATTATACTCATGATCCCACCTCATCCTTGTACAGAATAGATGGGGATAACTACAGTGGAATGGGTATGTATATCCCTAATTCATTCACCACTCCCAAATATTTGCTTTGGAACAATTATTTCAAGTCTTCCATAGCGTGGTATCATGCATCCGGATGGGCTGAAACGGAATCTATTTGGGGGAATTGAAGGAGAATGCAGCCAGTTGCTTTTTACTTGATCCCGAATAATAGATATAGCGGATGGAAGTACCGAATTTCCGGTATTCTTCCATTTCCACCGAGTTGTCTACTGCATTCTGCAGGGCTTGTTTAAAGGCGGCATAATGGGTGTTCATATAAGTGGCGTTGTCCAGTTCTCCTGTAACACTGTAGAAATAGCTCACACTATTATCTTTCTCATTATAACGGGTGCTGTCCAGTGTAATCGTTTCGTTCATACGTGTGGGGCAGGACCGGTTGGTCTTTTC
>ENA-OQBV01000893-OQBV01000893.1-human-gut-metagenome-genome-assembly--contig:-NODE-893-length-16201-cov-11.829290_pt1 | contig 16201 bp, 11 predicted proteins | sample MGYA00242750_ERZ504559 | MGnify/ENA primary metagenome ERZ504559 (study PRJEB26092, sample SAMD00036230) | human gut metagenome | host: Homo sapiens | study: EMG produced TPA metagenomics assembly of... | reverse complement strand
AACGGTCCTAAGGTAGCGAAATTCCTTGTCGGGTAAGTTCCGACCCGCACGAAAGGCGTAATGATTTGAGCGCTGTCTCGACAATGCATCCGGTGAAATTGAAGTACCAGTGAAGATGCTGGTTACCCGCGCCAGGACGGAAAGACCCCATGGAGCTTTACTCCAGTTTGGTACTGGGGTCCGGCAGTGCATGTACAGGATAGGTGGGAGGCTGTGAACCTGGAACGCCAGTTTCAGGGGAGCCATTGTTGGGATACCACCCTTGTGCTGCTGGGCTTCTAACCAGCGGCCTTTATCAGGCCGGGGGACAATGCCAGACGGGGAGTTTGACTGGGGCGGTCGCCTCCGAAAGGGTATCGGAGGCGCTCAAAGGTTCCCTCAGAATGGTCGGAAACCATTCGAAGAGTGCAAAGGCAGAAGGGAGCTTGACTGCGACACCGACGGGTGGAGCAGGTACGAAAGTAGGACTTAGTGATCCGGTGGTATTAAGTGGGAATGCCATCGCTCAACGGATAAAAGCTACCCTGGGGATAACAGGCTTATCACTCCCAAGAGTTCACATCGACGGAGTGGTTTGGCACCTCGATGTCGGCTCATCGCATCCTGGGGCTGTAGTAGGTCCCAAGGGTTGGGCTGTTCGCCCATTAAAGCGGTACGCGAGCTGGGTTCAGAACGTCGTGAGACAGTTCGGTCCCTATCCGGCGTGGGCGTAGGATATTTGAGAGGAGCTGTCCTTAGTACGAGAGGACCGGGATGGACTGACCTCTGGTGTACCGGTTGAACCGCCAGGTTCACGGCCGGGTAGCCAAGTCGGGAAGGGATAAACGCTGAAGGCATCTAAGCGTGAAGCCCCCCTCAAGATGAGATATCCCATTCGAAAGAAGTAAGACCCCTTGAAGACGACGAGGTAGATAGGGCAGGGGTGGAAGTGCCGTAAGGCATGGAGCTGACTGTTACTAATCGGTCGAGGGCTTGACCTGAAATGCAAAACAAAAGTTTTGCAGAAAATGGTTGTGTTCGGAAAGAAAGTATGGTATGATGTATAGATGTTAAGTGTATGCGGTTTTGAAGGTATATCTAGCGTAGGGGATTGGTCAAATGGTATGATAGGGGTCTCCAAAACCTTTGGTGGGAGTTCGATTCTCTCATCCCCTGTATTAGGAAAGAGTGAAGATACAAAATCTTCACTCTTTTTTCGTATTGTTTAAAAGAAAAGTCTAACAGAACAGGATTTACAGAATTTTAAGATATTTTTGTAAAGCAGGACTGTTTTTTATGGTGTAAATAAGGTACAATAGAGCCACAGAACATATTCAAAAATAATGAAAAATGAAACATGAGAAGGGAGTGGGTGTAACGTGAGCAGAGAAAAAAATGGAAGCCGCGGCACGGTAAAAGCTGTCATTTATCTTCTGATCGTAGTAATCCTTGCTGGAATGGTTGTTTATCTGACGCAGTCGCTGCGGCGGGACCGGGAGCCGGAGATTACGGGGACGTTTATTGACAGTAAGCTGGAGGCGGCGGGGGAGCTGACGTCGGCGAAGATGATTTATAACGGGCTGATTCATTACTCGGACGGGTCGATTCCGTTTCTGACGCAGAAGGCGTTTAATATGACATACCGTGCAGAGGTACGTGCGGGTGTGAATCTCGCGAAGGCGAATACGGAGGTGACGGATTCAGAAGTAACAGTTACACTTCCGGCAGTGGAGATTTTTGATATTTCCATCGACAATGATTCCATCCAGTATTACGATGAGAAGGCAGCGCTTCTGAACTGGGAGCGGAAGGAAGATGCGATGGATGCAATCGCGAGTGCGAAGGAGGATGTAGAGCAGCAGACGAAAGAAATGGATGACCTGGAAACGATGGCACAGGAACAGGCGAAAACATTGATTACCGGAATGCTGTCCGAGACGGTCGGGGACAAGACATTGGTTGTAAAATTTGAAGAATAGTACATAGACGGGATGTCGGCACTTCTTTTTGGGGGATAAAAAAAGGAGGGCCGGTATTTCTTCTGGCAGAAACACCGGCATTATGAAAAAGAAAAATCTATATAAATTGGAAAGAATATTAGGTTGGGACAACGGTTGAAAGATAGAGGAAGATGATTTGTTGTCCCTTTGTTTTGATACGTTTAGTATAGTTGTCATATGTGAGGAAAGTGTGAATGGAGTTTGAAGAAACTTTGAAAAGATTTGTGAATGGCGCGGGTGAACATCGGAACATCCAAACGCCCGGATATCGCCGAATTTGCATAGAATTAACTTGAAAGTGAACACTGCTTCATGGTACAATCGTTTGGCATGTGTGAAATATGAGTTACATTTGAGAGGACAAAAACTATGGACTATAAACTGCTGCTGGACACCGCGGTCATGGCGGGAGAAATCCTGCTGGAAAGCGGGGCGGAGACGTGGCGGGTGGAGGATACCATGCTGCGGATGCTGCGCATGTCCGGCCTGAAAACTGCGGATGTACTGGCGCTGACGACCGGCTTTGTGGTAACGCTCGACGACCCGGCGATGGATTCCATGACTGTTATGCGCAGCGTAGAGAGCCGTGCAACGGATCTGAACCGGATCCATGCGGTCAATCAGCTTTCCCGCGATTTCTGCGAAGGAAATATCGACCTGGATGCGCTGTTCCACCGGGTGCGGGATATCTATCGTGCTAAGTCGGAAATTAAAAAAAATCTGCTCGCGATGATGGCGACGACCGCAGGCTTTGCAATCATGTTCGGAGCCGGGTTCTACGAAGTGCTGGCATCTGCACTTGCAGGTTTTATATCAGGAATCGGTGTTTACGGAGGAAAAAAAGCCGGGATGCAGTCGTTTCTTGTGAACTGTATCGGGTCATTTTTGCTGGCGGTCACATCTATTCTCTGTGTTCATTACCTGCCGGGGACCATGGATCTGAACGTCATTATCATTGCATCGATCATGCCCCTCGTACCGGGTGTGGCGATCACGAATGCGGTGTATGATACCCTGCACGGCGACTACATTTCCGGTGCGGCACGGATGCTGGAGGCGTTTGTAACCGCTGCGGCCATCGCAATCGGCGTGGGACTTGGCATGCTGTTGCTCCGTCCGCTGGTGCGGTAGAGAAAACCGATACGGAAAAAAAGATGAGGTTAAAGCAAAAATATGAGAATAGCAGGTGAAATCATCCTGAAATCCCTTGGAGCCTGGGTTGCAATCTGGGGATTTTCAAGACTGTTGAACGCACCAAAAAAGCTGGAATGCTACACGGCCGGTGTCGGTATGATCGGCTGGGCGGTCTATCTGATCGTGGAAGTATTCAACGACGGCATTCTGATGAAAAACTTTCTTGCCGCCGTTGCCGTCGCTCTGGTTTCCCAGGCAATGGCGCGCCAGTTCAAAGCGCCGGTGATCCTTTTCGTGATCCCGGGCATTCTCCCGATGGTGCCGGGAGCCGGTATGTACCGCATCGTCTACTCGATCGTTATGGGACCGGAAAACATGGTTGGAACGTATCTTTTAGAGACAGCGACCGCGGCAGGCGCAATTGCCCTTGGAATTTTCCTCGGAGAAGCGCTGCAGAAGATATTTTTTTACGAAGTCCACAGGTGATTTACGAAAAAAAGTGAGAAATTTGCCAAAACCAAATTTTTTGCTTTTTTTTGTCGAATTTTATGATATACTTAACAGTGTATGTGCCCTTGGACAAAAGAAGAAATCTATAGGGGCATTTTTAACATCAGTAGACAAGAAGTCCCCCGCTTCTAAAGTGGTGGGATGAATTGTTAAAAGAAACATAACGGCAGTGGCGGGCGGAGAGAAATCGGTATCCTCCATTGACATGAGGTAAGTCACAGTCGAACTATTTTCGACATGTCAGACTCCGTGAAAATACCGACTGTGAGTTGAAACAAGGAAAAAAGAAGAGAAGTAAGTAAAGTGCAGACACAGAACTATGAGGAGCAAAAAATATGAAGTTTGAAGATGATGATTTAAAGGACGGTAAACTTTGGGCTGCCCTGCAAAAAGAGATTGACCGTGACCTGGCGGAAAAGGAGAGCGGTGAAACATTCCAGGAAGAACTGGCAGACATCGAAGACTCCATTGAATTTGAAAGCAAAGAAACAAAAAGCGAAGATCACATCCCGGATGAGACTGCAAATTTAAGTAATCTGCGAAGTGTCCTTGAGGCAACTGAGCGTGCAAAAGACGAAGAAGCGAAGCAGAAAATGAAGCAGACCAAAGTGGAGCCTGTGACGCAGGACATCGAGATTCCGGAATTTACAGAAGAGGAAGAAGAAATCGAAGAGACGCCGGCTGAGACAAAAACAGAATCGGAACCGGAAGAAGTGATGGTGGATGATGATCTGATCATCAACGATCCATTCGCAGATGAGGATGATCTGCTGGGAGAAGAGAAGACAGAGACCAAGGGTTCGGAGAAAGAAGTGCTTGGTGATCAGGTGGAAGCCGCAATGGAGCGCCTCGTCAGCGACACGGTAGGCCATATCCCAATGCCGGAAATAGACGATGAGGATGATGACTACGACGGTTATGAGGATGATGACGAAGAGTACATTCCGCATGGCGCAAAACCGCAGAAGAAAAAGGGAAAAGGCGGTGCGGTTATCGCCGTTGCAGCCGTTGCTGTTATTGCTGTGGGAGGCTTTTTCTATGGAAGCAAAATGTTCCATTACCAGAATTATTTTTTCAACGGAACAACCATCAACGGAGTAGACTGCTCGGATATGACGGCCAAAGAGGCAGAAACGAAAATCAAAGAGCAGGCTGCAAACTATACCTTAAATGTAAAATTCAAAGACAATGATACGAAGAGTGTCAGCGGAAAAGACATCGACTACACCTACGCCGGAGACGGCAGCGTGGAGAGCGTGTTAAAGAAACAGAACAGTTTCCTCTGGTTCCTGGGAAATGGCGGAAAAGAGAAAGATTCCCAGGTCACCATGCAGTACAGTCAGGAAAAACTGGATGCGGTGATTGATGGATTTGACGAATTCCAGTCCGCAGACGGTGAGAATGCACCGGCCAGCGCCTACATCACCTTCCAGAACAATGAGTTTGAGATTGTGGATGCTGTTATGGGTGAGGGAATGGATCTTACCCTTGCAAAACAGTGCATCGAAAACGCGCTGATCAATGCGGATACCGAAGTGGATCTTGAAAAAGCAGGCGTTTACGACGGAACCTTGGTAACAGCAGATGACGAAACACTGAATGCACAGAAGGATCAGTTAAATGAACTGGTACGCGCAAGCATCACATACAGTATGCCGGATGGAACAACACAGGTTCTTGACGGAAATACCATGAAAGACTGGCTGGCAGTCGATGCGGATGGAAATTATTCCAAAGATGAAAACCAGTGGAATGAAAGAGTAAAAGAATATGTGGCAAATCTTGCGGCAGCGATTGATACCGATGGCAAGGATCACACCTTCCCGGCAACCGGTATCGAAGGCGGCGTGACCATCAGCCAGGAAGGCTACGGATGGAAAGTGGATCAGGAGCAGGAGATTGCAAAGATCGCAGAAGAAGTAGATGCTCACGCAGCAGATGCAAGAGAGCCGCAGTATGCGCAGAGAGAGTTTGCTGCTTCCACAGAGAACAACGGATTCGGCAAGACGTATGTTGAGGTTGATGCCAGCCGTCAGCATATCTGGCTCTACAAAGATGGAAATCTGGTTGTCGACGGTGACTGTGTAACCGGTCTGATGGAGCAGAGCAGCTACACGAAGCCGGGTATCTACACAACCGCAGCAAAAGAAAACCAGAAAAAACTGCACGGAGAGCTTCAGGCAGACGGCAGCTATTCCTGGGAAAGAGATGTGGATTCCTGGATTCCGTTCAACGGAGAGATCGGTTTCTACGATGCTTCCTGGAGAAGCAGTTTCGGCGGAAACCTGTATCTGACTGCAGGATCGACGACAGGATCTGTTGCACTTCCGACTGCAGTGGCACAGGCATTATATGACAATGTCGATGACGGAACACCGGTTATCGTTTATTATTCCGAAGCTTATGAGGTAAGTGAAGATACGCTTACTGTGACACAGGCACCGGAAGCAGATGACGAAAATGTCGATGATACGACGAATACCACGACAGTAACGCCGACGAGAACGCCATCCTACACGTACGATGATTACACGCCGTCAACTCCATCAACCCCATCAACTCCATCAACCCCATCAACTCCATCGACCCCGTCTACGCCGGAACCGACCGCAGCACCGACCGAGATCCCGTCTACGCCGGAGCCGACCGTAGCACCGACCGAGACCCCGTCCACACCGGAACCGACCCAGGAGCCGAGCGCACCGGATCAGGGAGACCATACGGGTGACGATGATTATCCAGGTAAGGGCGAGAGCTGAGAAAAGAAGAAATAGAACATAAAAAATACGCATTCCTGTTTTGATAACGGAATGCGTATTTTTTATGAGAAAGAAACTGTTAAAAATTAATTTTCCGGTACGAACAGTGTGACAAGATCCATCGGGGAAGTGATGGTGTAGTCCGGGTTTTCGGTCTGACCAAAACCGTATGCGGCATGGACAAACGGGATTCCGGCCTCGTGTGTCGCCTTGTAGTCGCCGTCGGTATCGCCGACATAGACCGCGTGCTGCAGATGGTTCTGTTCGATGATTGTACGGATGTTGTCTGCCTTTGCCTTTCCGGTATCGCCAGGACAGAGATGGCCTTTGAAATAGTGACCGAGGCCTGTGGCTTCCAGAAAAACTTCGATATAGCCCGCCTGGCAGTTGCTTACGATATAAAGCGGGTAATGTCTGGAAAGAATAGAAAGTGCATCGACAAGTCCCGGATAAACAGGAGCCGGTGTCGCAAGAAGTGCCTCATGCTCTTTGGCACAGCATGCCTCGATCAGTTCTAACTGGCGCTTCTTTGGATATTCGTGGAAAATGACGGCGGCGATATCCGGGAGCAGGCGGCCGAACAGGCCTTTTAACACGGCTCCGGTGAGGTTTGGTGTCATATCAGTTTCTTTTTCCATAATCTGATTCCATGCGTCGGCAACAACGTCTGTGGAGTCCCACAGGGTGCCGTCCACATCAAAAATAATACTGTCGATCAAAAGAGTTTTTCCTCCATATCTTAAGGGTTTTGGTTATTCTTTTAAAGTATTTATTAATTTTAATCAAAAACACGTGAGAGCGCAATGTTTATTTTGCATTTTGGAGGAAAATGTGGCAAAATAAGAATGATATATTAACAGGAGATTACTATGCAGGACACAATCACAAAGCCATTATTGAAATGGTATGGCGAAAATAAAAGAGTGCTGCCGTGGAGAGAAAAAAAGAACCCGTATGAAATCTGGGTTTCCGAGATTATGCTCCAGCAGACGAGGGTGGAGGCGGTCAAGCCGTTTTATGAGCGGTTTATGCGTGAACTGCCCAATGTCGCAGCACTTGCGGTCTGTCCCGAGGAAAAGCTTTTGAAGCTCTGGGAAGGCCTTGGTTACTATAACCGTGTGCGGAATATGCAGAAGGCCGCACAGAAAATTATGGAAGTGTATGACGGTGTATTTCCGGCAGATTACGAAGCCTTAAAAGGACTTCCGGGAATTGGAAATTACACAGCGGGAGCCGTTGCATCGATCGCGTTTTGCATTCCGGTGCCGGCGGTGGACGGAAATGTGCTTCGTGTGATGGCACGCCTCCGGGAGGACGGTGAGGACATTTTAAAGCAGTCCGTGAAAAACCGCGTGGAAGCGGAATTGACCGAAATCATGCCGGCAGAAGATCCGGGAGCCTTCAATCAGGCGATGATGGATCTCGGCGCAATGGTCTGTCTGCCGAACGGAGCACCAAAATGTGAAGTCTGTCCGCTTTTTGACCAGTGTCTGGCGGGACGGCATCAGACCTGGACGGAATATCCGTTTAAAAAGAGCGCAAAGCCGCGCAGAATCGAAGACAGAACCGTTCTGTTATTTCTGGACGGTGCGCACACAGCAGTGCGGAAACGGCCGAAAAAAGGACTTCTGGCGGGACTTTACGAGTTCCCGAACTTCGATGGCGTGCTCTCCGAACAGGAAGCACTTGAAGAGGCAGAAAAATTCGGCGTGACGCCGCTTCATATTCAGGCATTGCCGCCGTACAAGCACATTTTTTCCCATGTCGAGTGGCATATCACAGGATACGCCATTAAAATTGCAGGAAACGATGTGGAGCAGGAAGGGGAAGAAAAAGCCGGATTGATTTTTGCGGATGCGAAAACCGCGGCTGAAAGATATGCCATTCCGTCTGCGTTTGCGGAATACGCAAAATATACAGATCTGGAACGTGCCTGAAACGGCAGAAGAGCAAAAAAGAGCAGGGAGAAAAAAAGATGAAGATTTTATCAATTGCAGTACCATGCTATAATTCAGAAGCATATATGGAGAAATGTATCGATTCGCTGCTGGTCGGCGGAGAAGAAGTAGAAATTCTGATCGTGGACGATGGTTCCAAGGACGGAACCACAGAGATTGCAGACCGCTATCAGGAAAAATATCCGACGATTGTAAAAGCGATTCATCAGGAAAACAAGGGCCACGGCGGAGCAGTCAACACGGGTGTGGAAAATGCGACGGGTCTGTACTTTAAAGTTGTGGACAGTGATGACTGGGTAAACCCAGAGGCATACCAGAAGATTTTAAATGTTCTGGCAGAAGTCGTACGCGGACCGAAAACACTCGACCTTCTGATCAGTAACTATGTGTATGAAAAAGAGGGCGCCAAGAGAAAACGTGTGATGCGCTATGCGAAATCGCTGCCGGAAGGCCGCTTTTTCGGATGGGATGAGGCGAAAGCTCTCGGCAAAACACATTATCTGCTGATGCATTCGCTGATTTACCGGACTTCTCTTTTAAGAGAGTGCGGCATGAAGCTACCGGAGCACACCTTCTATGTGGATAATCTGGTTGCGTTTATTCCGCTTCCGTACGTCAAAACGATGTATTATCTCGATGTCAATTTCTACCGCTACTTTATTGGAAGAGCCGACCAGTCGGTTAACGAGAAAGTCATGATCGGCAGAATTGACCAGCAGATCCGTGTCAACAAGCTGATGATCGATTACCTTGGTGAACAGAAAGGGCTGTCGAAGTACCTGCGGAAATATATGATCAGCTATCTAACCATTATTATGACGGTTTCTTCCGTGATGATGATGCGCTCCGGAACGGAAGAAAATCTCGAGAAAAAGAACGATCTGTGGAGATACCTGAAGCAGGAGGATGCAGCCGATTACTTCCGCATCCGCCACGGCATTTTCGGAACTGTTATGAGCAGCAAATCAAAACCGGGACAGAAAATTGCAGTCTATGCTTACAAGGTAGCGCAGAAGCTGTATGGATTTAACTAGAAAGTAACGAAGCGGAGGAACGAACAATGCGAGTAGGAATGGGTTACGATGTGCATAAACTGGTGGAAAACCGGAAACTGATTCTGGGCGGTGTGGAAATCCCGTATGAATATGGCCTTCTGGGACATTCCGATGCAGATGTGCTGGTCCATGCCATTATGGATGCGCTTCTCGGCGCTGCAGCACTGCGGGACATCGGACGCCATTTTCCGGACAATGATCCGGCGTATGAGGGCGCAGACAGCATCGAACTGCTGAAAAAAGTGGGTGAGATGCTCGAGGAGCGGATGTATCTGATTGAAAATATCGATGCAACCGTTATTGCACAGAAGCCGAAGCTCCTGCCATACATCGACACGATGGTGAAAAATGTGGCGGAGGCGCTTCATCTCGAAGAGGATCAGGTCAATATCAAGGCAACGACCGAGGAAGGACTTGGCTTTACCGGAAAGAAAGAGGGAATTTCCGCACAGGCGATCTGCTGCATTTCCAAGGCACTCGACCTGATGCCGGACGACCGGATCGCAGGCGGATGCAGCGGCTGCCCAGGATGCGCAAAGAACGCAGAAGAATAAAAGAGAAATGCGATTGCACAAGGCCGGAAGATGTGGTAGACTGGAAGAAGAATAAGGGAGTAGTCGGCGGCATACGTGACGCTATAAGGCCAACAACCGAAGAAAAAGCATTTCTTCTGGCTTTGTATGAAATGACAAGACTTATCTGTATCAACAAATATGGTGCGGATAGGTCTTTTTCTATATAGAAAGAGACCGGTGTACCAGTGGGAACTTATCATAGGAACGCAAAAAAGCGTTTTCAGAAGAAAGGACGGATGGAAATGAAAGAGTATCTGGAAAAAAGTTCGAAGATTCTTGATGAGTTACAGACAACGGAGCAGGGACTTTCCGAGGCGGAAGCTGCGCGGCGGCTTTCCGAACACGGACCGAACCGGCTGGCGGCGGGAAAAAAGAAGAGCAATCTGCAGCGGTTTTTCGAAGAGCTGAAAGACCCGATGATCCTGATCCTGCTCGCCGCAGCGCTGATTTCCGGCATCACATCGGCGTATGAAGGCGAATCGTACGCTGATGTGGTCATTATTCTCACCGTTGTCATCATTAATGCGGTGCTCGGTGTTCTGCAGGAGAGCAAGGCAGAGAAAGCGATTGAAGCTCTGCAGGAGATCGCGGCAGCCACGTCGAAGGTGATGCGCGGCGGGAAAATGGAAGTGAAAAAGAGCGAGGAGCTCGTACCCGGTGATATTGTAATTCTCGAAGCGGGCGATGCTGTTCCGGCGGATGGCCGTATTTTAGAGAGCGCCAGCATGAAAATCGAGGAAGCAGCGCTGACCGGAGAATCTGTCCCGGTCAATAAAACAGCGGATGTTCTGAACGCCGGCGCAGCCAGCGAGGTTCCGCTCGGGGACCGGAAAAACATGGTCTATATGGGAAGCACCGTTGTCTATGGCCGCGGCCGCGCTGTTATCACCGGAACGGGTATGAAAACCGAGATGGGAAAAATCGCCCATGTTCTGACGCAGTCGGCGGATGAGAGCACACCGCTGCAGAAGCGGCTGAACCAGCTCAGCAAAATCTTAAGCGTGATGGTGCTCGCCATCTGTGCCGTGATTTTCGTTGTCGGCATTTTAAAAGAGGGCGTGACGCCGCAGAACATCTTAAATACCTTTATGGTAGCCGTCAGCCTTGCCGTAGCGGCAATTCCGGAAGGACTTGCAGCAGTTGTCACAATCGTGCTTTCCATCGGTGTGACCAAAATGTCAAAGCGGAATGCGGTGATCCGGAAACTGACGGCTGTCGAGACGCTCGGCTGTACGCAGGTGATCTGCTCGGATAAGACAGGAACGCTGACACAGAATAAGATGACCGTGGTAAAACATGAGGGAAGCGATATAAAACGTCTCGTATCCGTCATGGCACTCTGCTCCGATGCGGAGCCGGACGAAAACGGCGAGGCAGTCGGAGAACCGACGGAATGTGCGTTGGTCAACGATGCGCAGAAAGAGGGATGCCCGAAGAAGAGCCTGTCCGTCCAGTATCCGCGTGTCGGGGAAGCGCCGTTTGATTCGATGCGGAAACGCATGACAACGATCCACCGCGCAAACGACGGAACGTATTTTTCCTGCACAAAAGGCGCACCGGATGAGATTCTGAAGCGGTGTACCTCCGTTTGGCGTGACGGCAGAAAACAGCCGATGACAGAAGCATTCCGGCAGGAAATCCTGTCGCAGAACAAGGCGATGGCAGACCAGGCACTCCGCGTGCTGGCGGCAGCAGGAAGAGCGTGGAACCAGATGCCGTCCTCCCAGGAGCCGGACTTTCTGGAGCAGGATCTCTGCTTTTTAGGACTTTGCGGTATGATTGATCCGGTGCGGCCGGAAGTAGTCGATGCGATCCGGGAATGCCGCGGGGCAGGCATCCGTCCGGTGATGATTACGGGTGACCACAAAGACACAGCGGTTGCTATTGCAAAAGAGCTGGGTATTCTGGAGGCGGGCTGGAAAGCGGTAACGGGAGCCGAGATTGACCAGTTAAGCGACGAGGAGCTTGAACGGAGAATCGAGGAATATGCTGTTTACGCACGCGTCCAGCCGGAGCATAAAGTGCGGATTGTCGATGCGTGGAAGCGGAAAGGCAGAATCACCGCGATGACAGGAGACGGAGTCAACGATGCGCCGTCGATCAAGCGTGCGGATATCGGCATCGGAATGGGCATCACGGGAACGGATGTGACGAAAAACGTGGCAGATATGGTGCTCGCGGACGACAACTTTGCGACGATCATCGCGGCGGTTGAGGAAGGAAGACGAATCTACGATAATATCCGCAAGGCAATTCAGTTCCTTCTGGCATCGAACCTTGCCGAGGTGCTGTCGATTTTCTGCGCGACGCTGATGGGCTTTACGATTTTAAATCCGGTGCATCTGCTCTGGATCAACCTGATTACGGACTGCTTCCCGGCGCTGGCGCTCGGTATGGAGGACGGTGAGGCAGACATCATGAAACGCCCGCCGAGAAATGCGGATGACGGTATTTTCGCGGACGGCCTCGGCTTTGATGTTGCGTTTCAGGGCATCGTGATTACGGTGCTGACGCTGGCGTCCTACTTCATCGGCCACTATCTGGAAGCCGGCCGCTGGGAAATCGTCAACAGCCCGGACGGCATGTCGATGGCGTTTCTGACACTCTCTATGGTGGAAATTTTCCATTCCTTCAATATGAGATCACGGAAAGGTTCTATTTTCCACATGAAGCATCAGAACAAGTATCTGTGGGGCGCGATGGCACTCTCATTTGTCCTCACATCCGCCGTGATTTACATCCCGGTACTGTCGAGTGCGTTCGGTTTTGAGCGGATCAGCGCGTTGGAATATGATGTGGCGATCGGCCTTGGACTGCTTGTCATTCCGGCGGTCGAAATCAGCAAGTGGATCCGGCGGAAATTTGCTTGACAAACGAGAAAAATTTGCATAAACTAGAACAAACGGAAACAGAAAAAGGCTTGGAACGGAAAAAGTAGAAAATCAGAATTGTTTCACAGAGAATGGCAGACAAATGGGGCTGGAAGCTGCCTGAAACGAGGGTTTTTGAAGTGCGTCCGGAAGCTGGCCGGGTGAAGCGGAAAAAGTGGGTAGTCCGGCACGGGTCCTGCACGTTATGCAGAAGAAAAGAAGAGGGCAGGTGTGCCCTTAAAGTAAAGTGGAACCACGGAGCTATTTCGTCTTTATCGGAGATGAAACAGCTCCGTTTTTGAATATTGCCCTTCGGGCAAAAAAGGTGGTAAGAAATAAAAATCTGAAAAAGTCCTGGCAGGAGGCAAGGAGAGGAAAGATGAGTTTTTTCGCGTATTTTAAAGAGGAATTTCAGGTGATTCAGGAGCGGGATCCGGCGATACATTCTCCCATGGAAGTCTTGCTGTATCCTTCATTTCGTGTTATGCTGAAGTACAGACGGGCGCACAAGCTATATCTGAAAGGCCATTACTTTCTGGCCAGGTGGATTTCACAGCGGGCAGCGAGAAAAACCGGTATCGAAATCCATCCGGGTGCGACGATCGGAAAGGGATTGTTTATTGATCATGGTTCTGGTGTGATTATCGGAGAAACAGCCATTATCGGAGACAACGTGACGCTGTATCAGGGCGTGACGCTTGGCGGTAATGGTAAGGAGACCGGGAAACGTCATCCGACGCTGAAGGACAATGTTATGGTCAGCGCCGGTGCGAAGATCATCGGATCGTTTACGATCGGGGAAAACTCCAAAATCGGAGCCGGATCGGTTGTGATCGAGGAGGTTCCGCCGAACTGTACCGTCGTCGGCGTGCCGGGGCACATTGTGAAGCAGAATGATGTGCGGATTCCGAGAAAAAGCATGGATCACATTCATCTGCCGGACCCGATTTTCGAGGATATCAAAGTACTGCAGCAGGAGAATACGGAGCTTACGAACCGTGTGCTCGAGCTGGAGGGCGAGCTGCGTCAGATGAGGAAAAAAGAAAGGACAGAACAGAAGTGACGGAAGTGGGCAAAGAGACAGAAAACGAGGAGCTTTTTCCAGAGGCGGTTTTCGGGGAGAAGGATTATCTTTCGGAGGTATTCGGACTGGAACAGCATGACATCCGCATGTATTCGCCGCTTACGCTGGCCTACATCGGGGATGCTGCGTATGAGATCGTCATCCGCACGATTCTGGTGCGGAAAGCAAATATGCAGGTCAACAAGCTGCACCGCCATGCGGCAGGGCTTGTAAAGGCGGAGAAACAGTCGGCGATGATTGAAATTCTGGAGCCGCTGTTTACCGAAGAGGAAAAACAGATTTATAAAAGAGGCAGAAATGCGAAATCCTATACCAAGGCAAAAAATGCGTCCACGATCGACTACCGCCGGGCAACCGGGTTTGAGGCCGTGATGGGGTATCTGTACCTGAAAGGGGATTACAAGCGGATGATCGACCTGATCCGGGCAGGACTTGGCGAAGTGTGAGAGCAGATAAGATTCAGAAAATAAAAAAGAAGCGGCAGGGCAGTGGGGCTTTTGAAAAAGCAAAAGTTCCCACTGCTTTTGGGACCGCGGAACAGGAATGATATGAGAGAAAACAACAGAAACGACAAGAGAAATTTTGAGAGAAGAGACGGAAAAAAACGTGACTTTAAGGGGAAACGAGATTACCGTGACAGAGACAGAAAACAGGAAGTACAGCAGGCGGATGAGGAGTTTACAGGCGGCATGGTAGAGGGAAGAAACGCTGTCATCGAGGCGTTCCGCTCCGGCAAGACCGTGGACAAGCTGTTCGTCCTTGCAAGCAGCCAGGACGGCCCGATCCGCACGATCATCCGTGAGGCGAAAAAACACGATACCATCATCAATTATGTAGAAAAAGAACGTCTTGACGAGCTGTCCACCACCGGAAAGCATCAGGGTGTCATTGCACAGGTGGCTTCCTACAGTTATGCAACCGTTGAGGACATCCTCGCGCGCGCAGAGGAGAAAGGAGAGCCGCCATTTATCCTTCTGCTGGACGGCATTGAGGATCCGCATAACCTCGGTGCGATCATCCGTACCGCAAACCTGGCAGGCGCACATGGTGTCATCGTGCCGAAGCACCGCGCAGTCGGCCTGACAGCAACCGTTGCCAAAACGTCGGCAGGTGCATTAAATTACACACCGGTGGCAAAGGTGACGAATCTGGTGCAGACCATGGAAATGCTGAAGGAAAAGGGCATCTGGTTTGTCTGCGCGGACATGAACGGACAGAGAATGTATGATCTCGACCTCAAAGGACCGATCGGCCTTGTAATCGGAAATGAGGGAGAGGGTGTCAGCCGTCTGGTGAGAGAAAACTGCGACTTCACAGCCACAATTCCGATGAAAGGCGATATCGACTCTCTGAACGCTTCCGTGGCAGCCGGCGTGCTCGCTTATGAGATTGTAAGACAGAGAAGCTGCTAGAAATTGCGGAAAATCACATTACGCTCCGGCGGAAGAAAGATGAAGGATACAAGAGATATGATGGTGAAAGATTACGATACCTGTACGGATGAGGAGCTGATTGCGCGTCTGCGGGCAGGAGAACGCGAGATTACCGATTATCTGATCGACAAATACAAATCGCTGGTGCGGACCAGGGCGAGGGCGCTGTACCTGGTGGGCGGAGATCACGAGGATCTGATCCAGGAGGGCATGCTCGGACTTTTTAAGGCAGTGCGTGACTACAAACCGGGGAAGGAGGCATCGTTTGCCACCTTCGCCGGCCTGTGCATCGACCGTCAGATGTATTCGGCAGTGGCATCGTCCCAGCGCCAGAAGCATCAGCCGCTGAACAGCTTCGTCTCGTTAAGTGAACCGGTTTCCGAGCAGGAGCTGCGCCTGGTGGACGAGGAGACACCGGAGGAGATCATGATCAGCCGGGAAAACGTAATCGGCATGCATGAGCGGATCAAAGAACGGCTCAGCAAATTTGAGTACCAGGTGCTGGAATTGTATCTGAAAGGGTACGATTATACGCAGATTGCAGAAAACTTGGAAAGCAGCCGAAGGCAATCGACAATGCACTGCAGAGAATCCGCAGTAAAGTGCGGGAGGTCTGTTCGTGAGATGGAAAAACGACCGAAAAAATTACGGTGAATTGTCAAAAGTGCAGGAAAATCTGTGAACAAATAAAAATTTTCAAATTTGTAGAAAAAACTGTGACAATTCACTATAGTTTAGATAGAATAACCAATTGTAGCAAGGAAGCTAACAAAAAAACAAACACTTGCGAATGCATGTGTAGGCTCAAGTCGGTGAAGCGTCGCCTTGGTAAGGCGGAGGTCAC
>ENA-OQBV01000892-OQBV01000892.1-human-gut-metagenome-genome-assembly--contig:-NODE-892-length-16213-cov-1.930747_pt1 | contig 16213 bp, 24 predicted proteins | sample MGYA00242750_ERZ504559 | MGnify/ENA primary metagenome ERZ504559 (study PRJEB26092, sample SAMD00036230) | human gut metagenome | host: Homo sapiens | study: EMG produced TPA metagenomics assembly of... | reverse complement strand
GAGATGGGTAAATATAATGCACGATACGGTGAAAAAGCTATATCTATGGCAGTGAGCGAGATCAAACAATCCGGTTTATTTGAAGATGGTAGGCTAAAAGCTACGTGAAGCAGGGAATTGAATACATTGAATGTAGGTGGGGTAAAAAGTAACCCGACAATCAGCAAAGTTCGTGAAGCCGTTGCAATGGCAAAAGCCTTTGGTGCAGATAGTGTGTTGAGTATCGGTGGCGGCTCTTGCCTTGATAGTGCGAAAGCGATCGCAGCTGGTGCGTGTTATGACGGTGATACTTGGGACTTCTTTAAAGGCACACCGGTGCAAAAAAGCATTAATGATTTTTGATGTGATCACCCTCGCGGCAACAGGCAGTGAAATGAACTGGGGCTCAGTCATTACTAATGAAGAAACGCAGCAAAAATATTCGATTCACAGCAATCATTTATTCCCAAAAGTATCAGTCATTAATCCGAAATTGCAAGCGACCGTCAGCCGTGATTATTTAGTGTATTCCGCTGCAGATATCATTGCTCATTCTATTGAAGCCTACTTCACGGCGGAATATCGCCCTGAAATTATTGATTTCTTAGTAGAAAGCAATATTAAAACCGTTATTCGCACCACCGAAATCTTGCTTAATAACCCACAAGATCTCAATGCACGTGGCGAATTTGCCTGGGCGGCTACACTTGCTTTAAATGGTTTAACCCATTTAGGTATCTCACCTTACGGTTTCCCAAATCATATGATTGAGCATTCCATGAGTGCGATTTCAGATGTGCCACATGGCGCGGGCCTTTCCGTGATTATGCCTGCGTGGATGCAATGGTATCAATCTCAAAGACCTGCTCAATTCAAACGCTTTGCTAAAGAAATATTTGGTTTAGATAAGGCTGAAGACGGTATCTTCGCCTTAAAAGCCTGGTTTGATAAAAATCGGCACACCAACTCGTCTTGAACAACTTGGTATTGATGATGAAACCTTAGCTGAAATTATTGAAAATGCGGCTCAAACTGCAATCAGAGCGAAAGTGGAAAAAACGTATACTAAAGAAGCTATTGAAGCCATTTTCGCTTTAGCGAAGTAATCTCTCATAAAAAAGAGCGGTCAAATTCATTATGCTTTGAATTTGACTGCTCTTTTTATATTCTCAATATTTCACTTTATTGAAAAGCATGTAAAAAATAACCGCACTTTAGTTACCCAAAGTGCGGTTATTTTGAATTAAGTTTTAACGCTTAATTATAGTGAAGCTTGATCAACAGCCACACCAGCACCCATAGTTGTAGAGATGCTTACTTTCTTGATAAAGATACCTTTTGCAGTAGTTGGTTTTGCTTTGTTTAAAGCAGCCAATAATGCTTGAAGGTTTTCTTTTAATTGAACTTCAGAGAAGTTTGCTTTACCAATTGTTGTGTGGATGATACCGTTTTTATCGTTACGATAACGGATCTGACCAGATTTAGCATTTTTAACTGCTTCAGCAACGTTTGGAGTTACGGTACCAACTTTAGGGTTTGGCATTAAACCACGTGGGCCTAATACTTGACCTAATTGACCAACAACACGCATTGCATCAGGAGAAGCGATAACAACGTCGAAGTCATTTCGCCGTTTTTGATTTGCTCTGCTAAATCTTCCATACCGACTAAATCAGCACCAGCTTCTTTAGCTGCATCTGCGTTAGCACCTTGGGTGAACACAGCTTACGCGTACTTCACGACCAGTACCGTGTGGTAATACAGTTGCACCACGAACGTTTGGTCTGATTTACGAGGATCGATACCTAAGTTTACTGCAACGTCAACACTTTCAACGAATTTAGCCGTTGCGAATTGTTTTAATAACGCGATTGCTTCGTTGATTTCGTATGCTTTAGTAGAATCTACGCCAGCTTTGATTGCTTTCATTTTTTTAGTCAATTTAGCCATCGTATTATTCCTCCACCACTAAGCCCATTGAGCGAGCAGTACCAGCAATTGATTTCATTTTAGTTTCGATAGTCGCGCCAGTCATATCTGCTGCTTTAGTTTCAGCGATTTGACGAACTTGATCTAAAGTTACTTTACCCACTTTATCTTTGTTCGGTTTACCAGAACCAGATTTGATACCTGCAGCTTTTTTCAATAATACTGCTGCTGGTGGAGTTTTAGTAATGAAAGTGAATGAACGGTCTGCATATACAGTGATAACAACTGGAATTGGTAAACCTTTTTCAATGCTCTCAGTACGAGCGTTGAATGCTTTACAGAATTCCATGATGTTCACACCTTGTTGACCTAATGCTGGACCAACTGGTGGTGATGGGTTTGCCATACCAGCTGCAACTTGCAACTTAACGTATGCTTGGACTTTTTTTGCCATTTTTTAGTTTCCTCTAAATGGGTGATAACGCCGAAATCGGCTCCCCTGTTAATTAAAGGCTGTATTTTAATTAATCAGCCTCGAAATATCAAGTAGAAAAACTACTCGAAAAACAACCGCACTTTATTGCTTAAGTGCGGTCATTAAATCTCTTGTTTTGGAAAAGGGAAATTAACGTGTTTTTTCCACTTGACCAAATTCAAGCTCAACTGGTGTTGCACGACCGAAGATAGATACAGACACTTTTAAGCGACCTTTTTCGTAATCCACTTCTTCAACCGTACCATTAAAGTCTGCGAATGGACCTTCTGTTACACGTACTTCCTCACCTGGTTGATATTCTTTACGATGACGTGGTTTTTCAGCACTTTGCTCTAAACGATTTAAAATTAAATCTGCTTCACGTTTAGAAATTGGTGCTGGCTTATCTGGTGTACCACCGATAAAGCCCATTACACGTGGTACACTTTTCACTAAGTGCCATGTGTCATCGTTCATTGCCATTTCAACTAATACATAGCCAGGGAAGAATTTACGTTCACTTTTACGACGTTTACCTGCTACGTTTTCAACGACTTCTTCAGTCGGCACTAACACTTCGCCAAACTGATCTTCCATTTGTTGTTGTTTGATATATTCACGCAATGTGATTGCTACACGACTCTCAAAGCCTGAGAATGCTTGCAATACATACCAACGTTTTTTGGATACGTTTTCAGTTTCGCTCATTTTAGAATCTCAAATCAGTTAAGAAGTTAATCAATGCAATGATAATTGAATCAATTGCCCAGAAGAATAAAGAGGTAAGCACGGTTACCGCAATCACGATTAAAGTGGTTTGACGTGTTTCTGCACGAGTTGGCCATACCACTTTACGACCTTCAACTTTTGCTTCGCTAAAGAATGTACGTGCTTTTGTACCTTGGTTAGTAATTACAGCGAAACCAAAGGCAATTAATAAGGCGACAACTACGCCAACTACACGTACAGGTAAAGAGAAGGCGTCTTTAAAATAAACGTTACCAATTGCTGCAGCGGTAAAAAATGCCACAGAAAGAATCCAAAGAAGAGTGTTTAAGCCTTTTGATTTTCCTTCTACGACTTGTTCTTGGTCGTGTTTCTTTTTCTCAACAATTTCAGTTGCCATAAGTGAATCCGTATAAAATAAGGGATAAATAATTTTTAGATTAATTTTAGAACGTGCGATTGTAGCATTTTCTTTCGGGATTGCCTATGAAAAATATTAGAAAAAACAACCGCACTTTCTGTTAATTTTTATATTCGAGTTTTGGTGGTTTGTTATCAACGATGGTTTCTTCATCCACAATCACTTTTTGCAAGTTTTCGATTGAAGGTAAATCATACATCGTATCTAACAATACAGCCTCAACGATTGAGCGTAAACCACGCGCACCGGTTTTACGTTCAAGGGCTTTTTTCGCCATCGCTTTTAATGCTTCTGGGGTGAATTCAAGTTCCACATCTTCTAAGCCAAATAATGCTTGATATTGTTTGGTCAGTGCATTTTTCGGTTGAGTCAGGATCTGAATCAACGCCTCTTCATCTAATTCGCTTAATGGCGCAATCATTGGAAGACGACCAATAAATTCTGGAATCAAACCAAATTTCATTAAATCATCTGGCTCAACTTGACGGAATAATTCAGAAAGATTTTCTTTCTCTTCTTCCTTCTCTACTTTCGCATCAAAACCAATTCCAGTATCAGTTTGTGTACGTTTACCGATGATTTTATCTAAGCCAGCAAATGCCCCACCACAAATAAAGAGAATTTTCGAAGTATCCACTTTCAACATTTCTTGTTGTGGGTGTTTACGTCCACCTTGTGGTGGTACAGATGCGATAGTGCCTTCAATTAATTTTAATAAGGCTTGTTGTACACCTTCACCAGACACATCGCGAGTAATAGACGCCCCTTCTGATTTACGGCTGATTTTATCAATTTCATCAATATAGATAATGCCCTGCTCTGCTTTTTCTGTATCATAATCGCAGTTTTGCAATAATTTTTGCAGAACATTTTCCACGTCTTCGCCCACATAACCAGCTTCAGTTAACGTCGTCGCATCAGCCATAGCAAAAGGTACATTTAACGACGCGCTAAGGTTTGTGCTATAAGGTTTTTACCGCTACCTGTTTGGACCGATTAACAAGATGTTACTTTTACCTAATTCCACATCATTGCTTTGGTGGTTCGTGCGTAAGCGTTTATAGTGATTGTAAACCGCCACTGACAAGACTTTTTTTCGCATAATCTTGCCCAATTACATAATCATCTAAGTGAGCACGAATTTCGTGCGGTGTCGGTAATTTTTCTTCAACTGCCAGTTCGCTAGGTGTTTCGATTTCTCCACTGTCTTCTAACATACTGTGGCAAAGCTCGATACACTCGTTACAAATGTAACCATCTGTACCTGCAATTAATTTACCTACTTCACTTTTTTCTCTTCCGCAGAAAGAACAGTGAAGATCATTATCATTTGTTGTCATGTTAAATCCTTAACGTTTAATCAACACATCGTCCACTAAGCCGTAAGCTTTTGCTTCTTCTGCCGACATAAAGTTGTCACGATCGGTGTCTTTTTCGATACGCTCGATGCTTTGACCTGTATGGAAAGCAAGACGCTCGTTTAAGGTTTGTTTAATTTTTAAAATTTCTTGTGCGTGGATCTGAATATCTGATGCTTGTCCACGGAAACCACCTAACGGTTGGTGAATCATCACTCGTGCATTCGGTAATGCAGCTCGTTTTCCTGCTGCACCTCCTGCAAGTAAAAACGCGCCCATTGAGCAAGCTTGACCAATGCAAAGAGTACGCACATCTGGTTTAATAAATTGCATGGTATCGTAAATTGCCATACCCGCAGTCACTGAACCGCCCGGTGAGTTAATATAAATATTGATGTCTTTTTTCGGATCTTCTGATTCTAAGAAAAGTAGCTGTGCCACGATCAAATTTGCCATATGATCTTCTACTTCACCATTCAAGAAGATCACGCGCTCTTTTAATAGGCGGGAATAAATGTCGTACGAACGTTCACCACGAGAGGTTTGTTCGACAACCATAGGAATTACACTCATTTTGCCCCTAAATATGTGCTAAAAATCGGGCAATATTCTACCCGAAAATCAGTAAAAACAAAAATGCGGTCGCTTTTCATTGAAAAAACAACCGCACTTTTCGATGATATACCTGTGAATTTAATTCACATTCTATCAATTATTATGCTTGTGGATTCATGATCTCATCAAATGAAGACGCTTTTTCAGTCACTTGAGCTTTAGCAAGAACGGCATCAACTGCTTGTTCTTCTAATACTACGTTGCGAATGTTGTTCATTAACTCTTCATTTTTGCTGTAATATTCAACTACTTCAGCTGGTTGTTCGTAAGCAGAAGCGATATCCGCGATCATTGCTTTCGCACGTTCTTCATCCGCTTTCAATTCGTTTGATTTGATTACTTCAGAGAATAATAAACCTACTTGAACACGACGTTTTGCATCAGCTTCAAATAATTCACGTGGTAATTGTGCCGCTTGTTGCGCATTGCCACCGAAACGTTGTGCAGCTTGGTTACGTAATACATTGATTTCTTCTTCTACTGCAGAAGCTGGAACATCAATTGGGTTTTGTTCGATTAAACCGTTGATTACTTGTTGTTTAACACGAGAAACTAATGCATTTTTCAATTCACGTTCCATGTTTTTACGGATTTCTGCACGTAAATCTGCCACAGTTTTGGTGTTTGGACCAAATTTAGCAACGAATTCATCTGTTAATTCTGGTAATTCCATTTCTTCTACTTTTTCAAGGTATCACAATTTGCATCTTTACCTTTTAAGCTTTTCAGAATGGTATTCCGCTGGGAAAGTCACATTGATATCGAATTGTTCGCCTGCTTTGTGACCTACGATACCCTCTTCAAAACCTGGGATCATACGACCTTGGCCCATGAATAGAACGAAATCAGTTGCTTTACCGCCTTCGAATTCTTCGCCATCTACTGAACCAACGAAGTCGATTGTTACGCGAGAATCTGCTTTCGCTGCGGCTTTGCTTTCAACCCAAGTGGCTTGTTGTTTACGTAATACCTCAATCATTTTATCGATATCAGCTTCAGTGATTTCAACAGTTGGTTTCTCAACTTTGATGTTTTCTAAGCCTTTTAATTCAACTTCTGGGTACACTTCGAAAGTTGCAGTGAATGATAAATCTTTACCTGGTTCAAACGTTTCGATAGCGAAAGTTGGACGACCTGCGATGTTGATTTTCTCAGCGATTACTGCGTCAAAGAAATGACGTGGTAATAAATCATTTAATACATCTTGACGGATTGATGCGCCAAAACGTTGTTCAATGATGTGAGCTGGCACGTGACCTTTACGGAAACCATCAACACGTACATTTTTTGCTGCACGTTTGAATTCTTCACGAGTTGCTTTTTCTACAGCTTCAGCTGGAACGGTGATCGTCACACGACGCTCTAAAACCTTGAGTTGTTTCAATATTTATGACATTTGTAACCTCAATTAATGTTGCACTCGGTAAAAAACCACACCGAACACGTTATTGTTTGTAAAAGTAAAAAACCGCCAAATTATAGCGAAAGAAAATCAAACAGTCGATAGAAACCGGAAAATTCACTGGAAAACCGGCTAAAATTGCACAATTTATCAACAATTTTTGATAAAGAAAAAAGTGCGGTCAAAAATAACCGCACTTTTTATCGAATTATAAACCTTTCGGTAAACGAATTTTTTGACCTGGGAAAATCTTATCCGCGTCTTTAATCACTTCTTTGTTCGCTTCAACGATAGCGGTATATTTCGCACCGTTTCCATAAGCTTTCTCAGCGATTTTCCACAAGGTGTCACCTTTTTGGATTACATAGAATGTTTCATCACTGCCTAAGGTTTCACCGTTATTGATGCTTGCATCGCTCGTTACTGAATGGATACCTTGAATGTTACCTGCCATTAATACTGCTTTTTCTAATGCTGCTGCAGTTGATGCCACACCTTGGATATTTGCTACACCATTTTCAACGGTAACAGATAAGTTTTCTACACCTGGATTGTCTTCCGCGATGTGTTGAGTCACTGCTTTAGACGCCTCTTCTTCTTTAGAGAAAACTTTCTTACCAATGTCACTGACAAAATCAAATAAACCCATTTTAAAGTTCCTTTTGTATGTTTGTTTAAGGGATTGTTACGATACTGAAATTCCCTTAAGAAGTCTATAAATCAGAGTGTAAAGCTATGTAAATATTTCAAGAAAACGGATCTAAAATTAACCGCACTTTGATAGAATACGCCGATTTTTAATTTACTCACTCAAAAAGGACAATTTATGCGTTGGGAAGGTCGTAGAGAAAGCTCAAATATTGAAGATAGACGTGGCTCTGGCGGCGGTAACTTTGGTGGCGGAAAAGGCACCGGTGTGCTCGGTATTATCATTCTTTTAGTCGGCGCTTATTATGGCGTGGATCTTTCAAGCTTAGTGGGTACACCTGATTTTTCAGGACAAAGCTCTCAACAATTAGAAACCCAAGAAGAACAGCAGCTTGCGAGTCTTTCTAAAGTTGTATTAGCTGATACTGAAACCGTTTGGGGACAATATTTCAGACAAATGGGGAAAACCTATAGCGAGCCAACCATGGTACTTTACAATGGTGTAACGCCAACCGCTTGTGGTACGGGTCAATCTGCAATGGGCCCATTCTACTGCCCGAGCGATCGCAAAGTTTACCTTGATTTATCATTCTATAATGAAATGAAAAATAAACTGGGTGCCGCAGGTGATTCAGCCTTTGCTTATGTGATTGCACACGAAGTTGGTCACCACGTACAAAATATGCTTGGAATTCTGCCGCAAGTGAATCGCGCACAACAAAGCAGCGATCGTAAAACAGCAAATCAACTTTCTGTTCAATTAGAACTTCAAGCTGACTGTTTTGCCGGTGTTTGGGCTAGCCAAGCGGTGAAAAGTGGTTTATTTGAACGCGGCGATGAAGAAAAAGCGTTTAATGCAGCAGAAGCTGTGGGCGATGACCGTTTACAAAAACGCAGCCAAGGTTATGTGGTACCTGATAGCTTCACTCACGGCACATCGGCACAGCGTCTAGAATGGTTCAGAAAAGGCTTACAAAGTGCCAACCCTTCTGTATGTAATACCTTTAACCAATAAGATCTTTAAGGCTGGTTAATATCAGCCTTTTTTATTTCTGTTCATTTAAACATAAAAAAGTGCAGTCAATTTCGACCGCACTTTTTCTTTATGATATTAAGATTACGCAAACTGACGTACTTCGCCGTTACCCGCTACGTTTTCCACACAACGTGGACAAAGTGTCGGATGTTCAGGGTTCACGCCGATTTTGTTAGAATAATGCCAACAACGTGGACATTTTTCACCGTTAGAACGTGCAACGCTTACCGCAATTCCCTCTAACTCGCCCGTAGCTACATCTGCAGGTTTGTCAGCTAATGGTTTCACTTCCGCTTTTGAGGTAATTAACACGAAACGTAATTCATTGCCTAATTGCTCTAACAATGCACGATATTCATCGTTAGCATAAACCGTTACTTCTGCTTCTAAACCACCACCGATCACTTTGTCGTTACGGGCGATTTCTAATACACGGTTCACTTCAGAACGAACTTTAATCAGTTGTTGCCAGTAAGCATCATCTAATTTTTCATTCTCGCCTAAACCAAATAAGCCTTCGTAGAATTCTTCAGTAAAGACAAATTCAGCACGTGGCGTCGCCGTTTGTGGCAAGTAGCCCCAAATTTCATCTGCAGTGAATGACAAGATTGGTGCCATCCAACGAACCAATGCTTCTGCAATGTGCCATAACGCTGTTTGGCAGCTACGACGCGCAAGGCTGTCTGCTTTGGTGGTGTATTGACGGTCTTTGATAATATCAAGGTAGAACGAGCCCATTTCCACAGAACAGAAACGCATTAAACGTTGTACCACAGTGTGGAATTGATAGTTATCGTACGCGTCTTTAATTTCTTTTTGTGCATCTAATGCACAAGCTACCGCCCAACGATCCAAGCTAATCATGTCTTCCGGTTTAACGGCATCACGTTGTGGATCGAAACCATTCAAGTTAGCTAGTAAGAAACGTGCGGTGTTACGAATACGACGATAGCTATCCGCGGCACGTTTTAAGATCTCATCAGAAACGGTCATTTCACCGGTATAGTCGGTAGAAGCGACCCATAAACGTAAAATATCACCACCGAATTTATCCATGACTTCTTGTGGGGTTACGATGTTACCGATAGATTTTTGACATCTTACGGCCTTGACCATCCACCGTGAAACCATGGGTTAATACTTGTTTGTATGGTGCTTTTACTGTCTGTTGCGGTAGAAAGCATTAAAGAAGACATAAACCAACCACGGTGTTGGTCAGAACCTTCTAAATACATATCGATATCTTGACCGTTAAATTCTGGGCGATTCGCCACAACAGAAGAATAGGTTGATCCTGAGTCAAACCATACGTCAAGGGTATCAGGCACTTTGCGATAAGTTTCTGCATCAGCCCCTAATAATTCTTTTTCGTCTAAATCCCACCATGCTTGAATACCCGCTTTCTCTACACGTTTCGCTACTTCTTCAAGCAACTCTAAGGTACGCGGATGAAGCTCTTCGGTTTCTTTGTGCACGAATAAGGTCATCGGCACGCCCCAAGTACGTTGACGGGAAATACACCAGTCTGGGCGGTTTTCAACCATTTTCTCGATACGTGCTTGACCCCAATCTGGAATCCAACGTACACCTTTGATTTCGCCTAATGCTTGTTGACGTAAACCCTGTGTTTCCATACCGATAAACCATTGCGGTGTCGCACGGAAAATAATCGGAGTTTTGTGGCGCCAGCAGTGTGGGTAGCTGTGTTTGATTTTCTCAACTTTTAATAAGTTGCCCACTTCTTGTAATTTTTCAACAACCAATGGATTCGCTTCAAATACGCCTTTGCCTGCAAAGAATTCAGTCGTTGAAATAAATTTACCGTCATTAGATACAAGACCCGCCATCGGTAAATTATATTTTTGTCCTACAATAAAGTCGTCCAAACCGTGGTCTGGTGCGGTGTGAACTAAACCCGTACCACCATCAGTAGTCACGTGATCACCTAAAATCACTGGTACAGTGAAATCATAGAACGGATGATTAAAGCGTACTAACTCAAGCGCTTGACCTTTTACTGAACCTAACACTTCAACGTGTTCTACACCCACCGCTTTCGCCACAGACTCAACTAATTCAGCAGCTAAAATCACACGCTCATCGCCAAGTTGTACTAAGTTGTATTCTAAGTCTGCATTTACCGCAATTCGCACGGTTGATGGCATTGTCCCAAGGTGTGGTTGTCCAAATCACCGCAGATAATTTGCCATGGCCTTTGCCTACTGCGTTAAATTTCTCTTCAATTTCAACCGCACTTCTGCTGGGAAACGAAACATAGATAGATGGAGAAACTTTGTCTTCATATTCCACTTCTGCTTCTGCTAAAGAAGAGCCACAATCCAAACACCAATGCACTGGTTTTGAACCTTTGTATAAATGGCCATTCGCAATCACTTTACCGAGTGTACGGATGATGTTTGCTTCTGTGTTGAAGTTCATTGTTAAATAAGGATTATCCCAATCGCCTAACACACCTAAACGGATAAAATCTTTTTTCTGACCTTCTACTTGCTCTGCGGCGTATTCACGGCATTTTTGGCGGAATTCAGCTGCGGTCACTTTCTCGTTTGGTTTGCCCACTAAACCTTCTACTTTTAATTCAATTGGCAAGCCATGACAGTCCCAACCTGGGATATAAGGCGAGTCAAAACCTAATGCAGTTTTAGATTTAACAATAATATCTTTCAGAATTTTATTAACGGCGTGACCGATATGAATATTGCCGTTCGCATATGGAGGGCCATCATGCAAAATAAAGGATTTTTTGCCTTAGTCGCTTGGCGGATTTTTTGATACAACTGTTTGTCATACCAATTTTTTAACATTACAGGTTTCGCGTTTGGCTAGATCGCCACGCATTGGGAAACCTGTTTCAGGTAAATTTAACGTGTTTTTGTAATCAACTGTCATGTTATTTTCCAATTTTATATTTCAATATAATTCTATTTTGCAAAAAAAGGCTTTCGCTGTTTTTACGTCTTGTTCAATTTGAACTTTCAACGCTTTCAAAAGACGGAAACTTTAATCTCATCGCGAATCTTCTGGCAGAATTCCACTTCGACCATTTGTCCATAAATATTCTGAGAAAAATCAAATAAATGAACTTCTAATAATTGTATCGTACCGTTAATGGTTGGGCGTTTTCCCATGTTAGCGACGCCGTTAAAAAATCTCGCCCCGATTTTTAACCGCACTTTCACCGCATAAACCCCTTTTACTGGATTCACTTGGCGATGTAAGCGAACATTCGCGGATGAAGGAAACCAATGGTTCGCCCTAATTTATTGCCATGTATAACTCGACCCAAAATACGATAAGGCTTACCGAGTAAATTTTGCGCGTGCTGTAAATCATCTTTAGCTAATGCTTCACGGATAGCGGTGCTACTGATACGTAACTCATCTAAACAGAAGGTGCGACTGTCTTCAACTTCAAAACCAAACTGCTTTCCTGCTTGTTGCAACATCGCAAAATTGCCTAAACGTTTCGCACCAAATTTGAAATCATCGCCAATGCTGAGAAACTTCACATTTAATTTGCGTACAAGCCAATCTTCAATGAATTGTTCTGCAGGAAGATTGGCGAAAGTGCGGTCAAATTTCGCGACGATCACTACATCCACACCCGCCTGAGCCAAATAATGCAATTTATCTCTTAATCGCATTAAGCGCGCAGGGGCTTTGTCGCCCATAAAATATTCGCGCGGTTGCGGCTCAAAAAGCATCACCGCCATGGGTAAATTCAGCGCATTCGCTTTCTGACGAAGATGACGCAAAATCGCCTGATGCCCCAAATGCACCCCATCAAAATTGCCAATGGTTAATGCGCACCCTGACAAATATGGCTGTGAATTATGAAGCCCACGAATTAATTGCATTACACTTATCCAAAAAAACAAAAAATAATCGGTGCATTATAGCGGTAACTTAATGTTTTGTCAGTAAATGGTGTTTACGAACACCTAATAGCACCAATACGCCTAAATAAACGACCGCAGCCAACCCAATTAACCAAACCAACCAATAGATACGCATTAAAAATGTCATGGCTGCCCATTCTTGAATCGGTGGGCAGTTATACCAAACCAAACCGCCCATAGCTAAGGCTGCCCCTAAAACTTTCAGAAAAAAGACCGCACTTTTACGTGAAAAAATGGTATACATCCTCTTTAGCTAAACCACGATAAAGCAAATAAGCATTTAAGGTTGCTGACATGGCAGAAGCAATCGCTAAGCCCACATAACTAAATGGAATCGCCAATACGTTAAAGCCCATATTGCTCACCATGGCGATGATCCCGATTTTCACGGGCGTTTTAGTGTCTTGGCGTGCGTAATAGCCATTAGCTAGGATCTTAATCAGCATAAAGCTAAGCAAACCAGCATTGAATGCCCATAAAGAATAAGAGGCTGCGTGCACATCTGTTAAGGTAAAACTGCCACGCATAAACAATACCAGTAACATCGGCTGGGCTAACACGGCAATCCCAATCGCGGCAGGCACACCGAGTAATAAAATCATTCGCACGCCCCAGTCCATGGTATCGCGAAAATCAACCGCACTTTGGGAAGAATTGTCTTCTCGATTCACGTGATGGCGAGCAAGTGTCGGTAAAATCACGGTGGAAATGGCGATACCAAATAGACCAAGTGGAAACTCTAATAGACGATCAGAATAATAAAGCCAACTAATAGATCCCGTCATTAAGAAACTGGCAATGACCGTATCAAGCAGCAAGTTTGATTTGACTTACGGAAACCCCGAACAAGGCATGGAATCATCAATCGACGATTTTGGCTACCCCTTCATCATGCATGCCCATTTTGGTTTTACGAGCAAGCCTGCTTTCTTCAAGAAAGGGATTTGGAATAAAAAATTGTAGTAAACCGCCTAAGAAGATCCCGATAAGCAAGGGCAAGATCAGGATTGTCTAATCTTGGTGCGAGGAAAAGTGCGGTCGCAATCATGGCGATATTTAACAAAACAGGCGAAAACGACATCACGCCAAATTTGCCTATCGTATTTAAAATCGCGCCTGAAAGTGCCACAAAGGTGACGAACCATAAATAAGGAAAAGTAATTTTTAAGAGTAAAGATGCTTGTTCAAATTTGTATGCATCGGGTCCGTCATTTAGCCAATCGGTAAACCAGCCCATCCCAAAGATCGCCGCCACAACAGGTGATCCCACCATAGCAAGCAAGGTGACAATACTGACTAAGCCGCCTAGCGTACCCGACACTTTCCCGATAAATTCTCTCGTTTTAGAAAGATCGCCCGATTTTTGATATTCGGCTAACACAGGGACAAAAGCCTGAGAAAATGCCCCTTCTGCAAATAAACGACGTAAAAAGTTTGGGATACGGTTAGCGAATAGAAACACGTCCGCCGCTGCACCAGCACCGATTAAATGGGCAATCACCACATCGCGGACTAAACCTAACACACGGGACACTAATGTCATCCCACTCACGATAATGCCGGATTTTAAAAGTCGTTTACTCAAAATAGGGGTCTCTTCAAAAAAATTTGCCTTAATTGTATAGAATTTTTGTTTTTACGCTATATTCCAACGAAAAAAACTGATAAAATCCTGCCCACATCGTTTGTGTGAGCCAATAGAAAGCGCTTTTTTTAAATAACGATGCTTACTTTCGGTTGTGTCTCACCGAAATCAACACAAATTATTCATTGACAAAAGTATAAAAAATCGGCATATTCTACGCCCTTATTTTGTCATAATCATCTAACAGAAATTTTAGGAGTTTGACCTTGGCTAATATCAAGTCAGCAAAAAAACGCGCGGTTCAATCTGAAAAACGCCGCCAACACAACGCAAGCCAACGCTCTATGATGCGTACTTACATCAAAAAAGTATATGCTCAAGTAGCAGCAGGTGAAAAAGCAGCAGCTGAAGCAGCAATTCGTGAAATGCAAAAAGTTGTTGACCGTATGGCTTCTAAAGACTTAATCCACGCTAACAAAGCAGCAAACCACAAAGCTAAATTAGCTGCTCAAATCAAAAAATTAGCGTAATTAAAGCATTAAAAACAGCTTAAAAATAAAACCGCACTTTGGTGCGGTTTTTGTTTGCCGTAAACCTCCTGCCACAAACACCTCATAACGAGCTTGCATTCCCTCCTTTAACCTGTAAACTACCCCACAACTTAAAAATTAATCATAAAATAAACAATAAATGACCAAAAAATCTTTTAAAAAAGCGGATCCAAATTATCAAAAAGAATTAGCCAAATATGGTAATCCGATCCCAAGCAGAGACTACATTCTGCAAATCATCCGTGAAAATAATGCCCCGATGAGTCGGGAAGAAATTCTGACCGCACTTTCAATTAAAAGTGATGAACACAAGAAGCCATGCGCCGCCGCTTGCGCGCCATGGAGAATGATGGACAATTAGTTTTCACTAAACGTAAATGCTATGCCTTGCCTGAAAAATTAGATTTATTCAAAGGCATGGTCATTGGCCATCGCGAAGGCTATGGCTTTTTACAAGTCGAAGGTAAAAAAGAGGATCTCTTTATTCCTAATCACCAAATGCAACGTGTAATGCACGGTGATTTTGTATTAGCCCAACCTGCAGGCTTAGATCGCCGTGGTCGTCGCGAAGTCCGCATTGTTCGCGTACTTGAAAGTCGCAAAAAACAAATTGTCGGCCGTTTCTTCTTAGAAAATGGTTTTAGCTATGTGGTGCCTGATGACAGTCGTATCGGACGAGATATTTTAGTCCCTAATGAACACCGCAATGGTGCAAGAATGGGGCAAGTTGTCGTGGTTGAATTGCAAGAACGATCTGCCTCCTTCACTCAACCTATTGGTATTATTACCGAAATTCTTGGTGACAATATGGCAAAAGGGATGGAAGTGGAGATCGCCCTTCGTAATCATGACATTCCTCACCAATTCCCAAGTGCGGTCGAAAAATACGTTAAAAAATTCACGGAAGAAGTGCCTGAAGAAGCGAAAAAAAGGTCGTGTGGATTTACGCAATCTGCCACTTGTTACCATTGATGGCGAAGATGCACGCGATTTTGATGATGCCGTATATTGCGAAAAAAGCGGTAAAGGCTGGAAACTTTGGGTGGCAATTGCCGATGTCAGCTACTATGTGCGTTTACGTTCGGCATTAGACACGGAAGCTTATAACCGAGGTAACTCCGTTTACTTTCCAAATCGTGTTGTGCCAATGCTGCCTGAGATTTTATCCAACGGATTGTGTTCACTAAATCCACAAGTTGATCGCTTGTGTATGGTGTGTGAAATGCACATTTCTGCAAAAGGTAAACTTACGGACTACCGTTTTTATGAAGCGGTAATGAATTCTCATGCACGCTTAACCTATACGAAAGTCGCCGCAATTTTAGATGGCGATGAGGAACTCCGCACGCGTTATCAAGGACTTGTTCCACATTTAGAAGAATTGCATCATCTCTATCAAGCGTTGCTCAATGCCCGAAAACAACGTGGTGCTATCGATTTTGAAACCATTGAAACCAAATTTATTTTCAATGCCATGGGACGAATTGAGCGCATTGAACCCGTTGTGCGAAATTGTGCTCAGAAAACTCATTGAAGAAATTGCATGATTCTTGCGAATATTGCAGCGGC
>ENA-OQBV01000891-OQBV01000891.1-human-gut-metagenome-genome-assembly--contig:-NODE-891-length-16225-cov-2.448068_pt1 | contig 16225 bp, 20 predicted proteins | sample MGYA00242750_ERZ504559 | MGnify/ENA primary metagenome ERZ504559 (study PRJEB26092, sample SAMD00036230) | human gut metagenome | host: Homo sapiens | study: EMG produced TPA metagenomics assembly of... | reverse complement strand
TTTATGAAACGAAAAGATGCAATTGGCTTAATAGAAAAAGTTGCAAATCCTAAAAAAGAGGCGAAAATATCAGTTGATTTTGTGGGAAAAGGTTTCAAAATGTACCGTTTGGACATTGATATAAAACCAGGAGAGGATAATGGTGATCTGCCAGAGATATTTGTCTGTAAAAGAGAAGTATTAATTGATGAGAAGGATCGATACGAAACGTGTGCTAAGAAAATTGAGGATATACCGCAAGAATATAAGGATGATTTCAAGAAAGAATTGCAGGATATAGAACCAATTGGTTGGATGTTTACGTATCCTTCAGATATGGGAGATGAAAAAATGAGCTTTCCAGAGGGAGCGGCATTTGTAAAAGTATTAAATTATACTTTAAAATCGCTGGACCCGGCAATTATTAGTGTTGACCAGTCAAATGAAGTGAAGGATACATATATTATACATATGAATTCAGGAGATTTATTAGTGCAAAAAGGAGAGGTTATTCGGAAAAATGTTTTGTCAAGTGGAACCAGGCAGGAATAGATATTGCATGCTTGAATTCATTCAATATATCAAGGTGAGTAGTGGTTTTTATTTTTGTGATGAAAAATTTTCTTATATACATAGTGAATTAGAAAAAGCGTTCTTAACGATTATGATACATGGATTAAGGGATAATGAACAACTGTTCTTCACAACGCATAACTCTGATATTCTGGACTTGCCGTTGCCGAAACATACATATACATTTCTAAAAAAGGAAATGTGCGACAATGAGCAGTTGATTAAGTGTGTTTATGCATCGGATTATCTTAAGCGAAGTACAGATTCTGTACGACGTGCAGTTGATAATGATCTGTTTTCTATAACACCTAATATTGAACTGGTATATAAAATTGCGGAAATAAAAGAGTTTTCAAAAGAGGAAGGTTAATGAAAAAAAGTGCAACTAAGTATTATCAATATTTTGTTGAGGGTGAGGATGAAAAGAAAATAATCAATACGCTGAAAAGTGACATGGAGATAATTAAGGCGGGAAAAGTACAGGTTGTTAATTGTGTACAAGAAAAGTTATCTCCGTTGAGACTCATGAATTTAAAGGATGGAACGGCCGTTGTTTTGGTATTTGATACCGATGCTGGTAATTTGTCCGTTTTGCAGGAAAATATAAAATTATTGCAAAAGCAGCGTAATATTTCAGAAGTTATTTGTGTTATGCAGGTAAAAAATCTTGAGGAAGAGTTGGTACGGGCTTGCAATATTAAGCAAGTCAAATATTTGTTAGGGGTTAGTTCAAATAAAGATTATAAAAGTGCGCTTATAAAAGAAAAGAATTTGAGCAAAAAACTAGAAGAACATGAATTTGATATATCGAAATTTTGGAGTTCCACTGACAATGGAATATATAAAACAATTTCGAATGAGGGAAATAAGATAAAAAAGCCACATTCTATGTAAATATAAAAGTGGCTTATAACATCAGATGTTGAATAAAATTGTATTTTGAATAGGAATCCGTTATACTATATGCAAAGTATAACGGATTTTTATTAATCAATAAAACCAATAACATTTCATTCGTGAAATCGTATAGGATAAATCAGGAGATAATACGATCAGATATGACTTTTGTATTATCACGCAATATTACCATTATACGTGGAGACAGCGGAACTGAAAAATCCAAGTGACTATACAGAGAGCACAAAATACCTGAGCTAGGAGAGGTATTTTACGCATGTACTGGAAGAACATACGAAGGGGACAGAACTGGAATATCACAAGAAAAAATTAAACAAACAGTATCTTTATGCCAGAGCGATGAAAATATTATCAAAGTTTTTACTGGACAGTAATATTAATTTTTGACAGGTGCATGGTATAGGAAAAAAGGATGAGATAAAACCAGCGTCCAGGCCCGACACATAAAGAAAGGAGAACGAAAACGATGAAAGCATTAAAAAAACAACAAATTGCGGTCATTTTGGTACTGTCTGTCATACTCAGCACATTTGCAGCTGTTACACCTGTAAGTGCGGCGACGCTGTCTGCACAGCAGTATTTGGAAAAGATGGATATAGCAGTACGAAACTTAAAATCATATGATTTTACGCAGACAACCGATCAGAAGATGACAATGGAAGGGCAGATCATTCAAAATAAGACGGTGGTAAAGCAAAGCGTATACAACAGTCCTCTGAAGGTAAAAAGCGTAACAGATACAACCACAGTCCTTGCAGGAATGAGTTCTAAGAACCAGGCGGTTGCCTATCTGACAAAAGATGCGGATGGATTGCTGTGGGAGTACATTTCTTCCAATGGTTCCGGATATCAGAAAACAGGGATTTTAAACTATATCAATCAGATCAAAGGTATGGATATTTCCCATGTATTCGGATGCAAAAATTGTGAAAAAGAAAATAAAAGTCAACCGGATCAATACCGTTCAGATTTCGGCGCAGGTAAAGGGCTCCGATGTGGTGAAATTTTTGAACCAGATGGGAATGAGCAAAGAGATCAATGCGGCAGCTGCTGTGGATTACAATACGTTGCCGGCAATCAAAGTGACCTGTTGGATCGATAAAAAACCTGTCGTCCAGTCAGAACCACGGCGGATATGAAAGCGTTTATGAACGGGTATATGTCGGCGCTGTATTCAGAAGCTGGGACAGGATCTGAAACTTGTTTATTCGCAGGCAAAAGCAACGGTAACCTATAAAAATTTTAATAAGGCTGCAACATTTACCATACCGAAGGAATGCAGATAAAGATACCACATTTTCAAAGATGACACAACGTTACTACGGATACAAATAAATAATATATACGGCAAAGGTTCCGAAAGACGCTACATCTGCACGGTAAGTATTCGGTTGGAACATACACCTATCAAAAATAAATGTTTCTGAGAAGAGAGAATAGCTGTTTGCGAAAACGGCTATTCTTTTTTTATCTAAAATGGCATATTTCTTGTCAGAAGCAATTGAAATTATGATTCAAATATGATAGGATAAAGTAGGCTGTCTAGTGTAGAAAAGACACATAAGGCAGAGTGGGGGATATATGTAATGTCAGAGAATGATAGTTACTACATATAAAATTATAAAACTACGGAGGAAGAAACATGAAGAACAAAGATTATTTAACAGTAAGACAGGAAGAATTAATGAATTTTCTGTGGAAGGTCAATGAGCCGCTGACTGCCAACGAGATGGCAGAGCGTCTGGCAGAAGACGGATGGAACAATGTTACATTGTTTAAGACCGTTCAGTCTCTGACAACGGATGGCTATCTGGAAGTTGTAGGACTTGAGAAAACCGTCAAGACTTATGCACGTAAACTCGCTCCGTCTATGTCAAAAGACGATTATTATGCATCTGTATTGATTAAGCGTGGAATTGACAGCAGTTCTATTGCGAACATTACAGCTGCTCTGATCGGAGCAAAAGATAAGCAGGCAAAAGAAAAAAATGCAGAGGTTATTGCAAAGTTAGAGGAGATTATTGATACTCTGAAAAATGATGAGGAATAAGAATGCAAATAACGATATTTTCGGTTTGGATGACGTTCGTTTGGTGTAACATTTTTATTGTACTGTGCTACATTCTCAGAAAACGATCGGTTCTGCTGAATTTATCCAGTATGACAGGAATCATCATTTTATATTTGTTTTGTCTGATCAGGCTTGCCGTCCCGGTGGAATTGCCATGGACGAAAGTGGTATCCGGAGGCAGCCTGTATAATTTCCTGTATCAGATATTCGGGTGTGAAATAACCTGTGTGGCAGGGCACGAAATCTATGTCTATCATATATTTGTGGTGGCATGGGGAGTGGTCATGGCAGTTCTTTTTGACGCGGTATCTGATACAGTATCACAGAGTTGTGTCGTATTTTTCAGAGATGGAAAAAACGGAAGATACAGAATTAAATAATATTTTAGATGAAATTTGTACGGATAAGGAAAAGCGGAACATTAAGATCGTACAGACAGCCGCGGTAGAAATACCGTGTTGTATAGGGATTTTTTGAGAAACGGATATTGATTCCGGACAAAAAATATTCGCGTGAAGAATTGCATTATATTATTCTACATGAATATACACATTTGGATAATAAGGATATACTGACGATACAGCTGATCAACATTCTGTGTATCGTGTTCTGGTGGAACCCGTTTGTGTATATTTTAAAAGGAGATATGTATCAGAGTATTGAGATCCGTTGTGACCAGACGGTTACAAAGAAACTCAAATCGGCAGAGCGGGGTAACTATCTGACGGTGATATTAAAAGAGTATAAGGCAAGTGTGCAGGAAAAAGAATTTCGAAAACCTGCAGGAGCCATGCCGTTGTTTGAAGATCATTCGGATCATCTGATCGAACGATTTCGTCTGGTCGCGGAGGGAAAGCAAAGCAGTTCGCGTATTGGAAGAATTCTTGTTCCGGTGATTGCGGTTGCACTGTTGGTGCTTTCTTATTCAATAATACTTCAGTCTAGATATGAGGTGCCAGAGAGTACCTATGGTTTGAAGGGCGATAGTTTGGAAATAAACCAGAAGAATGCATATATGTATGAGAAGAATGGGGAGTATTATCTTCATTGTGAAGAAGGAAATTTTCCTATCGATAAGAAAACAGTGAAACTTTTGGAGAAAAATGAGTTTAATATTCGAAAAGGAGGAAGATAACATGAAAAAGAAACTTTTAATTGTAGCAACGGTTTGTGCATCATTATTTGTTGTTGCGCCTGCTGTGAGTGTGAGTGCTGCAGAAGTTGAATCGGAGTCGCAGGTACAGACTATTCAGAATGATGATATAGGGATTGCACCGTGTGCGGATGAGATTGTTACAAAATTTCGGCTTTACAAAAAAACTAAATTACAATATCGAAGATGGAATCAGACCAGAGGATATTGGGTAGATAAAGATTGGATTGATTTAAACTAATCAAAATTTTTGCCGGTGCAGCTGCACCGGCATTTTTTTTATAAATGATTCTTTCGCAAATTATAATTCTTCCGGCAGTTCCCACACCTGTGCCTGTTGTTCATATTCCGAAGCACGGGAGAGAAGATCCCCGGCAGAGCATGGATCACAGAGTTCATTTTCTGCCAGCGTACGGTAACATTCCGCCAGTTGAAGCAATGCTTTTTTCCCTGAAATTTCAATATCCAAAACAGGCTGTGTCTCAAATGCAGCATTATAAAACCACAGAGAAGCTTCCTGGGGATTCTGCCGTTCCCGGTAGTATTGTCCGAGCTCATAACAGATTTCGGAGCAGGAAGAACCGCACATATCTTTCAGACAGATCGAAAAGAAATCATCCACAGAATTTTGGATACGGGCAGCGTGCGCCAGAATACACGCGGATTCTGCATCAGCGTGCGCTTCATAGTGTATCGAAAAATAATCTGCGGCGCGTAGAAAATCTTCCTCATCCCCACATTTATAAAGTTCTCTTGCATACATGCGCGTGATTTTCTCCGAGAGGACACGATTTTCACGAAATGCTTTTTCAAACATGGCAAAATCCCGCTTGGCATGCATGGCATGTGGGTGGTGCAGAATATCAATATCACTGTCATAGATGACGGATCAATGCGGATCGTTTCGTGAACCGGACCAACCCATGAAAACGTGCGCAGGCGTTTAAAAAGTTTTGGACGTGGCTCTTTTTTACAGTTCTGCACGGTGTTGAAATCCGGTGGGGTGATATAGTTCATCTGAACAATTTCAATTTCCGGAAGAAGAGCACCTTTTAACCGGAGAAAACGTCTTTGATTTTCCAGATCAAGGTATTCGTCCGCATCCGGACAGTAGATGTAATCCATGGTTGCAAGCGAAAACGCATAATTTCTTGCGGCGGAGAAATCATCACACCAGGTAAAATCATAGATCCGGCTGGTGTATTGTGCGGCGATTTCTTTGGTGCGATCTGTGGAGCCGGTATCAACGATGATGATTTCGTCCATCATGGAAGCAACGGAATCCAGGCATCTTGCCAGAACCGGTTCTTCATTTTTGACAATCATACATAAACTTATTGTGATCATAATAACAGATGGTCCTTCCGAGGTTTTTCTTTTATATTACACTATCCTGCAACAGTTTTACATAGAAATAAAGAAATATACTTGTATCTTTTTTGAACCATGGCTATAATAAAATTTATGTGGTGTGAAATTATAAAACAAATTTTGGCAGATATGCGGCAGCCACTTCAATATGTGCCATGGGCACTGGTTATTGTGGTACTTGGGCTGGTTGTAACAATTGTACTTTCTGAAAAAAAGGATGGAAAAAAAGCATCCGTCCGGTTTTTTCGTATACTTTTTGCGATTTATATACTTGTGGTGATACAGATTACTTTTTTTTCCAGAGAACCCGGTCCAGAAATGGGTGCATGAATCTGGAACTGTTTTCCACGTGGGATACAGCGTGGTTACCCATGCATTTTTTATTGAAAATATTCTTATGACAGTGCCTTTCGGAATTCTGGCACCGCTTTGTTTTCGCGGCTGCGGCCGATGTGGAAATGTGTTGTACTCGGAGGTGTCTGTTCGGTTCTGACGGAACTGAGCCAGTACGTGACGAAACGCGGGTATTGTGAAGTAGATGATATGCTGACCAACACCATAGGTGTTTTATGTGGTTGCATTTTGTTATGGCTGATTGAACTGATAATAAAACAAAGGAGAAAGAAATGAAGTATGATTATCTGGTGGTAGGAGCGGGATTATATGGCTCCGTATTTGCTCACGAGGCAGCAACAAGGGGGAAAAGGGTTCTGGTTGTCGATAAACGTCCGAATATTGCCGGAAATGTTTATACGGAGGACATTGAGGGAATCCATGTGCACAAGTATGGTGCACATATTTTCCATACCAACAATAAAAAGGTGTGGGATTACATTACAAAATTTGCGGAATTTAACCGCTTTACGAATTCACCGGTAGCAAATTACAAAGGGGAACTATACTCGCTTCCGTTTAATATGTACACCTTTAATAAGATGTGGGGTGTGGTGACACCGGAGGAAGCAGCGGCGAAAATTGAGGAGCAGAAAAAAGCCGCAGGCATTACAGAACCGAAAAATCTCGAGGAACAGGCGATCAGTCTTGTGGGAACCGATATTTACGAGAAACTGATCAAAGGATATACACAGAAACAGTGGGGGCGTAAGTGTACGGATCTGCCTGCTTTTATTATCAAGCGCCTTCCGGTGCGCCTGACGTTTGATAACAATTATTTTAATGCGCTGTATCAGGGAATTCCGATGGGCGGTTACACAAAGATGGTTGAGCATCTGCTGGAGGGAATCGAAGTCCGGCTTGGGATTGATTATCTGGAGCAGAAAGAGGAACTGAAGGCTCTGGCTGAGAAAACGGTATATACGGGAGCGATAGATGCGTATTTTGATTATTCGCTCGGCGCGTTGGAATATCGTTCCGTGCGGTTTGAAACAGAACTTCTGGATACTCCGAATTTCCAGGGAAATGCAGCAGTCAATTATACGGATGCCCAGACGCCGTGGACACGTATCATTGAACACAAATGGTTTGAATTCGGCAAGGATGATGAGGGACATGATTTACCGAAGACTGTAATTTCGAGGGAGTACAGTTCGGAGTGGAAACCGGGGGATGAACCGTACTATCCGGTAAACGATGAAAAGAACGGAGCTCTTTATCAGAAATATAAAGAACTTGCGGGAAAGGAAAAAAATGTAATTTTCGGGGGAAGACTCGGAGAGTATAAGTATTATGATATGGACGCTGTGATCGCTTCTGCACTGGAAATGTGCGAAAAAGAACTGGGATAGGCTTCTAGAAAGATACAAAAAAGAGCATTCGCTGTATGGTTACAGCTGGAATGCTCTTTTTGTTATACATATTTGTCCAGCATCATTCCGGAATAGATGGATGTGATGTATGGGGTTGCAAAGTTGTGACCGGGATTTTTATAGGCCACGACTATCTTGTTGACATAGTTCATCGGATTGATGGAGATATTTTCCGCTTCTTTTCCGATGGAATCCCGAAATTGGGATAAAGTTTCAAATGTATTCTGATCACGTTCCGGAACAACTGCTTCACGGAGCGCTTCTTTATCAATAGAGATGGAGCCGTTCTCGTTCGTGACCAGACCGATGTCCTGTAAAGAACTCCGGCTCGAACCGGATATGGAAAGAATCTCTGTCTGAAGTTTGTTTCCGGCACTGGCATTGGTGTCTGCATACACGGCTGCGGTGGAGAGTATGGAATTATAGGCATCCACCAGAGACTGGATATTGTCCGCAATTGCATCCGTATCTGTTTTAAATCCAATGTTTACTTTCTCACCATCGGTTGGCTGATGTAAGGTCAGTTCAAATACCTGATTGATGGAAAATGTGTTGGTCAGGGAAGAGTGGCTGTGCCATTCAGCGTAAAGGTGGAACTCTGTGCCGGGGATGTGATACGGTCAATTCCCAGCTGATCCATGATTTCCGTGGAACCTGTGCTGGCATCCGGTGCAATGGAAAAAAGTTCGGTTTCGTTATCTGCCAGACCGGTCTGTATGGAAGTCAGTTTCAGCGCGCTCGAACCGTTTCCATCGGACAGTATTTCGGCGGTAATTCCGAGACTGGAGGAGTTGACAAGCCTGGCTAGCTTGTCTAGCACATCCAGATTGGTTTCATCGGAATTGATATTATATTGAAATTCATATGCAGCACCGGGCGTATTCAGATCAAAAGAATATGCGCCGGGACGCATTGACAGCGTATTGTCTTTTAAAAAACGTCCCTGATTGACCTGGGGGGTGGCAAGCCGCTGCACTTCAATGTCAAAGTTATTGGTTTTACTTTCTTCACTTCCGTCGCCGATATAGGTCACACTGACTTTTTCGTCATCGGAAGACATGGCAACTTTCTTCTTAAAAGAATCCTCAAATGAACCATATTGGTCGGAAAGAGATGCCACAACGTTCTGAATGGAGCGCGCGTTTTCCTTGATGTCTATGGCATATTTTTTCGCATCGGTGAGATTCGGAATTTTATAAAGAGGCGAATCTTTATTTATTTTGACAATTTCATTATAAACTTTGCGCAGTTCACTTTTCTTGTGTGAATCATAACGTGAAACCGTTTTCTGGGCATACGTCGAGATATAATAAGCGTAGGCATTATCAATCCTTGCCATTGAGATTCCCCTCCTTTCTTCCCTGAATTGAGGATTGAGAGCAGGACAGTAACAGACCTGTTCTCCTGTGAGGTACATATCCTTTGCACCAAAAAGATTCTACTTGAATAGTATATCGGCATCATACCGCATTTTCCATACCCTTGTATATGGTAAAATTTTACTAAAAATTCACAATTTGGCGTAAAAGCTGCAAAAAAATCTAAAAACCATTGTAAAAGATGTTGACGGACATGGAAAATCATGATATAGTATGAAAGCTTGGAAGTAGGTCTTTTTTTTATGCCTTTTTTTAGGCGAGACAAAACACGAAAATTAAAACGGAGGTGGAAGTTGTGCGTACAAAGATTACATTAGCCTGCACAGAATGTCAGCGTCGTAATTACAACATGACAAAGGACAAGAAGACTCATCCGGACAGAATGGAAACCAAGAAGTACTGTAGATTCTGCAAGACTCATACAGTTCATAAGGAAACCAAATAGTCCGTACAGAGCAAAGGAGTTATGAAATGGGACAGACAGAAAACGTTGAAAAGGCTCCAAAGACAAGCTGGTTTGACGGTGTAAAGGCAGAGTTCAAAAAAATCATCTGGCCGGAACAGAAATCAGTTGTCAGACAGACCATTGCAGTGATTGTTACATCCGTTGTAGTCGGTCTTATTATTGCACTGCTGGATTGGGCAATTCAGCACGGTGTGAATTTCCTTGTTGGTTTGAAATTTTAACGGAGGCATAGTGATTTATGGCAGAGGCGAACTGGTATGTAGTTCATACCTATTCAGGTTATGAGAACAAAGTCAAAGCGAATATTGACAAGACAATTGAGAACAGACATCTGGAAGACCAGATTTTGGAGGTCCGTGTTCCTCTTGAGGAAGTGACAGAAGTTAAAAACGGAGTGAAAAAACAGGTTTCCAAGAAAATGTTCCCGGGCTATGTGCTGATTCATATGATTATGAATGACGATACATGGTATGTTGTCCGCAATACCCGTGGTGTGACAGGGTTCGTTGGACCGGGAAGCAAACCGGTGCCACTCACAGATGCTGAAATGAGACCGCTCGGAATCAAGGCTGAAAATGTTGTGGTGGATTTCGCAGAAGGCGACATGATTGTTGTTATCGGCGGTGTCTGGAAAGATACCTGCGGTGTGATTACAGCGATGAACCATAACAAACAGACGGTTACGATCAATGTGGATCTGTTCGGTCGCGAAACACCGGTAGAAGTAAGTTTCGCAGATGTAAAGAAGATGAATTAAGGAGGCAATTCCAATGGCAAAGAAAGTTGAAGGATACATTAAGCTGCAGATTCCTGCTGGAAAGGCAACACCTGCTCCTCCAGTCGGACCGGCACTTGGACAGCACGGTGTAAACATCGTTGAGTTTACAAAGCAGTTTAATGCAAAGACAGCCGATCAGGGCGACTTAATTATCCCTGTAGTTATTACAGTATATGCAGACAGAAGCTTTAGCTTTATTACTAAAACTCCTCCTGCACCAGTACTGATCAAGAAAGCCTGCAAGATCAAGTCTGGTTCCGGTGAACCAAACAAGACAAAGGTTGCAAAGATTACAAAGGCACAGGTTCAGGAAATCGCTGAGCTGAAGATGCCTGACTTAAACGCTGCAAATATCGAAGCTGCCATGAGCATGATCGCTGGTACAGCAAGATCTATGGGTGTTGAAGTAGTAGACTAATCTAAGTTTAAGAAGAAATGTGGGAGGGTAATTGATTTCCCACCCGATATTACCACCAGGAGGTTTATATTTCATGAAAAGAGGAAAGAAATATCAGGACGCTGTAAAGGCATACGATAGAAGTGCTCAGTACGATGTTGCTGAAGCAATCGACCTCGTAAAGAAGAATGCCACAGCGAAATTTGATGAGACAATCGAACTTCATCTTAGAACGGGCTGTGATGGACGTCACGCAGAGCAGCAGATCCGTGGTGCGGTTGTACTGCCACACGGAACAGGTAAGACCGTTAAGGTATTGGTTTTCGCAAAGGGAACCAAGGTAGACGAGGCACAGGCAGCAGGAGCTGACTTCGTTGGAGGCGAGGAGTTAATTCCAAAGATCCAGAACGAGGGATGGTTAGACTTCGATGTTGTTGTTGCTACACCGGATATGATGGGTGTTGTAGGTCGTCTTGGTCGTGTACTTGGACCGAAGGGCTTAATGCCAAACCCAAAAGCTGGTACAGTTACCATGGATGTTACCAAAGCTGTTAATGACATCAAAGCCGGTAAGATTGAGTATCGTTTGGACAAGACAAATATTATCCACGTGCCAGTTGGAAAAGCTTCATTTACAAGTGAGCAGTTGAACGACAACTTCCAGTCTCTTATGGGCGCAATCAACAAGGCTAAGCCTTCAAGCTTAAAGGGTCAGTACATTAAGAGTGCTGTATTAACTTCTACAATGGGACCTGGCGTAAAGCTTAACGTTGTAAAGATTGCTCAGTAATAGAAAAATCAGAAGTCGGGAACCGGAAACGGTTCCTGATGGAATGATAAAATGTATGATCAGACTTACACAAGCAAAATGCGGAAAACACTTGACATCCGCATAAGAACATATTATAATAGCAAAGCATATTGCCGAAGACAGTAAGGTGCTATCGCATATTGCGACAGCGTAAAGGGAAATCCACCTACCGAGGGAATTTTTGATGATAATCGTCATAAAGAATGATACCCCTCTGCTGTAAGGCGGAGGGTTTTTATTATACCTCACGCTATATGCAAGAAATAAAATAAGGAGGTAAATGAATCGTGGCAAAGGTAGAATTAAAGCAGCCGATCGTTCAGGAGATTTCTGAAACAATTAAGGACGCACAGTCACTTGTAGTAGTTGACTACCGTGGACTTACAGTTGCTGAGGATACACAGCTTCGTAAAAATTTAAGAGAAGCTGGCGTAACTTACAAAGTATACAAAAATACTTTAGTAAACCGCGCAATCGAGGGAACAGAGTTCGAGAGCTTAAAGGATGTCCTGGAAGGACCTAACGCATTTGCAGTATCTACAGAAGATGCTACAGCTCCAGCCAGAGTTCTGGCAGAGTTCGCAAAGAAGGCTCCAAGCCTTGAGATCAAGGCCGGCGTTGTAGAAGGAACATACTATGACGCAGAGGGAATGAAGCAGATCGCAAGTGTACCAAGCAGAGAAGTACTTCTTTCCAAATTACTTGGAAGCTTACAGTCACCTATCACAAATCTTGCTCGCGTTCTTAATCAGATCGCAGAGAAGGGTGGCGCAGCAGATGCAGCAGCAGACGCAGCACCGGCTGAGGAAGCACCAGCAGCAGAATAATTATTAAAAATAAAATTATAACGGAGGAAATAATCATGGCAAAGTTAACAACAGCAGAGTTTATCGATGCTATCAAAGAGTTAAGCGTATTAGAGTTAAATGACCTTGTAAAGGCATGTGAAGAAGAGTTCGGCGTATCTGCAGCAGCAGGCGTTGTAGTAGCAGCAGCAGGCGGAGACGCAGCAGCAGCTGAAGAGAAGACTGAGTTCGACGTAGAGTTAACAGAAGTTGGACCGAACAAGGTTAAGGTTATCAAGGTTGTTCGTGAGATCACAGGTCTTGGACTGAAGGAAGCTAAGGACGCTGTTGATGGCGCACCTAAGGTAATCAAGGAGCAGGCTGACAAGGCATCTGCTGAAGACGCTAAGGCTAAACTTGAGGCTGAAGGAGCAAAGGTTACATTAAAGTAGTCTGTGCGTAAGCGACGAGAAACCAATAATAACCCGGCAGAGATGCTTGCATTTCTGTTGGGTTATTTTATTTAGCTGTATCCCCTCTCTCTATCTGAAAAAAGTTCTTAAAAATAATTCTTGCATTCCCCTTGATTTTGTTGTATAGTATAAGTTGCACTATTGTGGTGCACTAGGCATTTCCATGCTCTTTTTTAGGAAAAACTAGATTGAAATAAAAACGAGAGGTGAAACGTCAATGGAGAAAAACAGAATACGTCCAGTCAAGGCTGGAAAAGGCTTGCGTATGAGTTACTCAAGACAGAAAGAGGTTTTGCAGATGCCAAACCTGATCGAAGTCCAGAAGAATTCTTATCAGTGGTTCCTGGATGAAGGTTTAAAAGAAGCATTTGCAGATATCTCCCCGATCACGGATTACAGTGGTCATCTGAGTCTGGATTTCGTCGATTTTACACTGTGCGAAGACGATGTGAAATATACAATCCCGGAATGCAAAGAGAGAGATGCGACATATGCAGCACCTTTGAAAGTCAAGGTTAGACTTCATAACAAAGAGACAGATGAGATTAATGAGCATGAAATTTTCATGGGTGATCTTCCTCTATGAATCAGAGACAGGTACGTTCGTTATCAACGGTGCAGAACGTGTAATCGTCAGCCAGTTGGTTCGTTCCCCTGGTATCTATTACGGAATTGCTCATGATAAAGTGGGTAAAACTCTTTATTCATGTACTGTTATCCCGAACCGTGGTGCATGGCTCGAGTATGAGACTGACTCCAATGACGTTTTCAGTGTAAGAGTAGTATAGAACCCGTAAAGTGCCGATTACCGTATTGCTTCGTGCACTTGGTGTAGGTACCAACCAGCAGATCATTGACATGTTCGGCGAGGAGCCAAAGATTCTGGCATCCCTGCAGAAGGACCCGGCGATCACAGAGCGTGAGCCACAGGGAAGCTATGAGGCTGGTTTATTAGAGTTATATAAGAAGATCCGTCCGGGTGAGCCGCTTTCCGTAGAAAGTGCGGAGAGTCTGATCACTGCCATGTTCTTCGATCCGAGAAGATATGACCTGGCAAAAAGTAGGACGTTACAAATTTAATAAGAAGCTTGCTTTAAAGAACCGTATCAACGGACAGGTTCTGGCAGAGGATGTACTGGATCCTTCTACCGGAGAAGTAATTGCAGAGGCAGGCACAACTGTTGACCGTGATCTGGCAGATCAGATTCAGAATGCTGCAGTTCCGGCACTCTGGATTCAGACAGAGACACGTAACGTAAAAGTTCTTTCTTCTATGATGGTTGACATCAGAAGCTGGATTCCTGAAATTGAGGACCCGAAGGCTATTGGTGTTACAGAACTGGTATATTATCCGGCTCTGCAGCAGATTATGGAAGAAAACGAGACATTGGAAGAGCGTATCGCTGCAATTAAGAGAGATATTGCAGACCTGATTCCAAAGCATATTACAAAAGAGGATATCTTCGCATCCATCAACTATAATATGCATCTGGAGTGGGGCATCGGAACAGATGACGATATTGACCACTTAGGAAACCGTCGTATCCGTGCTGTCGGTGAATTGTTACAGAACCAGTATCGTATCGGTCTTTCCCGTCTGGAAAGAGTGGTTCGTGAGCGCATGACAACTCAGGATCTTGAGGGAATTTCCCCACAGAGTCTGATCAACATCAAACCGGTTACGGCTGCGGTAAAAGAGTTCTTCGGATCTTCCCAGCTGTCACAGTTTATGGATCAGAACAACCCACTGGGTGAGCTGACACATAAGAGACGTCTTTCTGCATTGGGACCTGGCGGTTTGTCCAGAGACCGTGCCGGATTCGAAGTACGAGATGTCCATTATTCCCATTATGGACGTATGTGCCCGATTGAGACGCCTGAAGGACCAAACATCGGTCTGATCAACTCTCTGGCATGCTACGCAAGAATTAACGAGTACGGATTTGTTGAGGCTCCGTACCGTAAGATTGATAAATCAGATAAAGACAATCCTCGTGTTACAGACGAAGTTGTATACATGACTGCGGATGAGGAAGATAATTACCATGTAGCACAGGCGAACGAAAAACTGGATGAGGATGGACATTTTGTTCGTAATTCTGTATCCGGTCGTTACCGTGAAGAAACGCAGGAGTACGATAAGACTGCATTCGATTACATGGACGTATCTCCAAAGATGGTGTTCTCCGTTGCTACAGCACTGATTCCGTTCCTGCAGAACGATGATGCAAACCGTGCACTGATGGGATCTAACATGCAGCGTCAGGCAGTGCCGCTTCTTACCACCGAGGCACCTGTAGTAGGAACCGGTATGGAGACAAAGACAGCGGTCGATTCCGGTGTCTGTGTACTTGCAAAAGAAGCAGGTATCGTGGAGAGTTCTGAGTCTAATCGTATCGTAGTACGTGAGGAGGACGGAAATCGCAGAGAATATATTCTGACAAAGTTTGCACGAAGCAACCAGTCCAACTGCTACAACCAGAGACCAATCGTGTTCAAGGGACAGAAAGTAGCAAAGGGTGAGGTGATCGCTGATGGACCATCTACATCCAATGGTGAGCTGGCACTTGGAAAGAACCCGCTGATCGGCTTCATGACATGGGAAGGTTATAACTACGAGGATGCCGTTCTTTTGAGTGAGCGTCTGGTAGAGTATGATGTATATACTTCTGTCCATATTGAGGAATACGAAGTAGAGTCTCGTGATACAAAGCTCGGACCGGAAGAGATCACAAGAGATGTACCGGGTGTCGGTGATGATGCCTTAAAGGATCTTGACGAGCGCGGAATCATCCGTGTCGGTGCCGAAGTCCGTGCCGGAGACATTCTGGTAGGAAAGGTTACACCAAAGGGAGAGACAGAGCTTACCGCAGAAGAGAGACTGCTTCGCGCAATCTTCGGTGAAAAAGCGCGTGAGGTTCGTGACACTTCCCTGAAAGTGCCGCACGGTGCATATGGTATTGTTGTAGATGCCAAAGTATTTACCAGAGAAGATGGCGATGAGTTATCTCCTGGTGTAAATGAGTCTGTTCGTATTTACATTGCCCAGAAACGTAAGATTTCTGTTGGTGATAAGATGGCCGGACGTCATGGTAACAAGGGTGTCGTTTCCCGTGTATTACCTGTAGAAGATATGCCATATCTTCCAAATGGCCGTCCACTTGACATTGTATTAAATCCTCTGGGTGTGCCTTCCCGAATGAACATCGGACAGGTGCTGGAGATTCACTTAAGCCTTGCTGCGAAGGCACTTGGTTTTTAAGTATGTCGAGACTCCGGTATTCGATGGCGCAAAAGAGATTGAT
>ENA-OQBV01000887-OQBV01000887.1-human-gut-metagenome-genome-assembly--contig:-NODE-887-length-16302-cov-2.637342_pt1 | contig 16302 bp, 20 predicted proteins | sample MGYA00242750_ERZ504559 | MGnify/ENA primary metagenome ERZ504559 (study PRJEB26092, sample SAMD00036230) | human gut metagenome | host: Homo sapiens | study: EMG produced TPA metagenomics assembly of... | reverse complement strand
GGAATCTCCAGAGTGAGGCATTCTGGCAGAAGAATGGATTTGTGAGAACAGGGAAAGAAGTGCAAAATGACGGGTATATTGCAGTCTGTATGAAGCGGGAACTGTAGAATGGAGACTTACGATGGTATATTTAGAGCAATTTAGATTTCCTGACGCGGAAGTGGAATTTGAATTTTTTTCTCAGGCAGAAACGTACCTGTTATGATACGTATTATCCATTTCAAATTCTGTCAAAGCATCGTTTTGAGCAGATTGATTTTGAGCCTGTTACGATTTTATATGGCGGAAATGGAACGGGAAAGTCCACCGTGTTAAATATTATCGCGCAAAAACTGCATTTGTTGAGGGAAGCACCATTTAACCAGTCCAGCTTTTATGAAGACTATCTGGAACTTTGCTCTTTTGAGAGTGCAGCGCATTTGCCGAAAGACAGCAGGATTATTACAAGTGATGATGTATTTGATTACATGTTAAATATCCGGAATCTGAATGAAGGGATTGACCGGAAGAGGGAGATGTTGTTTGAAGAGTATCTGGATACGAAGTTTGCAAAGTTCCGGATGAAAAGTCTGGATGATTATGAGCAGTTGAAACGAGTGAATAACGCGAGAAGAAAAACACAGTCACAGTTTATCCGTTCGGAACTCATGGATAATGTACGAGAGTATTCCAATGGAGAAAGTGCATTTCTATATTTCACAGAAAAGGTGACAGAAAATGCATTGTTTTTATTGGACGAGCCGGAAAACAGTCTTTCTCCGGCAAAACAGCAAGAGCTGGTAAAATTTATCGAAGATTCCGCAAGGTTTTTTGGATGCCAGTTTGTGATCGCAACACATTCTCCTTTCGTGCTGGCAATCAGAGGAGCAAAGATTTATGATCTGGATGAGGAGCCTGTGGATGTGAAACGATGGACAGAACTGGAAAATGTACGGGCATATTATGATTTTTTTAAAAAGCATGCATCAGAATTTTAGAAAAGGGCAGCAAGTGTACTTCTGATCAGAAAACCAGAAGATGCACCTGCTGTTTTTTAAATAGGGTATTTCTTGCAGAGGGATTCCAGAATTTCAATATGAAGTTCTTCATCCAGAATAATGCGTTTCAGGCATTTTTGGATGTCTTCATCCTGAATTCGCTGACATTGTTCCCGATATTTGCGGACTGCCTGCTTTTCACCATTTAACGCACTGAGCAGAATTTTTGGAAGATCCGTAAAATAATTGATATATCCGGCTGTCCAGTAGAACATGCGATTTTGCCGATGTGTCCACAGGCGTGGGGATTCACCCAGCTGATCGGCAAGTTGACCGAATATTTTGAGATGGTGCATTTCTACAATACTGATGTTCTTAAAGATTTCTGCTATGCGGGCAGTATCGGAAGTCAGAAAAATACTGTTGTAATATAAAGACCAATCGTGGACATTTCGGACTCCTGTCCACCCATGTTATCCAGCATCATTCTTCCATATAAAGGATTTTGTTCTTTGATGCAGACGGGTGGATAGGGAGATTGATGGGCATATAAAAAATCGGGAGAAGTGTCTGTGGGTGTGGAATCGGGGGTGCAGCTACAGCTGCAGGTTAAATCGTTATTCATAGAGAACTCCTTGTGATAAGTTTACAGTGTTATCATATGAAAACATAGAGTAAAATATGTGATTGTTTTTTAGGGGAATTTCAATGGTTCAAGATGTACTTTTTTAAATATTCGTCTTTGATATGATGAAATCATAGCTTTCTTGATAAATCTATAATTTCACCACCATTTAGATAAAAATAGCCCTACCTTTGCGATAGGGCTGGATTTTCGAGCCGGACATTTATTAGACGCTTCCGGTAAGCGAACAATATTTTCGATGATAGATTTCTCTATCCCTGTTATTATTATACGCAGAGATAGAAAATATGTCCAGAAATTGCCTGAAGATTGAAAGCCGGAAGCGTATGTGGTATTTTTTATCAGCGCTGATGTTCCAGATTTTTATTTGCAGTAGAAAGCATCAGCTTGATCCGATTGAGCTGGTTGACTTCGCTGGCTCCCGGATCAAAGTCGATTGCTACGACATTGGAAGTCGGATATCTTCTTCTGAGCTCTTTGATGACACCTTTTCCTACCACGTGGTTCGGCAGGCAGGCAAATGGCTGTGTGCAGACAATATTTGCAGCGCCTCCGTGGATCAGCTCCAGCATCTCTCCGGTTAAAAACCATCCTTCACCGGTCTGGTTTCCGATGGAAACAATCTCAGATGCCATTTCTGCCAGTTTTTCGATCTTGGCAGGTCCTTCAAAATGCGTGCTTTCTTCAAATGCTTTGCTTGCAGGTGCACGGAACCATTCAAGAGCACGAATACCAAGATTTCCGAGTACAGCCTTGGATTTTTTCATGCCAAGGTGGGATACCTTGAAATTCTGGTTGTAGAAGCAGTAGAGTAAAAAGTCCAGAAGATCCGGAACGACTGCTTCGGCGCCTTCTTTTTCTAAAAGCTCGACCAGGTGGTTGTTGGCTGCCGGCAGGAACTTTACAAGGATTTCTCCAACGATTCCGACTCTTGGTTTTTTCACATCCAGTGTTTCAATCTGGTCGAATTCCTGAATCATCTGACGGCACAGTTTTTTAAATGTATGGCGATGAGGATATCCGTTGGATACAAAATCTTTACATCTCTTTTTCCATTTTTCATGAAGTGCATCGGTTGTTCCCGGCACTTTTTCATACGGGCGCATCCGGTAAACACATTTCATAAAGATATCGCCAAATACGACGCCATACAAACCACGCAGCGCCAGGAGCGGCGTGATCTTAAATCCAGGATTGCTTTCCAGTCCGCTTAGATTCAGTGAAATCACAGGGATATGAGAATATCCTGCTTTTTTCAGTGCACGCCGGATAAACCCGATATAGTTGGAAGCACGGCATCCTCCTCCGGTCTGTGTGATAATGACAGCCAGATGATCGGTGTCATATTTTCCGGATAAAATCGCATCCATAATCTGACCGACTACGATCAGGGAAGGATAGCAGGCATCATTGTTTACATATTTTAATCCCATGTTGACAGCCTGTTTGTTGTCATTTGGCAGAATTTCAACCTTATATCCGGATGCACGAAATGCCGGTTCCAGAATCTCAAAATGCATCGGTGACATCTGTGGGCAGAGGATCGTGTATTCCTTGCGCATCTCTTTTGTAAATGGAATCTTCTCAATAGAAGATGGCTGGATGATGCGCTCGGTCTTTTGCTGTTCTCTCACCCGGATGGCAGCAAGCAGGGAGCGGACACGGATACGGGCAGCTCCCAGATTGTTGACCTCATCGATTTTCAGCGAGGTATAGATCTTACCGGAACGGGTCAGGATATCTGCCACCTGATCCGTTGTGACGGCATCCAGTCCGCATCCGAAAGAATTCAGCTGGATCAGATCCAGGTTTTCTTTTGTCTTGACATAGTTTGCAGCGGCATACAGTCTGGAGTGATACATCCACTGATCCATGACATTGAGAGGTCGTTCTACTTCGTGCAGATGAGAGATAGAATCTTCTGTCAGGACGGCAATATTATAGGAGTTGATCAGCTCCGGCAGTCCGTGATTGACCTCAGGGTCCGTGTGATAAGGACGTCCGGCAAGAACAATTCCGCGATTGCCGGTTTCATCCAGAAACTTGATCGTCTCTTCACCTTTACGACGCATATCTTCTCTGCATGCAGCAAGTTCCAGCCATGCTTTGTGAACAGCAGTGCGGATCTCATCTGCGGAAACAGAAAATTTTTCACCAAGCTCTTCAATCAGTCTGGAAGAAAGCGTCTCTTCACTCTGGAAAGACATAAACGGATGCATAAAATCAATTTCTCCGGTTACGATCGGATCCATGTTATTTTTGATATTTTCCGGATAGGAAGTTACGATCGGACAGTTGTAGTGGTTGTTGGCTTTTTTCAAATTCATTTCGTTCGTAAGGGATACAAGGATAAAAAATATGTTTGATCCCTTCGTTGATAAGCCACTGTACATGTCCGTGTGCCAGCTTTTGCCGGATAACATTCGGATTCACTCGGAATGGATTCGATTCCCAGCTCGTAAATCTTTCGGGTAGAAGACGGAGAGAGTACGACACGGAATCCAAGCGTTGTAAAGAATGTATGCCAGAACGGATAATTCTCATACATGTTCAAAACTCTTGGAAGGCCGATCGTTCCTCTGGAAGCCTCTTCTTCTGAAAGCGAGGTGTATCCGAAATACCGCTGCATCTTATATTCAAACAGGTTTGGCAGGTGATTTTTTGATTTTTCCTTGCCAAGTCCTCGTTCACAGCGGTTTCCGGTGATAAACTTTCTTCCGCCGCTGAAATGATTGATTGTCAGACGGCAGTTGTTCGTACAACCGCGGCATTTTGTCATGGTAGTCTTGTATTCCAGTGCTTCAATCTCTTCAATTGGGAGCATGGTAGTGCCTTCACAATCCTGATAACGTTCCCTTGCAATCAGGGCAGCTCCAAAAGCCCCCATGATACCGGCGATATCAGGACGGATTGCCTCACAGTCTGCGATTTTTTCAAAACTGCGCAGAACGGCATTATTATAGAAGGTTCCTCCCTGTACGACGATATGTTTTCCAAGTTCAGAGGCGTCGGACACCTTGATGACCTTAAACAGTGCGTTTTTGATCACGGAATAGGCAAGTCCTGCGGAGATATCTGCAACAGAAGCGCCTTCTTTCTGTGCCTGTTTTACTTTGGAGTTCATAAATACAGTACAGCGTGTTCCCAGATCGATCGGATTTTTGGCATAGAGGGCTTCCTGTGCAAAATCTTCGACTGTATAATTCAGTGATTTTGCAAAGGTCTCAATAAAAGAACCACATCCGGAAGAGCATGCTTCGTTTAACTGAACACTGTCTACCGTCTGATTCTTGATTTTGATACATTTCATATCCTGTCCGCCGATGTCGAGAATACAGTCTACATCCGGTTCGAAAAATGCGGCCGCATAATAATGGGAAACCGTCTCTACTTCTCCTTCATCCAGAAGCAGTGCAGCCTTGATCAGTGCTTCGCCGTATCCGGTGGAGCAGGAGTGAACGATCTCGACACCTTCCGGAAGCTGACTGTAGATCTCCTTGATTGCCCGGATCGTTGTTCCCAGAGGATCTCCGTCATTGTTATGATAGAAGGAATACAACAGCGTTCCATCTTCACCTACCAATGCTGCCTTTGTTGTAGTGGAACCTGCATCGATTCCAAGAAAAGCCTTTCCCTGGTAAGAAGCAAGGTCTTTGACCGGAACCTGATGTTTTGCATGGCGGAAAGTGAATTCCTCGTAATCTGCAGAAGATGCAAACAGGGGTTCCAGACGCTCCACTTCAAATTCCAATTCGATTTTATTTGCCAGACGGCTCTGAAGTGTCTGCAGAGGAATATCCACATTCCGTTTGGAATTCAGCGCGGAACCGATTGCTGCAAACAAATGAGAATGATTAGGAGCGATAATATGCTCATCGTCCAGTTTTAAAGTACGGATAAGGCCTCTTTTAATTCCGATAAAAAGTGAAGTGGTCCGCCTAAGAAGGCTACATGTCCGCGGATTGGCTTTCCGCAGGCCAGTCCGCTGATCGTCTGATTGACTACTGCCTGAAAATAGAAGCAGCTAAATTCTCTTTGGAAGCTCCTTCATTGATCAGAGGCTGAATATCAGATTTCGCAAAAACACCGCAGCGTGCTGCGATGGAATATAAAGAAGTATAATTTTTTGCATATTCATTCAGCCCACTGGCGTCTGTCTGAAGAAGGGAAGCCATCTGATCGATGAAGGAACCGGTACCTCCTGCGCAGACACCGTTCATACGCTGTTCTACATTTCCATCTTCAAATAAATGATCTTTGCATCCTCACCGCCGAGTTCAATTGCCACATCAGTCTGAGGTGCATAATCCTGCAAAGCGGTGGAAACCGCAATCACTTCCTGTACAAACGGAACATGCGGTGGGTGGCAAGAGTCAGCCTCCGGATCCGGTGATAACAGGAGAAACATGGATCGGTCCCAGTTTATAGATGGCACGTCCGAGAAGATCAGACAGTGTTTCCTGTATATTTGCAAAATGGCGTTCGTAATCGGAGAACAGAACTTCATTATCTGCTCCCAGGACTGCGATTTTTACCGTGGTGGAACCAATATCGATCCCTAAAGTATATAATTCGTTCTTTTTCATAGTAATTCCTCATCTTTTGCTATAGTAGTTATTACTTATTTAAATGCAGTCGTTATTTTACAACATTTTATATTATACGACAAGTAGTCTAAAAACACAATTATGAGTGTTCACCATAAATATACAAAAGATTTTAAGGAAAAAATAGAAAATCTCATAAAATTTAACACAATCCTAACGCAAAAAATAAAACAATTATTTGACAAACAGTAATGCTCACTGTACAATTACTCTCTGTAAGGGAATAAATATATAAGGAGAGATTGTCATTGAACTGGTTAAACAAGCTGGAAAGAAAATTTGGACGATACGCCGTTCACAATCTGACGACGTACCTGATCGGGACATACATTATCGGATATGCAATCCGTCTGTTTATACCCGATATGATGATTTGGCTGTATCTGCAGCCGGGAGCGATTCTGCACGGACAGATCTGGAGGATCGTATCCTGGATTCTGGTACCGCCGCAGGGCAGTCTTCTGGAAATCGTCATTATGCTGATGCTTTACTATTCTCTGCGGTACTACGCTGGAGAGGACCTGGGGAGCATTCCGCTATAATGTATATATCTTTTCGGGTATTTTATTTACGGTACTGGGAGCGTTTGTGCTGTACATCCTGTATGGCTCGGGGGCAGATTTCCTGGGTGGATATTTCAGTACGTATTATATCAACCTCTCAATTTTTCTTGCATTTGCTGCAAGCTATCCGGATATGGAACTTTTGTTGTATTTCATCCTTCCGATCAAGATCAAGTGGATGGGACTGGTGTATGGAGTATACATCCTGTACCAGTTGGCAACCGGCAATCCCGCATCGCGCATAGTGATCATTTCATCACTTTTAAATTTTGTCGTGTTCTTTTTATCCAGCAGGAATTTAAAACCGTATACACCAAAAGAACAGGTGCGCAAAGCAAAATTCAGACAACAGACAAGACCGCATATGACTTATGCAAATGGTGCAAAACACCGTTGTGCTGTCTGTGGGAGAACAGAGTTGGATGATTCAAGTCTGGAATTTCGATTCTGTTCCAAGTGTAATGGAAATTACGAGTATTGTCAGGATCATTTATTTACACACCAGCATGTGAAATAAGAATTAAGGATAAGTTAGAAGGAGAGTTATGACATGAAAAAAACAAAAGTAGTCTGCACAATGGGTCCTAATACAAATGACAAAGAAGTTATGAGAAAGTTGATTCAAAACGGAATGGATGTTGCGCGTTTCAACTTTTCACACGGTGATCACGAAGAGCAGAAATTCCGTATGGATCTTCTGAAAGAGCTTCGCGAGGAAGAACATGCGCACACAGCGATTCTTCTGGACACAAAGGGACCGGAAATCCGTACAGGTCTTTTGAAAGACGGAAAGAAAGTAACCCTCCAGGAAGGGAATACATTTGTACTTACAATGGAAGATATCGTAGGAGATGATACAAAAGTGTCTCTTTCTTATAAAGGTCTTGCAGAAGATGTACAGCAGGGAACAGTAATTTTGATCGATGACGGTCTGATCGGACTGAAAGTAAAAGAAATCGTAGATCAGGATATTGTTTGTGAGATCGTAAACGGCGGTGAGCTTGGTGAGAGAAAAGGGGTCAATGTACCGAACGTTCCGGTAAGACTTCCTGCAATCACAGAAAAAGATAAAGAAGACATCAAATTTGGTGTAGAACAGGATATTGATTTTATCGCTGCATCCTTTGTGCGCAATGCAGAGTGCGTCCTTGAGATCCGCGCATTTTTGAAAGAACTGGATGCACCTTATATTCCGATCATTGCGAAGATTGAGAATGCAGAAGGAATTCGTAATATTGATGAGATTATCCGTGCTGCAGATGGTATCATGGTAGCAAGAGGAGATATGGGTGTTGAGATTCCGGCAGAGGAAGTGCCATACCTGCAGAAGATGCTGATTCAGAAGTGTAATAATAACTTCAAGACTGTTATTACAGCAACTCAGATGCTGGATTCCATGATCCGTAATCCACGTCCGACAAGAGCGGAAGTGACAGACGTTGCAAATGCTGTTTATGACGGAACAGATGCAGTGATGCTGTCCGGAGAGACTGCACAGGGAAAATACCCGGTAGAAGCATTGCAGATGATGGTACACATTATCGAAAATACAGAGCAGCACCTGGATTATGATATGATCCTGGATAAGGCAGGAGATCACTTAAAGAGAGGAATCTCCAGTGCAATCGGATATTCTTCTGTTTTGGCAGCTGCGAATCTGAAAGCAAAAGCAATCATTACACCGACAGTTTCCGGAGCGACAGCAAGAGTGATGTCAAACTTAAAACCAATCCAGCCGATCATCGGAGTGACTCCGAGTGAAAGAGCACTGAGAAGAATGTCCATTTACTGGGGCGTACAGGCTCTTAAATCAATGGAATGCCATACAACAGATGATATCTGCAGTGAGGCAATTGAGATTTCAAAAGTAAAACGATGTGTAGAGACAGGAGATGTTGTTGTATTGACAGCCGGAATCCCTGCGCTGGATGTAAATGCTGCCCGTGAGGGAATCAGTAATATGATGAGAATCGCGACAATTGAATAAAATTGGCAGGATAACACATGCCGTTCATAGAATTTTTCTGTGAACGGCATTTTTGTATTGACAAGCATTCTCGATTCTTATATAGTGTTTCTTGAAAGAACTACTAACATGATCGGGAGAAAACTATGGAACAGAATCAGTATGTGGAATACCTGCTTCATTTCGGACTGACAAGGCAGGAGGCTCTGATTTATGTGGAATTACTTGTAAAAGGAAAGCAGACAGGATATGAGATTGCAAAGGAGACAGGGATTTCCCGGTCCAATGTGTATTCTGTTCTGGCAGCGCTGGCAGAAAAAGGAGCGGCCTATGTGATCGAAGAGTCTGCAAAGCGCTATATTCCGGTAAAAGTAGAGGAGTTTTGCGGGAACTGTATCCGCAGGATGCAGGAGGAGCAGGAGTGGATGGAGAGAAACCTTCCACAGAAGAAAGCGGAGACAGAAGGATATATCACCATTGAGGGAGAACAGAATATTCTGGATAAGGCGAAGAATCTGATCGCACAGGCGGGGGAAAGAGTGTATCTTTCCTGTACAGCAGGATATCTTGACGCATTCCGTCAGGCGTTGGAAGAGCTTGTGAAAAAGAAGCGGAAAGTTGTGATCCTGACAGATGCCCCGTATGAATTGAAAGACGCAATTTTCTATCAGACAGAGGAAAAAGGACAGCAGATCGGGTTGATCGTGGATTCTAAGAGCGTGCTTTCAGGGGAGTATGGAAAGGGGAGCCTGAATACCTGTCTGTATTCCGGACAGAAGAATTTTGTAACTGTATTTAAAAATGCAATGGCAAATGAGATAAAATTGATTCAATTACAAAAAGGAGGAACTGTATTATGAATAAAACACCATTTGTAACAAAAGAACAGCTGGATGAAATTATGAAAACCTATCCGACACCGTTTCATCTTTATGATGAAAAGGGAATTCGCGAGAATGTAAAGGCTCTTCGGGAGGCGTTTTCCTGGAACGAAGGATATAAGGAATACTTTGCGGTAAAAGCGTGTCCGAATCCATTTCTGATCGACATTTTAAGAGAGTATGACTGTGGATGTGATTGTTCTTCCTACACGGAGCTGATGTTGTCAGATGCCATCGGAGTAAAGGGACAGGATATTATGTTTTCTTCGAATGATACTCCTGCCGAGGATTATGTTCTGGCGGAAAAATTAGGGGCGATCATCAATCTGGATGATTTCACACACATTGATTTTCTGGAGAAAACGATCGGATATATTCCGGAGACGATCAGCTGCCGCTACAATCCGGGCGGATTATTTAAGATCAGCAATGATATTATGGACAATCCGGGAGATGCCAAGTACGGAATGACAACAGAGCAGTTGTTTGAGGCGTTTAAAATCCTCAAAAGCAAAGGAGCAAAAGAATTTGGAATCCATGCATTTCTGGCAAGTAATACGGTGACAAATGATTATTACCCAATGCTGGCAAAAGTATTGTTTGAGCAGGCTGTAAAGCTTCAGAAGGAGACGGGAGTTCACATTAAATTTATCAATCTCTCTGGAGGAATCGGAATTCCGTATACACCAGATCAGGAGCCAAACGATATCCGTGTCATCGGAGAAGGGGTTCGCCGTGTCTATGAAGAGGTTCTTGTTCCGGCAGGAATGGGAGATGTGGCAATCTATACCGAGCTTGGACGTTTTATGATGGGACCATACGGATGTCTGGTTACAACAGCAATCCATGAAAAGCATACACACAAAGAATATATCGGTGTGGATGCATGTGCGGTAGATCTGATGCGTCCGGCAATGTACGGGGCATACCACCACATCACAGTGATGGGAAAAGAAGATGCACCACATGACCACAAATATGATGTTACAGGATCCCTTTGTGAAAAACAATGATAAATTTGCAATCGACAGAATGCTTCCGGAAAATTGAAAAAAGGAGATTACCTTGTCATCCATGATACCGGTGCACATGGGTTTGCTATGGGATACAGCTATAACGGAAAGCTAAAAACATGCAGAATTATTGCTGAAAGAAGATGGAAGTGTACAGATGATTCGTCGTGCGGAACGACCAGCAGATTACTTTGCAACATTGATTGTTTGACATTGGAAAAAAATTGATAAAAAATTAAAAAAGACTTGCCAAGTCAAGAAATCTATGGTAATAATATTTTTTGATTACGGGAGCTGAAAAAAGTTCCCGAGTATAAGCGGATGTGGCGGAAATGGCAGACGCACAAGACTTCAAAATCTTGCGTAGGTGACTACGTATGGGTTCAAGTCCCATCATCCGCAGTTTGAAAAAGCCTTGAGTTTCAAGGTTTTTTTTAGTGCAAAAGAAGTCCTTCTGGAAGTACAGAAGGGCTCTTTTTGTACTGGCTTTCCTTGTCCTCATATAAATGGATGTTCTGTTGAATGATTTTCAGACATTGTGCCAGATGCTGCTCTTCCAGCTGTTGTTCTTTCTGATGGTTGTTCATGTTTTTTCCTCGCTTTTCTCAAAATTTTTTCACTGTAAAATCTGAATCAGGCACCTGTTTCCATCCCACAACGGCACCTTCCAGTTTCAGGCGGTCTTTCATTATAACAAACAGCAGATAAAAGGACAAGAAATATTGACAAATTTCCTGAGCTGGTATATTATATAACAGTGATATATAACAATGTTATAACGATGAAGGAGGTGAAATAATGAGTGAAGAAGAACAAACAACATTGCACCTAATTCGTTCAGCTGCGATGCAGGAATTTCTAAAAAAAGGATTCAAGTCTGCGTCCTTGAGGAACATTGTCAAAATAGCCGGTGTGACAACAGGTGCATTCTATGGCTACTATGACAGCAAGGAAGATTTATTTGAATCACTGGTAAGCGAACATTACAACTTTTTATTGAACTGCTTTTGCAAGGCACAGAAAGAATTTGCAGAAATCCCGCCAGAGGAACAGCCTGATAACCTTACCTCTACTTCCGGCGAATGTATGTATGAAATGCTCATGTACGCCTATGATCATTTGAATGAATTTAAACTCATACTTTGCTGCTCGGAAGGAACACGTTTTTCAAAATTGATTGATGAAATGGTAGAAATAGAGACAAAAGGTACGCATGATTATTTAGCAGTTCTTGAAAAGTTAGGCAGACCTGCGCCACCTATAGATGAACGATTAGAGCATATTTTGATCACAGGAATGTTTAACACCTTTTTTGAATTGATTATACATGAAATGCCACTTGAAGAAGCGAAACATTATCTGAGAGAAATGAGAGCTTTTTATACCGCCGGGTGGATGAAAATTATGGGGCAGTGAAAGCAGACATATTTATTAGGACAATCTGCCCTATCATTCTTGATAATGGAAAGTGTGAACTTTCCATTATATTTGATACATAGGTTAGTTTTAACTAACGAAAATAAGAAAGTAGATAATCAAACAAGGATATTTGAGGGCAGCTATTTTGTCTTCATTATCATAACCTTATTGAGCAGGTTCAATAAGTTAAAAAAATTTTTAAGGAGGTTTTTTCAATGAAAAAAACAGTCAATCTGTCAAGCCTGATGGGGATATGCCGGAGGATATAGGATATTGACCTATCTTTCCTGGATACTGTCTGTAATGAGTGCATTGTTGGTCTCTTGTACCTTTTTTGGTATATATGGCGTATCATTCACGACATACTGGAAGTTTGCTCCAGAACTTCTCACGGGCTGAAAAGGTCACAAGTTACGGCTGGTCTGCCGTATTATTTGCGGTTATTTCTATTGTTGTTTATATAGCCGCTTTGATGTGTTCGCATATAAGCGCGTTTCGGGTTGCCGCCAATATCCGAAAAGAGCTTATGCGACATATTACAGCATTGCCGATTGGAGTAACGGAAAAATATGGAAGCGGAAAGCTCAGGCGAATTGTAAACAGTTCCAGTGCCGCTACAGAAAACTATCTTGCACACAGGCTGCCTGACAAAGCGGGAGCAATTGCCACGCCCGTAGGACTGCTCTTTTTATTACTTGCGTTTGATTGGCGGTTAGGGATTTTAAGCCTTGTTCCTGTTGTTCTTGGTTTTTTGATTATGATGAAAATGACAGGGAAAGACATGGAAGAGAGAATGGAGCAATATCAAAATGCGCTTTCCGATATGTCAAATGAAGCGGTTGAGTATGTAAGGGGCGTACCCGTAGTAAAGACTTTCGGACAGACAATCTTTTCTTTCAAACGATTCAAAGCAGCGATTGACAATTACGAAACATGGGTAATTGCATACACGAAAGCATTAAGGTTACCGATGATGTTTTATACAACAGCAATCAACGGTGTATTCGCGTTTCTGATTGCGGGAGGTATTCTCTTTACAAGGGACGGCGTAACAAATGAATTGCTGCTAAATCTTATCTTTTATATTGTGATTACGCCTGTTATCGGTACAACACTCACAAAAATTATGTTTATGAGTGAGGACGCAATGATTGTAGGAGACGCAATGAACAGGATTGAGGAAGTGCTGAATGAAAAGCCGTTGTCTGAAAGTAAAGTAAATAACGTACCATCTGATCATTCAATTACATTAGAACACGTTATCTATAGCTATGACGGTGAGAAAAACGCACTCAATGATGTTTCTATGTCAATCAAACCGGGACGGACAATCGCATTAGTAGGCTCGTCCGGAGGCGGCAAGACGACCCTTGCAAATATTGTTACAAGATTTTTTGATCCACAGAAAGGGCGTATATTGATCGGGAATATCGATATACGCGACATTCCAAAAGAAACATTGATGAATAAGGTATCTTTTGTATTTCAAAATAGCCGGCTTATCAAAGCGTCTGTATTGGAGAATGTGCGTATGGCAAAGCCGAGCGCCACACGCGAAGAAATCGCCCATGCTCTGGAAACTGCACAGTGCCTGGATATTATCGAAAAATTACCAAATGGAATGGATACGATGATAGGCACAAAAGGCGTGTACCTGTCCGGCGGCGAACAGCAGAGAATAGCCATAGCCCGTGCGATTTTGAAAAATGCGCCGATACTGATTCTTGATGAAGCGACAGCATTTGCCGACCCCGACAATGAAGTGCGTGTACAACAGGCTTTATCTGCTCTGTCAAAGGGAAAAACGGTTATTATGATTGCACACAGGCTGTCGTCAATCAAAGATGCAGATTGTATTTATGTGCTGCAAAACGGTGAGATTGTTGAAAGTGGTACACACAGCAGACTAATCGAGAAAAACGGAATATTTGCGCGTATGTGGAAAAATTATTCCGAAGCAGCAGAATGGAAAATTGCTAGGAGGTAAGAACATGATTAAGATATTGCAAAGACGGTTTGCGTTATCAGAGCAAGGGGCTGTCGATTTGATAAAAGGCTGTATTGCTTGCGTTGCACAGGATATATCTTTTATGATTCCTGTCGGGCTTCTGTATTTTCTGGTTATTGATATGATGAACGGAGGAGTAAGCAAAAAAACATGTCGCTTTCTATGCCGTTGGTGCGTTGGTTTGCTTATGCCTTATATTTATCGCGACCTGGTTTCAATATAATGCCACTTATTTAGCTACTTATGTGGAAAGTGGGGTAAGGCGTATATCTTTAGCAGAACAGATCCGCAAAATTCCGTTATCCTTTTTTGGTAAAAAAGACCTTGCTGATTTAACAAATTCCATTATGGGAGATTGTGCCACGCTAGAAACAGCGTTCTCTCATTATGTCTCCGCTTTGGCAGGGTCTCTGATTTCAACAACACTGATTTCAATCAGTCTTTTTGTTTATGATTGGCGCATGGCTTTTGCGGCTGTTTGGGTTTTGCCGATTGCATTTATAATTACATTTTTTTCAGCCCGAATACAGGAATATTTCAACCGCAAATCCGTAGCAGCAAATGTTGCTCTTGAAAGCGGTGTGCAGGAGTGTATCGAAAGTTTGCAGGACTTAAAGGCAAATAATGCAGAAGAAAGCTATCTGAGCGAGCTTGGCAAAAAAATTGACGATGTGGAAAAACGGCACATTATCACTGAGCTTGGGACTGCCCTGTTTGTTGTTTCCTCAACACTGATATTAAAGTTTGGGATTGCTACGGTTGCGCTTGTGGGTTCTGTGCTGCTCATTCGAGGGGAAATTGATGTTCCGCTGTTCTTTCTGTTTTTACTTGTGGCTTCCAGGTTGTATGCTCCGCTTGAGGGTGCATTACAAAATCTTGCAGCGGTAATCTCTACCAGAACGAACATAAACCGCATGAATGAAATACTTGACCAGCCTGTCAGACGGGCACAGACAGGGTAACAAACAAAGGCTATGATATTGTGTTCGACCATGTAGAATTTGCCTACAACGCAGGGGAAAACGTATTGGAAGACGTGTCCTTTACAGCAAAACAGGGAGAAGTTACTGCCTTAGTCGGACCGTCCGGCGGAGGCAAAACTACGGTGTCACGCCTTGCTGCGCGGTTTTGGGATATTAACAAAGGCAAAATTACTGTCGGAGGTATGGACATATCAAAAATAGAGCCGGAAACATTACTGTCGTTGTACTCTATCGTATTTCAGGATGTGACGCTGTTTAACAATACAATCATGGAGAATATCAGGATAGGAAGAAAAGATGCAACTGATGAAGAAGTCATTGCGGCAGCAAGACTGGCAAATTGTGAGGAATTTGCGGCAAAGCTCCCGGACGGTTATAACAGTATGATTGGAGAAAATGGTTGCGAACTGTCCGGCGGTGAACGTCAGCGTATTTCAATCGCCCGCGCTTTCCTCAAAAATTCCCCAATCATTTTACTGGATGAGGCAACGGCAAGCCTTGATGTGGAGAATGAAACGTTGATACAGGCTGCTTTGTCAAGGCTGATAAAGGATAAGACGGTACTTGTTATCGCTCACCGTATGCGTACCGTAAGTGGTGCGGATAAAGTGATTGTACTTTCAGACGGTACGGTTGCAGAACAGGGGAAGCCGGAGGATCTGATGAATACAGGCAGAATTTATCCTCATATGGTGAAGCTGCAAATGATTAGTCAGGATTGGGGCATTTAGCATAAATAGCGAATGGATTATATGCCCCGTACCCACAGAAACTGGGGCGCGAATAGTTAGTAATGCTGTCTGCGCTCCAGTTTCTATATGGAAAATTCATACTCAAATTTTTTTATTTAAACGAACACCCATAGTTAAATACGGTTTCCCTAAATATTCCTCTTTTTCCAAAATATAACCATGCTTTCGGTAAAAAGAGATAGCATTAAGATTATTCTTAAATGCCCATATTACAACTTCTGTATATCCTTCTTCTTTCGCTGCTTGTTCTGCAAACGCAATTAAGTTGTGTCCAATTCCTTTCCCTTGAAAATCTGATGTAATATAAATTCTCCATATTTCAAAAGCTCCAGCTTTATCATGATCTGCGGTATTTCCAAACGATAGCATAGCTACTACGTTTCCGTTTTCTTCCCACACGTATTCTTTTAATCGTCCCGAAAAAAATCGTTTTTCAATTCACATATTCTATCCGCACAGCCAGCAAGGACTTTAATATTTCGAATTT
>ENA-OQBV01000885-OQBV01000885.1-human-gut-metagenome-genome-assembly--contig:-NODE-885-length-16317-cov-2.727424_pt1 | contig 16317 bp, 18 predicted proteins | sample MGYA00242750_ERZ504559 | MGnify/ENA primary metagenome ERZ504559 (study PRJEB26092, sample SAMD00036230) | human gut metagenome | host: Homo sapiens | study: EMG produced TPA metagenomics assembly of... | reverse complement strand
AGTTGAGAAAGGCCTGAGCCTGACCCTTAGAACCTGTTGGTTAAGACCATCGTAGGGAGCAGTAAATGAGCAATAGTGCATCATCGTTTACCGGCGTGTCCAGCGGTTATACCGCCGGGACTCCGGTTCCAGCCGATTCACCCATCCGTGACAATATCGCCGATGCCGTTCGCCGCGTACGCGAGACGACTCCGTTGGCCCAGTCATTCACCAATTTTGTGACCATCAATTTGGTTGCCAACGCGCAACTGGCGGCCGGCGGCACTGCGGCCATGAGTTTCCTGCCGGACGACGTGATCGAAACCGCGAAAATCGCGGGCGCGAACTACATCAACGTGGGCACGCTGCTGCCGTTCTATAAGGACGCACTGCCCGAAATCGCCCAGCGACTCAACTACTTGGACAAGCCGTGGGTGCTCGACCCGGTGGCCGCCGGCATCGGCCGCACCCGTACCGCCATTCTTCAGGCCTTCAAGGCCGCTCCCCCGACCATGATTCGCGCGAATGCATCCGAGGTAATCGCGCTGGCGAACATGTGGGGGCTCAATACCGAAACCGTGGGGGACGCTTCCGAGCACCGCCCCGCCGGAGTGGAATCCGTCGACGACGTGGAGTCCGCAACCGGCGCGGCGGTGGCGCTGGCACAGTATCTGACCGAACAGCACGCCAAGCATTCCTCCCATGACGCTTCCACCCGCTGCGCCGTGGCCGTGTCCGGCATCGCCGATCTGGTGACCGATGGCGAAACCGTGTACCGACTGCCGGGCGGCAGCGCGATGATGACCAAGATCACCGGTGCCGGCTGCTCGCTGGGCGGCGTGGCTGCCACGTATTTGGCGGTCTCCGATCCGTTGACCGCCGCCCTGTCCGCGTCTCTGCTGTACAACCGCGCGGGAGAGGTGGCCGATACAACTTCGCACGGACCGGGCTCGTTCCAAGTTGCGTTCCTTGACGCGCTGTGGAATGTGACCGCCGAACAGGTGGCGGAATCCGAGATTTTGGTGCAGTAGTTTCAGTTCCCTCTGATGAGGGAGCTCATAACAGTTTTTTCCAATAAGACTTCCACAAGAAACAACAAAAGCAGGAATAATAATGAGTAATGAATACCCATACGCCTCCATGCGCGACAGCTTCGACCTGTCCGCGTACTTCGTGGTGGGGCCGGAGGACTGCAAAGGCCGTCCGCTGACCGACGTGGTGGACAGGCTCTGCACGGCGGCGCAACCTTCATCCAACTGCGCGCCAAGGAGGCCGATGCTTCCGAGCTGACCGACATGGCCCGCGACATCGCGCAGATCATCGAGGACAATGAAAAGTCCGATTCCGTGGCCTTTGTGATCGACGACCGTGCCGACGTGGTGTGGCAGGCCCGCCGCAAGGGCATCAAAGTGGACGGCGTGCACATCGGCCAGACCGACATGGAGCCGCGTGAAACCCGCGCCCTGCTCGGCGACGAGGCCATCGTGGGCCTGTCCGCCGAAACCGAGAGCCTGGTCCAGCTCATCAATGAGCTGCCCGACGGCTGCATCGACTATATCGGTGCGGCACCACTGCATGTTTCCGTCACCAAGCCGGAAGCGTCCGTAGGCGGCAATGACGGTTCCGGTCGCACGCTTGACGAAGAGCAGATCAACACCATTTGTTCAGCCAGTGGTTTTCCGGTAGTGGTAGGCGGTGGCGTGACCGCAGATGATATGGAGATGCTGGCGCATTCAAAGGCGGCAGGCTGGTTCGTGGTGTCCGCGATTGCAGGAGCTGATGATCCGGAAGCTGCAACCCGCAATATGGTAGCGCGCTGGAAAGCCGTACGTGGCGACACGAAGCACGGGTACGCGCCGCGCGTGAAAGCCCAGAAAACAGCGGAAATCAACACTGACAACACAGCCGACGGCGCATCCGGCGAAAAGAAGTTCACCAATGCGAAGGAAGCCAAGGCCGCCTCCAAGCTTGCCAAGCAACAGCGCGTCGACATTGCCGCACGTGATTCCAAGCAGCGAGACAAAGCACATATTCGCAAAACCACGCCGGTGCATTTCGAAAACGAATTCGGTTCCTACGATCTGCAAGTGCCGTACACTGAAATCAAACTGTCTGACACTCCTGGCGTCGGACCGAACGCACCATTCAAGGATTACAACACCGAAGGTCCGAAATGCGATCCGAAGGAGGGTCTCGCTCCCCTACGTTTGGACTGGATTCTTGACCGTGGAGACGTCGAAGAATATGAAGGACGTCGCCGCAATTTGGAAGATGACGGCAAACGCGCCATCAAACGTGGCAAGGCTTCCAAGGAATGGCGTGGTCGCCAGCATAAGCCGATGAAGGCCAAGGATCATCCGGTGACGCAAATGTGGTACGCGCGCCACAACATCATCACGCCGGAAATGCGCTATGTGGCGGAGCGCGAGCATTGCAGCGTGGAATTGGTACGCAGCGAACTGGCCGCAGGGCGTGCGGTCATGCCTTGCAATATCAACCATCCCGAAGCTGAACCCATGATCATCGGCTCGAAGTTCCTCACCAAGCTCAACGCCAATATGGGCAATTCGGCGGTCACTTCGTCTATTGACGAGGAGGTGGAGAAGCTCACGTGGGCCACCAAGTGGGGTGCCGACACTGTGATGGATCTGTCTACCGGCAACGACATTCACACCACTCGTGAATGGATTCTGCGCAACTCCCCCGTGCCGATCGGCACCGTGCCAATGTATCAGGCGCTCGAAAAGGTGGAGGATGATGCGTCCAAGCTCAGCTGGGAACTGTTCCGCGACACAGTGATCGAACAGTGCGAGCAAGGCGTGGATTACATGACGATTCACGCCGGTGTGCTGCTGCGTTTCGTGCCGTTGACGGCGAATCGTATGACGGGCATCGTTTCGCGTGGCGGTTCGATCATGGCCGAATGGTGTTTGCAGCATCATCAGGAAAGCTTCCTGTATACGCATTTCGATGAGTTGTGTGAGATCTTCGCCAAGTACGATGTCGCATTCTCACTGGGTGATGGACTTCGTCCGGGATCGCTTGCCGATGCGAACGATGCGGCACAGTTCGCCGAACTGATGACTTTGGGCGAGCTTACGCAGCGCGCATGGGAACACGACGTGCAGGTGATGATCGAAGGACCCGGCCATATTCCGTTCGACACCGTGCGCATGAACATCGAGATGGAAAAGGCGATCTGCAAGGACGCGCCGTTCTATACGCTTGGACCGCTCACCACCGACACCGCTCCCGGCTACGACCACATCACGTCGGCGATCGGCGGTGTGGAAATCGCCCGCTATGGCACTGCCATGCTGTGTTATGTGACGCCGAAGGAACATCTTGGGCTGCCAAATAAGGACGATGTGAAGCAAGGTGTGATCGCATACAAGATCGCCTGCCATGCGGCTGATATCGCCAAGCATCATCCGCATGCCATCGACCGCGACAATGCCATGAGCAAGGCACGTTTCGAATTCCGTTGGCTTGACCAGTTCAACCTGAGCTACGATCCGGACACCGCCATCGCGTTCCATGATGATACTTTGCCGGCCGAGCCTGCGAAGATGGCGCATTTCTGTTCGATGTGCGGTCCGAAGTTCTGCTCCATGGCCATCAGCCAAAAACATCCGCAAAAAATTCGGTAATGCCGAAGCACAGGAGAAGCTCGTCGCCGACGCGCAAACCATCGCTGCCGGCATGCAAGAGATGAGCGAGCGCTTCCGCGAGCAGGGCGGCCATCTGTACCAGTAGACCGAACTGTAGTAGGTTGTGACGAACGGGATTGTCTGGTGTGTAGAAAGCCGGGCAATCCCTTTTTGTCGCTTATGCCGATATGGAGCACTCCGATAGGGACAACTCTTTTGCTTGTAGGCCTGACCCGTCAAGCCGGTCCGCTCCCATTGGGCGAACACCTGACCGGTTTTGTCGAGCACGGTTTGTGGGGTTTCCAACTGTGTGCGATCCTCGTCAAGCTGCAATTGGTTTTTTCACGTCCTTGATCTGCGCGATCGGCAGTCCACTATCCAGACAAGAGGGTATAAGCACTCCCCCACGGTCAGTACATGGCTCTAACCTGAATTTATGACTCTTCTTCAGCTGAAATATATTGTGAAAATCGTGGAATGCGGTTCCATGAACGAAGCCTCGCACGAGCTGTACGTGTCACAGCCCGCGTTGAGCTCGTCTGTGAAGGAACTCGAGAACGAGCTTGGCATCGAGATCTTCACCCGCTCGTCGCAAGGCATCGCCTTGACCGTGGACGGAGCGGAATTCCTCACCTACGCGCGCCAGGTGCTCGATCAGGCGTCGCTGCTCGAAGAACGTTACAAGAACGCGAAGCCACGCAAGCAGCTGTGCTCCGTGTCCACACAGCATTACATGTTCGCCGTCGAAGCGTTCGTGGAAATGATCAACTCCATCAAATCCGACGAATACGAGTTCACCATTCGTGAGACGCGCACCAAAGACATCATCAACCAAGTGGCGAACATGCTTTCCGAAATCGGCATCATCTACCTGTCCGATTTCAACAAAGACGTGATTGGCAAGATGTTGCGCGAAAAGCATTTGGAATTCCATCCACTGTTCCGTGCTCCGTTGCATGTGTTCATTTCACGCAACAATCCACTGGCCGGCAAGAAGAAAGTCACGATGGACGACTTGAAGCCGTTCCCGTTCATCCAGTACGAGCAGGGCGAGGAGGGCAGCTTCTTCTTCGCCGAAGAGGCGGTCTGGCCGGAATACTCCCCCAAGCAGATCAACGTGACCGACCGTGCGACGATTCTGAACTTCATCATCGGTCTGAACGGCTACACCGTGTGCACCGGCATCGACAACGGCGATCTCAACAATGAGAAAATCGTGACCGTGCCGCTTGACACCGATGAGACCATGCTGGTCGGCTGGATCACGAACGAGCGTGCGAAGCTGTCGAAGGCCGCGGAAAACTATTTGGAGAAGCTCAAGTCGGTGGTGGCCGACCATGGATACAACCTGATCGACTGAATGCACTCATCAACTGGATGCACTCTGATATGAGATTGAAAAGTGCCTCGCACCGATGCTTTCGATTGGTGTGAGGCACTTTTCATATGTTCAACTGTAGGACCCGCCTATAGAATTCAGGCACCATACTGCTCCAGATAAGCGTCGGCAGCGGCCTTGATCTCGTCGGTCACATACGCGGTGCCGTCAGCGGTTTCGATATGCTGGCCGGCCTCGAAGATCTCGCGCACGTTGGCAATGGCGAATACCGGGAAGCCGAACTCTGCTTCGACGGCCTTCACCGCGGACGTGTCGGAATCCTTGGTCTTTTCCATACGATCCACGGAAAGCACCAAGCCGACGACCTCCACATCCGCTTCGGCCTTGAGCTTGGGAATGACCTCGCGTACTGCGGTGCCTGCGGTCATCACATCGTCGACGAGCAGTACCTTCATGCCGTCGGTCAGCTGGGTGCCGACCATCATGCCGCCGTCGCCATGATCCTTCTTCTCCTTGCGGTCGAAGGTGTAGCCGACTTCCATACCGTGGCCGGAAGTCAGAGCGATCGCGGTGGAGACGCCCAGCGGAATGCCCTTGTAGGCAGGACCGAAAATGGTGTCGATGTCGTTCGGCAGATTGCCTGCTTCGATTTCCGCCGCGATCTTCTCCGCATAGAATGCGCCGAGCGTGGCGATCTTACGTCCGTCGTTGAATGCGCCCGCATTGATGAAATACGGCGACTTACGACCGGACTTCAGCGTGAACTCGCCGAATTTCAGCGCCTGCGCTTCCAGCAGGAACTTGGTAAAACGGTGGTCGAGGGATTCAGTCATGTCATGCTCCTTTGATGAATGATCGAGGTCAACGCCAAGTTTCGCCCTTGGCGAGCTTGTCTGCGAGTTCGGGACGTGCGTCGAGCAGCTCGTCGAGTTCGCGGGCCACACGCAATGGCGCGGTCGGTTCGAACAGTGCGGCCGCACCGACTTCCACGGCGTTCGCTCCGGCATACAGGTATTCAAGCGCCTTCTCACCGGAATCGATGCCGCCGATGCCGATGATCGGAGTGTTCGGTAATGCGGAGCGGGTCTTCCACACGGCCACGAGTCCATCGGCAGCACGGCCGGTCCGGAAACGCGCCGGTCACATGGTCGATGATCGGTTCTCCAGTGCGAATGTTGATGCGCATGCCGAGCAGTGTGTTGATCATGCTCAGCGCGTCGGCGCCGCTTCCACGGCCGCGCGGGCAGGCACGGTGATGTCGGTGACGTTCGGCGTGAGCTTGACAATCATCTTCTTGTCGGTGAGCTTGCGCAGGCGGGTGATCAGACGGCTCAACGCCACCGGATCAGTGCCGACGCTCATACCTCCGGCGGACACGTTCGGGCAGCTCACGTTGATTTCCAGCATGTCTGCCGGAGAATCGTTCAGCTTGGACACGACTTCGACATAGTCGTCGTCGCAGTGACCGGCCACATTGGCGATGACCGTAGCGTTGATGGCCTTGAGCTTGGGCAGGTCGTCTTCCAAATAATGGTCCACACCCGGGTTCTGCAGGCCGACCGCGTTGATGTTGCTGGATGGGCCTTCAGCGGTACGAATGCCGGGATTGCCTTCCCATGGCACCGGGGAGACGCCCTTGGTGGTGACCGCGCCCAGTTGGCTCACGTCGTAGAACCAGCGGACCGCCGCATACTGGAAGGTGCCGGAAGCCGTGGCGACCGGATTCTTCCACGGCACGCCCGCCACCTGCGTGGGATGCTTCCACTCGTACGAACCGTACAGGTTCTCATGCTGGGTATCGTCGATCATCTCATTCACCCCATCCCAAACGTTCGCGAGTAAAGACCGGACCATCGGAGCAGACCTTCAAACGTCCGTCCAACGTGTCGACCGTACACAGCACGCAAGTGCCATAGCCACAGCCCATGCGCTGTTCCAAGCTCAGCTGGCACGCCATGTCACGCTTCACGGCCCATGCGGCGACGGCCTTCATCATCGGCAGAGGACCGCAGGTCAGAATCACCGGCTTGAGTCCCGAATCCATCAACTCGCCTTCGATGCGGTCAAGCAAGGTGATCACGTTGCCTTCGCTCTCGTCGATGCTGTACACCTTGTCGGCATACTTGCCCGCATATTCGTCGCCGAAACGCACGTTGCGGTAGCCGAACACCGCGGTGCTGACCGCGCCTTCGACGCCGGCGATATGCTGTGCCGCATGCACGAGCGGAGGCACGCCAAGACCTCCTGCCACGAGCACATAATTGGCGGGCTCCTTGGTCTTGAACGAATTGCCGAGCGGGCCCATCACACGAATGGTGTCCCCAGCTTTCAATCCGGCAAATTCTGCGGTGCCCTTGCCTACCACGGCGAACATGAGGCTGACTTCGTCGCCGTTGGTTTCGCAAACGCCGAACGGACGCGGCATCAGCTTGCTTGGATCGTTGGAATATACGTCAACGAATTGTGCCGGCTTTGCATGGCTGGCGATGTATTCGTCACGGAACGTCAAACGGTACACGCCGTCAGTCAGTTCCTGATTGTCAACGACCTCGACTTCATGCCGGCTCGGGAAAAAGCCTGCCGCAGTCGCTTCGGCAACGGTCGGAACGAACGTTGTTGCGGTGGTCATGAACTCCCTCTCTGTTACGTTCGATGGTTTGGTGGTTGTTTTTCTTTCAGATTGAACAGTTGGCCAGTCGGCAGGTTACGGCAAGACCGCACGCAGATTGTCACGCATATCTTTGGCTGCCTCACGGGCTGATTCCGCAACCAGATCCAGAGCATCGTCGGCGCTCATGGATTCAGAATACTTGCCGGACTTTTTCCATGCACCGATAACGCCACGTGACGAGTTGACAAGCGCACCCATGCCGTCACGGTCGAACATGCCGGCCACACCTTGCGCGGTGCCGCCTTGAGCGCCGTATCCCGGTACAAGGAAGAACGTGTGCGGCATGCGTGCGCGCAATGCCTTGCCTTCCTCTGGGTGCGTGGCTCCGACCACTGCGCCTACACGTGAATAGCCGTTCTTGCCGATGGTTTCGGCGCCCCAGCCTTCCACCAGATCGGCGACATGCTCGTATACGCGTTCACCGGAGGCGAGTTCAAGTTCCTGCAGTTCACTGCTAGACGGATTGGAGGTGCGTACAAGCACGAAAATGTCTTTGTCGTTGGCGGTGGCGGCGTCGACGAACGGTGTGATGCCATCGGTGCCGAGGTATGGGTTCACGGTCACCGCATCCTCATGCCATGGATCATAGGCGGTGTCGTCCAATCCTATACCGCTGAGGTGATGAGCATATGCAGCCGCGGTAGAGCCGATGTCTCCGCGCTTGACGTCGCCGAGCACGTACAGGCCCTGCTGCTTGGCGTATTCGCAGGTCATGGTGTAGGCGTCGATGCCTGCCGGACCGAGCGTCTCATACATGGCGATCTGCGGTTTGACCGCAGGCACGATGTCTGCGACGGCGTCGATGATGGCGCGGTTGAATTCGAGAAGGCCACGGAAAGCTGCATGGACGGCGCTTCCGCCGGATCTTCAACCTGTTCGCTGATTTCCTCGGCAAAGCCGGCCACGATTTGCGCTGGCACGAGCGCTTCGGTCGGGTCAAGTCCCACAACGCTCGGATTCTGCTTGGCTTCGATTGCTTCGATCAGGCGATCCATCAATCCTCCTTGTTGATACGGCTGAAGACTAGTTTCGAGCCGATGATGGTGGCGAGCGGACGGCGGTGACTGCCATCCACCAAACGGGGTGTTACGAGCCGAGGAATGGAATCGTTCAGGATTCACGGTCCATGCCGTCGTCGGTGTTGAGCACCGACCAGATCCGCGCGGTCTTCTGCAGGAACCTTGGACGAGGTCCAGCACGCGTTTGGTGTCGTCGTCTCCGGGACGGCGTCTGCGTATTCGTCAAGCAACGCTGTGACGTCGGCCTTGCTGTGGCCCATAAGTTCGGCTGGCGCAGTCGACATGAGTTCAATCAGGCGTTCGTCGGAGATAAAGCCACCGTCCACAAGAATCTTGTGGCATACGCCATACGCGCATTCAAGACCAATGATGCCGTTCGGAGCATCGAGGAAACCAAGGTCCTTCTCTTCCATGGTATGCGGTGCATGGTCGGTGGCCAGCAGATCGACGGTGCCGTCAGCTACGGCTGCGATGGTTGCCTTGCGATCCTCTTCGGAGCGCAACGGCGGATTCATCTTGGCGAGAGTGCCGTATTTCAGCAATGCTTCATCGCACAACGCAACGTAGTGCGGTGCAGTTTCGCACGTGATCGGTAAGCCTTCAGCTTTGGCCTTGCGAATCGCGTCGAAAGAAATCGCAGTGCTGACATGCTGGAAGTGCACATGCACGCCGGTTTTGCGCGCCATCTCGATATCGCGTTCGACGATTTTCAGTTCGGTATCTTCGGGAATGCCGGGTACGCCCAGTTCTCGTGATACGGGACCTTCATTGACCGCCCCGGTGTCGTGGTGTTCGCAATGCTCGATCAGGTATAAGCCTGATTTCTTGACGTTGTCGAACACTTGATCGAGGATTTCCGGTGTTACCGCGGAACCGTCATCGCTGATGGCGGTCACCGGGTGGCACAGCTGGTAGGCGTCCTTGTTGTCGTCATCGTGTTCAGGCAGGTAGCCGATCCAGTCGGCCACGTCGGTTGCTTCCTTGCCTGCACGCCCTTTGGAAGCGCATACGCACAGGTCATAACGCACCGGCAAGGTCACATCATGGGCTTGTTCGTAATGCTGCAAATAGTCGATGACCGTGTCGAAACCGGCGTCGAGCACTTCACTGGCGCCCGGTTCCCCCGCCGTCACCTTCACGCCATCCATGGCGGGAACGGTGTTCGGCATGATGAGCACGTTCGTATACCCGCCAGAGGCGGCAGCCGCGCAACCGGAAACCATGGATTCCTTGTAGGTCTGGCCCGGATCGCGGAAGTGGACGTGGGGATCTTCGAATCCCGGGGCGATGGTCATGGCCGAAGCGTCCACCGTTTCATCAGCGTCAGATGGGACGATCAGGTCGATGACTTCGCCGGTGTTCCAAACCTTGATGTCGTGAAGGGTGAGGGTCATGGGTCAGAACTTCGCTTCCTCGTCACAGTAGTCGCAGCGGTATTCCTGACGGTCGGAATGCACCAGGTGGAACATCTGTACGGCCGGCTCGGTGGTAGTCACGCAGCGCGGGTTCACGCATTTGATGATATTGACCACATGTTCCGGCAGTGTAGGCTGCTTTTCTCTACGATTTTACCGCCGCGCACAATGCCGACGGTTGCGGTGCGTGCCACAAGGCCGAGCACGTCAAGGTCGATGGTTTCGGCTTCCTCTTCGCTTTCGATTTTGATGATGTCTTTGGTGCCGAACATGTGGCTGTCGGTGTTCATGATCAGCGCGAGCTTGGTCTTAGCCGGATCAATTTTCAGGTATTCGAGCACCTTGAGCGCGGTGCCAGCAGGCACATGGTCGATGATGATGCCGTTCTGAATGCTGGTGACCTCCATCAGGCTGCAACCTCCTTGGATTCAAGCGGTTCATATCCCGGCAGTTCGTCTCCGACCACCGAGCTTTCCAATGCCATGCGCATAAGCATGCCGTTCTTGACCTGTTCGAAGTAGGCAGCGCGTGGGTCGTCATCCACTTCGACGGCGATTTCGTTGACTCGCGGCAGCGGGTGCAGCACGGCCATGTCTTTCTTGGCGTAAGCCATCTTGGCTTCGTCGAGAATGTAGGTGTCGCGCAGTCGCAGATAGTCGTCTTCGTTGAAGAAGCGTTCCTTCTGCACTCGGGTCATGTACAGCACGTCGAGATCGCCGATCACGGAAACGAGATCCTTGACTTCCGTGTAGGAGCAGGAGTCGGTGGCGTTGATGCGGTCGAGCACATACTGCGGGGTCTTGAGCTCATCCGGGCTGATCAGCACGAAGTTCACGTTGCCGAAACGGCACAGGGTTTCGATCAGGGAATGCACGGTGCGCCCGAAAGTCAGATCGCCGCACAGTCCGACAGTCAGATTGTTCACGCGACCGAAGCGCGACTGCATCGTCGCAAGATCGGCCAGAGTCTGCGTGGGGTGCATATGTCCACCATCGCCGGCGTTGATGACCGGCACGGAGGCTGCACGGGACGCCACGAGCGCGGCGCCTTCCTTCGGGTGGCGGATCGCCACCACGTCCACGTAGTTGGACACGGTTTTCAGGGTGTCCGAAATGGTTTCGCCCTTGGTCACGGAAGCGAGCTGGGCGCCGGCGAAGCCGATCACCTTGCCGCCGAGTCGGAGCATGGCGGTTTCAAAGCTCAGACGCGTACGGGTGCTGGGCTCATAAAATAAAGTGGCGAGCACCCTGCCATCGCAGGTGTGCGCCACTTCTTTACGATGAGAATCAATGTACTGCGCCTTGTGGAGTAATTCCTGAATCTGGCGAATGGAAAGATCATCCAATGTGATGACGCTTTTCCCGACCATCGGCGTTTCAACCGCCTGTTCGAGTACTGAAGACAACGGCTCACCTTTCATGCAACTTGTGGTTGAAGGTGGCCACTCGAAGTGACCTAGCCAACTATAGCCTGAAATGCAGACCCTGCCAGTTCACCGCGTGTTCACAAGTATTCGTGGCGCAACCTCCATCCTTCCATGCACGAAACCCTGAATCAGCATAACCGTCAGAGCCGTATAACTTCGGTCCGACGGCCACACCATGCTCCTAGCCGTTCAAATGGCACGACTCACGAACGACCGTAGAACAGGCGTTCCGTTACGTCACGGGCTTTGCGTATCACGGCGAGCAGGTCGTTTTCGAAATGTTGGCCGCGATTCGCATCGTAACCGAGATACACGGCGATGCCTCCCAGCGAATATGAATCGTCCGGCAAAATATCAGCCTGATTGACGCGTCCGCTCCACAGATAACTGCCGTTGCGCGCGGCCGTGCACATACGCCATGCCTTACGCAACACCACAGCATCGCCAGCGGAAATCAGCTTGCGATGTTCCAACTCGTTCAATGCCTGCAACGTACCGTTGACACGCAAGTTGGCATTGTCTCCCGCATGCTGCAATTGCAGCAACTGGATCGTCCACTCAACGTCAGACAGTCCGCCCTTGCCGAGCTTCAGATGGCGATCCCTACGTACTCGCGCGCGACGTCATCCTATCCCTGTGTGCCTTGAGTTTGCGGATTTCGGCGATCTGCGTTTCCGTAAGATCGATTTTCGGATAACGCAACGGGTCGGCGATGTTCATGAGGAAATCCTCGGCAAGAGACGCGTCGCCTGCCGCATATCGTGCGCGTAACAGCGCCTGATGCTCCCATGTGCTTGCCCAGGATCGATAGTATTCCTCGCAGGATGCGTAGGAACGTACGAGCGGTCCGTTTTTGCCTTCAGGCCTAAGATCCATGTCAAGTTCGATTTTTGGTTCGAATGTGGTTGGACCTTGCAGGATCGCACGTAGGTCTTCCTGCACTTTTCGTGCGAAAAGGTTGGCTTGGTCGTCATCGGCACCTTCGGCCGGCCTGTAGATGATGATCACGTCAGCATCAGAGCTGAAGTTCACTTCCCTACCGCCGTACCGTCCCATGCCGATGATGGCGATCGCCGCCGGAGCTTCGTCGATCTGTATGTCGTTGATGCGATGCTGGATGGCCCACTGCAGCGATGCTTCGATGGCCGCGTCGTATACGTCGGTCATGCCGGCGAGCGATGCTTCATCGTCGATCACGCCACTCATCCAAGCGAGACCGATTGCGTTCGATTTCGTGTCTGCGCATGGCTCGGATGGAGTTGGCGAAATCGTTTGATGTTGCCGGCATTGCGTTCAAGCGTCGCCTTGGTTTGAATGTCGAGGCTTTCTCGCGAACGTGGTTGCAAAGAGTCGTCGTTGCCGAGCCATGTGACTGATTCGACGGATTTGTTGAGTGCGTCGCCGAGGAATCGTGAGTTGGATAGTACGTGGCATAGGCGTTGTGCCGCGGATGGTGAATCGCGTAGGAATCCGAGGTATCCGCTTTCGGAGCCGAAGTTTTCTTCAAGTTTGCGCCAGTTAAGCAGTCCCATGTCGGGATTCTGCCCTTCGCCGAGCCATTGCAGTACTGCGGGGAGCAGGATGCGGTTGATTTTTGCCGCACGGGAGATGCCTGCGGTGAGCGCGGTGACGTGCCGCATGGCCGCGTCGGCATCGGCGAATCCGATGGATTCGAATCGTTCCTGCGTGGCTGTCGTGGAGAGTTCCACCTGTTCGTCGTCGAGTCCCGCGTTGATGGGCAGCATGGGCCGGTAATAGATGTCCATGTGCAGGTGACGCACCTCACGACGTGTCTCATCGTATTTGTTGACGAGTTCTTCGGGATGCATGTGAAATGCGCGCGCGAGTCGACGTAGTTCGGGATTTTGGTTCAGCTCGTCGATGGTGATGTCTCGTTTGCGTTCAAGACCGCCAGCGTTGGCTTTGCCGAGGTCTGGGAACAGGTGGGTGCGTTTGAGCGCCCACATTTGCTGGCGGTGTTCCATCACACGTTCGAATCGGTAGTCCCATGAAAGTTTCTTGGCTTGTTTGCGTGAGACGTACCCGCCTTCGGCCAAGGCCTGCAGGGATTCGAGTGTGGAGCTGGTACGCAATGCTTCGTCGGAGCGGCCGTGCACGAGTTGGAGCATCTGCACGGTGAATTCGACGTCGCGCAAGCCTCCCCTGCCGAGTTTGATTTCGCGGTCTTCAGCGGGTTGGGAATAAGGTCTTCGACACGTTTGCGCATCTGCTGGCAGTCATAGACGAAGTTGTCTCGCTTGGAAGCTGTCCAAACGAACGGTCGGGTCATATCCATATACGCTTGTCCGAGGTCGGTGTCGCCGGCTACCGGGCGGGCTTTGAGCAGGGCCTGGAATTCCCAGTTTCCGCCCATTGCTCGTAATAGGCTCGTGGGATTCGAGTCTGCGTACCAGCGGACCTCCTTGCCTTCGGGGCGTAGTCCACCGTCGATCTGCCAGAGTGTCGGTTCTGCGACGCCCATGATGACGGATTGGCATACACGTTGCAGCGTGGTGGCCATTTTGGTGCCGATTCGGCTGAGTGCCATGCCGTTGGTGTCCATGTCGGCGGGTTCCACCACGTAGATCAGGTCCACGTCGGATACATAGTTGAGCTCCTGTGCGCCCAGTTTGCCCATGCCGATGATGGCGAAACGCACATGTTCGCTGCCGTCCACTTCATGGCGTGCGATGGCGAGCGCGCCTTCAAGCGCCGCGTCCGCAAGGTCGGAAAGTTCGGTGCTGATGCGCGGTTGGATTTCGATGGGATCGTTCGCCGTGGCGTCTTGCGCCATGATTGCGGCGAGTTGTTTGCGATAGGTTTTACGTAGCGCCGTCGCAGCTTCGGCAAGTGGCAGGCTTGCGGTCGGCATGGTGTGGTCATTGGGATCGGCTCCTACCGATTTGAGCACATGCGCTCTGCGCTGTTCGTGATTGTAAAGGTGGCTTTCGCAGGCATCGTTGGCTGCGGCCTCCACAAGTTCCGGGCGGAATCGCATGAGCTTGCCCATTTCATCGGATACGCCGAGCACGGTGATCAGTCGCACGAAAGAGTTTTCATCGGCGATGATGTTGGTGAAATCCTTGCCTTGACTTTGCATCACTTTGATGGATGTCCACCAGGTTGCTGAGTGCGATGATCGGGATCGCACGCTTTTTCCAGCGTGGCTAGTAGCAGCCGCATTCCTGTCGTCATCGATGCCGTCATTGTGCAGCTCGTCGAACAACGTGCGAGCCCTGTCGAGATCTTGCAGCCCTGCTCGAATCAGATCAAGCGCCCCGAACTTGTGTTGCATGGAAGTCATGGTTTCTATAGTAACCGCTGATAAAACCAAGGGCGGTTGCGAAATACCCGCAACCACCCTTGATGTTTGTTGCATCGCCTGAAATCAGACGAAGAATGGTTTGACGTTGGACCAAATGCGTCGGCTGACACATGGATGGTTCATCGTGTACAGGTGCACGCCGTCGACGCCCCGCGCCACCAGTTCGCAGATCTGCTCGGATGCGTAGGCGATGCCCGCTTCTTTGAGCAGAGCCTTGTCACCTCCCCATTTATCGAGCATGATGCCGAGTTTTTCAGGAACTTTCGACTGGCATTTGTTCGACATGTTCAGCACCGATTTCGCGTTCATGACCGGCATGATGCCCGCTTCGATCGGCACGTCGATTCCCGCAGCCCTCGCTTTGTCGAGGAATCTCAGGAAGTCCTCGTTGTCGTAGAACAGTTGTGAGATCAGATGCGTCACGCCGGCATCGACTTTCTTTTTGAGATTGTCGATGTCCTCTTCCAGCGTTGCCGACTGTGGGTGCTTTTCCGGGTAGCAGGCGCCGTAGATTTTCATGTCCGGACGTTGCTGGCGGATGTATACGGCCAGATCGCTGGCATGTTCGAATACTCCTGCCGGTTCGGCACCGTCGATGCGGTCGCCACGCAAGGCGAGCACGCCGGAGACCTTGGCCTGTTCGAACATGTCGAGTGCCTGGTCGACGTCATCCTTGTTCAGATACTGCGCGGTCAGATGGGCCACGCTGGGGATGCCGTATTCGCTTACCGTGTGGGCGATGCGCGCGGTCAATGTACGGTCGGATGATTTGCCGGTGCCGTAGGTGACGGAAATGAAATCGGGGTCCAACCCCTGCAGGCCATCCAACGTGTCGTAGATGGTGCCTACAGGGGAGGTTCGCTTCGGAGGGAACACCTCGAGCGAGAACATTGGCGAATGCATGGCTGTCGTCTTGTTCCTAACGTTTCGCCTTATTTGGTCAGCTTGGCACGCACAGCCTGGGCTGCGGCCACGAGGTTTTCGAGGCTTGGCCAGGTTTCGGCGTTGCCGCGGGTCTTCAAACCGCAGTCGGGGTTGATCCACACCTTTTCGACGTCCATCTTCTTGAGGATTTCGTAGATGCGTTCCTCGATTTCGGCTTCGGACGGGATGCGCGGCGAGTGGATATCGTAGACGCCCGGGCCAGCTTCGGTTTCGAAGTTGGCGTCGTGAATGGCGTCGAGCACCACGAGATCGCCGCGGGAGGCTTCGAAGGAGATCACGTCGGCGTCCATGGCGTCGATGTCGGTGATGATGTCGTTGAACTCCGAGTAGCACATGTGGGTGTGGATCTGCGTGGTCGGCTTGACCGCGGAGTGCACCAGTCGGAATGCCGGAATGGCCCAGTCGAGGTACTTCTTGTGCCAGTCGGTCTTCCTGAGCGGCAGCTTTTCACGCAGGGCGGCCTCGTCGATCTGGATGACCTTGATGCCTGCGGCTTCGAGGTCGAGCACTTCGTCGCGGATGGCGAGGGCCAGCTGCTGGGTCTGCTG
>ENA-OQBV01000883-OQBV01000883.1-human-gut-metagenome-genome-assembly--contig:-NODE-883-length-16323-cov-2.839158_pt1 | contig 16323 bp, 17 predicted proteins | sample MGYA00242750_ERZ504559 | MGnify/ENA primary metagenome ERZ504559 (study PRJEB26092, sample SAMD00036230) | human gut metagenome | host: Homo sapiens | study: EMG produced TPA metagenomics assembly of... | reverse complement strand
CTTTAGAAGCCTACTCCAATGTTTCGCTTTATCCTCGTTTTACACGTTACAATGCTCAAGCTGTGTTGGATAAATTGGATTTTTATTTGGATATCAATTATCATGAAGAGATTTATGATATTATTCAAAAGGTTACTGCATTGAGAAAACCTATCTTTTCTTTTGATGTTACCAATCATTGTGAGATTGAAGGGGATAGTAACTGTTTTCATGTAGAGGATATTGATGATATGATTGCTGTTATTCAAGAATATTTAGCTCAATTGAGTTAAATCAGGTATGAATTAGGTTGAAATAGTGAAGGAAAAAATGGGAAAAAATTAGTGTCATCGTCCCTGTGTATAATTCAGAGGCCTATCTTGAAAATTGCTTAAATAGTATAATCCAACAGACCTATCAAAATTTAGAAATTATCTTAGTCAACGATGGTTCAACGGATGGTTCTGCCGCTATTTGCCAACGCTACAAGATTCAGGACCCTCGAGTGAAGGTCTATCATAAGTCCAATGGTGGAGTTGGATCTAGTCGGAATCGTGCTTTAGAAGCGGTGACGGGAGACTACATTCTCTTTGTGGATAACGATGATTGGTTGGAACTGGATCATATCGAGAGTTTATATCATTTGCTGAAAAAGCAGATGCAGATATTGCAATTGGAAATTTCACTCAATTTATGGAAGAAGAGGGGAACTTTTTAATCCATGTTGGGGGAAATGATTATTTCGAGCGTGTCTATTCTCCTTTTGAGTGGTTCCAACATCAATATGATGGGCAATATAATCTGAGCCAATGTTTCACGGTCCCTTGGGCAAAGCTTTATAAGGCGGAATTGTTTAAAGAGATTGTTTATCCAACAGATAAAACGGTAGAGGATGATTATACGACCTATAAGGTCTATCTACAAGCTGATAAAATTGTTTATATGAACCGGGCTATCTATCTGCATCGTAAACGTGAGACAAAGTGTGACTAAAACGGTCAATCTTGCAGATGTTTATCCGTTACAAAGTATCGAAGAACGAATGATGATTCTTCAATTGATTGGAGCTCCAAAGGGCTTAATAGATGCAGAAATTGCTGCTTACAAGTGGCGATTGGCCATTCATGAAGAAGAGACCTTAAAACATGGAGACATGGAAGCTTACCAGCAAGTACTGGTAAAAAAACGGATCAAGGAGAAGAGTGTTCATGCATGATACAAAAAGTCGGGCGATTGTTCTAGCAGGAAATCAGAACTTTACCGCTCAGTTATCGACGACCATAAAATCTATCTTTTATCACAATAAAGATGTGAAAATTTATGTTTTGAATCGAGACATCCTTCCAGACTGGTTTCGAAAACCACGGAGGATGGCTCAGCTCTTAGGGGGCGACCTCATTGATGTCAAATTGAATCCAGACGATGTGAGGGATACCTGGTGGACTAAGGAACATATTAGCCTGGATGCTTATTCTCGCTACTTTATTCCGAAGTATATCTCAGAGGAAAAGGTGCTGTATCTCGATGCGGATTTGCTGGTTCTAAAGAACTTAGAGGATATCTTTGAAATAGATATGAAGGGCCACCCGATTGCAGCCGTGATGGACACAGATAACCAAAGTTTTAATTCCGGTGTCTTATTAATTGACAATGGTTTGTGGAAACGAGAAAATATGACAGAGCAGTTGGTGAATGAGACGAATGGCTCACTCCAGCAAGCACTAGAAGGAAATATTCCTAAATTTAATGGGGACCAAACAATCTTTAATAATGTCTTTCGTGATAGATGGTTGGCCTTGGATAAAAGGATGAACCTCCAAGTTGGTCATGACGTGACTGCTTTTATGAGTCATTGGCCAAATCACTTTATAGATAGTGAAGATCCCTATGTTGTACATTTTGTCTCTCACCGAAAACCATGGACGACGCTAAGTGCCAATCGTTTCCGCCAATTATGGTGGGCCTTTCATGACATGGATTACAGTCAAGTCTTGTCTCACCATATGGGGGACTTCCAGATAGAGATGGATCCAGATTATGAGCTTCATCTGTTCAATTTGACCAATTCTCAATCCTTCAAAAACCTTGAGGAACTGATTCAGGGACATCCGAAGGCCTTGTTCCATATTGCTGCCTATACGGAAATGGGAGAGGAATTGGTGCGTCTTGCAAAATATGAAAATGTGAGATTGTATCCAGAAGTCGTCCCTCCAGTATTGGAAGAACTTATCAATCGTTCTGCTGCCTATTTAGATATTAACTATGGTACTGCTGATCAAGCAACCTTGGCGGCTTATGCGAAAACAGGGAAACCGATCTTGTCCTTCCCAGAAACCAGACATAGTGAGCAAGCGCAGTTAGAGGTCAACACGATTGAACAAATGCATTCACTCATTAAAGAGCGTATAAAGACAGGTGAATGGGGAGAAGTTCACGAGCTTCCACGATTGCACTCCTTAACCATGACCCAAACGCAAGATCTCGAGTCGATCGAAGAACTGGTCTGTGCTCTTCCATTTGTGCAGTTTCATATCGGTGCTTGGACAGCTATGGGACCTAAGTTAGTCGAATTAAAGCAACATCCCAATGTTAGTTTGTATCCTGCGATCAATCAGGAGCAGTTGAGCCAGTTGATCCATAGTGCGGATATTTATTTGGATATTAATCATGGCGATGAAGCTGGTGATATTCTATCACAGGTAGAATTGGCGGGGATTCCTAGTTTTGGTTTTTATAAAACCCAACACGGGAACCATGGGCAGTTTCTTTTTTCAAGTGAGCGACCACAGGAACTGATCACGGCGATTGAACAATTGGATGGAGAAGGAAGCTTGCCTAAAATTCTCCCTCTACCAACGGTTAAGTCCATTGATGAGAGTCTGGACTTCATTAGGGAAAATCATTCATCTGTCATTCGTTTTGGAGATGGTGAAATCAATCTAATAGCTGGCCATTCTATCGCCTACCAAGATTATCATCCTGAACTGGCACGAACTCTACGTGAGTTGGTTGGAATGAACAGTTCAGAAAAACTCTTAGTCTGTTTGCCAGATGCTTTCGAAGATCGCTTCAAATTTACGTGGTGGGCAGAAGATTTTTGGAAAAAGCATTTGGATCATTATGATGATTTTTATCGTCAAATTGCACCGGCACCATGGTATGGTTCAACCTTTATCTCACGTCCTTATATTGATTTTTTAGATAAAACAAACGCCGAGTTCACAGTTTGAAAAGCTAAAAAGGTTATGGAAACAAAATCTCTTAATAGTAGAAGGAGCTACATCTCGTTCTGGGGTTGGTAATGATTTATTCGATCAGGCCTTATCTATCAAACGTATTGTCTGCTCTTCTCATTGTGCTTATAAGGATGTGGATGCTATTGAGTCAACAATTCAGTAAGTATGCGGATAATCATCTTATACTCATCATGTTGGGACCCAACGGCTAAAGTATAGTTGCAAATCTAGCTAAAGATGGTTATCAAGCCTTGGATATTGGACATATTGAACTCTGAATATGAAATGGCTAAAAATGGGTGCGACAACAAAAGTTAAACTCAAACACAAACACACGGCGGAGTATAACTTTGACCAAGATATTGAATTCATCGAGGATGAAACCTACACCAAACAAATCGTGGCAGACTTATCTTGTTTGCCGATAGAATAAGAAAGATATATGAATAATAAAAATGCAGTAGTATTGGCGGGAGATTATGCTTATATTCGTCAGATAGAGACTACTTTAAAAATCTCTTTGTTATCACAATCGTCAGCTTAAAATATACCTTTTTAATCAAGATATCCCAGTCGAGTGGTTCCGTGCCACGAGAGAGCATGTGGAGAGACTCGGAGGAGAGCTTCTTGATATTAAGTTAATTGGTCCTCAATTTCAGATGAATTGGACTAATAGGTTGGGACATATCAACCATATGACCTTTGCGCGTTATTTTATACCTGATTTCGTACATGAAGATAAGGTACTTTATCTTGATAGTGATTTGATAGTCACAGGTAATCTAGATAGTCTTTTTGAACAGGAATTGGGAGACAATTATGTCGGAGCTGTTCGTTCATGTTTTGGTGCCGGTGTTGGTTTTAATGCAGGTGTATTGCTAATTAACAATCGTTTATGGAAAGAGGAACATATCCGTCAAAAACTAGTGGATATAACTGAACGGGAGCACGCAAATGTAGGAGAGGGTGATCAATCAATACTCAATATGGTATTTGAAGACCGCTACCTGAATTTACCTGATACTTATAATTTTCAAATTGGTTTTGATGCTGGTGCAGCCGAGGGAGGTCATCGTTTTGTTTTTGAAATTCCTCTTGAACCACTACCTTTGATTTTACATTATATTTCTCCGGATAAACCGTGGAATCAGTTTTCAGTAGTACGACTGCGTGAGGTTTGGTGGCGGTACTGTCTCATGGAATGGTCTCAAATTTTGAAAACATGGACAAATCGGGGCTTTGAGTTAGAATCTAACCGTGAATCTACCGTGTTGACGTGTTATACTTTGACGAACTCCTACTTATTGGAACAGATTGAATACTTAGTTCAGCATCTGCCTCAGGTTCATTTTATCATCGCTGCCTATACCTATATGGCTACAGAACTTTTAGTGTTATCTCGCCATCCAAATGTAACCCTTTATCAAAATACCTATCCTTTGCTTGTTGAATATGAGCTATCTAAAGTTGATTTCTATCTGGATATTAATCATTATGATAAATTACCAGAAATCTATGGGTACGTAACTCAAAATCAGCTTCCTTTACTAACTTTTGAGAATACACAAGCTCCAAATCAATCTTATCAAGCTATTTTTTCACATGAAAATCCTGAATTGATGGTGAATGCTATTAATCAATTGGTTGCTAAGCGTATTAGTGAGAAGGAGGAGAGTGGCTGCTAATGAAAAAAATATTACAATCTATTGTTTTTAAACGTTTATCTTGGACAGTTCTTTTCCTCTTTATTTATGTTTTGGGAAGCCATTTAGTCTTACCATTTATAGATTTGAAGCACCCAAAACTCTTAGGAGGGTTATCCAATTCGATAGCCTTCACAAGTGCTATGATGGGTGGTAATTTAAGTTCATTTTCACTTTTTTCTGTGGGCTTGTCCCCTTGGATGTCAGCCATGATTCTTTGGCAGATGTTTTCGTTTTCAAAAAAGTCTGGTTTAAGTAAGCTACCAATAGAAATACAGGATCGACGCAAAATGTATTTGACCTTTGCCATCGCTCTCATCCAGTCTTTAGCGGTGTCTCTAAGCCTTCCGATTGAAGTAGGAATTCCTAAAGGATTGGCTATCCTAACGAACACTATCCTTCTAATTGCGGGAACCTTCTTTTTAGTCTGGCTATCGGATTTGAATTCTTTCTTTGGTATAGGAGGTTCTATTGTCATTTTGATGGCCAGTATGGTTGCTAATCTACCTAGGCAAATTGGAGAGAGTATTACACGACTACATATAGGATTACCGATTATTCTCTCTCTGATTATCATGGGTTTGCTCTTCTTATATATTGCAGTTATTGTCCAAAGAGCACGGTATCGCATTCCCATCAATAAGGTTAATATTCATAATCGTTTTAGCCAGTATTCCTATCTTGATGTTATGCTTACCCCAGCAGGTGGGATGCCCTTCATGTACGCAATTTCTCTAGTCTCTATTCCTCAATATCTTCTTATCTTGATTCAGATTTTATTTCCTAAAAACAGTTGGACAAATACTTGGATTGAAGCTCTGACAGTGGGACATCCGATTTGGCTTGTTCTCTATCAAGTGGTCTTATTTGTTTTGGGGATTGCTTTTGCTTTCGTAAACGTTAGTGGTGAACAAATTGCAGAACGCATGCGAAAATCAGGAGAGTACATTTACAATGTTTATCCTGGCCCTGATACAAGCCGTTATATCAATAAAGTTGTCATGAAATTTGCTGTTATTGGGGCAATTTATACAGTTATCATGGCAGGTGGCCCTATGATGATTGTGCTTATTAATCCGCAGTACTTACAACTCAGTATGATTCCTGGAATGTTTTTGATTTACAGTGGAATGGTATACAATGTACGCGAAGAAATTGCAGCTATGACCCTAAATGAATCCTATAAAGGTTTGTTTGGCTAGATTAAAAGTTAAAATTATTTATATCACCTCAATTATTCATTTGAGAGTGATAGGTAGTCTGGTGATCTTTTTGACCTGCCTACCTATCATCCTTAATATATCGTTAATTATTTTGAATTCATAAAAAATGGGAGAACATATGTATTATTTAATTCCGGCTTGGTACGGTCAAGGGGCAGAGTTTTGGCAACCTGACTTAACACCGTGGTATTTTAGAACCTCGAAAATAGAATTTGATGATACTTTACACCAAGCACGTATTTTTCAAGGCCAAGCGATGTCGCCTAGATTATTACTTTTAGCTTATCAACCACATCTACGTTATTTTCTGCACCGCTTTGATCTCTTAGAAGTGTCGCATTTTTCAGTGTTTGATGCTATTCAAGGAATCAAAGATCAGCCCATGCGTTGTCTACAAGTATCTGACTTGGATTGGGATGATGATTGTGACTTTATTTTTACCCCCTTCATTATTGTTGTTGAGAAACATCATCAGCGTTTTGCCGAAATAGAGTTGGGACCAGAAGGATATTTGAGTCTTATTCGATATTATCAGGATGGCCTGATTTTTAAGAGAAGAAGTCTACGATGACAGAGGATTTGTTTCCAGTATCCTTCATTTTGAAAATGGTCAGGCAACACACCGAGATTATTTGAATGAAGATGGCATTTGGCAACTTTGTCATTTCTTTGATGGACGAGGGATCGTAAGTAATCCAAGAACAGATCATCGTTTTAAGAAAAATTACTATATCAGTATGGAAGAAGTCATTTGGGAGTTTTTTGATGCTTATATTGCTCAAGAATTGACGCCTTCGGATTGCTTTGTCGTTGCGTCGAAAAGTAATCTGAATCAAACTCTTTATAGTCATCTACCAGAGGCTAATCAGAAAATCTTGACCTACTTCAAAGAACGCAATCAAAATGACGCCTTAGAGGATTATGCTTCTTATTTGCAACTTGTTGATCTGATTATTAGTGATTCTCAGGACTTTTCTACAGAATTAAGAAAACTATTTCCAGAGCAAGCTGAGAAGATTCAGCATATGGCATCTTATGATACCCGTCTAGCACTTGGAAAGAGCCAACGTCTTAAGTCATCTAAACTCTATTACCAGGTGAATTTAGATGATATCAGTTGGGAAGCTATCTATCAGGTTTTAGATTTTGTAGCAAATCACCAGAATACTTATATTGTATTTGGAACTTTCAATGCGAATCCGCATGATTTTGATACATTTAAAGAAGACGTAGAGCACCTTATCTCTGAAAAACTGAATAAGAAAAAATTCAAACACATAAAAGATAATCAAAGTGCAGAAAACTACCTCGCTGAAAATGAGGAAGTTGAGTATCGTTATGATTTTGTTAATTTGATTGATGAGACAGCCTTGATTAAAGAATTTGAGTATACCCGTCTTATTGTTGATCTCAGCTTGGAACCACATCGTTATACTCAAATTGCAGGCATTAGTGCTGGGATTCCACAGATAAATAGGGTCACTTCGGACTATGTAACACATTTGAAAAATGGTTATATTCTAGAAGAAGTAACACAATTTGAGGAGGCGGCATCTTATTATCTTGATCAGTTAAAGTACTGGAATCAAGCTTTAATTGAAGCAATTGAGAAAATCAGAGAAAATACAGGAGAGCGTTTTATTGAAAAATGGGAGCACTATTTGAAGGAGGATAAGTATGTCTAAAATTAGCATTTTGCAGGTTGGACGAGATAATTGGTCAAATACTTATGAGCTCCCCGATAATGTTCGTTTTTTCTACCTTCGTGCAGGGCTTTCTAGTGATATTCTCCAATGTTTGAAACAAGCTAAACTAAGAAATTTTAATGCGGTCCTTGTTGATAGTCAGGAATCCTTACTCATGCTGATGGACTTGCGTAAGAGCTTAGTTCCTTATACCATCTTCTATGATGCTGACCTTTTGATAGAGGACCATCGAGTAGGCCGCTTTCTGAAAGAGATTTGTGCTATACCAGCAGATTTTTCAGATAAGCAAGATCTGCTAGATACCCTGTCTAAGGCACTTTTCGCTGGACAATATGGTGATAAATTGTTCCCTTATCAGATCCAGGTTCATCCTCGATTCAAAGGGAAAGTTATTTATAATGGTTTTGAAAGTATCTCTTTAGATGGGAATTACGGCGATTCCTTTAAGCCTATTCTTAACTGGAGTTTTAATATTCGAGTAGCTGAGGATTTCCCTGTTGAACTTTGGTTAGAATTTGAGAAGGCTCAGACCTGTCAATGCCAATTAGTGCTGCGCATTATTCCTGAAGGTTCAGTTTCAGAAATCGTGAGAACAATTGTAGTTAGCGAGGAAGAAATGCGTAAAGGTGCCATTGTTTTAGATCAGGGGAGAACTTATATTTTATCAGCAACTTTAGAAGCTAAAGGAAATGGTGCTCTAAGAGTTGGGAATTTCCATCAACGATGGACACGTTTTCAATTTGGAAAGTTTGTATTGGGTGGGGGGATTCTCCATGATAGTAAACGTCAGGAAATCAATTATTTCTTTTATCCTGGGGATTTCAAGCCACCGCTGTCCGTCTACTTTTCAGGTTTTCGTCCTGCCGAAGGTTTTGAAGGATTTGGTATGATGAGGGCTATGGAGACACCTTTCCTGCTATTTTCTGATCCTCGCCTAGAGGGGGAGCTTTCTACATGGGAACTGAAGAGCTTGAAAATAGTATCAAGGATACTATCCAACATTATTTGGATTACCTAGGCTTTGACAGTGATCAACTTATTCTCTCTGGGATGTCCATGGGAACTTTCCCATCTATGTACTATGGCGCGGACTTTGAACCTCATGCCATTATCATGTCTAAACCTCTAGCCAATGTTGGTACCATCGGTAATCGTGCCAGACTTTTGGCACCAGAGGTTTTCCCGACAGGAATTGATGTCTTGCATTTGCAGACGGGACGTTTGGACAATGAAGGCGTCGAGGCCCTTAATCAGAAGTTCTGGGATAAATTTGAAAAAGCAGACTTCTCAAACACGACCTTTGGGGTTTCTTACATGAAAGATGAGGATATGGACCCAACAGCCTTCGAGGATATTACTAAAGTCCTATATTCTTCGGGAGCACGAATTCTTAGCAAGGGAACTTCTGGACGACATAATGATGACCATTCAACTGCGACTGCTTGGTTTCTCAATTTTTATCGTATGATTTTAGAAAATGATTTTGGAAGAAAGGGATGAACATGATTCATAAGAATAACTCTCAGATTCAATGGGGAACGAATGTGAGATCCTATATGTTTGGTTCCCAAATTGAACATCATCCAGATGGCTCAGTCAATTTCAGTAACCCCTTGATAGCATCAGGAACTGAGATTCATTCCTGGCTAGCTATTCAAAATTATCAGGCGAGTCGAAAGCAACCTAGCTTACCTTTGTTAAAAAAGGGATATATTTATCGTCTCGAATCACAATTTACAACAGTTCCTGAAGGTACGGTTTATCTTAAATAAGCTTCTTAAATCGTTATGGTGAGGAAGTTAAGCAGATGATTGAAAAAAACATCTTTCACTTTCGTCTATCTCATGAAGCCTACAATTATTCCATCTCCCTCTTGAGTGCTGGAATGGTAGAATTGGATTTTAAGGGAATGACAATCACTGAAGTAGGAGAAGAAATGTTTAATTCTTTAAATCCTTTAAAACCAGTAAAAAGTGTACTCAAGCAAGTTAATGGTTGGGCTGAGCAGATGGCACAACTGGATGACCAGTCATTAAAAGATAAAACTACTGAATTTAGAGAACGGCTAGACAAAGGCGAAAGTTTAGATGATTTATTACCAGAGGCTTACGCAGTAGTACGTGAAGCAGCTAAGCGTGTATTAGGTATGTTTCCCTATGATGTTCAGGTTATGGGAGCAATCGTTATGCATCAGGGAAATATTGCTGAGATGAGTACAGGAGAAGGTAAGACCTTAACAGCAACCATGCCAGTTTACTTAAATGCACTGACAGGACAAGGAGCAATACTTGTAACGACAAACGAATACTTAGCAAAACGTGATGCTGAAGAAATGGGACAGGTTTACGAGTTTCTAGGTCTAACCATTGGCGTTCCTTTTGCAGAGGATGGTGAAGAACTTGATACCTTTGAAAAAAAGGGAGATTTACGCTTCTGATATTATCTATACGACAAATAGTGGTTTGGGCTTTGACTATCTTATTGACAATCTAGCTTCGAATAAAGACGGTAAATACATGCGTCCTTTTAACTTTGCTATTATTGATGAGGTTGATTCCGTCTTACTGGATAGTGCGCAAACTCCCTTGGTTATTTCAGGTTCTCCTCGTGTTCAATCCAACTATTATGCTATGATTAATACACTCATGACGACATTGGTTGAGGATCAGGACTATATTTTCAAGGAAGAAAAGGGTGAAGTTTGGCTGACAACTAAAGGTGCAAAGTTAGCTGAAAATTATCTAGGAATTAGTAACCTCTATGCCAAAGAGAATGCTACATTTGCGCGTCACCTTATTTATGCTCTCCGAGCTCATACCCTATTCAAAAAGGATAAAGATTATATTGTTCGTCAAGGAAAAGATGGACCAGAAGTTGTTCTTTTAGATAAAGCGACTGGACGCTTGATGGAATTGACCAAACTCCAAGGAGGCATGCATCAGGCAATTGAAGCCAAGGAGCTTGTAAAGTTATCTCCCGAAACACGTGCCATGGCTTCTGTCACCTATCAAAGCCTTTTTCGTAAGTTCAAAAAGATTTCAGGTATGACTGGGACTGGTAAGACCGCAGAAAAAGAATTTTTGGATACTTACGGAATGCAAGTTGTTCAAATTCCGACCAATCGTCCGAAACAAAGGATAGATTATCCAGACAATCTTTATGTAACTTTACCAGAAAAAATCTATGCTTCTCTAGAGTATGTTAAGCATTATCATCGAAAAGGAAATCCTCTCCTAATATTCGTTGGTTCGGTTGAAATGTCTGAATTATATTCTAACCTTCTCCTAAGGGAAGGAATTGCCCACAATCTTTTAAATGCTAATAATGCTCCGAGAGAAGCTGAGATGATAGCTGAATCAGGTCAGATGGGTGCTGTCACGGTAGCTACTTCTATGGCGGGACGAGGGACCGATATTAAGTTGGGACCTGGAGTAGCCGAATTAGGTGGTCTTGTTGTCATTGGGACTGAACGTATGGAAAGTCAGCGTATTGATTTACAAATCAGAGGACGTTCAGGACGTCAGGGAGATCCTGGAATGTCTAAATTTTTTGTTTCACTTGAAGATGATGTTATCAAAAAGTATGGTCCTAACTGGGTACATAAATATTATAAAGACTACACTATTGATGAAAAAACTGAGAGTATAGAATTAGTAGGGCGACGCTACAGACGTTTGGTCGAGAAGGCTCAAAGAGCTAGTGACAGTGCAGCACGTTTTTCACGTAAGCAAACACTAGAATATGCTGAGAGTATGAACATTCAACGGGAACTCATTTACGCTCAACGAAATCACCTTATTAATCAAGATCAGGATTTAACAGATACCATTGAGCAGGTTCTTGATGACTATATTGATATTGCTCTGGTTGAAGAAGATCTTAGCGAGAAGGAGAAGTTGTATCACTTTATTCTCAAAAACATTAGTTTTCATATTGAGAAAATTCCAGATAATCTGGATATTGATGATGTTGAAGCTGTGGCTGAACTTATCTATCAGTTTGCTTATAGGGAAATAGATGATAAAAAGAAACAATTAGACACTATTGATCTTTTTGGATATTTCCAATGTCTATCACTTCTTAAGGCTATTGATGATAATTGGATTGAACAGGTTGACTATTTACAACAACTCCAACAAGCTATTGGGAGTCAAACGGCTAGTCAGAAGAATCCAATTGTTGAATATTATCAGGAAGCATTTGCAGGTTTTGAAACCATGAAGAAGCAGATCAAAAAAGACATGGTTCGCAATCTTTTACTCAGTCAAGTGCTTGTTAGTGAGGATGGTAATATCGTGACCTACTTCCCATAGGAAAGAGAGAAATATGACAAATAAAGACTTATTTCATAATGCGGTTGAAGGCCGTATGGAGGAGCTAAAACAAAAGCCCATAGTGGAGGAAAAAGAAACTAGGGGCGAGAAAATAAATAAGATTTTCTTTTTTATGTTAGGCTTTGTTATTATAATTAGTTTAATTTTTACTTTAATAGGTATGTTGAGGTAGTCTATGCAAATATTCTTTATGATTTTACTCATCATTTTAAGTGTGTCACTTATTATTACTGTAACACTGCAGCCTAGGCAAATTCAGATTTTTTCGAGTGATGCCACGAGTAATATTGGTAGGACCAGTTACTGGGCGAGCCAAACTCTTCTAAAGGGCCTAACCCTGGGGCTTAGTTCTGCATTATTTGTTGTTCTATTGGTCATGATGGTTATCTCTTATCATTAGTTATAGTTGATTATCATAGATTAATGGGATTAAACTGACTATTTTTATAAAGTAATTTTCCCTCAAACATTAAGTTTCTGAGGGATTTTTTATGTTTCTTTGATTTACAAAAAAAGTTGAGAATAATAAAGTTTGAAAAATAAGTTGTAGTACTAATTTTTTGACTATTTTTATGATAAAATGGGATAATATGCTTATGAAAAAGATATAGAAATAAAAAATAAATGAAAAGGTTTATATATGTTTTTTAGAAGAAATGAGGGTCAGTACCGAGAAACTGATCGTGTGACACGTTTTAAATTGGTAAAGTCAGGGAAACATTGGTTACGTGCCGCAACTTCTCACTTTGGGCTTTTTAAGATAATAAGTGGTCGAGTGGATGCGTCATCTGTATCAGTTCATCAAGTTGAGGAAGAAGTACCTTTAATCACAAGTGACAGACTTTTAAAGGGAGTAGCCGCGACTGGAGCTCTACTAGGTGGAGGAGTAGCGACTTATGTGGTTCAAGCTGATGAAGCAACAAGTCCATCAGCGGTAGAGCATACGGTTAGTCCGACGACAGATGTTTTGGCAGCTTCTGATTCAGCGGTTTTGGGTCATTCTGGAGCTATTACAGAATCTGTAGTCAGAGGGGATGTTGTTAGCCAGTCAGCCTCAGCCACAGATTCAGTATCAAACTCAGTAGACTCAGTCTCACTATCGCTATCGGCAAGTCATCAGGCTTCTGCGTCAGTATCAGCGAGCCTTTCGACCTCAGTCTCAACCTCTGCTAGTACGTCAGCTTCGACAAGTGCGAGTGAGTCAGCCAGCACCAGTGCTTCGGCTTCACAGAAAGCTTCGGAATCTACTTCAGTTTCAATGAGTGGTTCAAAAGCGACAGGGCATGCCAGTGAGACATCAAGTAGTCATGTTACTGCTACGAGCCAGACGGGGTCTGAGAGTGGTGCAGGCTCAATGCGTTCAGAAGGCTTAGACACTAATGAGACATCACGTTTATCAGATTTAACAACAAGAGCGTCAGTACCGACAGTCTCAGCACAAGCAGCAGAAGTGGCCTCAGAAGCTACAGCAGTAGCTAATACTGCTGTGGTAGCGAGTATTGAGGCGGATAAGAAGCGTCAAGAGCAAGAAGCCAAGCTTACCTCACTGTCTACTGAAATTGGAACCTATCTTGGTCGATTAGCTCAGTTAGGTGATACGGAAAGTTATATTCTTTCGGTTAAGCCAAGTCTAGAAACTATGGAGTCTGCCTTATCTGCTTCAACATCAGATTTGACCAGTCTTGTTAGCCAAGCAAGTATTGTAAAAGATACCTTGTCTAATTTTGAATCTCAAGCGATTGGAAGTGCTTCGGAGTCTTTGAGTTTACATACATCAGAGATACTATCGCTTGCTTACAGTGAATCTACTAGTCTGTCTCTTGAAGACTTAGGATCAACTGAAGTAGCAAATAGGCTTTCAATGAGTAAGACTACTCTGGAACAAAATGCATCTGAAGCACAATTACTTGTCAGTTTGGCAGACCGTTATTTAAATAGTGTGACGGATGCCCAAGCTCGCGCAGATCATTAGTGAAGCCATCCAAACTGTTCGCACTGAGTTGACAAAAGCTAACACTTTGCTTTCTCAAAATGAGGGAGATTTTGAAGGGCAACGCAGTCGTTTAGGCTTGGCTGTTGAGCAAATGATGAGCACCATGCAACAGACTGGTTTCACAGGAAATGTGGTCAATTCAAATGGTTCTCAAAGCATCGCCATCAATTTAGCAGCAACAGCTAATGCTGTTCAAACTTATCTTGATTCAAATGGTCGTAGACAGTATATTTATTCAGGTACTTTGACAGGATCAGATGTTTCTGAGGGTGGGAAAAATACGATTATCCAATCGATGACCTATTCTTATGATACTGGAACCAACAAGACTACTTGGGTAGTAACGGTTAAGCCGTCCTTTAATACGAATAATGAATTTGGTATTTAGTAACATCAGATGATACCATTAATTCTGTAACCATGACTTACCATGATAATGGGAATTTGATTACAACAGAAGATTGGACTTCAAAATTGACTAAAGCAAGTTCAATGCCCTATTCAAATTTGAAGGCAGTTCGTCAGCAGTGGAGAACCATTGGTGGTGGTGTTGCGGATAATATGAAATGGACAATTGTTACCGAAGGGTCAAATCGAAACCTTTATGTTCGAACTGCAACAGCAATCGTTGAATCAACACTGAGTGGAATTCTGACATCGGATGGGAATACGGCTTATCAACAACGTTATGATGAGTCGCCTCTAGCCGGTTTGGATATTGATGATAAAATGATGCTATTCTGTCAGATTCCGCTAGCCAGTCTGCTTCGACAAGTGCGAGTATGTCAGCCAGTACGTCGGCCTTACAAAGTGCTTCGAACAAGTGCTAGGCGCATCAGCACGGACGTCTGCTTCGATGAGTGCCTCAATCAGTGCCTCACAAAGTGCTTTAACGAGTGCGAGTGAGTCGGCAAGTACGTCAGCATCGATGAGTGCTCAACCAGTGCTAGCGAATCTGCAAGTACATCTGCGTCAAAGAGCGCCTCAACCAGTGCATCAGAATCAGCAAGTACGAGTGCCTCAATGAGTGCCTCAACCAGCGCCAGCGAGTCAGCAAGTACGTCGGCTTCCATGAGCGCTTCAACGAGTGCGTCTGAATCCGCAAGTACGTCAGCGTCAATGAGTGCATCAACAAGTGCGAGTGAGTCTGCAAGTACGTCGGCATCAAGCTCAGTTATCACAAGTATGGGAGAACCTGCGATCCACTCCCTTGACAGTGTTGATATTAATAGTGTTATTGTTTCTGATTCGATTAGTGTGTCAGTATCGGCCTCGATTTCTCTATCAGTAAGTGCTTCAACTTCAGCAAGTATCAGTGCGTCACAGAGTGCCTCATCCAGCGCTAGTGAATCGGCAAGTACAAGTGCATCACAAAGTGCATCAACAAGTGCATCAGAATCCGCAAGTACATCAGCGTCACAGAGTGCCTCAACGAGTGCAAGTATCTCTGCATCTCAAAGTGTGTCAATCAGTGCTAGTGATTCATCACCTACGTCTGTAGCTAGTGCTTCAAGCTCTGAAAGTATGTCTCCTAAGGATCATACTGAAGCCAAACAACTTCCGAAGACTGGAGAAACTGAATCGTCGTTAGCTACACTCTTCGGTGCCTTAGCGACGGCAACTGGTCTTGCCTTTCTTGCCAAACGGAAGAAAGATGAAGAAGAGGACGAAGATTATTAGTATTTTAGGATTGTAATAGTCTTTACAATGCTCAGATAAGCACAGTAAAAAACACCTTCATGTTAGATATGCAGTCTAGCTAGGAGGTGTTTTTTGATTTGGAGATGTTGTGAAAGTTTCAAAAACAAACAGCAACAATAAAAAGGAGGTCAGCTTTACTGACCTCCTAATTTAGTATTACATTTTACCTGGATGAGCGACGTTGTTGCTCTGTTAGAATGACTTCAAATAACAAGTTTCCAACCAAATTGAACATCTAATGCGAACGCAGATTTTCACGTTTTTTGGGGCATCATAGACAAAAATCATGTGATCACTGATTTTAGAAAGTAGGTGATTGCCTAAAGTAGTAATAGTTAAGACAGTTGCCCCATGTCTTTTGGCTTGTAAGATACTGTTATTGACATCCTTGCTTTTTCCACCGAGTGAGAAAGACGATAATGACGTCCTGAGGTGTCACAATAACTTT
>ENA-OQBV01000881-OQBV01000881.1-human-gut-metagenome-genome-assembly--contig:-NODE-881-length-16336-cov-1.869270_pt1 | contig 16336 bp, 23 predicted proteins | sample MGYA00242750_ERZ504559 | MGnify/ENA primary metagenome ERZ504559 (study PRJEB26092, sample SAMD00036230) | human gut metagenome | host: Homo sapiens | study: EMG produced TPA metagenomics assembly of... | reverse complement strand
ATCTTCGCTTTTTCTGTGGCACTGAGACCTTCCAATTCTTCTAATTTTTTGCCTTGATAACCAATTTCCACTAATTGTTGTTGAAGGTTTGGCTCAGAAAGGAGAGGCAAAATCAGTCATGCCAAGCGTTTTTTCAACCAAGCTTTGAGTAACTTTCAGTTTGGTGAAATAATTGAATAATGTCGGTTGTTTCGCCATATAAGGTGCTGCAACTTCTAAATTCGCTACAATATGATCTTTGGCTGGACGCAAATAACGACTGTGGTAGAAATGGAAGAATTTCGCACGGAAACTTGGCACATCAATTTTTAATTGGGCATTGGCTTGCACAGGCTTTACACGCCAAACAAGTATCCATTGCCGCTTTCACTTCATGCGAGAAGTCATACTCACCTCGCCATTTCTGTACGCTATTGCGGAAACGTTCTACTAGTGCGGTTAGTTTCACCTGTGTTTTATGAAAATCTAATTGTTCAGGTGATACGTTTTCATTCGCCATTAATCGCAACCACTCACGAACCATCGCAGCTCGTCCTTTTGGAGAGAACACGCGATTTTTTACTCACTTTCATGGAAGGGCACATAATGCTGTGCTCATCAAAGTTAAAGCAAAGCCCGTTACCGTTACAATTCATCGCGCCTTTGAATTCATCACGCATTTGAATCGGGATTTGGCGATCATTGTCCGCACGCATCGGCGAGAGAATTGAATAGAGCTCCGCATCGCTATTAAGTGGCGTACAGATTTTACCTGGATTGAGACGATTGTTTGGGTCAAATAAGAACTTCACATAACGCAATTCTTGCCAAAGTTCGGGAGTAAAGAATTTCTCCCCATAATGAGAGCGTACGCCTTTACCGTGTTCCCCCCACAGCAAACCGCCGTATTTCACGGTGAGTTCTGCCACTTCATCTGAAATTTGTTTAAAGAGTTTGATTTGTTCTTTATCACATAGGTCTAAAGCGGGCCGAACGTGCAATACGCCGGCATCAACATGGCCAAACATCCCATATTGCAGATTGTGGCTATCTAATAAGGCTCTAAACTCTGCAATGTAATCCGCAAGATGTTCTGGTGGCACACAGGTATCTTCCACAAAAGGAATCGGTTTGGCAGCGCCTTTCGCATTCCCCCAATAGCCCCCACCGCTTTTTTTACGCATGGCGTAAATACGTTCAATAGAAGGCAAGTCAGAACAAAGTTGATAGCCGATAATATGATCTTGGCCTTGTGCAATTTTTTCATCTAATTGCTGACAAAGTGCGGTCACTTGGCTGTCGATTTTGGCTTGATTGTTACCCGCATATTCCACAATGTTTAAGCCAAGAATTGGATTTTGTTCTTCTTCTGTTAAAAGTTCTTTCACTGAATGCCAAATAATATCTTGCTTAGCAAGGTTCAGCACTTTGGAATCGACGGTTTCAACCGAAAGGGCATTGGCTTTCACCATAAAAGGCGCATTGCGAAGTGCGGCATCAAATGAACTGTACTTCACATTAATTAAGGTGCGATATTTCGGAATCGGCAATAAATTGAGTTTGGCTTCGCAGATAAACGCAAGTGAACCTTCTGACCCCGTTAAAATTCGGGTGAGATTAAATTCACTTTCATCTTGATTAAAGACATTCTTAAGATCGTAACCGGTGAGAAAGCGATTGAGTTGTGGTAAATCTTGAATGATTGAGGCTCGTTTCTCTTTACAACGTTGGAAAATCGTTTGATGTAGCGTTTATCATTTTCTGCAAGCGGGTAGTTTTCTAAAACCTCGTTAGATTTGACCGCACTTGTATCTAATATTTCACCGTTCATTAAAACAGAACGTAATGCTAAAACGTGATCAGAGGTTTTCCCGTATTGTAGTGAGCCTTGACCGGAGGCATCGGTATTAATCATGCCGCCTAGTGTTGCGCGATTGCTGGTGGAGAGCTCTGGTGCAAAGAATAATCCGTGTGGTTTTAGAAATTGATTGAGTTGGTCTTTTACTACGCCCGCCTGCACGCGAACCCAACGTTCTTCTATATTAAGCTCTAAAATTCCAGTCATGTGGCGAGAGAGATCCACAATAATATTGTTATTAATAGATTGCCCATTTGTGCCCGTGCCGCCACCGCGAGGCGTGAAGGTCAGCTGAAGGTATTTCTCTTTATTCGCTAATTTGGTGATGCGCACCACATCGGCAACAGATTTAGGGAACAAAATAGCCTGAGGAAGTTGTTGATAGACACTGTTATCTGTCGCAAGGCTTAAACGGTCAGCATAATTTGAGGCAATATCACCTTCAAAATGCTGTTTTTGGAGTTCGTTAAGATAATCACTTACTACATGATTAAGTTGTGGCACATTAGAAAGACGGGGCAACATAAAATCACTCACATATAAATAGAGAAGAAAGTGAATTTGATGATATATGAAGCTCAAAAAAAAGTCGATTTGAACAAAAGATATTTTTTGTTAGAATAGAAATCGGGTTAAAAATTAACCCGATTTTTGTGAACAAATGTTCATTTTAGGGGTTGTTTGTCTATAAAATAACCAAAAAGGGCAAAAAAAGTTTGATCTTTGGTGTTTTTATAGGATAATAACCATACTTTTGAACGTTCCTTTGGCTATGGCAAAGGAATTGAATTTGTCAAAAGGATAAGTTAGGGCAAATTCAAAACCCTAGTTAAGCAACGTTTAGAGTGTTTCTTTTTTATAAAGTTCACAATAAACAAGGTAAACTTTTCTTATTAATAACGATGACTAAATAGAGGACATCAAAATGAAAAAAACTGCAATCGCATTAAGTCGTTGCTGGTTTAGCAGCAGCTTCTGTAGCTCAAGCAGCTCCACAAGAAAACACTTTCTATGCAGGTGTTAAAGCTGGTCAAGCATCTTTCCACGATGGTATCAAAGCTAATACTGTAGTTAACCCAACAAACGAATACTCTGAATTTGGTGCTGGTTACAACCGTAACTCTGTTACTTACGGTGTATTTGGTGGTTACCAAGTATTAAACCGTGATAACTTAGGTTTAGCGGTAGAATTAGGCTATGATGACTTTGGTCGTGTTAAAGGTCGTGATTTAGGTAAAACTGACTTCAAACACACTAACCACGGTGCTCACTTAAGCTTTAAAGGTAGCTACAATCTTGGTGGTTTTAACTTCTGCTTTAGAAGGCTTAGATGTTTATGGTCGTGCAGGCGTAGCATTAGTTCGTTCAGACTACAAATTCTATGATGTAACAAACGGTGGTGCTCGTATCCACGATGCTGGTCGTCATAGTTTACGTACTTCTGGTATGTTCGCAGCAGGTGTTGAATATGCATTACCATCATTACCAGAGTTAGCATTACGTTTAGAATATCAATGGTTAACTCGCGTGGGTAAATTACGTACTGAAGATCGTCCAAATAGCTCAGTAGACTACAACCCATGGATCGGTTCTATCAACGCTGGTTTATCTTACCGTTTCGGTCAAGGTGCTGCTCCAGTTGTTGCACCTGAAGTTGTAAGCAAAACTTTCAACTTAAGCTCTGATGTAACTTTCGCTTTCGGTAAAGCTAACTTAAAACCACAAGCTAAAGCAACTTTAGACGGTATCTACGGTGAAATCGCTCAAGTTAACAACGCTAACGTAGCTGTTGCTGGTTATACAGACCGTATCGGTAAAGATGCACCAAACGTGAAATTATCACAACGTCGTGCAGACTCTGTAGCTAACTACTTAGTAGCTAAAGGTGTTCCAGCTCAAAGCATCTCTGCAGTTGGTCACGGTAAAGCTAACCCAGTTACAGGTTCTACTTGTGACGCGGTTAAAGGTCGTAAAGCGCTTATCGCTTGTTTAGCACCAGACCGTCGTGTTGAAATCGCAGTTAACGGTACTAAATAATTTTATTTAGTTATCCATTAACGGATTAACATTAGAAGACCTAAACTTCGGTTTAGGTCTTTTCTTATATAAATTAAACCTATAATTGAAGGAATTTTTGAATGAAAAAGTGGATTATCTTGATTATTATCGCCGTTGCTGCAGGTTTTGGCTTAATGTCTAGCTACAATGGCTTAGTAAAAGCAGAAACTGAAATTGATTCTGTTTGGGCAAATGTTGAATCATCTTATCAACGTCGTGCAGATTTAATTCCAAACTTAGTGAATACTGTGAAAGGTCAAGCTAACTTTGAACAACAAACATTAACCAATGTAATCGAAGCTCGCGCAAAAGCGACACAAACTAAAATTGATCCGTCTAATTTAACGGAAGAACAATTAAACGAATTCCAACAAAACCAAAATCAAGTAGGTTCAGCATTATCTCGCTTACTCGTTACTGTAGAACAATACCCACAATTAAAAGCGAATGAAGGTTTTATGAACTTACAAGCGCAACTTGAAGGTACAGAAAACCGTATCAATGTCGCTCGTAATAAATTTAATGAAGCTGCACGTATTTATAATGAAAAAGTACGTCAATTCCCAACTAAATTAGCGGCAATGATTTTTGGTTTTAAAGCTAAACCTTACTTTAAATCATCTACAGGCGCTGAAAACGCACCGACTGTAAACTTTAATTAAGGTTTATCTATGCCATTCTTTTCCAGAAATTCCGGTAGATAAAAAGCAAATCGAGGCGGCGATTAGTCGCCTCGAAAGCTTAAGTTCGGCTGAGTTACGTGTTTATATTGAACGCAAAGTACCAAAAGCTTCAGCACAACTGTCTGCAATGGAACGTGCTTTAGAAGTGTTTGATGAACTGGAAATGCATAAAACAGCGGCACAAAATGCCGTGTTGATTTATGTGGGATATAAAAATCATCTCTGTGCAATCGTAGGTGATAAAGGCATTCATCAATTTGTTGATGTAGCTTATTGGCAGTTACAATGTGATTTAATGATTGAACAGTTTAAACAAAAAGCTTATACACAAGGCATTGTCGATGCGATTGATCGTATCAGTGATATTTTATCTCGCCATTTCCCTATTCAGCCTGATGATGTGAATGAATTATCTAATGAGGTAATTATTAATGGCTAAGCTTTTATCTTTTATGAAAAGTGCGGTTATTTTTAGCCTTGTTTTTTTTGCTCAAATGGTTGTTGCGGCAGAATTTCCGCCTGCACCAAATCCTTTCCATTACATAAACGATTACACCAACACACTTTCATCAGAACATAAGCAAATTTTAGAAAATAAACTGATTGCTTATAGTAAAGAAACGAGTTCACAAATCGCTGTTGTTTTGGTTCCGACAACCGGTGAATATGAAATCGCTGATTATACCTTTGCTTTAGGTGATAAATGGGGCATTGGACGACAAAATCTGAACAATGGCGTGTTGATGCTGATTGCGAAAAATGATCGCAAAGTCTTTATTGCAACAGGGCAAGGTTTAGAAGGCGTATTGCCCGATGCTTTTTTATCGCAAGTCATCCGTTCGGCAATTTTGCCACAATTTAAACAAGGCCAATATGCGCAAGGTATTAATGACGGCTTAAACCAAATTATTGCGGCAAGTAAAGGCGAGTTTGATGCGGCACAAGTTGAAGAAGATGCGTTCGATAAGTACATCCCATTCTTAATGGTATTGGCGTTTATTGCTATTGTATTATTTGGTGAATTCCAATATCACAAAGATGAAGTCTATATCAGCCCGAATCACGTAACCAACTGAATAAAATCATTCGTCAAAGTACGATTTCTCGTCGCCGTGGTGGCGGTTCCGGTTTCGGAGGCGGATTTGGTGGAGGCTTCGGTGGCGGTGGTTCTTCCGGTGGTGGCTTCGGCGGCGGTGGCTTCGGCGGCGGTGGAGCAGGTGGAAGTTGGTAAGACCAAGTCTTTCACTCAGGTTCTATCTTATGCTAGAATAGCGCCCTATTCAGACTTATTTGAACAAGGAACATTATGGAAACGTTAGACAAAATCAAAAAACAAATCGCTGAAAATCCAATTTTAATTTACATGAAAGGTTCACCAAAATTACCTTCTTGTGGTTTCTCTGCGCGTGCATCTGAAGCATTAATGAATTGCAAAGTGCCTTTCGGCTATGTTGATATTCTTCAACACCCAGATATTCGTGCTGAATTACCGACTTATGCGAACTGGCCAACTTTCCCACAATTATGGGTAGAAGGTGAGTTAATTGGTGGTTGTGATATTATTTTAGAAATGTATCAAGCTGGCGAACTTCAAACTTTATTAAGCGAAGTAGCGGCTAAACATCAAGCTTAATTGATGACTGATTATCAAGATAAACCTGCTTTTTAGCAGGTTTTCTTTTGCTCAAAAAAATGATAAACCAGATAGAAAAGTGTGATCTAATTAACATTTTTAAATGAAATAACTTGTTGATTAAATTTCCTTAAGATAGACTACATCGCGTTAGTCGGGGTGCCTCTATTAATGGCTGAGAAATACCCGTGAACCTGAAACAGATAATGCTGGCGTAGGAAACTAATCATCTCATTATGCTGTTTCGTTATGCAAAAATAAGGAGAACGCATAATGAACAAAACACTTCCCATTTTAACCGCACTTTTTACCGCTTCCGCTTTCGCACAAGCTGCACCTCAAACATTAGATGTTTATACTTATGATTCATTTAGTGCTGATTGGAGTGCTGGACCAAAAGTAAAAGCAGCTTTTGAACAACAATTCCCACAATGTAAGCTGAATTATGTGGCTTTTGACAATAATGGCACCTTGTTTAACCGTGTTCGTCTAGAAGGCAAAAAAATTAAGGCGGATGTCGTGCTCGGTTTAGATAGTTATCAAATTGAGGATGCACAAAAACTCAATATTTTTGAGCCAAATAAAGTGGATTTAAGCCAGTTACGTTTACCTATTAAATGGGAAAATAAAACATTCTTACCATTTGATTATGCGCAATATGCGTTTATTTATGATAAAAATAAACTGACTAATCCACCAAAGAGCTTAAAAGAATTAGTTGAGCGTCAAGATCTTAAAGTGTTATATCAAGATCCGCGTACAAGCAGTATTGGACGTGGTTTATTACTTTGGATGAATGCGGTTTATCCAGAAGCTGACGTGGTAAATGCCTGGAAAACTCTTTCTAAACATACTGTCACGGTCACCAAAGGTTGGACCGAGTCTTATGGGGCCTTCTTAAAAGGCGAAGGTGATGTGGTTTTAAGTGTAAATACTTCGCCGATTTACCATATTCTTTCTGAACAAAAAGACAATTATGTGGCAACGGAATTTGCAGAGGGGAGCGTATTACAAGTTGAAGTCGCAGCAAAAGTTGCTAACCGTAATAATGCCTGTGCTGATGAGTTTCTAGGATTCTTACTTTCACCGCAAGCTCAAGCAGATATTGCTAAAAATAATGTCATGTTACCTGTGGTAGAGACCAATATCGAAAGTCATATTGATGCGCTTAATTCTCGCGCAAAATCAATGCGTATTTTAGATACCACAATGGTGACAAGTGAACAGCTTAAAGGCTGGATCAATCAATGGCAAAAAGCTTTATCTAAGTAGTGTTAATGAGCTTATTGCAACATCCGCATTTTCGTCCACGCCATTATTTGGGCGGAAGTGCGGTCATTTTTTTCATTGTTTTACTCTATGGATTTTCACTTTCTGCGGTTTTTTTCAGTAGGAAGTTGATTATGCCTTATCTGATTTCTTAAAATGACGATTATTTGCATCAAGTTATCGCCTTTAGTGTCGGGCAGGCATTCTTGTCAGCCTTACTTTCTAGCATAATTGGTACTTTATTTGCACGCGCTTTTTTCTATTTAGATTTCAAAGGCTAAATCGCTCATTTTACGCATTTTTTCCCTCACATTTTGTTTTGCCGGCATTATCTGGCTTATTTCGGTTTGATTGGGATTTATGGCACTGCCGGTTGGCTTAATACAACTGCTTGCAAACCTTAGGTATATCGTGGAAACCCTCCATTTATGGTTTAAGTGGCATTCTTATTGCTCATTTATTTTTTAATATTCCTTTAGCGGCACGAATGAGTTTGCAGGCTTTGCAAAGTGTACCGACTGAACAGCATCAACTCGCTGCACAATTGAATATCAAAGGTTTCACATTTTTCCGTTTAATTGAATGGCCTTATTTGAAAAGCCAAATCGTGTCAGCCTTTGTATTGATTTTTATGCTATGTTTCACTAGCTTTACGATTGTATTGGCTCTAGGTGGTGGACCACAAAAACAGCACATTAGAAGTCGCGATTTACCAAGCCATTTTCTTTGAATTTGATTTACCCAAAGCCGCACTTTTTGCGCTTGTACAATTTGCGTTTTGTTTTGCGTTATTTTCACTTTCACAATATTGGGCGAAAGCACCTGAAACGCAGATTTCGCAACGTTATCGATGGGTTTTGCCTTCTTCAAGTGCGGTCAAATTTGGACATATTTTTGTCTATTCTCGGTGTGTTTATTTATTTTAAGTCCCTTATTCAATATTGTTTTCCAAGGTTTGTCTGCAACTCAATTATTTGGCTATTGGCAAAATCCACAATTATGGAAAGCACTTGCTTATTCATTAACCATGGCACCGACCGCAGGGATTTTATCGGTATTATTTGCCTTCTTCCTATTGTTACTTTCCCGTCAGCTACAATGGTTATATCACCCCAAATTAGCGCACTTAATTTTAACAGGGGGAATGATGATTTTAGCCATTCCGACGATTGTCTTAGCAGTCGGCTTATTCCTTTGGTTACAAGATATTGATTTTTCAGCAGGACATTTGTTTGTAGTGGTATCTGTTTGTAACGCCTTGGCTGCCTTGCCATTTGTGATCAAAATTCTCAATACACCAATGAATCAATCAATGCAATATTATGAAAAACTCTGTTTATCGCTGAATATTACAGGCTGGCAGCGTTTTTGTTTAATTGAATATCCGCTACTAAAAGCCTCATTGAAATATGCCTTGGCACTCGCGACAACCTTATCACTCGGCGATTTTACGGCAATAGCTTTATTTGGTAGTCCTGATTTTACTTCTTTGCCTCATTTGCTTTATCAACAAATCGGACAATATCGAAGCCAAGAAGCGGCAGTGACGGCATTGATTTTATTGGGCTTATGTTTAGGTTTATTTATGTTTATTGAAGGGCAGAAGGAACAACATGATTAAATTAAATAATGTAGTCTTCAATTATCAATCCATGCCGATGGTATTTGATTTACAGATTCAAGCCCAGGAAAAAATCGCCATCATTGGTGAAAGTGGCGCAGGGAAAAGTACCTTGCTGAATTTAATTGCCGGCTTTGAATATGCTGATAGTGGCGAGATTTGGCTAAATGGTGAAAATCATACTAAAACGGCACCTTTTGAACGCCCTGTTTCCATGCTATTTCAGGAAAATAATCTCTTTACTCATCTTTCTGTGGAAGAGAATATCGCTTTAGGTTTAAAACCGAATTTAGCCTTAAATGCAGAAGAAAAAGCACTTGTAGAACAAGCTGCAAGTGCGGTCAATTTACAGGATTTTTTAACGAGAAAACCGACCGCACTTTCAGGTGGACAAAAACAGCGAGTGGCATTAGCGCGCTGTTTGCTACGAGATAAACCCATTTTATTATTGGATGAGCCTTTTTCAGCGCTTGATCCTAAACTACGCATTGAAATGCAGGATTTAATGGATCAATTATGTGAAGAGAAAAAACTCACCATGTTACTGGTGACACATCAACCCAAAGAAATTGAACGGCATATTGATCGAGTGATTGAAATTCATCAAGGAAAAGTGATCTGATCTCTTTTTATCATATTGCAGAGTAATATGCTCAACTTAATAAAAGCTATATAGCTTAAACGAGGAAAATATAATGACCACAACAAATGTAGTACAGCTTTCATCTATTACACCCCATCCATCAGTAGAGTATTGGTCTGTTTGTAAAGTAGAAGCGTTATTTGAAACACCTTTTTTAGAATTAGTCTATCGTGCGGCTCAAGTGCATCGAGAGCATTTCAACCCAGGTGCGATACAGTTATCGACGTTGATGTCGATTAAAACGGGTGGGTGTCCAGAGGATTGTGGTTATTGTCCGCAATCGGCACGTTATCAAACCGGCGTGCAAAATCAGCAGATCTTGGATATCGATGAAATTGTCGAAAAGGCCAAAATTGCGAAAGCACGTGGTGCAGGACGTTTTTGTATGGGCGCGGCATGGCGTGGTCCTAAGCCTAAAGATATGGAAAAAGTGACGGCGATTATTCGTGCGGTAAAAGATATTGGCTTAGAAACTTGCGGGACCTTTGGGATTGCTGCAAGATGGTATGGCGGAAGAGTTAAAAGATGCGGGGATTGGAATTATTACAACCACAATCTTGATACCGCACCAGAGAATTACCACAATGTCATTGGTACACGCCGTTTTGATGATCGTTTAAGCACATTAGGAAAAGTGCGTAGTGTCGGTTTGAAAGTTTGCGTGGCGGTATTGTGGGCTGAACGAAACCCGTAAAGAGCGAGCTGGTCTCATTGGCAAGTTTGGCAAATCTTGATCCGCCAGCCAGAGTCCGTACCAATTAACCAATTAGTGAAAGTAGAAGGCACACCAATGGCAGATGCAGCTGATTTAGATTGGACAGAGTTTGTTCGCACTATTGCCGTTGCGCGTATTACTATGCCGAAAAGTTATGTTCGCCTTTCAGCAGGTCGTCAAGGCATGAGTGAAGAAATGCAAGCCATGTGCTTTATGGCGGGAGCGAATTCCATTTTTTATGGTGATAAATTATTAGTGACTGGCAACCCAGAAGAAGATGGCGATCAACTGCTCATGGCGAAATTAGATCTTGAGCCGGAAACGGAAGAAAACAGAAAACCACTCGACAGAAATTAGTCATAAAAAAGTGCGGTGAAATTCACCGCACTTTTTATTGGGACTTACTTAACTTGTTCCGTTAAGCAAGGCTGAATTTTATTTAGCATTTCTTTTAAAATACGCGCTGGTGCAGCCACGATGTTGCCTGAGCGTAAATAGCCATGACCCGCATTGAAATCACACACTAAACCGCCAGCTTCACGTACGATTAAATCACCCGCTGCGCAATCCCAAGGTTTTAAGCCCATTTCGAAATAACCGTCAACGCGACCAGAAGCCACATAGCAAAGGTCTAATGCGGCAGAACCTGTACGACGGAAATCTGCTGCTTCATCAATTAAGTTATTCATGATGGCAAATTGAGTTGGCATCAAGCTTGGTTGTTTGAATGGGAAACCGGTGGCTAAAATCGCCCCGTTAAGTTCATTTTGACTATCTACACGTAAACGCACTTCATTTAATTTTGCGCCTTCACCACGCACGGCCGTGAATAATTCATTACGAATAGGATCGTAAACCACACCCACTTCGGTACGGTTTTTTACACGGATAGCAATAGAAACGGAGAAATGTGGCAAACCTTTCACGAAGTTGGTTGTGCCATCTAGTGGATCAATTACCCATTGAATATCACTGTCTTTGCCTTCTAATGCACCACGTTCTTCACTGATAATTGTGTGATCAGGATAAGATTTTTGAATGATTTCAATGATCTCAGCTTCAGCGGCTTTATCGACGCTGGTCACATAATCATTAATACCTTTTTTTACTTGTTTGGATGTCATCACGGCGCTCATAGTTTTTTAGCAATTACGTTGCCCGCTCTTCGTGCCGCTACGAATAGCGATATTTAACATTGGATTCATATTTCCACCAGATTTTAAAGAACAGATAAATAGGTCGCCTATTATAAGGGAGTTTTAGTAAATAGCCAGTTGAAAATGTTTAATTCAAGGTTTTTCCCGTTTTTTAAAGGAAATTTGCGATCAGTATCGCAAAAATAAAGTAGCCAATTTGGCTTTCTTCTAAAGGAATTTTAAAGTGCGGTCAAAAAAGAAGGCATTTTATGTATAAAGGGATAACCTTATTAGAAACCTTGATTGTATTATTTATTTTAAGCTTAACGTTGACGTTTACATTGCCCAAATGGCAGAAAAACGATCCCCAATATTTTCTCGAAAAAGAGCAACAACGGCTTTATTTTTTCTTACGTAATATCCAAGCGAGGGCAGAAAATTCATCAGCGATTTGGTTTATTTTGGCCAATCAAGATAGAGCGAATCAACGTTGGTGTATTACTGCTCAAGTAAAAAGCGATCATTTTTGTGATTGTTTTCATCCCCAGAATTGTCCTAAAAAACCTTTATGCGCATTTTTACTATCCTTATTTTGAAGGAAAAACGATGCTGATAGGCCCTAAATTATATCCATCTGAAGTGGCGGTGAAATTTAATGGGGCCAGAAATACCATGGAAACAAATTGTTTTATGTTACAGGCGGAAGAGCATCGTACATTGTTCTCTTTTTTTCAATGTCGGCAGTATTAAATTAAAGTCTGATCAAGCGGCGAGTGCATGTACAAGATGAAAACCATTAAAAGGCGAAACATTGGTGAGCTTATTGATTTCACTCGGCTTATCCGCTTTATTATTGTTATTGGTTGCACAGTTTTATGCGCAAACTCAACAGCAAAATCAGCGTTTAATGTTACAACTCAAATTACAAGCGGAATTACAACGTACCATTCAACTCATCGGGAAAGATCTGCGTCGCGTAGGTTTTCGAGCCGTAAACCAAAAACTCATTGAAGATAATCTGGCTTTATTCGAATTAGACGAAAAGGGCACTGCAATAACCATTGCTCAAGCAGACAATGCACCATCAAATAGCTGTGTCTTATTTTTTTATGATTTGAATAGTAATGGTTGTATTGGTGAAAAATACACAAAAAACACCTGCGTAAATGGCGTTAAAAATGTGGCAAAAATATCGAAAAGGAGCTATTTGGTTACAAACTTAACGGCAAAATGATCGAAACCAAACAAACTTATAAAAATGCGGTAAATGCGGATTGTCGTTCAGCAGAATGTCAGCGAGCTTTAACGCAATCTACTTGTAACGCGGGTGGTGGATGGACGGATTTATTGGATGAAAAAGAGTTTGAGATTTCTCAATTACGTTTGATTGGTTAAAGGCCGGAAAGGGATTGAAATCAAACTCGCAGGGCATCTTGCAACACATAAGCATATTCAATATGAAACTTCGCTTGTGGTGCCTTTATTAAATCAAGAAGAATGATCATGAAAAAAGGGATGGTGACACTGACGGCACTGGTTTTACTTTCGGGCTTATTGGCGCTGATCTTATTATTTGATGAACAGATCTTTGCGTTTTTTCGAGCTCAAATGAGTCAGCGAAAATATTATGTAGAACAGAGCCTTCCTCTACAGAAAATCAGTCAGCAGCAACAAACGCACATTTGCCAAAACTTGCCTTTAAATGGTGCTGAAAAAGTGAAACAAGTCTTTTTCGAGTCTTCAGGGGCAGAGGATAAAGTGGCCTATTCTGTTTGGTGTAAACGTGCAGAGTTATTTAAGAAATCGCCCACAAAAGGCATTAATGAAAATATGCTGCGAGATTTTATTTCCAGCGAAAAACAAGCCGATTTTCAACCGCACTTTGTGAAAGTAGATACGACTTTAACTGCTCAAAAAATACCACAAGTGTATTGGATAACGCAAAGCCAATTAGAAATTAAAGGGAATGTGAGTGGTATTCTGCTAGCAGAAGAAAATTTAACCTTAACTGGCAAAGGGCGAATAAGCGGTGCAGTGATTACAGGTGGCTCACTTAAGTTAGAGGGAGTCGTGACGGTGGCTTACGGTAAAGCCGTGGTAAACAAAAACTTGTACGAGAATATAGTCAATGGCATTTGGTGGATAAAAAGTTGGAGTGATTTAAGTGCGCAAAGATCAAAAGTGAATAAATGGCATGTCGTTAATGTCACTTTTATTAGCCTTATCGATTTTCAGCGGGTTATTTTTGATCTTTAACCGATGGACGACCGAGCAACGGAAAAGTGCGGTCAGGATTTTTTCAAGAATTTCAGGCGATTCAAATTGCTGAAAATCAGGCTCAACGTCAGTTTTCAGGCTTGTCTTGTGAAAATAGCGTACAACAAAATGGCATTCAATTTTCAATTCAATGCAGTCATCATCAAGTGAATATACGCTATCCTCAAGGTGAATTTTTATTGAAAACCGAGTAAAATAACGCATTGTTTTTGCTTTCAAAAGGGCGTTACTTTGTTCGTTACTTATTATTCAAACCAACCAGAAATTCAAAAGGATATTTTAGTTTCGCTGTTGGAAAATTTACCGCAACATGATCCGTTTCAATCTGACATTGTGTTGGTGCAAAGTCCAGGTATGGCACAATGGTTGCAAATGGAAATTGCTAAAAAACGCGGCGTTGCAGCGAATTTTCAATTCCCGATGCCTTCCAGTTTTATTTGGAAACTTTACGCCGATAATTTGCCGAATGTTTCCACGCAAAACCCTTTTGAAAAAGATTCAACGTTATGGCGATTAATGCGATTAATCCCTACCTTTTTTACAGCAAAAAAGAATTTGAACCATTAAAAAAATATTTAGCATCTTCACCTGCATCAGAACAACAAAAACTTTATCAATTAAGCCTAAAAGTTGCCGATTTATTTGACCAATATCTCGTCTATCGCCCCGAATGGATTGCCGCATGGGAAGAAAATAACGATGAAAAAATCTTGGCTCAAATTAATCACCAAAAGCAGGGCCTTTCGGCGTTAAATCCTACCTTTCTTTCTCAAATTAAAGGCAATATTCATTGGCAGGGAATTTTATGGCGAGCCTTGGTGGATGATGTCCAACGTGATTTCGGTGGAAAAGCAAAGCATCGTGCTGCACTCAATCAACAATTTTTAGCATTATGTCGTGATCCAAATGCCACACTCAACTTGCCGGAACGTATTTTTATTTTTGGTATTCCAGCATTGCCAACGGTTTATCTCAATATTTTCCAAGGTATTTCAGCTAAAACAGATGTACATTTATTCTTCAATAATCCATGTCAAGAATATTGGGGGGACTTGCGAGATCTGAGTAAATCCTATTTATTAGAAAGACAGCGTTTCGTGCAAGAAAGCAATGATGTGAAGCCTTTAATTTCAGCCGAGCAAGTGTCATGGGAAACCAGCCGATCTTGGATTACACCAATCAACAAGAAGAATTGTTCAGCGGAAATCCGCTTTTAGCCTCTTGGGGAAAAATGGGACGAGATTTTCTCTATCAATTAGTGCGAGATGAGGAAAATATTCAAGCCATTTCCCGTGATTACTATGCAGAACTTCCCGAAAAAACGTTGTTAGGGCAGATCCAAAATCAAATTTTGGCGTTGGGTCATGGTGCATTAAATGTAGCGAAAAACGACCGCTCTTTGGTCGTGAAATCTTGCCATAGCGCGATGCGAGAAGTTGAAGTGCTGCATGATTATTTGTTGGATTTATTCAATCAAAATCAGCATAAGCCAAAAGAAGAGCAGATTACACCAAAAGATGTGGTGGTCATGGTGGCCGATGTTAATCAATACACGCCTTATATTCAGGCTGTCTTTGGGGCGAATAGTGCGGATGCTCCTACTATTCCATTCTCGATTTCTGACAATAAATTGTCTGAAAGTGATGTGATCGTGTCGAGCTATCTTTCCCTGTTAAATTTAAGAGAAAGTCAGTTTGGCGCAGAAGAAGTATTGGCTTTATTAGATATTCCCGCTATCCGTGAACGTTTTAATATTGCCCTTGCAGATCTCGAGCAAATTCGCGAATGGGTGAAAGAGTCGGGTATTCGCTTTGGTTTAGAAAAATTGCAGAATACACTGAATTTTAACGCGTGGCAGGCGGGACTTGAACGTATGATCTTAGGTTATGCGATGCGTGAAGAACAAGGCGTTTGGCAAGACAGTCTTGGATTTGATAGTAGCTATGGATTGAAAGGGCAGTTAGTCGGTGCGGTGAATCAATTTTTTACTGCCTTAAATAAATGGCATCAAGATTTGCAAAAGGCACACAATATTGAAAAATGGCGTGAAAAATTAACCGCACTTTTGACGGATTTCTTTGTGCAAAATGAAGAAACTGCGGATACCTTATTTTATATTCAAGATTGTATCAATGCCTTTGCCGATGATTTGCAGACCGTCAATTTTGAGGAAACTTTGCAAGCGGATGTGATTGCGGAAGTGATGTCTGCACGTTTAGAAGATACACCAAACAGCCTTCGTTTCTTAGCGGGGAAAGTGAATTTCTGCACACTTTTACCAATGCGCTCTATTCCTTTCAAAGTGGTGTGTTCGCTTGGGATGATGAGGCAGATTACCCACGCAGTCATACCCCAATAGTTTTGACTTAATGCAATATCATCATCAAAATGGCGATCGTGTTCGTCGAGATTGATGATCGTTACTTATTCCTTGAAGCCTTACTGGCTGCAAGATCTCATTTTT
>ENA-OQBV01000880-OQBV01000880.1-human-gut-metagenome-genome-assembly--contig:-NODE-880-length-16338-cov-5.719265_pt1 | contig 16338 bp, 19 predicted proteins | sample MGYA00242750_ERZ504559 | MGnify/ENA primary metagenome ERZ504559 (study PRJEB26092, sample SAMD00036230) | human gut metagenome | host: Homo sapiens | study: EMG produced TPA metagenomics assembly of... | reverse complement strand
ACGTCACCAAATTTCGAGTTTTTGATCTTCCGGGATGCCTCTCAGTAGTCATCCGAGGAAACTCTCATCTTCTCCGTTTGCATACACATATCTTCAAGGATTCGTGCCGCGGTTGCATGAGGCTCGGCAAGGCATGACCGCAACATGTTGGTCAAGCATAATCTTTTGGATTCTTTTGGCGTGAGCGGCTTGGTTTTGGTAGGATTTGTCAGCGGCTTGACTAAGGGGGTTTTATAACTGCCATGCAGGTAGCCGTGTTGGTAACGTTTTACCGACTTGTCAAATACCCCTCATTTTTAATGCGTCTGCAAAATGACTAATTGCTTTGACCTGCTGAAACACTATATGTTGTGTTTGATCTAAAAAAAGAATACAGGATATAGATGCCTCTTTGTCGTATGATAGATGGCGGACAGAGAACGAAGACCTTAACTGCCTCTTTTGAACGTATCCTTGAGCCGCTTGATCGGCTCCTGGGAATGTCCGCATGGAGGCTTATGGTTTATCGAGAACACAGATTGCGCGACGGCGCCGCAAGACGGGGGCAAGCCCTGCCGGGCATCGTTTGGCTCTGAAACGCAATGAGACTACGACGCGAAAGAGGCAAGAGGATGAAGATCATCAAGCGCAGCGGCACCGAGGTTGTCTTTGACATCGATAAGATCGTCAATGCGATTCGCGCCGCCAACTTGGAGGTCGAGGAGGGCTCTCGTCTTACCGACCGCCAGGTGGTTTATGCGGCGCAAAACGTCGCCGAGGCATGCGAGAACGCGGGCCACACCGTGTCGGTCGAGGAGATTCAGGATCTGGTCGAGGACGAGATCATGCGTCTCGACTGCTACGAGGTCGCTCGCCATTACATCATCTATCGCTATGTTCAGAGCCTGAAGCGCCAGAAGAACACGACCGACGACAAGATTCTGTCGCTCATCGAGTGCAACAACGAAGAGGTCAAGCAGGAGAACTCCAACAAGAACCCGACCGTCAATTCCGTTCAGCGTGACTACATGGCCGGCGAGATTTCCAAGGACCTGACTCAGCGTGTGCTGCTGCCCCAGGAGATCGTGGATGCTCACAATGAGGGTCTGATCCACTTCCATGATTCGGACTACTTTGCCCAGCACATGCATAACTGCGACCTGGTGAACCTGGAGGATATGCTCCAGAACGGTACTGTTATCTCGGGTACGCTGATTGAGAAGCCGCACAGCTTCTCGACGGCTTGCAACATCGCGACGCAGATCATCGCCCAAGTTGCTTCCTCCCAGTACGGTGGCCAGTCGATTTCGCTGACCCATCTTGCCCCGTTCGTCGAGGTGAGCCGTCAGAAGATTCGCGGCGAGGTCGCCCGCGAGCTCGAGGAGCTCGGCGTTTCCGCATCTCCCGAAAAGGTCCGCGAGGTTGTTGAGGACCGCCTGCGTGACGAGATCCGTCGCGGCGTCCAGACGATTCAGTATCAGGTCGTGACCCTTATGACCACGAATGGCCAGGCGCCGTTCGTGACGGTCTTTATGTATCTCAATGAGGCCCGTACGCCCCAGGAGAAGCACGACCTTGCCATGATTGTGGAGGAGACGCTTCGTCAGCGCTATGAGGGCGTTAAGAACGAAGCCGGCGTGTGGATCACCCCGGCGTTCCCCAAGCTCATCTACGTGCTCGAGGACGATAACATTCGCGAGGATTCGCCGTACTTCTATCTGACCAAGCTCGCCGCCAAGTGCACCGCCAAGCGCATGGTGCCCGACTACATCTCCGAGAAGAAGATGCGCGAGCTCAAGCTGTCTAAGGGCGAGACTGCCGGCAACGGCGATTGCTACACCTGCATGGGTTGCCGCAGTTTCCTGACGCCCGACCGTTCGGGCAACGGCTTTAACAATGTCGCCAACGCGCTGAACTATGACCCGACCAAGCCTAAGTACTACGGTCGCTTTAACCAGGGTGTTGTGACCATCAACCTGCCCGATGTCGCGCTGAGCTCGCATCAGGACATGGATAAGTTCTGGAAGATCTTCGACGAGCGCCTTGAGCTGTGCCATCGTGCCCTGCTTTGCCGTCATGAGCGCCTGATGGGCACGCTTTCGGATGCCGCGCCGATTCTTTGGCAGTACGGCGCCCTGGCGCGTCTGAAGAAGGGCGAGACGATCGACAAGCTGCTCGTGGGCGGCTATTCCACCATCAGCCTGGGCTATGCCGGCCTGTATGAGTGCGTCAAGTACATGACGGGTCACAGCCACACCGAGAAGGAGGGCACGCCGTTCGCCATGGCCGTCATGCAGCGCATGAACGACAAGTGCGCGGAGTGGAAGGCCGAAAGTGATATCGATTTCTCGCTGTACGGCACCCCGCTTGAGTCGACGACCTACAAGTTCGCCAAGTGCCTGCAGCGTCGTTTTGGCATTATCCCGGGCGTGACGGACAAGGGCTACATCACCAACAGCTACCACGTCCACGTGTCCGAGGAGATCGACGCATTCGACAAGCTCAAGTTCGAGGGCATGTTCCAGCAGCTTTCGCCGGGCGGTGCTATCTCTTACGTTGAGGTTCCCAACATGCAGGACAACCTCAAGGCTGTCATTCGCGTGATGCAGTACATCTACGACAACATCATGTACGCCGAGCTCAACACCAAGAGCGACTACTGCCAGGTGTGCGGCTACGATGGCGAGATCCGCATTGTCGAGGACGATGGCAAGCTGGTGTGGGAGTGCCCCAACTGCGGCAATCGTGACCAGGAGAAGATGAACGTCGCTCGTCGTACGTGCGGCTACATCGGTACCCAGTTCTGGAACCAGGGTCGAACCGAGGAGATCCGCGACCGCGTGCTGCATCTCTAATAACCATCCCAGGCTGCCCCGTAGCGAGGCCCCGGACCTTTACTCGCTATTTCGGACAGTCCTGGCTCACGACGGAGGCGCCACTGGCGCCTCCTGTTCGTGCGGAACTCATATCGAGCAAAGGTCCGGGGCCTCGCTACGGGGCGGCCAAGTTGATGTAGCTGAGATGCAGCACGTAGCCTGCTCGCTCCTCGAAGTTCTTTGCGGAAATGAGTTGACTTGCAACAACGCTTTGCTTGCGATGGCGGTTGAGCCGCAACCCAGTTTTTATTTGACCTCGAACCCTATACTCGATGTTCGCTTCGTTCATTGAGTTACCCTTTGCATGAGGCCGGGACATATCGTCCCGCCCGCAGTTTCGCAGGCCGCAGGCCGAGAATGTTTGAGGACGGGATGATATGTCCCGGCCTCCCGGGAGAGTTACCTATGAACTACGCGAACATTAAGTATTTCGACATTGCTGATGGAGAAGGCGTTCGTACTTCTTTGTTTGTGAGTGGGTGCCGTCGTGGGTGCAAGAACTGCTTTAACTCTGTCGCGTGGGACTTTGCTGCGGGCGAGCCGTTTGATCGCACCGTCGAGGACAAGATTATCGAGAGCCTCGACCATCCCTTTATTGATGGCCTGACGATTCTGGGCGGGGAGCCCATGGAGCCCGAGAATCAGGCGGGGCTCGTTGATTTTGTCGAGCGTGTTCGCGCGGCCTATCCAGTGGGGTCGGGGAAGACTATTTGGTGCTTTACTGGCGACGTACTCGAGGAGCTTATGCCGGGCGGTCGTCATCATACCGAGGTGACGGACCGCATCCTTGCCTGCCTCGACATGTTGGTGGACGGCCCGTTTGTTCAAGATTTGTACGATATCTCGTTGCGCTTTAGGGGCTCAAGCAACCAGCGCGTGATCGATATGAACGCTACGCGCGCCCGTGCTGAGCGCGAGGGCGTTGCGCTTTGTGATGCGGTTGAACTTTGGCGTGATGATCCGGTCTATTCGACCCATACTATGTAGCTTGTTGTCGATGCCGGAGGGCGTGGTACCATAGCGCGAACGTGAAATCGGAAAAGTGAGGCTCAGATGGTCGATCAGGAAAAAGTCGAGGCCGCCATTAAGCTGTTGCTTGAGGGCATAGGCGAGGACCCAACTCGTGAGGGCCTGCTGGAGACCCCGGCGCGCGTTGCCCGTATGTATGGTGAGATCGCCGGCGGTATGGACCAGAGTGCCGAGGAGCACCTGTCCAAAACCTTTGCCGTCGCTTCGAACGATTTGGTTATCGAGCGCGATATCACGTTCTACTCGCTGTGTGAACATCATCTGCTGCCGTTTTATGGCAAGGCCGCCATTGGTTATATCCCTAACGGTCGGGTGGCTGGGCTTTCCAAGCTCGCCCGCACGGTTGAGGTTTATGCCCGCCGTCTTCAGCTGCAGGAGCAACTGTGCGCACAGGTTGCCGATGCCCTCATGGATTATCTCGCTCCCCAGGGAGCGATTGTGTTGATGGAGGCCGAGCATATGTGCATGACGATGCGTGGCGTGCAAAAGCCCGGCACCAAGACCGTGACGCTTGCTCGCCGCGGCGTCTTTGAGACCGATCCCGCGCTCGAGGAGCGTTTCTTTAGGATGCTGGGCCGCTAACCATGAGAGTCGTCAACGACTTTACATCGAAGACCGATGAGGGAACGTCGCGTCGCGGCTTTATGGCTTCGGGCCTGGCCCCCTTTGGCGCCATGCCTCGCATTGATTACATTTGTGCCAACGGGCTGTTCCGGCGGCACCTGGGCAACATTGCACAGTTGGAATCGGGGCGCATCTTCTGCCGCCACGGTATTGACCATCTGCTCGATGTCGCTCGCATTATGTGGATCAAGAATCTCGAGGAGCAGCTCGAATTTGACCGCGAGGTCATCTACGCCACGGCACTTCTTCACGATATCGGCAAAGATGAACAGTATGAATCGGGTATATCCCATGATGTTGCAAGCGAACGCGTCGCCGATGCGATTCTCGGCGGCATGCCCGATGACGTGGCGTTTGAGCCGGCCGATGCCGCAGCCATTAAGACGGCCATTCTGGGCCATCGAAAGCTGCGCGTGAACAGCCAACCGCTTGAGCGTCTGCTCTATGCAGCCGACAAAGCGTCGCGCGCCTGCTTTGCATGCCCCGCGCGCAATGCTTGCAACTGGAGCGATGATAAAAAGAACCTGTCGATTCGCGTGTAGTTAGTTTGCGCGGTCGGGGTTCTAAACGAAGGAGACGATCGCGATGAGTAACAAGAAACTGCCCGAGAATGCAACCAAGACTGAAGGCGCCGAGCTCGCTCGCCGTGGAAGGGGCGAAATATCCACCGCAACGGCGGTGCCTCACGTGAGCTATGACGATCTGCGCCATGCCGATCGTATTGTCATTGACGGCCTTGAGGTCTTTGCCAACCATGGCGTGTATCCCGAGGAGAACGCGCTGGGTCAGAAGTTCATCGTTTCTCTGGTGCTCTATGCCGACCTGCGTGCCGCGGGGGAGCACGATAACCTGGATGCCTCGATTGACTACGGCTCGGTGTGCCACGATGTCGATGGCTATCTGCGCGAGCACACGTTTAAGCTCATTGAGGCCGCGGCCGAAGGTGTGGCCCAGATGCTGCTACGTCGCTACTCCTTGCTACTCGGTGTGCGCGTTAAGCTCGATAAGCCGTGGGCGCCCGTCGGCCTGCCCTTGGCAAGCTGCGGTGTCGAGATCGAGCGCGTGCGCTAGTCGACTCTAAAGCTCGTCGGTGGGCGGCTTTTTGAGCCGCTGCGACAGAGCTCTATTGTTGGGGCAGTACGTGTCGAGCAAGTCGTGGAATCGCTGATTGTGGCTCGGCTCGAGCAAATGGACGAGTTCGTGGGCGACAACCATGTCGAGGCACTCGATGGGGTAGGCGGCAAGTTCGCGCGCGATGCGAATGGCGCCGGATTTGGGCGTGCATGAGCCCCAACGCGTTTTCATACTGCGCACGGAGATGCGGGAAACGGTGACGCCCATTGCGACTTCGTACGCGTGCACGATGTCGCGCAGCGCCGATGTGACCTCGGACGCATAGAGCTGGTCGATGCGGGCTTGGAGCTCGTCGGACGTTAGGCCGTCGAGGATTGCGCGCCGCCTGGCCTGTGGGCCTTCGTCCGATTCGTCGGTACCCATAAAACTTGCGAAGGTGGCCTGCTTGGGCCGCAGTGCGGGCGATGCAAAGTTGTGATCGAGTGCGTCCTGTACCGTGATGGGCTTGCCCCAAAGTGCAATGATGGACGAGGGGCTGAGCGGTTCTCGCGCCGTCGCCTGACGTTGCTCGCGCTGGGCAAGTCGGCTGATAATCCAGGCACTGTTGCGCTTCACAAACGCTTCGATACGTTCGCGGCTGGCGCCGAGCGGCGCGCTGGCGTGGACCTCACCGCTCGATGTGACGCGTAGGTTGAAGTTCTTGACGCGCTTTTTGGTAACGATGACGGACAAGGCCGTCCCATCCGGTCGAGATACGGAAATCGTAAATTGCTGCGTCAAAAGCGGTCCTTCAGATTGGGGACGGGCCGGCATGTCGACCGTTCGGCATGCCGGCCCGCTCAAGGGATGTGAAATTAATAACGCTCAAAGAAGGCAAGCGCGTTGTCGCTGCAGAGCTTTTGCATCACGGTCTTGCCAAAGTGCTTGGAGAGCATGTTCTGGAATTCGGGCATCTTGCTGGCATCGGAGAGGAAGGCGGGTACCGTGGCGCCGTCCCAGTCGCCACCGAGTGCGATGACGTCCTCGCCACCCAGGTCGAGCCAGTGCTCGATATGGGCTGCCAGCTGGTCGAAGGTGACATCTGCGGCGGTCTCGTCGGTTGCTTCGTTAGATAGGAACTCGCTGCAGTAGTTGAGGCCGACGATGCCGCCCATGTCGCGAATGGTACGGAACTGGTCGTCGGTAAGGTTGCGTTTGACGCCGCAAACCGCACGGGAGTTGGAGTGGCTGGCGACGAAGGGGCGCGTGGCGCGGGCGGCAACTTCGTCAAAGCACTCGTCGTTAAGATGGGAGACGTCAAGCACCATGCCGGCGTGCTCCATCTGCGTAAGCGCCTCGATGCCGGCGGCGGTGAGGCCGGCGTGGGTATCGTGTCCGCTCGCGAGCGGTCCCTGCGCATTCCAGCTGAGTGATGACATGAGCACGCCCAAGCTCTTGAGCACCTCGATCAGCGCGGGGTCCTCGGCAAAGAACGTGGCGTTTTCGATGGTGTGGATGCAGGCGACCTTGCCCTCCTTGAGCGCGGGGCGAATGTCTGCGGCGCTGCGCACGTTGACCATGCGGTCGTGATTGAGCATTGCCTGGCCGCTCATATGCGCCATGATTTGCGCCTGGAAGCGCGCGGCGTGGGCGGCGGGAATCTCGTCGGGGACAAACGTGGCGAAACATTGTGCCCACGGCGTGTTGCCGATCTTTGCGAGCGAGATGGCGCAGGCGTTACCCTCGATGAGGTCGAAATCTTGCGGATGCGTTTCGTCGCCGGGGAAATAACCGTCGGTGCCGGCGGTAAAGCGCAGGTCGAGATCGAGCGTGGCCCAGCCGATGCGGTCGGCGGTGTCACAGTGCAGGTCAAATACGGGATATGCCATAGTTCCTCCGGTTGCAGCGTTTCTTTGCAAACTGTCCTTGAATTGTATGACTAGGGTATAGTTAGCGCCATATGTTCATGGCGGCCCGCGTTGTGTGCCGCCCTTATCACGGAGGTTACCATGTCCAACCAGGGCAAGAAGGTCAAGACCCATTATCGCGGCACGCTCGATGACGGCACGCAGTTCGATAGCTCCTACGATCGCGGCGAGCCGCTGGAGTTCACCTGCGGCGCCGGTCAGATGATCAAGGGCTTCGATGCCGCTGTTGTCGACATGCAGGTGGGCGAGAAGAAGACCGTGCACATTCCTGCTGCCGATGCCTACGGCGAGCACAACCCCGAGATGGTCCTGACCTTCCCGGCCGAGCAGGTTCCCAACATCGAGCAGATCGAGAAGGGCATGAAACTCTTCCTGTCCACGCCGAGCGGTATGCCCGTCCCCGCCGTGGTCATCGACGTAACGCCCGAGGCCGTGACGCTCGACGCCAACCACGAGCTGGCCGGCAAGGATCTCAACTTTGATATCGAGCTCGTCGAGGTCGAGGGTTAGAGTATGCCTGAACGCTTGGTTTCGACGACATGCTTGGGAAATCTCAACGATCCGTCCTATGAACTCCTGCTTCGCCGGAAGTCGGGCGGCGTCTTTGAAGTTGACGAGCTATTGCTCGATTGGGACCAGGCTGATGTATGCGCGTTTGTGGGCGTGACGGAGCTGGGGCGAACGGTCGATGTTCGGCTGGATACCGCCGACGGCGGTCGTCTTGCCGACGGCGACGTGCTCGCCATCGACCGTTCGGGCGTGGTGCCCGTGGCGGTTGTCGTGCGCCTGCGCAGCGCCGAGGTTTATTTGGTCGAAGTTGACCGCATGGACCCGATTGCGCTCGCGCATGCGTGCTGGGAGATCGGCAACATGCATGCGCCGCTCTTCCGGGGCGACTCGGACGAGCATGCTGTGCGCATGTATACGCCGGTGCAGCCTGTTTTGGGCCGCATGCTCCGGGGTGTCGAGGGTGTTTGGCTCTCGGTGGTTACCCATGAACTCGATGCGGACCGGCGTTTTGCATCGAGTGCGGCGGATGTCGTCGTGAGCATGGCTCCCGACTTTACCATCGTAAAAAAGACGCGCGGCTAAGCGCGCGTATGCGCAAGGCGGGCTTTGAGGGACGACCAATCAAGGTCCGTTTTGCTGTTGATAGGAGGCTTTGGGGAAAGCATATGGGTCTTGAGGGAATCAAGCTGATTGCATGCGATTTGGACGGCACGTTGCTGCATCCGGGGGAGCGCGAGCCGCGTTCCGAGGCCTTTGAGCTTATCGATGAGCTACATCGTCGCGGTATCGTGTTTATGCCGGCGAGTGGCCGTCAATATGCGAGCTTGCGCTACCTGTTTGCCCCGGTGGCCGATGAGCTCGCCTATGTATGCGAAAACGGAGCCTTGGTGATGAGCAAGGGGCGTGCCGTTGTCAAGCGTTCCATGGAGCGTAGCCTTGCTATGGATATCGCGAATGCCGTGGTTGCGTATCCCCATGCCGACGTGACCCTTTCGTGCGAGGGGCACCTCTACACCATGAGCGGCAACGACGCGTTTGTTGACCATTTGCGCTATGAGGTCCACTGCGATGTGGCGGTGGTCGACCGTCCCGAGGACATTGACGAGGATGTCATTAAGATTGCCTTCCAGACGCCCGAGGTGGATCAGCCGGCGGCCCTGGAGTATTTCGAGTGCCTCTTTAGCGACCGTGTCGACGTGATGACGTCGGGAACCGAATGGACGGACTTTATCGGTTTCGGTTCGGGCAAGGGCTCCGCGCTTGCCGATTACGGTCGTGCCCTGGGTATTTCGCCCGATGAGATGATGGCGTTTGGCGATAACGAAAACGACCGCGACATGCTCAGCGTGGTGGGCCATCCCTATCTGATGGAGAGCTGCAACCCCACTATGCGCGGCATCAACGACCGCGTCCGCTACGTGCGCACGGTCGAAGAAGAGCTGCGTCGCCTGCTTGCCGAGTAGACATTTGGGACATGCCTAGAAATCTACTTTTTGCCGCCATCGGTGGAAAGGGAGATTTTAAGGCATGTCCCAAACATCTACCGACAGTCGGGGCGGAGACCCTCGAAGATGGTGTAGTGCGATGTGACGTGCCAGCCGATTTGCTCGGATGCCTTGGCGTCGAGCTGGGCATCGAAGGGGAGCGGTACGTCGATGACGCGACTGCACGAGGTGCAGATGATATGCGCATGCGGCTCGATCGTGCGATCGAAGCGGCTGCCGCCCGGCGTCTTGATGGAGAGGATCTCGCCGGCGTCGGCCAAGAGATTGAGATTGCGGTAGACCGTACCGCGGCTGATTTTGTCATCCTGCGCGCGCACGACGTTGTAGATTTCGTCGGCGGTGGGATGGTTATAGCTTTGGCGCACAGCGTCAAGAACCAGCTTTCGCTGCCTGGTATTCCTTCTTTGCACCGCCATGCGCCTCGCCTCTTTTCTATAAACGGTCGTAGGTAAATGATACCGTATTTAGCACACAATACTAATAACGAGGAATGAAACTGTCTTCATTGGCAAGTGGGGCTCGGGTCTGGGCGTCTACGAGGCGAAAACGCGTTCCCATGCGCTCGTAGGAGGCATGAAGCGCTTCGAGATGAGATAGGATATTTGCCGGAGCCCCCTGTATCTCCATCTCGACTGAGCCGTCTTCCATGTTACGCACCCAGCCGGTGAGTGCGCGTGCCTGCGCGAGGTTGGTATTGGTAAAGCGAAAACCAACGCCCTGGACTTGCCCCGCCCAGCGCAGGAAGTAGCGCAGGGGAGTGTCTTGAGTGGCCTCGTCGCTTGCGAGCACAGTAAGCCTGCGGCGCAGCTCGAGCTCGACGTTTGATGGTTTTTGAGGCTCTCGACTGCTGCCGGTGACGCTGGAGAAGAATGTATCGAAGAGGCCCATCGCTAGGCCTGCTTGCCTGCGTCGGCCGGGAAGGAAATGCCGGCCTGCTGGCGTACGGCATCCATGATGCGCAGTGAGACGAGCGTGACATCGCGGTAGTGTCCGAGCTCGTGGCGTCCCGCCGGGGTCTCCCAAATCTCTTCCTTTACGTCATCGATACCGCCGATGGCGCTGATAAAGTCTGTGAGTTCGTATTCCATAGTGTTGCTCGATTTGGGAAGGTCGAGCACGCGGCCGTTGTCGCCCTGTTCGCGCGGTGCCTCGGTCGCCGAGCCACGTACGACGTTGCCGCGATAGTCGATGCGGACGTTGCGGGGCGTGGACAGATGGTCGATCTGGATAGTGCCACGCTCGCCTTCGATCTGAGAGGGCAGCAGATCATTCGTAATTTTGGAGTGCGCAAGCTCGACGGAGATACGGCCACCGCCGTAGCTGGCGAGGATGGAACCGCAGCCGTCGATGGGGCCGTGCGTGAGCTGTCGCGTGGTGGGGTCGAGCAGAGTAGTCATGCTCGTAAGGCCAGAGGGCATACCGAAGATCTCGACCATGGGCTCGACGGTGTAGACGCCAATGTCCATGAGGGAACCCGATGCCATATTGCAGTCGAAGATATTGGTGGCGCGTCCCGCGAGAATCTCGTTGTAGCGCGAGGAATATTTGCCAAAGCGCAATGAGGCGCGGCGGATGGGGGCGATCTCGCCCAGGGCGTCCTCGATGGCGTGGAAGGCGGGGTCGTGGAGGGGACGCATGGCCTCGAGGGCCACGACACCTGCTGCCTCGGCAGCGCGGAAGACTTCCAGCGCCTGCGCTTCGGTGGCGCAGAAGGGCTTTTCGACGATGACGTGCTTGCCACCGGCGATGCAGGCAAGGGCCTGCTCGTAGTGAAGTGCGTTAGGGCTGCCGATATAGACGGCGTCGACGTCGGCGGCGGACGCGAGCTCGTCGAGTGCAGTGAAGTTGCGCTCGCCGCCGCGCTCAGTGGTAAAGGCAGCGCCGCGCTCGGCGTTGCGCGAGAGCGTGCCTACGAATACAGCCTGGTCGTTTGCATTGACGACTTGGATAAAGTCGTCGGTGATCATGGATGTGCCGATGGTCGCTATGCGCAGCATGTGTCCCCCTCGTGCCGTTCGGTTTACAGGATGAGTGTAGCGCGAGGGGGCAGGAAATAGCGTGCGAAAACGCCGTTACAGGTCTCTCTCGTTAAAGCCGGCGTCGATATCGAGGTTGCTGCCGTCGGCCGCCGTGGTGGCAAGCTCGTCGCAGCGCTCATTGAGCTCATGGCCGGCGTGGCCCTTAACCCAGATGAACTCAACCTTGTGCTTGCTTTTGGCGGCGAGTAGGCGCTCCCACAGGTCGCGGTTCTTGACGGGCTGCTTGTTGGCGGTTTTCCATCCGCGCTTTTTCCAGCCGTCGATCCAGTGCTTGTTAAAGGCGTTGACGACGTACTGCGAATCGGAATGGACTTCGACGTCGCAGGGGCGGTTGAGCGCCTCGAGTGCCACGATAACGGCCATGAGCTCCATACGGTTGTTGGTGGTCTTAGCGTAGCCGCGTGAAAGCTCGGAGGTAAAGGTCTTGCCGGCGGGGTTGGTGTATTTGAGCACGGCGCCGTAGCCGCCGCGTCCCGGATTTGATCGGGCCGAGCCGTCGGTATAGATGATGACCTTCACGGACTTCCTTTCGTTGAGTGCGTTTCATGTGAGTGACCATTGTAGCGCCATGCCCGCCGGGGGCTAGCAATCTATGATTTCTGCCCCGTCTTCCGACAGTTAGTTGGCATGGATGATGCGGTTGAGCTCGTCGAGGTATTGCTGCAAGAGGGGAGAGGGCTTGCGCTCGTCGTGCATGATAAAGCCTACGCGCATCGTTGGGGCGTCTGCTAACGGGATCGATGCCATGCCCCATTGCATTTCATTGGAGAGGACACCGGTCGACAGGGTGTAACCGTTCGACGTGATAAGTAAGTTAGTAAGTGTTCCGCGGTCCGAGATTCGTATGTTGCGGTCGCAAGGGATATAGCTAAAAGGTTCCTCGGCGTAATAGAAGGAGTTTGAGGTTCCCTGCTCAAAGCTATAACGCGTATAGGGTGTGAGGTCGGCAAGGGACAGCTGCGGGCGGCGTGCGAGCGGGTGGCGCTCGCTTACGAAGACGTGGACCGTCGCGTCGAAGAGGGGATGGAAGCTCGCGCGCGCATCGGCAAAAGCCTTCTGCAGAGCGCGGGTGTTAAAGTCGTCCAGATAGAGGATGCCGATGTCGCTGCGAAACGCGCGGACGTCATCGATGATCTGCGATGTGGTGGTCTCACGCATGATGAACTCGAACTTGCTGTCGCGGCAGCGCTCGACGACGTTGACAAAGGCCTCGACCGAGAACGCGTAGTGTTGGGCCGAGATGGCAAGGCGCGCCTGGGGTGTACCGCCGTCCTCGTAGCGGGCCTCGAGCATATCTGCCTGCTCCACGACCTGGCGTGCATAACCTAAAAGTTCGGTACCGTCGTTGGTGAGCGTGACGCCGCGGCTGGAGCGCGTAAAGATCTCCAGATGGAGCTCCTGTTCCAGGCTTTTGACGGCATTGGAGATATTGGACTGTGCCGTATAGAGGCGCTGAGCTGCGGCGTTGATTGAACCGGACTCTGCCACGGCGATCAAAAAACGAAGCTGTTGGAGGGTCATCGGCTCCCGTCCTTTCGATAGCTATCTATAAAACAGATAACAGGTTAGCGCTTTTAAGTGATTGACCGAGGGAAACAATGCTCGTACTATTCAAAACACACAAAGGCGGTAGGTAATTAAGCCAACCACGGAACCGGGATGCGAAAGGAGGCCCGCATATGAATTGCTTACCAAGACGAATGCCGGGCTCCTGTTTGCGTCCGTCGGCGTGATCAGGAGACAGCGACTTACTTCTCTCTTTTTATTTACTTTCGTTCGATCAAGGAGATCATCATGAGCCAGTTCATCAACAACCCCGAGCACACCTTTGGTTTCGATACCCTGCAGCTGCACGTTGGCCAGGAGAGCGCCGATCCTGCATCCGACTCCCGTGCCGTGCCTATCTATCAAACCACGAGCTATGTGTTCCACAACTCCCAGCACGCCGCCGACCGCTTTGGTCTTGCCGACGCCGGTAACATCTACGGCCGTCTGACCAACTCCACCCAGGGCGTCTTCGAGGACCGTATCGCCGCGCTCGAGGGTGGCGTGGCCGGTCTTGCCGTCGCCTCCGGTGCCGCTGCCATCACCTATACCCTGCAGGCACTTGCCCCAGGCTGGTGACCACGTGGTCGCCCAGAAGACCATCTACGGCGGTTCCTACAACCTGCTGGAGCATACGCTCTCACAGTTTGGCGTCGAGACCACGTTTGTCGACGCCCATAACCTGGACGAGGTCGAGGGTGCCATCAAGGACAACACCACGGTCATCTACCTCGAGACGCTCGGCAACCCCAACTCCGACATCCCCAACATCGACGCCATCTCCGAGATCGCCAAGAAGCACGGTCTGCCGGTTGTCGTCGACAACACCTTCGGCACCCCGTATCTGTTCCGTCCGCTGGAGCATGGTGCCAACATCGTCGTCCACTCCGCAACCAAGTTCATCGGCGGCCACGGCACCTCGCTGGGCGGTGTGATCGTCGACGGCGGTAACTTCGATTGGAAGGCGAGTGGCAAGTACGCCCAGATCGCCGAGCCCAATCCCTCCTACCACGGTGTTTCGTTTGCCGAGGCTGCCGGTCCCGCGGCCTTCGCAACCTATGTCCGCGCTATCCTGCTGCGTGACGAGGGCGCTTGCATTAGTCCGTTTAACGCCTGGATCTTGCTCCAGGGCACCGAGACGCTTTCGCTGCGCGTCGACCGCCATGTCGAGAACACCAAGAAGGTCGTTGAGTTCCTTGCCGGCGACAGCCACGTTGCCAAGGTGAACCACCCGAGCCTGCCCGAGCACCCCGATCACGAGCTCTATCAGAAGTACTTCCCTCGTGGCGGCGCCTCGATCTTTACCTTTGAGATTAAGGGTGGCCAGGAGGCAGCTTGGAAGTTCATCGATCATCTGCAGGTGTTCTCGCTGCTCGCCAACGTGGCCGACGTCAAGTCGCTCGTCGTGCACCCGGCTACGACTACGCACTCCCAGCTCTCTGCCGAGGAACTCGCCGAGCAGAACATCACGCCCTCCACGATCCGTCTTTCCATCGGTACCGAGAACGCCGAGGATATCATTTGGGATCTGAAGCAGGCCTTCGCCGCGCTGGACGAGTAAGGCGACTTGTGCAAGGACCCCTTGCGACTCGATAGGTATAACTGCATAAAATGCCTGCTCAAGGCGCCTGTGCGAACAATGGTTGCACAGGCGCCTTTTTTGCATAGAGAGGGTGCAAAAACAGGGTTTTTGACACGCTTTATGCATTCGAGTTGTGGAAAACTCCTGTTGAGCGGATGTGAGTTTTACGCAAATGACGTGCACCTTTTGAGAAAAACCGCAGGTCGCGATTTGCTCGGGGTACCATGCAGCGCGATCGAATCACACGCAGCTTAAACGCAGCAAAAACGCACTACGGAGGTTTCCAGCTACATGAGGATCGATTCACGAAAACCGAAAGCCGCCGCCCTTTCCGCCGCTCTGACCGTGGCACTTTTGATGGGCGCCGGCGCAACTGATGCCCACGCGGCAACACTATCCGATACGGTCGGATCTACGCCGTCCGAGGCGACGCTGGTGCAGCCCGTCGACTACCGCGGCGACGGTTATGGCTCTATGCAGGAGTGGAACGCCTCGATGGGGGCAAAGCGCGATTCCCTGGAGATGCGCGCTCAGATCATTATGAATATGTATGGCGACTATGCTACCGATGACGAGCGTGCTGTGTTGCAGGGTTGCATCGACGGTGCGGGCAGTCTTTTGACGATGGATGAGGTCGACGCCAAGTCGACCGAGCTCGACGAGCTTCGCTCCACGCTTGAGGATGCCAAGCGCGAGGCGCTTGAGCTTGAGGCCGCCGAGGCCGCGGCCGCGGCCGCTCAGGCTTCGTATTACAACGCCGGTTACGGTTCGTCTTACGTTGCCGCTGCTTTCTATGCGAACGGCTCGGGCCTGACGCGCTCCGGTGGCGTTAACAACTACAATGGCCGCCGTGAGACCTACTACAGCAGCAATGTGTTGTACCATCACCGCACGGGCGAGTGGACGCAGGATTCCGAGGGCTTTTGGCGTGATTCTGACGGCTACTACGTCGTGGCTGCGGGCGATAAGGCCCAGGGCTCGACTTTTACGGGCTCTAAGGGCGAGTGCAAGGTCTACGATTCGGGCTGCGCAGCCGGAACTACCGATTACTACACCGGTTGGTAATCTTTCGGCACCGATTTGATGCGACTGACGGGCGTCTTTACCGAGCTTTCGGGCAACGTAAAGGCGCCTGTTTTATATATGCGCTTGGGTTAACAGAGCCCTTACCGTGGCACTACGTTGGGCATATGGGCGCGGGGCACACTAAGTCATGAGAAGCAAGGTCTTTCCCGTGGAGGAAGTGGTCCCATGAACGCTCGAGATATCGCTATTGCCGCCGTCGCACTTGCACTGGGTTGTCTTGGTCCTACGGCCGCGCTTGTCGCGGGCATGCAGGGCTCGTGCGGAGCTGCTCCTGTCGTTGTGGGGGCTCTGATTGCTGTCGCTGCGCTGGGAAGCGCCGGCGTCGTCCTTTGTCGCGATGATGAGGACGAGATCGTGGGGTCTTAAAGTTAGCCTCAACTCTGGTGTTGCCGGAGCATGTTGCGTGTGCCGGATAGCCGTATTTAGAAAAACAAACGCATGGGAACTCACGGCTCAAAGCCAAACCAGTGCGGGGTGTCGCACGAGAGCGTGTGGGTGAGGTCAACCCAGCGATAATCGGTACTTTTGAGCTGGGATGCGAGGTTCCAAAGGTCGAGCGCGGGCATGGGTGGCTCCTTTCAT
>ENA-OQBV01000877-OQBV01000877.1-human-gut-metagenome-genome-assembly--contig:-NODE-877-length-16357-cov-3.259396_pt1 | contig 16357 bp, 12 predicted proteins | sample MGYA00242750_ERZ504559 | MGnify/ENA primary metagenome ERZ504559 (study PRJEB26092, sample SAMD00036230) | human gut metagenome | host: Homo sapiens | study: EMG produced TPA metagenomics assembly of... | reverse complement strand
GTCTATGAAAAATCTCTCCCAGACTACTCCTATATTGATTATAGATTATTTTTCGTCTATACTTAGGTGTAAATACAATGTGGTACTTACACATCCATTTTGTATGTGATAAACTGTGAGCTTTTTGTTAGGTAAAGAATTTATTGCTCCTTTTTCAGTCTTTTTAGGTGTTTATAAAGACCGAAGGCACGATCCAGTTGCATAGATTCGATAGGACGTTGGCCCTTGATATAGAGATTTCCATTGGTCGCATTCATCAACCCTGTCTTAGCAATGGCATAACCAGTAATCATACCACTATAAAGGAATCTTTCTAGTTCCTTGACATCTAAAACTCGACTTGAAGGTTCAAGGGGACCATATTCTGCTTCATAAATATCTACAAGTCTTTTAAACTTATAGGCCGTTTTTATGGGCATATCTCCGATAGTTCCTTTTGAATAATAATGATAAAGATTCTGTGGGCTTAAGTCTGCAGAGGCTACCTCTTGACCGTTGGGCGAGTAGGGTTGGAGCTTAATGAAAGTATTGAGCTTACCAATATCGATGTGGTAGTCGCTAACATTTTCCTTAGGAATAGGGAAGTCATCCCTATCAATAATCTCCCTTCGTCTGATGGTAGCCAACAATTCATAAGGCTCAACTCTAAGTCTTTTTGAAAATTTTTCTAAAGTATCAAGCGAAACCGTTCCTCTTTGATTGATCAGGTTATAGTTGGTTTGAGCCATACCAGATGAGACTACAAAGACTGTCATGCGTTCTCTGACTTCCCCCTCATCCATATCTTCCGTGATTTCCAGCTTCTTGCGAATGTTGTGCCACAAGTTTTGGGTGACCTGATCAGGATCTCTTGGAAACTCAAAAACCTCATGCTGATTATTTCGAGCTAAGAGCTTTCCAAGTGTAATGTTTTTTCCAGTCACCTTGGCCAGACCGTTAGTAATGGTTACAATCTTTGGGATATTTCCCTTAGGCTTGTTCATAAAGAGCATCCGAAGGCTTCCTGCCGGAATCCCCGTGGCTTCTGAGAGCTCTCTGTAACTCTTTTTGTCTTTCCAAAATTCCCCCATACGAGCTTTTTCTGCATTTTCCCAGAAAAGCTCCTTAAGGGGTTTGGGGGCATTCGGCTCATCCGAAAATAGTCGTTTTGACATCATTGTCTCCCTCTAAAATTGCTGTTTAAAATTAGTCCGAGTCTATTATCTCATATTTTTAATAAAAATCAAATCATTCCCTAATCAATAATCATTACAATCAGCTAGTAGTTTAGAATTTTTCTTGGGTTAATTTAGCACAAAAACTCCCCTCGTACGCGCAACGAGGGGAGTTGTTTTACTAATAATTCCAGTTGACCAAGAGATAAATGAGGCTTGAGCCAAACATATCAGCCAAGGCATGGACTAGGAAGAATGGAAGGAGGTTTTTGACCTTGTATTTATAAAGGAAATAATAGAGTAGACCAAAGGCTACACCGATAACCAGAGCCCATAGCATGCCCTGATAGGTATGAAAGGATACACGAACAAGGGTTGAAAAGAGCAAGACCCACCACTTATACTTGTCCTTAACTGAGGTCAAAAGTCCTAGGAAGAAAAATTCCTCGTAGAAACCGTTAAGCAGTCCGTAAGCAATGGCCATAGGTGACAAAGCCATAAACTTATCAATAACAGCCATAGGATTAATATAGGCTAAAACTTGAGGACTAAAATAATTATACTGTCCTGACAAGGTGCTAACCATATCGGCAAATAGGCCCGAGATAGCGAAAATAAAGGGTACCCAAAAGAGAACAGACCACTTTAGGCGTATAGGTAATTGTTTAAAGTCAAAATGACGTATCCAGAGATATATAATCGCTAAGGTTAGGAGAATAATCTGCAAGGTGAAATTACTTGAATAGCCTGCTCCCTCACTGGCTGTATTTGTTGACGTCTCAGTAACTGTTGTCGCTACGGTCGGAGACAAACTTGCCAAATACATTTCAGTCGAACGGACAATAAACTGTCCAAACATAATGAGCGTAACAATACCGATATCAAACCACCTAAGATTCTTTAGTGGTTGTTCGGGACGAATTTTCTTGAGTAAAGACATTGGTCTTTCCTTTCTTCTATCCTCTTCATCGAAGACTGGTTTATTCTTTAAGTTTATTATAAGTCATAAACCTTAACATAATACTAAAATTTGTAGTAAGATTAGTATTTCATTTAAGGAAAGAAAAAGCAAGGGAAAGCATGTTTCCTTTGCTTCAAACTCGTTATTAATCATTCTTTTTAACAACACTAACTAAGACAAGGAGTTGGAAAATAGCCAAAACAAATAGGACCACAAAGCCATTTCGACTACCTTGAGCCGTTGCTCGTGCAAAGTCCATCTTGTGGTTAGCTTGACTCATAGCAACAATTAGAGATGCTAGTGTTGTTCCCACTGCTCCTGCAAATTGTTGGAGCGTGTTAAAGATGGCATTAGCATCGGCTCGTTGATCAAGCGACAGTTGTTTCTGTCCATTAGTCATGACATTACCAAAGGCAACCCCAAGTCCCGTCATGAAATCATGTAAAAGGCGAGAATCAAGTATTTGAAAGGGAGAGACCAAACAAGCTAAATAGCAACTGAGCAAGAACGATAAGGCTTGCTCCAATCAGAATTGGTTTACGAGCTCCCATCTTATCTAAAATGATACCCGAAAACGGAGCAAATCCTGCACCAATGATAGCTCCTGGGAGGAGCATCAAGGCTGCAAGAGTGGTATTAGAGTGGTTAACCAACTGCACATAGTTTAGGCAAGAGGAAACTCATCGCAAGGGAACCCAATTGGAAAGAAAAGAAAGCGATGATATGACCTGTCAGTTTACGATTTTTCAAAATAGAGAGGTTGATGATGGGATTTTCTAATGTTGTAGAACGCCAAATCAAAATGACAAGACCTAAGATTCCAATCAAAAGCCAACCTAAGACTGAGAAGCTAAAGAAAGCATGATCAGCAATCCCATGAAGACCTAAAATCAGGCCCAAGAAAAGAAAGATGGTAGCCAGTAGACTGAGGATATCTAAAGATTCACGTTTAACCTCACTCTTTTGCTCAATCGAGCGAAGCCCTGCAATCAGTGAAGCCAAGAGAATAGGAAACTGAATGAGGAAGATAGAACGCCAACCAAAATGTGCCGTCAAAAGTCCACCAACAGTTGGTCCAATCGCCGGTGCAACTGCTGTAATCAGTGTCCCAACTCCCATCATGAGACCAATCTTACGACTTGGCACCTGCTCCAAAATGATGTTAAACATGAGAGGTAGGGCAAAACCAACACCCATCCCTTGAACCAATCGTCCCAAAACAACAAAGCTGAAACTAGGGGCTATAAAGTCGATGAGGACACCTAAAATAGACAAGAGGTTGGCGACCAGAAAAATGGTTTTCATCTTAAACGAGCGCTTGAGATAGGCAGATAAGGGAACCACACAAGCGACCACTAGGAGATAAATGGTTGTAACCCACTGTACGGTTGACGTATTGACTGAGAATGCCTTCATCAATACAGGAAAGGTGATGTTCATAGCTGTTTCACCAGCTACTCCACAAAATGAAAGGATTCCTGTCGCAAAGATGGCACACAGGACCTTGGTGGAGATTTTTTCGTCTGACATAAGTATTTGTTCCTCCTAAATAAACTTAAATATTACGGTAGTGTTGTAAAATCTTGAGAAAGACTTCTCTCTCTTTAGCTGAAAATTGCTGGGCAAACTCTTCTTCCTCTTTTCGAAGATAAGATTGACAGGCAGAAGCGATACTGAGAGCTTTATCCGTGAGAACAACCGCCTTTTGCCTTGCATCTTTTGAAGATGTGTGGCGTTCAATCAGGCCTTTCTTCTCCATTCGCTGTAAGAGCACTGTCGTTGTCGAACGCTGAATCTCAAATTCGTGCTCAATGTCCCGTTGAAAGACTTCTTGATCCGCATGATTGGTTATAAAATCAATGACAGCCATCTGATTTCCAGTCAAATCATATTGCCTAGCAAACTGGTCAAAATGACGCATCATATTATTATTGGCTTGTTTTAACAAGCGTCCAAAATGGTCCAAAATAATGACTCCTTAACTAAATTGTTAGCTAACTAGCAGTATAGAAGAATTATTAGCTCAAGTCAATAGATTCTTTCAAAAATAGAAAACTCAAGGACCTAGAATCCTTGAGTTGCTATATTTAGTCTTTCTTTACAGGAATTTCCTTAATCACACGCGCCGGATTCCCACCTAGAACCACATTGTCACCGAAGGACTTGGTCACAACGGCTCCTGCTCCAGCCACTACATTATCTCCTAAAGTCACGCCCGGAAGAATGGTCACGCCTCCACCAGCCCAGAAATTATCACCGATCGTAATTGGAGCACCATATTCAATGCCTGAATTACGCTCGGTTGGATCAAGCGGATGCAAGGGCGTCAAAAACTGACAATTAGGGCCAATCATGGCATTGTCACCAATCGTGATAGGACAGATATCCAGCATGGTCAAATTCCAGTTAGAGTAAAAATTTTCACCGATATGGATATTAACACCGTAATCCGTAACGAACTGAGGATTCATGGCAACATTTTCACCAGTCGAACCAAACCAAGATTTGACAATCTCTGCCCTCTTGAGGCGATCAGGTTCAGCATTGAAGGCCCATTGTTTTTCTCTTGAGCTGGCCGCTAGAGCACGTAACTCAGGATCACTTGGTTTATAAAAGTCACCTGCAATCATTTTTTTCATATTCAGTTGGCATGGCATACTCCTTTTTTGCTTCTTCTCCTATATTGTAATATAGAAGTGATGTTACCACAAGTGAGACTCCCATACAAAAGTATGTAAAGTCTTTATTCTACTTAATTATATATCGATGGTCTCACCAACAGCTAAACCCCTATAACCTGCTGATTCAACTTCTTTTTTAGTTGTCTTGTAATGACTATAATCATCAATATGAATGGGATAAATCCTTTTAGGTTGAAGGAGGTCATTCATTCGGTTTAACATTTTTAAGTCCATGGTAAATGGGCCACCAAATGAACCTGATTTTATAGCACCTAAATTAGCAAAAATAGCATCTATATTTTTAGAGACATTTTGGGTTAAGTCTGGGTACAAAACAGTATCACCGGTAAAATAAATGACTTTAGTTTCTGACGAACTGGTGATTGTTAGTTGATAGCCATTTACCTTACCAACTATCTTTCGCATGATGTAATTACTGGCATGATAAGCCGGTAAGGCTTTAATGGTAATACAGTAGTTAGCGACTTGAAATGCTTGTTCTTCTCCCCATCTTAAAACACTATTATTTAAACATGGCACCCCATCTAAAATTTTCCTATTAGGAGAAATGACCGTCTTCTCTTTCAGATAATCTTTCCCTACATCATCCAAATGATCTTGATGTCCATGAGTAATTAGCCATACATCAACTTTGCTAAGAAGAGACTCATCCTTATGACATCAGTTTGTTTCTCGGAGACAAATCCTTTAAAAGGGACCAAAGTTCCCTTAGGTGATAAGTCAGGATCAATTCCGATATGAAATTGATTATCAATGGAGATGACGCCACATGCAACGCCACAATAAGTAAACGAAATAGACATAGTACCTCTTTTTTATAACAAGCGACAAGTTGAAAACTAGTCATTAACAATAACGGAATGAGTATTTAAGTGCATAGCTCTTGTAACTAGATTATAGTTTTTATCATCAATTTAATCAATATCAGTTTATATTTCGACACCTTCTTTTACGTTTATAATGCAGAGTTTCCACAGACCTCAGTTAGGTAATCCACAAAAAAATCCCAAGTGCTCTACGCAACTTGAGATTCTCTTTCTGTCTGGGCATGCCTGAGTCATTCAGGTCTTTTGATTATTTGTCTTTTTGATCTTTGTAATCTTTTTTATTTTTCTTCTTACGTCCGTTGCGGCCAAGTCCTAGACCTGTTACCGATACGGTGAAGCCTGCGATATTGATGGTTTCTTCAATCTTACCTTTGCTTGCTTCTTCCTCATTTGAGAGATTAATTGGCATCTTGTGTTTAGAGCCTTTACCCTCAGCTTGACTTGAAACAGGTGCTTCAAAGTCATCGTCTGGTCCATAAGTAACTGGTCCATCATGAGATTCCACTTGCTCTTCGACTTGGTCGAGAACTTCTAGGTCTTGGATTTCTTCAACAACGATATCGTCTGCCTTGTCTTCCTTAGGTTTACCGTTAATATCGCCTGTTAATGGGATATAAACAACGGTTTCCTCAAGGTTACGTTGACCTACTGTCTTACCTTCAACCTTATCCTTATCAGCGCTATAGCCTTCTACTTCAGGAGTGATGACTGTTTCAAACTGACCTTTATTTGAAGTCCAGTAGCTTGAACCAAGCTCTTCACCTGTAACTTTATCAATAGTCAAGCTACGTGTCCATTGAGCAGTTTGGATGTTATTGGCAGGAAGTTCTGCTTGTCCATCGCTAGATGTGTAAAGAACTGTGAAGGTTACATCTTTAATATAGCTTTCACGTTCTGGCCATTTAGCACCATCAGGATTTGCTGGGTTGATTGGTGTACCAGCTTCTTGGATGTTATCTGGACCTACTTGAACGGTACCATGACGGAGGGTAACCATGAAGTTTTGGTCAACATGTGAATCACCATCAAAGATGACACCGTTTGTGAAGCCATCAGCAAGAAGGGTATAACCACGGTCGCTATAGTACTTGATACGTTCGATTGTTGAGTATTCAATCACTTCACCTGATTTACCAAGCAAGTCGACCACTTCAAGTTTCTTACGAGTTGTACCGTCAACATAAGTGACTGTAGCTTTCTGAGCATCCTTGAGGTAAGTAACCACTTCCATGATTTCAGGAGTTTCCACAGAAACCTCTGTCATTTCAGCGACTTCCATACGGTCTGGTGTAAATCCGACAACCTCAGGTGAAGGCACAGCTGAGAAGCCAGCTTGAGTACTTGACCATGCTTCATAATTGATAGCGCCTGTCACAAGGTTAACATTAGCCAAACGTTTGAAATCAAGAACTTCAACGTAGTCGTCGCTAGCCAAACCACCTTCTTCGAAGACATACTGGATGGTACGTGTCACATCGGCACGGTTTTCAAGCATCTCTACGCTATTTGGCCAAACTGGGCTATTCACATCGTTTGGATCTACGACTTCACCTGCAACTGGTGCTGGCATATCTGGGTTGATAAGAACCAAACGTTCACGAAGAACAACTTCGAAGACTTGGTCAAAGTCAGAGTCACCATTGTAAGTGTGGTCAAAGGCTTCTGCATAACCATCGTTGACAAGTTCATAACCTTGTTTGAGCAAGTTTGCGATTTGTTCATCAGTAGAGTAGTCAATCTTCTCACCTGAGCTTCCGACGACAACATCACGAGTCAATTCTGACTTATCAAGCTCATTCATGTAAAGGATAATAGCTTTTTGCTCATCCTTAGCATAAACCACGTTGGTATCTTGACCTGGGTGTTCTGGAGTAATAAAGGCCTTTTCAGAAATGTAACCAAGAACATCTGGAACGACTGTTTCCATAGCCATGGTTGGATCTTCAGGATCGTTGTTGTAGCTTGGAGTAGGTGCATTTTCGATTGGTGTACCATACTCATCTACTGGAATAATCTTACCAAGCTCTGTGTAAGTTACTGTATCTTCCACTTCTGGAAGGTCTGGGCGAACTTCAAGTCCACCAGCTTGACGTTTATCTGCATAGAAGCCTTCAACTACTGGAACTTCTACAACATCATAAGTGAAGCTTTCTTGATCCCAAGTGCTTGTTTGTTCCACTTGGTTAAACTTACCGTGGAAGCTGAAGCTATCTTGAATGTTGATAACTGGATCTTTGTAGCCTGCACCTTGGAAGGTAACCGTTTGTTTCGTATCTTGTGTAATATCATCCAAGATTGGTTCGTAAACCAAGGTTTGGTCCATGCTGAGGTCAATTGGCAATACCAATTCACTTTCAGCTTGGTAGCCAGCAACTTGTGGTGCTGGTGTTTCAATAACTTGCGTAGCATCTTGAGGATCATTTGCATAATGAACTGGTTCTGCATCCGCGATTGGATTACCAAAGGTATCAACAGGGATAATCTTACCAAGTTCTTTATAGACAACACTGTCTGTGGCTTCTGGTTTATCAGGTGTAACAATCTGCATACCAGCAACTGCCTTGTCCGCATAGTAACCTTCGATAACTGGGACATTAACCTTAGCAAAGGTATGGTTGTCTTGATCCCAAGTGTAAGTGCCTTCTGCTTGGTTGTACTTACCAGTGAAGGTGAAGTCAGACTGGATATTAACAGACGGTGTTGCTTCGCCAGCTCCTTTGAAGAAGACCGTTTGCAAGGTTGGTTGCGTTACATCTTCAAGGATTGGAGCGTACTCAACAAGAATATCGTCTGTCAAGCTCTCAGGCATGACACTTTGTTGCATTGGACGATAACCCGGAATGTGAGGAACAAGTGTCTCACTAACCTTAGTTGGGTTATTGGCATCATTGTTGAAGGTTGGCGTTGGAACGTTTGGAATCAAGCGTCCATTCGCATCAATAGGAATGATCTTACCAAGTGGAACATAGGTAATGGTTTCTTCGATGTTATCTTCAGTAACCTCTCTACCTTTAACCTCTACTCTATCTGCAAAATAGCCTAAAACAACTGGTGCATAGATGTCATAATACTTGGTCTTGTTTGGTGACCATTCTGTCTCGTCAACAAGCTCACCTGTGACCTTGTCAAAGGTAAGGGTACGGACCCAATAAGCCTTTTGCACATCAGCATCTGGCAAATCTGCATTGCCATCTGTACTCTTGTAAAAGACTGTGAAGCTTACTTCTTTCTCGTAAGCATACTTAGATGGCCACTTAGGTCCATCTGGATTATTAGGATTGATTGGAGTATCTGGGACTTGTTCATGATCAGGCCCTACCTTGGCAACATCGTGTTGCAAGAGGACGAACCACTCTTGGTCATCGATATCCTTATCATCAAAAATGGCATCTTTAGGGAATTCGTCCTGAATCAGGTCATATCCCATGTCCTTGAAAGTCTTGATACGTGTTGCTGTTCCGTATTCAATCGCTTCACCCAATTCACCGGTCAACTGGTCACTAACCAGGTAAGCACCGGTAGTTTCATCAATATAAGTGATGCTGGCTTTCTTGAAAATTTTACGATACACAACCGGAGTATCCCCTCCTGGTTTGTTCGGTACTACACTTTTAATATCTGTCATATAATCTTGAACAGCTGGTGTTGCTGTCTCACCCGCCTTTCGTGGATCTTTTTTATTATTGTTATACTGCTTAGTCAAAGCACCTGGAATATATTCCCCATCTTCTGTCACAGGGATAATGCGTCCCAATTTCCTATAGGTCACATGTTCCGTTACCGTTGGCACATAGGGTGTGACAACGTTAAAACCCGCTTCCTTTTGGTCAGCGAAATAGCCCTGGACAACTGGTACCGGTATCTTAGGATAGGTATAACTGTCCTTGTCCCATTCGATTAAACCAGTCTTCCTATCTCTAGTTCCCGTAAAGACATGTTTTTCCATGACTTCAGAATCTGGAGTTTGCGAATCCGCTCCTTGAAAAATAATCTCTTGCTTAGATGGGATCCTCACGGTTTCCGATTGAGCATGATTATCAAAGAGAGCTTCATCAGCTCTAGCAAAATCTAATGGAGAGGGGGCACGGTGGTCAGAGTGACGTTTTGGTCTAGTCAATAATTTAGAAAGATCTATAGTATCAACTAAATCAGTATTCCCTGATCCGTGTGCGACATGCTCTTCGGCAGTTCTTGCTGCTGCTTCAGTCGCATCTTCCCTATAGGCTCTCAAAAATACTCCCCCTTTCTTCTTTTTATGAGAAATAAAATCCTATACTTGCTAAGTTCTCATGGAAATCTTTTCTATTAAGATTTCATTTTCCCTCGGAGAAGCTAACAAGTTCTTATCAAAGATTAAAATTTTTTGATATCTCTTATATATACTATAATACGAGAATCGAATTTTTACAAGTAAGGTGTAAGAACTTTAATCATTTTAACCCCTAAGTGAAAAAATAGCGCTTTAATGTGCAATATCTATCAAGTAGTTTATGAAAGTGACATCAAAATGAGATTACCCTGATAACTTAAATGATGAGTCTTTAATGGAGTTTTCTCTCCCTAAAGACACTCTCATAAGAAATAGACTATAAACTATCACAACTACTTCTCATCTTTGAATGGCTAGAGCCTTACTGTATTTGTTAAAGAAATGGCCTATTAGGAATGACACAGGCCAAGCCTGCGACTAGTCCTCGACTAGGGATGCCAATAAATAACTGGTATTACTCCTAGTATAGATTGACTTTGACGCTTCGTCAATAGATTGGAAGCATTTAATGATAATCCCTAAATTCAAAGTTTTCTCGTATTAAATTATGTATTAATAACAGTTACTTGGATTAGGCTATTTTGATGTCATCCTGGGCACCAAATAGTCAGAGGAATTTTCACAACTAACTCAAGGAACGGGTTGAATTGACTATTCACAGTCCACATCTAAGTCTTTACGGAAACCCAGCTACGCCATAAAACCGAGACTCTTGTCTCGGTTCATACAGTTTGGAAACGATTAGATTTGACCTCGGCCTTCACCGTCAAAGTAAACCCACCATCCTGGACTCACTTCAACCCAACGGTTGACAGCCATTTCACCTGAATTTGGATCAAAGTAACGAACAACACCGTTCACGCGAACCAAATGACCTTTGATTTGTTTACCATTGTTATCAAAGAGGAGGTTTTGACCATTGATATTAACCATGCCTTTGACAGCATTACCATTACCATCGAAGTAATACCAGCTACCATCAATTTCGTGGAATCGATTACGGTAAAGCTCACCTGAGTTTACATCATAGTAACGAAGGTTGCCATCTACGTTTGCCAAAGCACCTTTGACCTGACGGCCATTTTGATCAAAGTAGAGGTCTTGACCATTGATGTTTTGTGAACCTTTTACAGCCGTACCATCATTATTGAAGTAAGCCCAAACACCTGGTTCAATTTCTGCGAATCGGTTACGAGCCATCTCACCTGAGTTAGCATCATAGTAACGGATAGCACCATTCTCGTTAACAGTGCGCCCTTTAACTTGGACACCATTGTTGTCGAAGAAGAGTTCTTGACCATTGATGTTTTGGTGACCTGTCACACGTTTACCATTACCATCATAGTATGCCCAAACGTTATTACCAATTTGTACGAATTGGTTACGGCCTGATGTATTGTTATTGTTATCTGGTTTTGGATCTTGTTTGCCGTTTGCATTCAAGACACCGTTTTGGTCGTAGTAGAATACTTGACCTCTACGGTTTTGACGATAACCATCACGCAATTGCACACCATTAGCGAGGAAGAAATATTGTTTACCATCGATAGTCTTTTCTCCGACTGCCATACGACCTGAGTTATCAAAGTAGTAAACATTTCCGTCGTTATCTTTGATGAAGGCATTCTTAGCATATTGGCCATTGTTATAACGGTATCTTACAGAGAAGAGACGTTTTTCAAACTTACCACTGCCGTCACCATTTTGATTATCTCCATTTGTTGATTGGTTGCTTCCTACTACTTTTGGAAGGCTAACCTTACCGCCATTTGTACCGTAGTAACCGTTGAGGCCATTCTTAAGTACGTACTCTGAGCCACGGTCAAGAATGTTAGTACCATTCATGTATTTAGCAGACCACTTTGTAATCTTCTCATCAGTTGTCATGCGTTTACCAGTAGAGATTTGAACGCGGTCAAAAATTTGTGGGTAGAGACGTTTCAATTCATCAAGGAAGGCACCACCATATTTACCTTGGTAGTCATTACCAAAGGTACGTGTTTTAGCAGCGTAGAGGCTATGATCGATGATTGCACCATCTTTAGTTTCACCATAGTTATTAACACGAGTTGCAGTAACCACTTCATCACCTGGAAGGTTGTAGATTTGGTCTGGAACCCAGTCAGCAATCGCTGAGATACCTACAGCGTGGAGTGATTTAAGAGCTGCTTTCAAGTCAGCCAATGAACCGTACTTATTGTCCTTACTCATACCAATATCATAACGGTCTGTAAAGGCATAACCATTTTGGATTACTGAGTCAAGGAAGCTACCGTCATCACTTGAAACGTACTGTGGTGCAAATTCGAATGATGTGATACCCCATGATTTGAAGAGGTTTGCATTTTCAGCAATCTTCTTATTAGTGTATTGTGATGGATTTTGAACGAAGTCTTGGAAGTTAGAGAAACCTTCGTAGATAACTTGTGAATCAAGGGCAGCATTTGATTCGTAAACCAAACCACTGCTGTTCTTTTCTTTACTTGGTGCTACACGCACGTCTTGATTTTCAGAAGCACCTACTGGTACCCAAACGGCAAGGTAACCATCAACTTGAGGGTTACGGATACCACGAATTTCATTTGCACTAAATGTCAAATTACCGTTGCCATCAGTGTATTTAACAATACCGTTAGCATCGCTGTCATTCAAGTAAGTAGCCACACCATCGTTTGTTGTCAAAAGCAATGGACGATAAGCTTGGTTACGGTGAGCCGCACCCATGTTAATTGTCAAGTTGCTTGTCAAACGAAGGGCAGGTTGGTTTGAAACGATAACTGCCATACCTTGGTTACGTGTCTCTGCCGTACCAGTATCAGAAGCACTGTTAGCCCCTGTACCATAACGTACAGATGTCAAGACACCTGCAGCATCCCAACCATTAGTATTACCATAACCGATGTAGTTAACCTTCATATCTTGACCACCGGCTGCATAGCGGATACGGCCTTTCAAGAGGGTTTCGATAGCATCATAATATGGTGATTTTTGAGCCATATATTGACCATCATCTGTGTACATGTCTCCATAGTAAACACGTGGCACAGTGTCCTTATGCGTAAGCATCAAGGCATATGCTGATGGGATGTTATATTGTGTGTATTGCTTGTTAGCACTACGCATGTCTTTGTTGTAGATTTCAAAGGCTTTCTTCATTTCATCAAGAGTGAAGGTATTCCCTGTTGATTGAGGGTTGATTTCATTTTTGATGATTTGACCAATGATTGATTGTACCTCTGAATCGTGAGCACGAACAAAGGCGTAGTTAGCCATGCGTTTAGAGTTTTTACCACTTTCAGAACGGTCATTCAAACTATTTGAAATGAGTGGTTCAACCCCTGAGCGGTTACCAATTGGACGCAAGAGTGAATATACCAATGCTAAGTGCATAGGGTCATCCATTGGCAATTGGGCACCTTTAGTGTCTTCATTGTAATAGGCATCGTTGTGAGACCATGCTTCCAAGATAGACAAGTGTTTAATGGCTTGATCTTGACTTTGATCAGCACCATATTTAGCTTTGAAATAATCTGAAGCAATTTGGAGAAGGTCAGCATTGACATTATCCACGGCATCGACACGAACACCATCGAAGTTTTCATCTTCAGAACCACCAGTAATAGTACCGATGTTCATGATGTAGTGGAGCCAGTTCAACTGCTCAGCCTGAACCGCTGGATTTGAGTTGTCAATATCATTTGCCAACAAGAACTCGAAACCACCGTTACTTGTATCCTTAGTATACTTAGGATTGTGTTTACCTGTTTGACTAGTTGGTGTGCGGTTCAAAAGACGATAATCTGAGTTAGCATGGCTTGTACGACTATCGTTGTTATAGAGAAGGGCACCACCTTGCAAGTGGTCATTATTATCAAGGTTTTCAGAAGTTGAATTCCAACCTGGTTGGGTCTTCACGAAATTTTTGATAGTTGTACGCAACCAGTCAGTGTTACCTTCACGCGCAATACGTTCTTCAATACGCTTTTGAACTTCAAGTGCTGCTTGGTCCATTTGGGTTTGTGAGCTGAATGACGTATAGGTCTGATTGGTACCGAGACCTTGCTCCTTCATGTAGTTGAGGTAGCTCGCTTGGATAGCCTTGCTTGGCCACCAAACTGTAAGCAATGGACGTTTGTCATTTTCAGTTGAGGCAGTCCACTCTTTACCATCTTTCAAGATTTCTTTTGGACGGTACCATGTGTTGGCAGTGAAGTAACCATCAACAAGTTCGATATCTTTATCAGTTGTACCGTAAAAGGCATTTTTATCACCATTTACAGTAACGTTTGTGTTTGTGCTGTCAGCTGATGAACCTGTTCCACCGTTCTTATCGAAACGGTATTCTTTTTGGTTAGACAATTCACCAGTTTCAGCGTTAAAGTATTGGCTTCCACCGATACGTTCAAGAACATAGTTCTTACGAATAGTGCCATCATCTTCAACGTAGTATTGTTTTCCATCAATTGTTTTGATGTGACTTGGACCATCAGTTACGACATTGTTAGTTGCTGGAAGGTCGTTGTTTACTACTGTGACAGTATTGTTGGCATTGTTAGTATTGCCGTTAACTGGGGTAGCACGACGGCCTCCTGTAGGACCACGTCGAGCACCAGTCGCACGACGTTCACGTGTCGCTGCGCGATCAGTAACTGTTGTTGTGTCAGTTGTAGTGTTGTTATTTGTCGTATCAACAGCTGTATCATTGGTTGCTGTTGTATCTGTTGTAGTTGCCGCACGATCAGTACCGACAGTCGCTACCGTATCAACAGCATTCGCTGCAACTGTATTTGTAGTATCAGTTGTCAAATCGAAAGTTGCTGTTGGAGTTGCTTGGTCAGTTGTGACATCATTTGTCGTTGCAACTGCTGTAGTTGGATCCTGAGCAGCCGTTGTATCGTTAGATACAGTACCCGTATCAACAGTAATATCGGGGATGGCTACAGTAGCATCCGTATGTTCGTCGGCCTGAACGACACCGTCGTTAGTTCCTAAAGAAACCGCTGAGACTGCACCGAGCGACATCCCTGTAACTGCGATGGTTACCCATTGTTTCTTAACTTTGTGCATTTTATAATGTACTTTTTTTGTCCATAATAAAAAGACTCCTTTTTCCCATTTATAGCTTCATTCTAAATCATTGAAAGCTTTTTTTCAATAAGATTCGATAAATTTTCATAATTTTTAGAAAAGTCCTTTTGTTGTTTTAATAACATTAGTTTTAAATGAGTGTTTATAATTATAGACATGCTCATTTTAGTTCGTTGAGAAACAGATAACTGACACTCTATGGCTATTTAGAATGATTATTGATAAGACCTCCTTTTAATGGGATTACAAGGAAATCTAATGAAAATTCACAAAATCCTTAAGGCACTTCTCTCAAAGCGACAAAAAATACTATCCTTACCAAACCATTAGGTCTGTTAAAATAGGGGCTTTTTTTAGAAGACTTTCTCATACTGAAAATAAATTCTAACTATCTAAGCCACTCCCTTCTACTGAGGTTTAAGAGTTTCAAGTTCGGTCACTATAGTGCCACAAAAAACAATCACAGAGCGATAAAACATCTCATAAAAAATGGCTCAAAATCTTATCTATCCTGCTGAAACGAAGGAAATAAAAGTGAAAGAATTAACCTATTTAGACACAAATAGAGGGGAAGGTGAGAAATATGTCAGTACAACATACAAACTTGGACACAAGCCAAGATAAGGCTAAGCCTGGTCAAGAGTTCAATAATCAAGAGCTCGTTAAGAAGAACTCTCCAGACAACGGGGTTGCTTCTATTTTCCTTACAATCGCCTTTTATTTAGCTATCGTTTATCTTGCCTTATTTTTGCTCTTAGGACTGTCAAATCCTTGGGGAATAGTTATAATGATTTTCCTAGCACCTAATTTGATTAGTTTTATTATTGCAACTATTTTAACAAGAATAGGACGTAAAAAAGGTAATAAAAACTTTCTATACACTAGTGTTATTTTTTACCTAGTCTCAATTTTTTTGGCCTATGACCCTGACTGGGGAGTTTTTCGAGTTGTACCGATTCTGTTAACTATTCTCGTAACAGTGGGAACTGTGATGTTTAAACAAGATAATGAGCAAGACAACAAATAAGAGACCATGTTCAAGTGGTCTCTTATTTTTATGTAGTCATTAGTATTTCAAAAAGTCAGTTCCATTTTGAAACCTTTCACAACATCTCCAAATCAAAAAAACACCTCCTAGCTAGAATGGTTATCTAACATGAAGGTGTTTTTTAGGCTCTATAATTTCTGTAGTGGGTAAAACCACTGTAGAGATTATAGAGCTTTTTTAAGTGTACACAAAAAGTCCCATAAGAACTATAATGAAAAGCGACCAAACCATCATTAGGAAGAACTTATGAGACTTATTAAGAATACCACAGAATTAATCGGAATTAAAGACCAAAATATCAAGATTT
>ENA-OQBV01000873-OQBV01000873.1-human-gut-metagenome-genome-assembly--contig:-NODE-873-length-16382-cov-3.420609_pt1 | contig 16382 bp, 12 predicted proteins | sample MGYA00242750_ERZ504559 | MGnify/ENA primary metagenome ERZ504559 (study PRJEB26092, sample SAMD00036230) | human gut metagenome | host: Homo sapiens | study: EMG produced TPA metagenomics assembly of... | reverse complement strand
AAATCAAGATACAGCCGGAAGATGTTTTACGGAAATTAAAGGAAATTTTATCTTCTGCGAATAAGACTTACAGGAATGAAACTCGGATTGTAAAGACAAATTATAGATTTAAAGTAAAAGATTATCGGGAAAATGGGACCGATATGAATTTTGGGTTCTATCAATTCTTTTGTATTATCCAAAAGAGAGTTCCTGGATTTGAGCAGTTCTTAAAGAAGAAACGGCGAGAATTTGCATTGCAGGAAACATCTTTTGAGAAAATGAAGCAGGATGACAAAATTGCAGAATATCTGGAAAATTGGCATGTAACAAGTCAAATGACAGGGGAGGTCAAATATCTGAATGCTGTACAGAAAAAAGAAGTGAATAAACTGCTGCAGAAACGATACGTTGCCCTACAGTTTTCTATGGGAACTGGAAAAAGCCTTTGTACACTGGCAATGGCGCAGTACAGAATGAAATATAATCCTGTCCGGAATATATTCATTGTCGGCACAGCCCATGGCAATCAATAATACATGGGAAGAAATATTGGAAGACTATCAGATTGGTTTTTACCGTATTCGGAAGAGGGAGGACATAAAAAGGGTACAGAGAGGACAGATTGTGCTCTTGACTATCAATCTGCTTACGGAATTAAAAAGGGAGATGAAAAAACTGTTACGTATCCGCTGTCAGAAAGTCATGTTGATTTTTGATGAAAGTGATGCAATTACCAACGGAAGTTCAAAACGTACAAAAGCAATGCTTTCTGTTTTTCGAAAATGCAGATATAAAGTGCTGGCAACAGGAACACTGACAAGAAATAACGTGGTAGAAGCAGCACCTCAATTAGAACTGCTTTATAACAACTCTATTCATTATCTGGCAAAGAATGAATGGATCTACCGATTCAAAAACGGACAGATGGAAAAAAATAGGAACTTCTTTTGAATCAGCCATTTCCAGCTTATAAAAGAGGGTATGAACTGTTTTCTTATTCCTATTTACCAAAGAAGATTACAGTGTTTGGTCTGGAGAAGGCAAATCAGGATATTTATAATGCATCATTTTTAGATGAATTATTAGAAAAAACAGTCATAACAAAAAATTTTGAAGAAGTGGTAGGAAGGAAAATTTATAAGATTTACCAGGGAACCTGTTCTTTTAGCGAAAGGGAAAAAGAAGTGTATCGAATAGCAGTAAAAGAGTTTGATAAAATCCGCAGGAAGTATTTTGCAGCTTACGGCAATGCACGAAAGGATTCCATGTTTCGGATTTTGCAGCAACTGCTGCTCCTTCTGAAGATATGTGCAGATCCTTCTCTTGCATACGAATACGATAGCAATGAAGTACCTACGAAGGTAAAAAAAGCAATCCGTCTTTTGCAGATGTGGAAGTATGAGAAGGTTGCGATTGGAGTACGCAGAATAGAAGTGGCAGATTCCTATTACCGATATTTAAAGCAGGCATTTCCAGAAAGGCAGATCTTTTATATCACAGGGGATAAAGTTCCATGCAAGCAGCGGCAGAGGATTGTAGAAAAACTAAGAAAGACAGAAAATGGGATATTACTTTCTACGCAGCAAAGCTTGTCAGAATCTATGAATATAGATGATGTGGATAAAATTATCCTACCAGAGCTTCATTACAATCATGCGGCTATGGAACAGTATTATTTTCGGTTTATCCGGTATACGTCCAGAAATTTTAAGCAGGTGGTATTTTTAATTTATGAAAATTCCATTGAAGTGAACCTGCTAAAGATGATACTGGCGAAGGAGAAAATTAACCTGTTTATGAAAAATCAATTGCTAGAAAACGGAGAACTATATGAAAGATTCGGCATCAATCCCCAGATATTTTCCCTTTTGATGACAACCAGTGTGGACCAGGAAGGAAAACTTCAGATTCAATGGGGCGAACAGAAGATTAGTTAGTATTTTCTTATTTGACAACAGATATAGATAATCGTAGTTTTATAATAGAATTTTTATTTGAAGAAATTCAAATATATTACAGATTTGCTCTGCTAATGACAGAGTATCATAATTTTGGAATTGTTATTCCTATAATTCTTTAGAAAGACATCAAACAGATTTAGTTTTGGTGTCTTTTTCTTAAATTTTTCTCAAAATGAATCCAACAGTTGCAAGAACAAATCCTAAATAGCTGAAATTATAGTTCATAGAATGGCATACAAAGCTTCGAACTTTTGTGTGCTCTTTTGTGAAGTGAGTTTAAGAAACTAGAAACAGGATACATAGATGTCATTTAAATTGGGAAGGAGGTGGAATATGGCAGATATGGAGGTTACCAAAAAAGTATATAGCGCGGATGAAATACAAGTGATTTTAGGAATTGGAAGGAGTAAGGTATATGAATTTCTGGATTCTGTAAATAAAAAGCAGGAACCGTTTCGGGTTATAAAAATAGGAAGAATATATCGGGTGCCTAAGGATTCTTTTGATAGATGGATGAATGGAGAAACTATATAGAGCAGAGGTGAAAGAATGGTTAAGAAAGTAAAAAAATATCCACATGCATTTTTTGAGAGAAATACCTGGAATCATAGAACAAAAAAATTATTGCCGGATTATACAATCAAATATGGGAAAAAGGGTGGATTTGAAACAGCTGAAGAAGCAGAAAAAGCGTATCAGGAACATATAAAAGAATTTGATAGGAAGATGAATATGACCTTTTTAGAAGTGGATAAAGAGGTAACATTAAAAAACTTCTTACTTTATTGGTATGTGAGTATCTTTTCCGAAAGAGTACAGTCAACTACCCGATATTTAGTATCCTATGTGCTATATGGAAATGCTATTACCTAATATAGATGAAAAAATAAAATTGAAGTTTGTCAGCACAGATTATTTGAATGAGTTATTGGATAAAGTGGCAAAAATACTGCAAATCGGCAGGATTCAAAAGCAGGGAAACATTATATATTGCAATGAAAGATGCACAGTTTCTTCGTTTAATAGATAATAATCCAGTAAAAGCAACGAAAACATATCCAAGACCCAAAAGAAAGATTACCGTTTTAAATAAAAGTCAGACAAGATGCTTTTTGACAGCCGCAAAAGAAAGAAATTGGTTTTTAGAGATTATTTTGGGGTTATATTGTGGCCTGAGAAAAGGGGAAATATTAGGACTGAAATTTGACGATTTTGATTTTGAAGAAAGAACGGTCACAGTTCAAAGACAGTTGGTAGCTGATATAGAAACCAAGGAGGGAACTTATGAAATTATAAAGTATCAGAGTATTTTACGTGATCCAAAAAGCGAAAGTGGAAAACGCAGATTAAAAGTGCCCGAAATTATATTGGTGGAAGTCGAACGCAGAAAAGATAGAATTCAATTACTGAAGGAAAGAATGGGAGAAGACTTTCAAGATCAGAATTTTATTTCTTGTCAGAAAAATGGAAATCCAAGAGGGTTGTGTTCTTTAAATACAGAAATCAGGAGACTATGTGAAAGAAATGGATTGCCACATATTACAGTGCATGGATTAAGACATATGTATGCTACAATTCTAGCTGAGAGAGGAGTGCCTTTAACGAAAATATCAGCATTGCTGGGGCATCATTCCGTACATACAACATTTGAATTTTACCTGGAAGTAATTGAGGGTGGAAATCAGATTACAGATTTTTTGAATAAGGAATTTCTAGCAGAGGAGGCAGCGTATGGATCTAAATAAAATAAAACTCAGAGCGTATGTAGATTATCGTGTTGGCAATGTGATAAAAATTAAAGGAAAGTTTGGATTTCGTGTAACTGTGATATTTGATGATATGGAAGAAAAGGAATCCCAACATTCTGGTTTTGCAAAGAAAGAAGAGGCAGAAAAAGAAAGAAATCATGTAATTGCTCAATTACACGATAAGAAATATGTTGTTTATAAAAATATAAAAGTGGAAGAGCTACTGACGTATTGGTTGGAAAATATTATAAGAAGCAAGGAAGGTGTAAGTGCTTGTACTTACAATACTTATAAAAATTGTATTGAAAAGCACATTATTCCAGAATTGGGAAAATTAACTTTAGTAAAGTTAAATCAGGGGCACATTTCAAAATTGTATAAAAAGTTGGTTGAAAAATATAGTTCCATTCCAAGAATAGCTAAGCCGATTTTGAATACCTCATTAGAATTTGCACTTTCTAAAAATTTGATTACATATAATCCGGCGGAGGGATTAAATCTTCCTAAAGGTGCGAAAAAGGTTCCATACCATGAAATCGTAATTGATGAATCAAAAACGTACGCGTTGGAGCAGGTAAAGCATTTAATAAAAGTAGCAAAAGATACACGTATTTATCTGTATATATTATTTGCACTCTTAATGGGATTAAGGAAAAGTGAAATCAGTGGAATAAAGTACACAGATATAGATTATGAAAATCGCACATTAAAAATAGAACGGCAATTAGGAAGAAGTTTAGAGGTAGACGAAAATGAAATAGCACCAAAGACACGAACAAAGCAGGAAATTGATGTGAAGACACCTGCAAGTAATCGTGTGGAGAAAATTCCTAATTTTTTATTTAGCGAAATACTAGAAGAAAGGAAAAAATATGAGAAAAACCGAAGCAGGAGACAGCATGGAAGATGGGTATTTCAAGATATGGATTACATTTGTTGTTCTAGTTATGGAAGACCAAGATCTACCACATACATATATACCCATTATAAAAAACTAATAGAAGAAGCAGGATTGCCATATATACGATTTCATGATTTACGTCATACGTATACCACATTATTAATGAAGAATGATATCAATCAAAAGGCAATAGCAGCGTCGTTAGGACATTCCAAATCGATTATTACATTTGATGTCTATACAGACAAGCAGGCATTAATAGAAGGAGGGGTAGAGGAGATTGATGCATTTATAGATGAAGTGCATCCATATGATAGTGAAGATATTCAAATACTAAAAGAAAAATATGGAAAGAAAGTTCTGCATAGATTGGCTTAATCTATATGGGAAATCAATAGAAAAGGGTATACTGCAGGTTATTTGCTGTATGCTCTTTTTTTTACGGGAAAGAGAAAAGTAGATAGTAGAAAAATTCTTTTATTGACGAAATACACAAGAACAGATATACTAAAATTGAACGTATGTTCGTGCATAAGAATACAATATATGGAATAAAAATGCAGAAAAATATCAGTAATGCTGTTCTGTGTGCTTAGGTATTATGATTGACTAATAGGTCTTTATAGTTTTGAAAAGGGATAAATTGTGGTATACTGTAGTATCAAATCATGGAGGATAGTACGAGGTGTTGCGAACCGGAAAATATCCACTTGGGTGACCAAATTCGTACATTGGCGTTTTTTTACCTATTTTTCAGCAAAATTGGAACGTATTTTTCACCTGACATGTACGAATTTTCGGGTTAATAATGAAAATAGTAAGGAGGTTTTTGACTATGGATCACTTCGAACTGGTATCAGAATATGCTCCTACAGGAGATCAACCGCAGGCTATCGAACAGCTTGTGAAAGGTTTCCAGAAAGGCAACCAATGCCAGACTTTACTAGGGGTTACGGGGTCTGGCAAGACTTTTACAATGGCAAATGTTATCAAGGAATTAAATAGGCCAACACTCATTATTGCACATAATAAAACGCTGGCTGCACAGCTTTATAGCGAATTCAAAGAATTCTTTCCGAATAATGCAGTTGAGTATTTTGTCTCCTATTATGACTATTACCAACCGGAAGCATATGTTCCGTCATCTGACACTTATATTGCGAAGGATTCATCCATCAATGATGAGATTGATAAGCTGCGCCATTCGGCAACGGCAGCACTTTCTGAGCGACGGGATGTGATTATTGTGGCGAGTGTATCCTGCATTTATGGATTAGGTTCGCCAATTGATTATCAGGAGATGGTAATTTCACTACGCCCTGGGATGATAAAAGATCGGGATGAGGTTGTTGCGAAGTTGATTGAGATACAGTATGATCGCAATGATATGGATTTTAAACGCGGGACATTTCGGGTAAGAGGAGATGTGCTGGAGATCTTTCCGGCAGTTTCGGAAGATTATGCAATTCGTGTGGAATTTTTCGGGGATGAAGTGGAGAGAATAACAGAGATTGATGTTTTGACGGGCGAGATTAAAAATGCGTTGAAGCATGTAGCGATTTTCCCAGCATCGCATTATGTTGTGTCAAAGGAAGCGCTGGATCGAGCAACAAAGGCGATTGAGGAAGAATTGGAAGAAAGAGTCCGATATTTTAAAGGAGAAGACAAGCTTTTTGGAAAGCGCAGCGTATTGCAGAGCGGACGAATTTTCGATATTGAGATGATGCGAGAGACGGGATTTTGTTCGGGAATAGAGAATTATTCAAGGCATTTGACAGGACTGGCGCCGGGGCAGCCGCCGCACACATTGATTGACTATTTTCCGGATGATTTTTTGATTATGATTGATGAATCGCACAAGACCATTCCTCAGATTGGTGGAATGTACATGGGTGACCAGTCTAGAAAGTCCACTCTTGTAGATTATGGATTCCGTTTGCCGTCAGCAAAGGACAACAGACCGCTTAATTTTGAAGAATTTGAAAGTAAGGTAAATCAGATGTTGTTTGTATCTGCGACGCCGGGAGAATATGAAGAAAAGAATGAACTTTTGCGTGTGGATCAGATTATCCGACCGACAGGTCTTCTTGATCCGGAGGTTGAAGTGCGTCCGGTGGAAGGACAGATCGACGATCTGGTCGGTGAAGTGAACAAGGAGATTGCAAAGAAAAATAAGATTCTTATTACAACGTTGACAAAACGAATGGCAGAAGATTTGACAGATTATATGCGTGAACTTGGTATACGGGTGAAATATCTTCATTCAGATATTGATACGTTAGAGCGGACAGAAATTATTCGGGATATGCGTCTCGATGTATTTGATGTGCTTGTCGGAATCAATCTGTTGCGTGAGGGGCTTGATATTCCTGAGATTACATTGGTTGCAATTTTAGATGCCGATAAGGAAGGATTCCTGCGTTCGGAGACTTCGCTTATTCAGACGATTGGGCGAGCTGCCCGTAATGCGGATGGTCATGTTATCATGTATGCGGATCATGTGACAGAGTCGATGGAAAAAGCGATTCAAGAGACAGAACGAAGAAGAAAGATACAGATGGCATACAATGAGGAACATGGAATTACACCTCAGACTGTTAAAAAGTCAGTGCGAGATCTGATCAGTATTTCTAAGAAGGTAGCGGCGGAGGAATTGCGTCTTGAAAAAGATCCGGAGTCAATGAGTGAAAAAGAATTGGAAAAACTGATAAAAGATGTTACAAAGCAGATGAAGAAAGCAGCGGCAGAATTGAATTTCGAGGCGGCAGCAGAGTTGCGCGACAAATTGATTGAGCTGAAAAAGCAGTTACAGGATATGGAAGGTTAGGAGTATACGATGGCAAAACAATATATAAAAATACGGGGTGCCAATGAGCACAATTTGAAAAATATAGATTTGGATATTCCGAGAAATGAACTTGTTGTGTTGACGGGCCTAAGTGGATCGGGGAAGTCATCCTTAGCATTTGACACAATCTATGCAGAAGGACAGAGAAGGTATATGGAATCGCTGTCTTCTTATGCGAGACAGTTCCTTGGCCAGATGGAGAAACCGAATGTAGAAAGTATTGAGGGGCTTTCACCGGCGATTTCTATTGATCAGAAATCAACGAATCGAAATCCACGTTCTACAGTTGGAACGGTGACAGAAATTTACGATTATTTTCGTCTGCTCTATGCAAGAATAGGGATCCCACACTGTCCGAAATGTGGGAAGGAGATAAAAAAGCAGACGGTGGACCAGATGGTGGATCAGATTATGGAGCTTCCGGAGGGAACAAAGATCCAGCTTCTTGCGCCGGTTGTGAGAGGACGAAAAGGAAGGCATGAAAAGTTGCTGGAAAAGGCAAAGAAAAGCGGTTATGTACGTGTGCGCATTGATGGAAATTTATATGAATTGTCAGAAGAAATTTCTCTGGACAAAAATATTAAGCATAATATAGAGATTATCGTGGACAGACTTGTTGTAAGAGAAGGCATTCAAAAGAGATTGACGGATTCAATTGAAAGTGTACTGGCATTGGCGGAGGGACTTTTGGTTGTGGACGTGATTGGCGGAGAACCTTTGAATTTTAGCCAAAGTTTTTCGTGCCCGGATTGTGGAATCAGTATCGAAGAGATTGAACCGAGAAGTTTTTCTTTTAATAATCCATTTGGGGCATGTCCGGTTTGCTTTGGACTGGGATACAAGATGGAGTTTGATGTAGATTTGATGATCCCGGATCAATCGTTAAGTATAGATGAAGGCGCTATCGTAGTGATGGGATGGCAGTCTTGTACAGACAAAGGAAGTTACACAAGAGCAATATTAAAAGCTCTTTGTAAAGAATATAATTTCTCGTTGGATACGCCGTTCCAAGATTATCCGCAGGAAGTCAAAGATATTTTGATTCATGGAACCAATGGACGAGAAGTGAAGGTGTATTATAAAGGGCAGCGCGGAGAAGGTATTTATGATGTTGCATTCGAAGGAATTATAAAAAATGTAGAGAGAAGATATCGTGAAACAGGCTCAGAGACGATGAAGGCGGAATATGAGAGTTTTATGCGGATTACGCCTTGTCATGAATGTGGCGGACAGAGATTGAAAAAGAGCGCGTTGGCAGTTGCAGTGGGAGATAAAAATATTGCGGAAGTCACGTCGCTTTCTATTGAAAAACTTCAGCAGTTTTTGGAAGGATTAGAGCTCACAAAGACGCAGGAGTTAATCGGTGGACAGATTTTAAAAGAAATCAAAGCGCGTATTGGATTTTTGATGGATGTAGGATTGGATTATCTGACACTTGCCAGAGCAACAGGAAGTCTTTCGGGAGGAGAGGCTCAGCGTATCCGTCTGGCAACACAGATTGGTTCAGGTCTGGTTGGAGTGGCTTATATTCTGGATGAGCCAAGTATCGGACTTCACCAGCGAGATAATGATAAACTATTGAAGACATTGAAACATCTACGTGATCTGGGAAACAGTTTGATTGTAGTAGAGCATGATGAAGATACGATGCTGGAAGCGGACTATATTGTGGATATTGGTCCGGGAGCGGGCGAACATGGTGGAGAAGTTGTTGCAGCAGGTACTGCAAAAGAGATTATGCGGAATAAGAAGTCTGTTACTGGTGCATACCTGAGTGGACGCATGCAGATTCCGGTACCGGATGTGCGCAAAGAACCGAAAGGCTGGCTGAAAGTAATTGGGGCAGCAGAAAATAATTTAAAGAATATTGATGTTTCATTTCCGGTTGGTGTAATGACGTGCGTGACTGGAGTTTCTGGTTCAGGAAAAAGTTCTTTAGTAAATGAAATTGTTTACAAAAGACTTTCTAAGGATCTTAACAGAGCGAGAACAATTCCAGGGAAACATAAGAGGATAGAAGGAATTGAACAGTTTGACAAAGTCATTGACATTGATCAGTCGCCGATTGGAAGAACTCCTAGATCGAATCCGGCAACGTATACAGGAGTTTTTGATTTAATCCGCGATCTCTTTGCGGCAACTGCGGATGCAAAGGCGAGAGGATACAAAAAAGGAAGATTTAGTTTTAATGTCAAAGGCGGAAGATGTGAGGCTTGTTCAGGAGATGGGATTTTAAAGATTGAAATGCATTTTCTTCCAGATGTATATGTTCCGTGTGAAGTCTGTGATGGAAAGCGATATAACAGAGAGACGTTAGAAGTAAAATACAAAGGAAAGAGCATTTATGATGTGCTGAATATGACTGTGGAGGAGGCGCTTCATTTCTTTGAGAATGTTCCTAGCATTCGAAGAAAGATGGAGACCCTGTATGATGTTGGACTTTCCTACATTCGATTAGGTCAGCCGTCCACTACACTTTCTGGCGGTGAGGCACAGAGAATTAAATTGGCAACCGAATTGAGTAAGAGAAGCACAGGGAGAACAGTTTATATTTTAGATGAACCGACAACAGGGCTTCATTTTGCGGATGTGCACAAATTGACAGAAATTTTACATCGTCTGTCAGCAGATGGAAATACCGTAATTGTGATCGAACATAATTTAGATGTGATCAAGACTGCGGACTATATTATCGACATAGGACCAGAGGGTGGAGACAAAGGGGGAAACCGTTGTGGCAACGGGAACTCCTGAGGAGATTGTTGCCAATCCGGCATCGCATACAGGCAAAATATATTGATGCAATCCTTAAAAAAAGTTTAAATTAAAAAAAACTCTTTGCATTTATTGGAATTTTTATTATAAATAGGTAAGGTATATGTATAATAACGAAAGATGATAGAATAGATAAGTGCAGTGAAAGGAGAAATCAGATGTCAGTTGATATCGGAATTGATTTAGGAACCGCCAGTGTTCTCGTATATGTAAAAGGAAAAGGTGTTGTATTGAAAGAACCTTCCGTAGTCGCTTTTGACAGAGATACCAATGCGATCAAGGCGATTGGAGAAGAAGCGAGACTGATGCTTGGAAGAACACCGGGAAATATTATAGCTGTAAGACCGCTTAGACAGGGAGTTATTTCAGACTATACAGTGACAGAAAAGATGATTAAGTACTTCGTACAGAAAGCGGTAGGAAAGAGAACTTTTAAGAAGCCGCGTATCAGTATTTGTGTGCCGAGCGGTGTTACAGAAGTAGAAAAGAAGGCAGTGGAAGAAGCGACTTTTGCAGCTGGTGCAAGAGAGGTACATTTGATTGAAGAGCCGGTTGCAGCGGCAATTGGAGCAGGAATTGATATTGCAAAGCCATGTGGAAACATGATTGTAGATATCGGTGGAGGAACTGCAGATATTGCGGTTATCTCACTTGGAGGAACAGTAGTAAATACATCAATTAAAATTGCAGGCGATGATTTTGACGAAGCAATTGTAAGATTTATGCGTAAAAAGCATAATCTATTGATCGGAGAGCGTACTGCGGAAGATATCAAGATTAAAATCGGGACAACTTATCCATTGGTGGAAGAAGAGACGATGGAAGTGCGTGGACGTAATCTTGTGACAGGTCTTCCAAAGACTGTGACAGTGACATCTTCAGAGACAGAAGAAGCTTTGAAAGAGACAACAAGTCAGATTGTGGAAGCTGTTATTGCGGTATTGGAAAGAACACCACCGGAATTATCAGCGGATATTTTGGATCGAGGAATTGTTCTGACCGGAGGAGGAGCTCTCCTTCGTGGATTGGAAGAGTTGATCGAGGAAAAGACAGGAATCAACACGATGACTGCCGAAGATCCGATGAAAGTTGTTGCGGTTGGAACCGGTCAGTTTGTAGAATTTATGAGTGGAAGAAAAGAAGCGTAAGTGTGTAGAGTGATTGAGGGCTGTCTCTTGAAGAGACGGCTCTTGTCGTCTGGCGGCAAAATAATTTTGCTCGGAGAATATGGAGGATGGGGTTTTGGAAGTCATAAAGGGATATGTAGAACATATCGTATTCCGAAATGAAGAGAATGGCTATACGGTGTTTCATTTAACAAATAAAGATGGAGAGCTTACATGTGTCGGGACTTTTCCCTATATTAGTGAGGGTGAGATGCTGGAAGTGTCCGGGGAATATACGAATCACAATGTGTATGGCATGCAGCTGCAAGTGATTTCACATGAAGTGAAAGAGCCAGAGGATTTGATATCAATTGAACGATATTTGGGATCTGGTGCGATCAAGGGGCTTGGAGCTGCGCTTGCAGGGAGAATTGTACGCAAATTTAAAGACGATACATTTCGTATTATTGAAGAAGAACCAGAGCGTCTTGCGGAAGTAAAAGGAATCAGTGAACGGAAAGCACGTGAGATTTCAGAGCAGGTGGAAGAGAAGAAGGATATGCGAAAAGCAATGATTTATCTTCAAAAATATGGGATATCGCTTGCTTTGTCAGCCAAAATCTATGAGCATTATGGTCAGAGTGTTTATCGTGTGATGGAGGAGAATCCGTATCAGATTGCAGACCATGTTCAGGGCGTTGGTTTTAAAACAGCAGACGAGATTGCATCGAAAGTAGGAATTCATACAGATTCCGATTTCAGGATACGAAGTGGGATTTTTTATGTGCTGCTGCAGAGTGTGACAGACGGACATGTCTATCTTCCACAGGAAGAGCTGCTCAGGCGAACGATGCAGCTTTTGGAAGTCGAGATCTGTGATATACAGAAGTATCTCATGGACTTAGCGATGGAAAAGAAAGTTGTTCTAAAAGAGAAAGAAGATGGAATCCGGGTGTATCCGGCGCACTACTATTATTTAGAGTTAAATACGGCAAAGATGCTTCACGATTTGAATGTTTCTTACGATATTGCGGAGGATGCGATTGAAAAGAGACTCCGGCAAATTGAGGAAGATGCAGAACTTTCATTGGACGAACTTCAGCGGACGGCAGTGAAAGAAGCTGTGAGGAATGGAGTGCTGGTTCTGACAGGAGGACCTGGAACCGGAAAGACAACAACAATCAATGCGATGATTCATTTTTTTGAGAGCGAAGGTATGGATATTTTTCTGGCGGCACCGACAGGGCGAGCTGCAAAACGTATGACGGAGGCGACCGGGTGCGAGGCGAGGACAATTCACCGGATGCTTGAATTGGCATACGCGCCAGGAAATGACGATAATCGTATGGAATTTGCGAGAAATCAAGAGAATCCGCTGGAGACAGATGTTATCATTATCGATGAGATGTCGATGGTGGATCTGCCGTTAATGCATGTGCTGCTCAATGCGGTTATGGTTGGGACAAGACTGATTCTTGTGGGAGACCAGGATCAGCTTCCTTCTGTAGGGGCGGGAAGTGTTTTGAAAGATTTAATCAAATCAGAATGTTTTCCTGTTATTACATTGACAAAGATTTTCCGTCAGGCAGAACAAAGTGACATTGTGGTGAATGCTCATAAGATCAATCGGGGTGAAGAGGTCATTTTAGATAATAAGAGCAGAGACTTTTTCTTTTTAAAAAGACAGGATGCCAACACGATCATCAGTGTTGTGATTGCGCTGATTCAAAAGAAATTACCGAAATATGTGGGGGCAGATCCGTTTGATATACAGGTTTTAACTCCGATGCGGAAAGGGCTTTTGGGTGTGGAACGGCTGAATACGATTTTGCAGCAGTATCTGAATCCGCCCGATAAAAGTAAAGAAGAAAAAGAATATGGAGATAAGCTTTTTCGTGTTGGTGACAAAGTAATGCAGATAAAAAATAATTATCAGCTGGAATGGGAGATTGCAACGAAATACGGTCTTGTCGTAGATAAAGGAATCGGCGTATTCAATGGAGATATCGGAAGAATTACATCAATTAATTCTTATACGGAGACGGTAGAAGTCGAATATGAGGAAAAAAAGAAAGTAAATTATCCATTTCAGTTATTAGACGAGTTGGAGTTGGCATATGCTATCACCATACATAAATCGCAGGGAAGTGAGTACCCTGCGGTTGTGATTCCGCTTCTGCAGGGACCACGGCAGCTTTATCACCGAAATTTGATCTATACGGCGGTGACGAGAGCTAAAAAATGTGTAACACTTGTTGGAAGCGATGTGACATTTCAAGAGATGATTCGAAATGCAAATGAGCAGAACAGATATACAAGTCTGGCGGAATGCATACAGGATTTTTAGACGATAACCAGGAGATGTGTCAAGAGTCCGTAAAATAATGAACATTTGGAAAAAGATTTTGGGGATAATTTATCCGAAAACATGCTGCTTTTGTGGAAAAGTCAGCGACAAGGAATTGTGCAAGGATTGTGCAGAAAAGGTAGTTTATATAACGGAGCCGAGATGCAAAAAGTGCGGTAAACCGGTTCGCTATGCTGAACAAGAATATTGTTATGACTGTCAGAAAAATGTGCATGCATATGATCAAGGAAGAAGTATCTGGATACACAAGATGCCGGTCAGTATGTCGATATATCAGTTCAAATATAAAAACAGACGTATTTACGGAGAGTTTTATGCGAAAGAGATGATTCGAATCTATGGCAGACTGATACGGGAGTGGGAGATAGAGGTGATTGTTCCGATTCCGCTGCATCGTAAGAAAAAGAGATTTCGTGGATATAATCAGGCGGAGATTGTAGCAAAGCATCTTGGAGAGATGATGGGAATTCCGGTTGACAGCAGATCTGTAATACGCAGCAGATACACGAGACCGCAAAAAGAACTGAACGATAAGGAACGAAAACAAAATTTAAAGCACGCATTTTCAGTTACAGGTCAATGGAAGAACTACAAAACGGTGTTGGTCATTGACGATATTTATACGACAGGAAGCACAATTGATACAGTGGCAGAGGAATTGAAAAGCAGAGGTGTTCAAAAAGTGTGTTTTTGACTATAAGTATTGGACAAGGATACTGAATAATGCTATACTGAAACTAATGTCTTGAGGGGAAAACAAGTTTAGAGGTGACGTTTATGTTGAATGAAGAACGAGTAAAACTTATGGTGCAGCTTGCTTCCTACGAACAAAAAGAAGGAAAAGAAGATTTTAAGGTGAGTTCTTACTATAAGAAAGATTATGTGAGCTTTCATAGGCTGGCGACAATGATCTGGACGACAATCGGATATGCGATGGTTGCCGGACTGATTGGAATTGCATATATGGATCAGGTTTTAGAAGAACTGACGTTGGTAAAAGCAATTATTTTAGTAGCAGTGATTTTGATAATCTATGTGATTGTGTTAGTCGCATATTGGATAGCGAGCGGGCGGTTTTATCAGAAAAAGCATAGTGAAGCCAGAACTCGCGTGAAAAAATATAGCCATAATCTGTTAGTGTTAAACAAGCTTTACGAGAAGGAGAATATGTAGATGGATCGTTTGATTGAGGTGAGAGAGACTATACTGAGACTATATGCGAGATATTCTAAAATTGTGGATAAAGGAGTTCAGTTTATTTTAGCGTTGGCAACTTTTATGTTTATCAGCAGTAACATTGGGTTTATGAAGATTTCAGCGAATCCGATGGTCACACTTGGTCTTGCAGTGATTTGTACATTTTTGCCGATTACAGCGACAGTGGTAGTGGCTGTGGCACTTACAGTTGTACAGTTTTATGCGTTGTCCGTGGGTGTGGCTGCGGTGGCAGCAGTGATTTTTTTAATCATGTTTATTTTGTATTTCCGATTTACGCCGGATAAGGCGATTGTTCTATTATTGATGCCGATTGCGTTCACACTGAAGATACCGATGCTGATACCGATTGTATACGGATTGACAGGAGGACCTTTATGTGCAGTTCCGATTGCATTTGGAACGATTGCGTGTTATATGGTTACATATGTAAAAGCGTATGAGACAACGATAAAAGGAGCAGGGGATTCAGAGATGTTTGCCCAACTCACCGCTTTTGCGCAACAGTTATTTAACAATAAGGAGATGTGGACTGCGATTATTGCATTTGTGATCTGCTTACTTGTAGTATATAGTGTGAGAAAATTATCAGTTGATAATGCGTGGAAGATTGCGATTGTTTCAGGCGCACTTGTATATGTGATCGTAGTGGTGATCGGAAGAGTCACGATGCATGTAGATGTTCCGTATGTGGCGGTTATTATTGGGACAATTGTTTCGATATTATTGGCGCTTGTGTTAGAGTTTTTTGCATTTGCGGTTGACTATTCAAGAACAGAGAATCTTCAATTTGAAGATGATGAGTATTTTTATTATGTAAAAGCAGTCCCGAAAGTGACGGTGACTGCACCTGAGAAAACGGTAAAACGAATTAATGAACGTCAGGAGACGTCGCGGATGGATGAGTTGAAGCAGGAAAAAATCCTGAAGACCAGACCGACGAGATGCTTCTTACGAAAGCGTTGCAAGAAGAACTTGAGATTCAAGAATTACTAGAAGAAGATTAAAACATTAGTAAAAAAGATGTGAAAGAGATGGAGGTGAGAAAATGGGACAGAAATTACAGAATTTCTTTGAAATATATTTTAAAGAGTTGTATTTCCCGAAAATACAGGTGACAGATGTTGTTGAGATTATTATTATTGCATTTTTGGTTTATCAGTTGATGGTGTGGATCAAACATACGAAAGCATGGATGCTTTTGCGGGGAATTATTGTTTCTGCTTGTCTTTATTTTACTCGCGGCTATCTTCAAGATGCACACAATTCTGTGGATTGCAACGAATTCCATCAGCGTCCTGGCAACAGCAGCAGTTGTCGTGTTTTCAGCCGGAGCTGCGAAGAGCGTTGGAGCGTCTCGGGGCAAAAAAGATTTTTTGGATTGCAGTAGTTCCGTTTGAACGAAGCAAAGAATCAGGAAGGTTTGATGATAAGACGATCGATGCACTTGTTGACGGCATGTTATGAGATGGGGAAAA
>ENA-OQBV01000871-OQBV01000871.1-human-gut-metagenome-genome-assembly--contig:-NODE-871-length-16451-cov-3.296680_pt1 | contig 16451 bp, 11 predicted proteins | sample MGYA00242750_ERZ504559 | MGnify/ENA primary metagenome ERZ504559 (study PRJEB26092, sample SAMD00036230) | human gut metagenome | host: Homo sapiens | study: EMG produced TPA metagenomics assembly of... | reverse complement strand
AGGTGAAGAGCTGTTTAATATTGAATTAATGGGCGCTCTAACATCTATAGCTGGTATTTACGTCATGCATCATGACTATAAAGACATGAAATCTGTTGTAGATAAATTGTATGAGATTATGCATTCATGTATGCAACATTCCTATCAACCAGGTATCATAGTTTTTGAAGCAAAATATTATCTGTTCTATGAGAACAATAGAGATAAAGCGACTGAGCTCTATAATACAGCTACCGTACTAGCTGAAGCTTTTGGTGATCAAGTCTTCATAAAAAATCTTAAAATGGAAATGGAAAAAGATTTAAACATAAAATAGAAAATATATCATCAACATTTTAAACATGATTCATTCCAAATGTAATAACTACCAAAGAAGCATCTGAAGTTAAACTCAGATGCTTCTTATCTTTCCTGAATATCGTTGAGTAAACGAAAGTTTTTCGGCAACGAATTTTTGAGTGAAATCATTGTCTTCTCTCAAATCCCTTAAACGTCGGTACATCAATCTTTCTCCTAAGGAAAAGTATAGAGGAAAAACAGGAAAAATTTTATGTATTGTCCTAATTGGACAATATGAAATATACTCAATAATATCCACTAGTATTCAAGTATATTGATTGATGCTTTATTGTTTGAAACAGAAAAATAATAAAGTATATTCCATTTATAGAGGGTTGATATGTCTTATTTATATTATTTGTAGGTATTTATTTACTTTATTTGATAATAACTCTTGATCCATGTTTAAAGTACCAGTTATGATAAGAGGTTCCAGAAATGTTAGACCTGTCAAATACTGAATCGTAGTGATAGGCTTTAAAATCTCTTCAATTGTTACATGGAAGCGGCCGTTTCTCGTGTAGTCATCTTGCCCAGCTCCAAAACTAGCTACCAACATGACTTCCTTGCCTTGTAAGGCAGTACCAGTCGAACCATAGGCCCAACCGTATTCAAAAACAACGTCAAACCACTGTTTCATGAGGGCTGGCGTTTGGTACCAATAAATTGGGAACTGGAGTACAATGCGATCACTTACCTCTAGAATCTTTTGCTCCGTTTTGACATCAATGTCAAAATTGGGATACAGTTGGTACATATCTCGCACGTCATAACCAGCTCCAGCAGCAGCTGTTGCCAGTTCTTTATTAATGCGTGAGCCCGTTTTTAATTGAGGGTGAAATGTAAAAATTGTGGTTTTCATATCGTTTCTCTTTCTTATCTTAATTATGCTTGACCTTCCTTAGACACAAACCATACATCAAAAACGCACTAGAAACACATTACTCAAATGCAAAATTGGAGGGGACCAATAAGCTTATCAAAGACATCAAACGTCTGGGCTTCGGTTTTAGAAACTTTATTAACTTTAGGAAGCGTGTTTTCATCACTCTGAACATACAAAAAGAGAAAACCTATCAGGTTCTCTCTAGATGTTAGCTTTTCGTCACCCACTACAGTTGACAAAGAGCCATATTTAACCTGTCTACTTGACAGGGGGCATATCAATCATAGCGGGTGGTTTATTTGTTTCGCACCTTCGGAGCGAAACGGACTAATAGTCACATAATAAAAAGGAATTAAGCAACCAAACGCTACTTAATTCCTTGAAATTATCTCATCACCTCTATTAGCCTTTAAATTTTGATAGACTCTATTTTCTAATTAATATGACCAATATTATCAATACTAACCCTTTCAATCAATTCATTAGTTGTCGAAACTAAGTACATTAATAAATCCAAAAAGAGTATCAATAGTAAAGTAAACTAAATAATTGAGTTATAAATGGCTATTTTCACAAAACTGTTTCATCATCACACTATCTCAGTACACAAACCATTTTTCTATAGCTTTGTCTTAATCTTGATCTTTTTTCTTTAATCCAAGAAACGCACCTAAGGTAAACATTATTCCGGCAACTAATGACATGAAGACTTCGCTAACTGTTCCGGTTTTTGGCAACCTATCATTGTTAGTAGTTGATTTACTATCAATATTGGTATGTTTATTATCTATGTTCTCTGGTTCATTAAGATAAACTTCCTTCTTATTTTCAAAGTTTTTATCATTTTCATCAGGAACTTTAGCTGTGACATCCTTAGTTGAATCAGATTTGTGTGAATGATTTTCTCTTTGTAAATCCTCCTTTTTGTAATTTTCATCTAAGTGACTATGATTTTCTTGCACGTTATCTTTCTTTTTCGATACATCAAAAGTAGGTTTATTTTCCTCCTCCTTTTTCTCCTCTATTTTCTTGAATACAGGTTTTATAAGAGTATCTTTTGATACATTAATAACATAGCCAGCATCTTTTTTCCCTTCGACACCAGAAATTTCCCAGCCATCAAATTGATATCCTTTTTCTAATTCACCCTTATAGACAGGTAAAATGAAATCTTCTTCCGACACTATCGTTGAACTCATTTCTTTTCCATTTTGAATGGTCACAGTTACCGTATGAGGTTTTAGTTCGCTTACCTCTCCCGTATCTTTGTTTAAAATGAATTCTTTTACGGTTGTATTTCTTGCAAAATCTTTTACAACAATCTTAATGTTTAGTGTCTTATCTGTTAGTTGTTTAATATCATCAAATGATTTATATTCTTTTCCATTTACATAAATATGTTTGTCTTGAATCTCACCATCGAATCCATTATTTCTTTTATCATTGATATTAAAGACTACAGATTTTCCGTCAGCATATTCAATACTAGTATTTCCCTTAGGATCAATGTTTACTTCTGGTTTAACATTATCATATAAAAATTGATAGTGTACTCCAACCGCTTTCGCATTCAAATCGCTATAGCCAGTTTGAAGATAAACATTTCCATCCATATCTGTTACCTTATCTGGGAATCCGTTTGCTTTATAGTCTTTCATTCCCCAGTCCATGATGTCACCGTCTTTAACATTAAGCTTAATATTAAAATCTCTAGTGTTATCAATGTGTAAATCTCCGTAGATTAAATAATTATCTACAACCGATTCATTAACTCTCAACTCCCAGTTAAAACCACCCTTATCAGAAATCTTACCTCTTAAATAAAATTCTGGATTTCGTACATAAATTTTATTAGATTTAGATGGATTAAAGTAGTTCTTGTCCATTGAAAGATTTACTGGTTTTGCATCAATAAATAACATAGAGCCATCTTCTTTTATAGCTTCTACGTTGGACTCATCCTCCCCATGATACTCTTTATCATCTTTACCAAATAATACCAGTTTAGAAGAATCTGTTACAAGATTTCCATCTTTATCGATTGCCTCCCCTTTATCATTCATTTTAAAGGTAAACACTTGATATTTTACAATGTTAAAGCCATCCAAAGCCGACATTAATACTGATTGAGTACTTCTTCCATCTTCAACATTTCTACTATCAGCATAAATTATTTTTTCTGATAGGACTCTTAGATTAGGATTGGCCTTTTGTATTTTTGCTATATCTTCCTGGCTATAAACTCCATTTCCTTCTAACATATCCGTTTTTCCAGGATTATAGGTAGTCACTTTTAGTGCATAGCCTTTTCTTAGAATGATGTTATCCTTTAACAGATATTGTTGTTTTCTGAATCAGAATAGATTTTACCAGATTCCATTTCCGTTAAATTGTTTGGTTTGTTCTTTGAAAGATCACCTTCTCCTAATTCTATTACATTCCCATAACTTGATGTATAGGGATATTCTGTTTTAGTTTCCTTATTTTTTTCAGGCATTCTAATTTTAGTTTCAGCTTTTATCTGATCATCATCTTTAACAAAGAATCTCATATCTCCTGCAAAAGCTAATCCATCCACAATATCATTAATATTAGCGTATAAATCAAATGTCATCGTTTTTGAGTGGAAATCATACTTAGTCGTTTTGATTTCTACAGATCTATAGTTATTGCCGTAATATACCTTGGAATTTTTAGAAACATTACTTATCTTTCCAAGAATTTCAAAGTGTCCATCTTTAGACGGGCTTAGAACACCATAAATTTTTGATTTGATTTCGTCAAGTTTTTCAGTTTCATATTGTAAGGCACTACCATCGTCATAAGCAATGATATTTCCCTTATCATCGTATTTATAATCGTATTCCTCTGTTCTCTTACCAGTTTCACTTGTAAAGTCATCAACTTCTCTAAATTTCTTTTTAATGAGTTTCTTTAAGTCTTTACTTTCAAAATCTCTAATTGTTGAAATAGTTTTATGAATAGTCAAGCTTGATTTTTCTTCGATAGACTCTTCATTTTCTTGATGATTTTCTTCCTCAGTTGTATCTTTTTTAAGACTATCCTCTTTTCTATTTTCTAAATTTTTAAATTTAGATTCGGAAATCTCGCCAAGCTTTTGGTATTTAGATGAATCTTGATCAGGATCTACTAGATAATAGGAAATCATCCCCTTTTCATCAGCATGATCAGCAAATTTAATTCTATGAATCTTTGTGAAATTGCTAGATCCATCTAATGCAATGACTTCAATGATTTTTCCTCTTAAATCTCCTGCACCATTAATTTCATAAATAGTATTTCCGTCTTTGTCTAGTTTCCTATTTCTTCCTTGACCCTCACCTGCATAAGTTACTTCAAGATTTTTCTCAACCTCTCCATCTTCATTAACCAGAGCAGCGCCTGCATACCAAACTTCGTTTGCAATCTCGTCAAATTTTTCAGGATGTTCTTTTTGATCTCTCGCAAATAAGGTTTCATTCTTGTATTGATCTTTTACCTTGTGATAAGTATCCTTTGTAATCAACTTAATTTTTTCAGGATTTGAAAAATCAACCGAAACAATCTTAGGGGCTGTATTATCAATTTTTACAGGAATATAGGAAACCTGCCATGGGTAATCTTTAGTTAATCTATATTTAAATTTATAGAAATATTGACCTTCTGCAATCGGTTCAAATTGTCCTCTTATCTTAGTAGCAGGATCTTTGGTATCCTTGCTTTCTGGTGCATTTTCTTCTCTACCTCTAGGGTTATAGATGAGTCCATCCCATTTCAAGTCGCTCCAAACTTTTAGCTTAGAAGATTTGATTCCCTTTGCATCATTTCTCTTAGAGTTTAAAATTCCTCTAATAAAGTGTTCTCTCGAAATGACTTTTAAGTCTCTTTGATTTTCTCCCTCTTTATTTGTATTTACTATTGAAATCAATCCTTCTTCTGCACTTCTTAATACAAGTGGAGAAGGTGTTAATCCTCTCCCAAGTTGAGCATCTTGAGGATTTCCATTTGAATCTAAAGGATAAATTTTAGCAATATTAGAACCACTTGATGATGGTGCGTTGATCCCTTCGTTATTGAAAGCAAACAATTCTGGATTTTGATCTAGGGATGTTGTATTTTTATCTTTTCTATTTTGTATAACTCCTGCTGGATTAAATTTATCTATACCTTCTCCACCAATCCCCTTATTTAAGGTTCCTGGAATTTTCGGTTTGCCATCATCATCATAACCTTCCATTGTTTTTGATTTTGAACCTTCTTCCCAGGCCCATTTATCAAGGATTGGTTCGTGGTTCCAATTCCCAGCAAATCCCATTAGAGGCATCGATAAAGAAGGTTGGAAGTTTATTTTCTTCCCGTTGGAGTTCAGAGCTTCCATTTCTTCCACTGACTCAAAATGAATAAATGATTCTACAAATTTATTTTTGTTTTTAGCCTCCCCAACATTTATAACCGCATTTAAATCAAAGCTAGAATTTGGACCTATAGTGAAAGTGTCATGCTCAAATGTAATATTTGCTCCTTTGATTTTTTTCTGGGTGGATTTCTGGAACAATTTGCTTACCATCTGGAGATTTTTCATCTTTGTATGTTTCATCCAGTTTGAGTCTGTCAGTTAGAGCATCTGTAGTTATAGCAGATGCTGAAACTTTAAAGGTTAAAGGTCTGTTTGATGTATTGTGAAGCTTAATTGTAAAATATTTTTTATCTCCTTTTATTTCTTTAAGAGAAATAGAACCATAAGAGTTTACCAAACCTTTAGAATCCGTGTTTTTAAAAGTAGCTACGACTTCATTTCTCAAAGCATTGGCAACATTAATTAGCCCTGCTCCCTGTTGTCTAGGTGATGCAAAATATTGACTTTTTTCTTTCCAAGAAGTTGCATCCATCATAGGGCGTGCAGTATTTTGTAGGGCTATTTTTGTAAGACTTGTAAGATCTATTTTGTCATCTCCCTTAAGATTTTTCAACACAGGTCTTTCAAGCATTTCCTTTAATTTTGGTCTAATCAAAACAGTAGAAGCTGCCACGATTGGAGTTGCCATACTAGTCCCTGACATATAACCATAAGTTGATTTCCCATTAATGACATTGAGAGTGGATTTAATATTTTTACCGGGTGCTGAAACATCTGGTTTTAAAAGTAAATCTATTCTTGGTCCCCAAGATGTGGACCCTGCTGGAACGATGATCTCTTCTTTATACAGTTCTTTGTCTGTGTCAGGTGCAAACTTAAAGTCAATCTCTTTTTCGTCACCTACATTCGGTTTATTAGAATTATAGCTTGCCATATCAATTGGATAGTATTGCTCCAATTTATCTTTAAAATCTTCTTTATTATTCCTTTTAACCTCAGTTTTTTTTATCAGGGTTAATCATGTTCCATAACTTTACACCATCATCTCCTGAAATTGAAAAAACTTGACTAGTAGTTCCTTCATCCTCCTCATATCCCATAGCTGGAAGCTCTGTCCAATTATCTCTATTGTAGTAATTTACAGTATTTACAACCATAATGCCACGTGCACCCTTATCCGTTGCACGTTTAAAAGCATTTTTTAACTCCTTTGTATAAATTCTATCCATTACTGCAATTTTGCCTCTAAGATCCAATCCTATCAAATCTTTGTCTTGCCCCTTGCCTATATATACAAATTTTAATTTACTAGAAGCTTTTGATCCTTCTTCATTTGTTATGATTTTATTCTTATCGAAAAAGGCACCTATATTTCTATATTTAAAACTTTCTCCACCTATGTTAACTTTATCAAACTCAACTGTTTGATTTTTAGCAGATGCGACTGCTATCGCATCTTCATGTGCTGCAGTTCGTGTTACATTTCCAGTGTCGGTCATTTTCAGATTATTATTTGCCACTAAATCCCATGAAGAACTTGAAGCAGAAGTCGCATAGTTACCCGTAGCTACAACCATTGGAATGCCTGCTTTTCTTAATGCTCTAATAGCTTGCCAATATTTCTCACCTACAAGACCAGTTCCTGTAAAGCCAGATGATATCGAAACAACATCGACATTGTGTTTGATCGAATCTTCAATAGCATGAAACATTGTTTCATCTCCTGCGAAGCCAGATCCTGCGTCAGAGTACATTTTATAAGAGAAAATCTGTGCATTAGGAGCAATTCCATCTATTCCGTTAAAGTTTTTAATATCTTTTTCAGTATCATTTCCCGCAAGAATCCCTGCAATATGCATCCCATGTGGATCAAAATAATCGCTTCCATCATCAGCTTTTTCTACAGTAATTTTACCACCATTATAATAATTGAAAGCATGAGGGATTTTATCACTCAACCAGAAATTTTTATCAGTACCTTTTAAGTCTTCTTTTTTAAATCTCATTGAGTCTTTAGCATCATCATCAATCCTCATGGCCTTATGCCTATAATCCGTTCCCGTATCGATATTTGAAATGACCATACCTCTACCATCAAAGTTTTTCCCAAATGGTGCATTGATAGATTTTAGGTAATCGATTGCCTCTTCAACTCCAATTTCTTTTCTAGCATGATTCATCATAGGTTGGACTTTTTGTGACCTTTCAACCGATGAAATACCTTCTATTAGTTTAATTATGTCCAGAGTATCTTTGGTTGTTTCAATAGCGCTACCGTTAAAAATTCTATCATAAGTATATAAAACTTTTGTATTCTTAAGATTTGATAGTTCCTTGATTGCTTTTTCTCCAGATTCTTTATCTTTAAATTCAGCAATATAGACAAGTTTATCCTCCTTTTTGGGGACTTTCTGGGTCTTTACTTGCAGACGAGTCCGCTTTATCTCCTTGGGATTGATTGGAATTTTCTTCTTTGATTTTTGCTTCTTCATTGCTAGTGTTATTGTCTATCACAGGATTTTTACTAACAACTTCTTTTTCCTCAATAATTGTTGTTTTCTTTTCTTCAGTATCCTTTGAAGTTTCTATAACATTATGAATATCTTCAAGTTTTTCTTTGTTTCGTTTTGTTTACCTATTACTGTTTCTTTATCAGATATTTTTAAAGAATCTTCAGAACTAGGTGTATCTGCTAGGATTACCTCATTAGGGACATATGCTGCTAAAATAACTGCAGCTGTGGTTAATGACAATACTGTACTTTTTTTCATTTTAATTCCTTACATATTTATTTAACTTCCAATAGATAGTAAACTTTAACTTTGCTAGCATTTGTTATAAAAAGTTTTACTAATACTCTTCGAAGATCGCATCAAACCGCGTCAACGTCGTCTTAGCGTATGTATGGTTACTGACTTCGTCAGTTCTATCTACAACCTCAAAGCAGTGCTTTGAGCAACCTGCGGATAGTTTTCTAGTTTGCTCTTTGATTTTCATCGAGTATAAGTATTATCTAGGAAATAGAGTAGTACATTTATATATAATTGTTAGCTCTCCAGAAAAATAGTATATCATTTAAAAAATTTAAGTCAAGAAAAATTAACCTACATTAATTTATTTTTTAATAAGCGTTAAAAACATAGAGTCAAAAAACTTTCGTAGTTAGCTGGGGTACATTATCAGAACATTCACACCATCAAAAATAGTAGCAATCAACTTAAAGCACTAGCAACATCACAAAGTCAAACATCATTAATGAAATATCAGCGCTATTAAACAATATAAAAAACCGCTAAGAATAAGACTTAACGGTTATCTTCTACATATCTATTTTTTCAAATCCTCAGTCGTTTATCTACCTATAACCTAGACTTTACGAGTGCCTTGCTCTACCAACTGAGCTAAATTGTATAACACTTTTATAGTATGGCACTCTCAATTTTTTGTCAGGAAGTTTTAAACGATTTTCTTTATCAAAATCTGGCAAGGATTTTGGGGATTCCATAGTTGAGGAAAAATCTCTAATTTTTTAAAACCAACACTTCGATAAAAGACATTTGTTCGATCATAATCTTTATTAGAGCCTTCTGCTACTGTTTTCACTTGTAAATAATCAACGTTTTTGCGTGCTTCACTTTCTAAAGTAGCAAGCAATTGACTCCCAATTCCTCTACCTTGATGAGCTTTTTTTACACCGAGACAATCAATCTCTGCACAATCTTCACTAGAATAGGACAAGCTTACAAAGCCAAGCAAATTACTCTCCTGAAAGGCGACCCACACTTGCAAGTCCTTAGCTCCTTCGATGTAGGCTTGCGTGCTTTCTGGTATTCCAAACCATTCTGGCAAATCCCTTAAAATCTCAGCGACAACTGCCATTTTTTGATCTTCATCCTTGACTTCTTTAATTACAAACATCATAAGTTCCTTTCTTGATTTTAGTCTTACTTTACCTCTTACGAACCAGCACTTTCGTAGGCATCCAATCCCCTGTCCCAAAGTTTGAGAGAAATAACAAAGAAAACAAGGGAAATCAGAATCAAACCACCAATATTAAAGAGTCCATCCTTGTCCTGCAAGAAATAGCTGGCAGGATAGTAGGCCGTAAAGGCGAAAGGTACAATAAAGCTAATTAACCAACGAAGGAGCGAATTGTAAATAGAAATAGGATACTTGGCAAAATCATTAAACATATAGAAAATGTAAATCATGGCACCTGACTGCTTGGTCCAAAAAGCGATGCTGGCTGTCGCGATTTTTAAAGAAGTGTAAATCAAGGTCGCAAAAGGAATACAAACTAGGAAAAGCAGGAATTTTGGAAGAGTCCAAGAGATGCTTGATACTGTTGTTCCCAATAGAATGCAACCGACCAAAAGTTCCCCCAAGGCATCAATCTGAAAGGTCTCAACCAGAATATGAAAGAGAGGGTTGATAGGACGAGTCAAATACTTGTCAAACTCCCCTTTTCGAACTAGTCGTTGACCTAAAGCCCAGAGATTGTCAAAAAAGAGATGATCTAATCCCTTGGGAATTAAGGAAAATCCATAGATAAAGGCAATCTCTTGAAAGGTCCAACCTTCTAGCGAGGGGATGTGTTGAAAGATGACATTGAGAAACAAGAGGTTCAGACCTTGAGTCAGAAAGACTCCCAAGACACCTACTACAAAATCAACCTTGTATTCCATGATTTGCTTGATGTATTGTCTGATAAAAATCAGATGCATGCGTTGATATTTTTTCATACTAACCTCCTTGAATAGTGATAAATGACTGGACTCGTTTCCAAATCAACTGAGACAAGCCCACCATCACTATAAGCCAGAAGAACTGAAGCAAAAGCGCTTGAAGAATCTGACTGGCATCGTATTTCCCAACAATGATCATAACCGGAGTGTAAATCAAGGATGAAAAAGGCAAGAAGGAGAGAATAGCTGAAACCACCTTTGGAAAGAAAGCCAAGGGAATCAAACTTCCAGACATAAAGGCCACTATGGAAGTCTTGAGTAGATTGGAACCCCAAAGATTTTTAAAGACAAAGGCTGAAAATCCAAAGCAGATATTAAAGAAAAAGTTAATCAGATAAGCCAGAGTTAAGCTAAAGAGATAAAGGACAGTTAATCCCAGCACTTCTACAATCCCTTGCCCAGATAAGATTTTCATCAAAACAATGACACTTAAAAATGGCAGTCCAACAGAGATAAAAATCAACCACTTGGAGCCAAGTTCGGTGAAAAGGTAAGAGGCCGAAAAATGCACTGGCCTCAGCAAGCGCATGATAATGGAGCCATCCTTGACCTCCTCCCCAATCATAAAGGAGCTATCAGACCTGGTCAAAAGATTGGTCACAAAACTCATGATGATGTAGAGAGTGATATCTGCCATACTGAAGCCCTGAATCAAAGGCTCCTGGGAGGAGTCAAAGACTGCCTTCCAGAGATAAAAGGCCACAAAAGCCCCCATGACATCACCAATCCGATAGAGAATAAAGTTGACTCGATAGGTAATCAACTCCTGAATCCCTGCATTGATAAAGGGTTTATAACGTCTCCACAATTTGACCATCTTAGAGCTCCTTTCGATAGAAGCGACGGATAATATCTTCAATATCTGTATCTACCATCTTCAAATCACGGACTTCAAAATCAGATAAGGTTTGCTTGATAATATCGGCTGACTGGTAGCGGGAACTATCGAATTCAATATTGAGAGTATTTCCTTGTCTATCAATGGACATATCAGGCAAGCCCTCATAATGAGAGACGAGATGATTTTGACCTGGTGTCAGGTCAAAGGAGAGAGTCTTCATCTTTCCAAAGGTCTCCTTGAGCTGGCTCACCGTTCCATCAAAAATCTCTTGCCCCTTATCAATCATAAAAATCCGATCACAGAGTTGCTCAATATCACTCAAATCATGAGTAGTCAAGAGAATAGTTGTCTCTTCCTCCTGATTAATCTGAGTAATGGCCCGACGAATGTTGTCCTTGACCGACACATCCAAACCAATAGTCGGCTCATCTAAAAAGAGAACTTTGGGATTGTGAAGCAAGGAAGCCGCAATATCCGCCCGCATCCGTTGACCTAGTGAAAGAGTCCGCACAGGATCCTTGATAAATTCCTTCAAATCCAAAACTTCATTCAAAAAATCCATGCGCTTGTGGAAGAGCGAGTCTGGGACATCGTAAATCTCCTTCAAAACCGTGTAAGTCTCTTGCAGGGCCCAAGTCCCACCATAGCTGAGTTCGTTGTCCAAAAACAACCCCAATATCCTTGACATAATCCTGGCGATTATCCTGTGGAATCTTGCCATTAATCCGACAAAAACCAGATGTCGGTTTCAAAATTCCTGTCAGCATTTTAATGGTTGTCGACTTCCCAGCACCATTTGCCCCGATAAAACCTAGAATCTGCCCCTTGGGCACCTCAAAGGTCAAATCCTTGACCGCTTCAAAGGTCTGCTTTTCAGGATGAATAAAGGAACGCAAAGCCCCCCTTCAACCCCGGTTCCTTGACTGTCTTCACAAAATTTTTCTGAAGATGTTTCACTTCTATCATTGCCATATCTATCTCCTACAGTAAAAAATCAACAAACCGTGTCCTCTAAACACAAAAAGCCAATTTCTCATCTCCTAAAATCTCCCTTCTTTATCACAGCAGAAGACCTTAGTATTACTCTATTATAAAGCAGTTAAAAAAGGAAACCAAGTGTTATTCTCTCAAAAGAGAAAATAGTTTTGATACTTGAAAAAATCAAAAAAATCTGTCTAATTCACTAAACAAAATGACACAATTCAATAATTCATCAAAGCCTCTACATATTCCTGTAGAGGCTCATTTCAACTTCTCTCATTCTTGCTTGTGAATGTTTAGATAGATTATAAGGTACAAAAAAGCCACCATATGGTGACTTAATGATAGACAATCTAAAAAGAATTGGAAATAATTCCTTTTTTGAGTGCTGTAAGTATAAATCCCTACTTTACACACTAAGTTCATTTATCACATCTAACAATAACTCTTTGTCATTCTTCATAATGGCTAACAATGCATCCTCGTCATCTTCCAAAATGGCTAAATATATCTTTCTTCGAGCTTCAAACTTTTCGATTTCTTTTTCAATCTCTTTAATCCGTCGAGTTTCTCTTATTTCATAGAAAAAACGAATTCCCAAAGCCATAAAAGTTAATACATCAATTGTAGCGAAAAATATGATAAGATTCATGATAATTACTCTCCCTCTAAAATAAATTTTCTTAGTTCTCAACTAATGAATGGATTTCAACACTTCACTCTGAAAAGATGAGTTTTCCTTGTTTATGTTCATTATTAGTGTTAACCATTAACAAACATATGCTCTCGCAAACATATACAAATCATCTAATTCATCATGTTCAGGTCTTGAGGTTGTATGAAATCCTGCACAATAATGACAATAATAAGTACGAATGGTTTGATCCTCACACAACATGACTGCACGAAGTGCTTTGGCATTAGTCTCATAAACTATTTTATTTTTTTTAGCTCCATGACAGTAAACACCTTTTGTTGAGTGTCTGTTCTTCATAAGTTTCATTTTGTTTTTATAGATTATCTTTCTAATTTTAGACATTTTGCTTTCCTCCTTTTGGTAATAAATGCTGTACTTTTGTTTTGCAATATTTCTTTATAACTATATTTTATCACCAGAAACACACAATACAAGTACCTTAAACACATCATTGTCCATCTGTTTTATACTTTCAAACAATACAACAAAAAAAGTACGTATAAAACGTACTTCTGTTTTTTTGTGAAATGCTATTAAAAAAAAGTGTCAATTTTACTTATTTATTTTTTCTAGTTCAAGTATAGTAAATACCCCATTAAATCGATCAATATAACGTTGAAAACTATCTCTGCCATAGGTTTCAATTTCATATATTACCCTAGGAACTGTACTCCTTGTATCTTTCTCGATAACTTTAAGTGCAGGGATATCATCTTCAAGTACTTCCCAAAACTGACCAACATATCTGAATCTAATCCGAAATTTTTCCGTATCTGAAAACATCAAGAAAGTATGATAACGAACATCACTATCTGACAAAATTTGAGTTAATTCCTCAGAACTTAATATTAGTTCTGTATTATACTTCGAACGATGAACAGTTTTAAAACGATCCAGTCTGAAATTACGAAGACTCCTTGTATCTATTCTTAATCTTCCATCCTTTTCTTCAACTTTATATGCCATACAATAAAAATAATGATCATTAAACATAATCGAGACCGGTAACACATCATAATCGGCATCCTTTCCTTGGTATTTCGTATACTTAAAAGAAAGAGGCTTCTGATTTTCAATTGCGTCAAAAATAGCGGATAGATGAGGTAAGATAGATTTACTCTTATTGTCCCTGTAAATCGATAATTCCTTATACTCCTCTAGTTCCCGTTCCGTAAAGTTTCTAATACGCTGACGTTCCCTATCATCAACAACTCTCTCTACAAAGTATCAATGATTTCTCTAACTTCCTCAACACGTAGTGCTCTACTTTCTAAAAGAATCTTAGACAAGATGACGGCCTGGTTGTACTTTAAGTTACCATAACCATGGTTATATTCTGCCTCATAGGTTCCTGCAAGTCGAGAATACTTTATTTTCATATCATCTCTAAGTACTTTTAGATTTTCCTTTAATTCCCTTAAATCATCTTTAAAGGTTCGCTCGGCGATATTAAAACGTTTAAGGTAATCAGTTTTATTAACCTTATGCCCCTTTTCCAATTCAGACATAAAATATAAAAGACGACTGGTTTTCCCTTGCAAATTATTTTCTTCTTTCATTATTCGACCTCATGCTTGATTATAACTTATAGAATATAATATCATTATCCTCTACGTTAGTATGCTTTTACTTTCAATACTTATCTAAAAAACTCAAAGTCCCTTTGAAAATTGAAAAATTATCCTAATTCTGTTCGTAATAATATCTAGTCTTTTTTGTACTAGCTTACAATAAAAATAGAGATTTAATACACAAAGGCCAGTGTGAATTTCACTAGCCTTTGTGATAATATTAGTGCAATTTATTATTCAAGTATTCTGCTATATCCAAAAATGATAGCGTAGAATCAAAATGTTCTTCCTCTGCTTCTTCGCCACCTATTAAATTAAGGCTAAAATGATTTCCTCGAAATCTGACTTCATATACTTCATTTATATAGAGTATCCTATTGGTACTTTCAATCCCTTTCTCACTTTCATAACAAGATTGTATTCCTAATTCCTTTAGTTTTTCTTCTAGTGCTATCAAATGAATATCATAATTTTTAGCACTAGAGCTCTTATTGGGAATTAACAACATCTCCTCTGAACGATTAAGCCAGAACGGAGATTTCATTCTATATTGTGAAGGAGTCATTTTACTAAACATGGTTTCATAGTAAGCAATGAAGGCATAACGCCATTCTTGAGGAGCTATATTACTAATATTTTCTTGGATAATACGACGATACTCAACATCTAGCGGCTTGTTCATATCGAGTTCATCAAGTAGTTTTTTGACATACTCATTTCGAGATGAAAATAAACTTTTGAGGCTTGGTGCAGACCCAGAAGACTCATTTGAATTATCCTGATACAGCGTTTTATAATTATTAGCTGTAGTCATTGTATAGTCTCCTAGAGCTAGCAAAGCTGCCCGCATTAATAGACCTTCTTCAGGCTTTGTTTCAGTAAACATTTTTGCTATTTTATTCCAATAGATTGAAATAATATCAATCTTTCTGCTTGGTAAATCATTTGCATCAAAATAAAAGCAACTTCGAATTTGACCATCAAAATAGCGATGCTTTTCAGCTACTTCAATAATCTCTCTATAGGAATCATCTGCAGTTATCAATTTAGCTTTTTCAATCTCTTCGTCAACTTGGTCAATACTGAAACCATTAATCCTATTTCCCTCAGCTAGATATTCTAGCAGGTCTGAAGTATATTCGATTTGTTCATTAATCCCCTTGATTGCCCGTTCATATGACTCTTGAGAATCTATAACAGAGTTATTAATCAAGTTCCTAAAGATACGATACCAATTTTTATAGCTAGTATCTATTGTGTCACCGTGATGTTCTAAGAATGTTGAAATAACATGAAAATAAACCCTATCCTTCAAATTTTTGTTGATTATTGAACGTTCTAAGATAGATGAAACCTCAGACACTTTATTTTGTGTGAGAAAGTCAAGAACAGATACAATTATTTTTATATGACTTATTTCTACAGTTTCAAAGTCGATTTCAAGAGTCCAATTGTCGCGTTTAGAATAATCAAGGCTATCTAAATTATTGATAAGCACAATTTCAAATAAATTTAAAAAGTTGGTGTCAAAGGCATTTTTATCAATATTCCAAATAACATCAGTCCATTTTGTATCAATATTTTGGGAAAATTCCCTTTCTAAATGACTATCTATTTTCTTTATTCTATCAATTAATCTTGCTTTAAAATTTTCAAAGTCAGTTAATGGGCGCCCTCTAGAATTCAGTTTGATATAGAGCTCATCTTCTGAACCAAGTTTATCTATATCAAGGAAATTGAACACAAGTTTTTGGTTATTAGCATCTGATAAAACTGAAACATAATCAAACTCATAATCAAAAGAATCAGAAATGTCATCTAGTGTCTTCAAGGCACCTTGTACAGTTGGATCTAACTGCCATGAATCTGCAAACCATGACTCATCTTTTATGATTTCAGAAGGACTTTTTGTTTCTGTAAAGAAATTTTTTCTATTCTCAACTAGACTCTTGAAGAATTTTGTAGAAGAATTTCTAGTTTTATAAGAAAAATTCCCCAAAAAGTCACAGTCATCATTATCTCTATAAGCAAAAA
>ENA-OQBV01000870-OQBV01000870.1-human-gut-metagenome-genome-assembly--contig:-NODE-870-length-16467-cov-3.267503_pt1 | contig 16467 bp, 14 predicted proteins | sample MGYA00242750_ERZ504559 | MGnify/ENA primary metagenome ERZ504559 (study PRJEB26092, sample SAMD00036230) | human gut metagenome | host: Homo sapiens | study: EMG produced TPA metagenomics assembly of... | reverse complement strand
GTGACGAATCTGTTCAGGATTCAGAGGCGAATACTTTGTGCTCTTTTGCATCTGTTCCGATTCTGGTATGACCGGAACAGATATAAGAGTTGGAAGTTACAGATAGCTGCTTAATCAGCAGACACTACATACTTTTTTGCAAAAACCGAATCTTCATTTCCTAAAATAAGCGTAGGATGAAACACCAGAGAATGTAGTTTACAATAATCCGCAGCGATCGCATAGTGGAGCACATTGGAATTGATTACAAACGCATCTCCTGTTTCAACATAAAACGATTCCGATGGTATTTTTAATTCCAACCTGCCTTCTGCAACATATACCATCTCAATCTCTTCATGCCAGTGCCACGGAATGCTGTCCTCCTGCCGCCCTGTATAGTATGAAGAATACCCCGCACATGGAAATTCCAGCGTTCCATGCAGCCGGAGTTCTTTTAATTTCTGATTCAGATTCAATCTGCACTCCTGCAGTGCCATATTCACATCTCCTTTTCAAACTTGGCGTTTTTTTTATATTATATGTCGGAAATTAAGTTGTATCAAGCTTGCTATGTCGATATTATTACACAAGAACATTCAAGCAGGAGGTTATATATGTTTCAACTATTGTTAGCTGTTATTTATCTGGCATTTATTAGTCTTGGATTGCCGGATTCTCTTTTAGGCTCAGCCTGGCCCACGATGTATCGTGAATTTTCTGTACCTGTTTCCTATGCCGGCGGGATTTCCATGATCATTGCAGTCGGAACCATCATCTCCAGCCTGCTAAGCGACCGTCTGACTAAACGTTTCGGTGCAGGAAAGATCACCGCTGTCAGTGTTTTCATGACTGCAGCTGCACTATTCGGATTTTCCACAAGCCATACATTTATCGCGCTTTGTCTGTGGGCCGTTCCTTATGGTCTCGGTGCCGGATGCGTAGATGCGGCACTCAACAATTATGTTGCGCTTCATTATACAAGCCGCCATATGAGCTGGCTGCATTGTATGTGGGGAGTCGGAGCTTCCCTTGGTCCCTATATTATGGGATACGCATTATCAAACGGACACAGCTGGAATATGGGATACCGCTATATTTCCATTCTTCAGATCCTGCTGACGGCCGTACTGCTGTTCAGCCTACCCCTTTGGAAAAAGCCAACTGTTCCTACCAAAAGCAGTCATACTGCTGCGTCATATCACGAACAGGCGCTTTCTCTCTCTCAGATTGTTCGGATTTCAGGTGCAAAAGAAATTATGATCACGTTTTTCTGTTACTGTGCTCTGGAACAGACAACCGGACTTTGGGGCAGCAGCTATCTGGTTTTACACTGGGGGCTGACTTCTGAAACTGCCGCCGGATTTGCCAGCCTGTTTTTCATTGGAATCACTGCAGGAAGGGCACTCAGCGGATTTTTAACCCTAAAACTCAATGACACTCAGATGATACGGCTGGGACAATGTGTGATATTATCAGGTATCATATTGTTGCTATTACCGATCGGAGAAGTAACTGCCCTTTTAGGACTGCTTTTTATCGGACTTGGATGCGCCCCGGTTTATCCGTGCATCATCCACTCCACACCGGAGCATTTCGGTGCACATCGATCCCAGGCAATGATCGGCGTACAAATGGCGTCTGCCTATATCGGAACCTGCCTTATGCCGCCTGTATTCGGATGGATCGTAAATACGATCAGCCCAGCCTTATTCCCGGTATATCTGCTTTTCATCTTGGTTCTTATGTTCGTAATGCACGAAAAAATCTTAAAGCAGACTCAAAAAAAAACAGCCGTAGCTGCCACTTTTCATGGCAGCCACGGCTGTTTTTCTATCACGATTCTTTTCCCAAAATATGCTCTACGATATCTTCCTGCTTCTTCTCCTGTTCCTGATTCTCCTTTACCAGCTCAACAGGTACCGGCGTATTCTCCACTTCCAGACATGCCTGTATTGCCTCATTCAGAGAGAGCATCTTATCATCCAGCTCGGACACCATCTGCGCACACTCCTGCAGCTCACGACTGATATAATCCGGTGCGTCACCTTCAAACTTATAATGATCTTGTGCTCCAAGACTGGCCCAGAAATCCATCGCAATGGTGCGGATCTGAATCTCTACCTTGGTATCTACCACACTGTCCGACAGAAAGATCGGCACGGAAACCAGCATATGGTAACTCTTATATCCGCTCTCTTTCGGCTTTTGATTGTATCCTTAATTGCCAGCACTTTTAAGTCACTTTTGATTCCCGATCATCTCCGCCAGGCGGTAAATATCGGAAGTAATGAACAGATCAGCCGTACGCCTGCAATGTCATTGATATAGCGGAGCATATTCTCAATTGAAGTCTCATAGCCGTATCGTTTGAGCTTTTTTACGATACTCTCCGGCGTCTTGATCCTTGTCTTGATATGCTCAATCGGGTTATATTTATGTACGTGCTGAAACTCATCATTGAGGATTTCCAGCTTCGTCCCTACCTCTTTCATTGCTGCATTATATAAGAAAATGACGGTCTTCCAACTGTCCACGTCTTCATAATTCTTGATCGCGTCTTCCATCTGGTGTTCTCCTCTCAACTTGGAAAATCTCCCTTCTCACTTAGTCTCTATTAGTATACCATATTTGGCTCTTACTGTCATAAACTTCATGTTTTTTTAAGAAAGAAAACTTTTCCTATCAGAGAATACTAACTTCCGTTTTTTATTTTGTTTCCAGAAGATCCTGGAAGCGCGTCATTGCCTCTACTGTATTCTCGTAAGTACCAAATGAAGTCAGACGGAAATAGCGTTTTTCCATTCTCTCCAAATCCGGCTCCGGGCGTTCCGACTACCTGGATCTCATGCAGCAGATAGTCAAAAAACGTCCAGGAATCCATGTCCTTCGGGCATTCAAACCAGACATACGGGGAATGTACCCCTCCATAAAACCGGATGCCAAGATCTGAAAGTGTATCTGTAATGACACGCGCATTCTCCCTGTAGTATTCCAGATTCTCCTGACACTGATGGATACCTTCCTCACTGAACACTGCCGCTGCCGCTTTCTGTACAATATAGGAAGTACCATTGTATTTTGTGCACTGACGTCTGTTCCACATGGCATTCAGTGACATCTCTTCTCCTGCGGACGCTGTAAATACCAGTTCCTGCGGAACGATCGTATATCCACATCTGGTTCCGGTAAATCCCGCTGTTTTGGAAAGTGAACAGAACTCAATCGCGCACTGTTTTGCCCCTTCTACGGCATAGATACTTCTCGGAAGTTCCGGATCAGACACAAACGCCTCATAAGCCGCATCAAAAAGGATCACTGCCTGATTCTTCAGCGCATAATCCACCCACTCTTTTAACTGGCTTTTGTTATAGCATGCGCCGGTCGGATTGTTTGGCGAACAGATATAAATGATATCCGCATGCTGATCCCAGTCCGGCATCGGAAGGAAGTCATTGTCTGCATTTCCCTCAATATACTCCACTTTATTTCCGCACATAACATTGGAGTCCACATAGACAGGATAAACCGGTGTCGGGATCAGGATCACATTGTCGTGTGCAAACAGATCCGTGATATTTCCTGTATCACTCTTTGCCCCGTCTGACACAAATACGGCAGACGCATCGATCTCTACACCACTTCTTTTGTAATAGTCCACAATGGCTTTTCTGATATCTTCATACCCTTGCTCCGGGCCATATCCTTTAAACGTATCCGCAGACATCATCTCTTTTGCCCCTTCAAGAAGTGCCTCTCCGGCACACTGACACAGAGGACGTGTGACATCTCCGATTCCCAGACGTATCACATTTTTTTCCGGATGCTGCTTCGTATACGCAGCAACACGGTGTGCAATCTCCGAAAAAAGATAATTTTCCTGCAGTTTCAAATAATTTTCATTTAAATTCGGCATTCTATTTTCCTCACTATTTTCCAGTTATGTCTCATCAAACAGCAGCGTCAGGATCATCTGTGCTGTCTCCACCATATTGGTTCCATTATCCATACTGCATTTCTGCAGATATTTGTGAGCTTCCTCCTCTGTCAGATAGTTTCTCTCCATCAACAGAAATTTTGCATTACGGATATAATTCTGTTCCTTCTCACTCCGTTTTTTGGGTGTCCGGGTTTTCTTTTTGATCCGCCGCTCCAGCTGACGAAGCACCATATCTGCGGTATTGACCAGATCATAGGCTTTGATCGGCATGGTCAGGGATAAAATCCCTGCACCGACTTGTGCCACCGTCTCCTCGGATCCTAACAGAATGGATTCAAAATCCCGCGGCAGGCAATCTACCAGATCCAGATAATACATATCCGGCATCCGGTACCCGCTGATGACAAGACCATACGAATATTCACCAACCATCTGAAGAGCCGAAGAGGCAGAAGAACACGCAAACACCGTCTGAAATCCGTGTTCAAGCAGTATTTTCTTCACTTTTTTCGCATTCTCAAGCTTTGGTAATACGACAACGATGACTCCCATCTGCGGCCTCCATTGATTTTCTTAAACCAGATACAGATACTGCTCCAGTTCCCACTTTGTTACCTGTTCCAGATAGTTTTTCCATTCTCGGCGTTTCATTTTCTGATATTCCGCAACATAGGATTCTCCAAGCACTTCCCGCACCAACAGATCCTGCCCCATTGCATCCAGTGCCACTCCCAGATTTTCCGGAAGGCTCTGAATTTTTCGTTGCTTTTTCTCCTCATCGGACAGTCTGCAGATATCTTCTGTCAGTTCCTTTGGCGCTTTCTGCTGTTTCCTGATTCCATCCAGTCCTGCTTCCAGACAAAGTGCCAGAAGCAGATATGGATTTGCCGCACAATCCGGACTTCTCAGTTCCAGATCCACGCCTTCTCCTCTGCGTTTTCTGACATGGAGCAGCGCATTTCTCTGTGTTCTGGACCAGGTCACATCGGAAGGTGCCTCAAATCCCGGAACCAGACGCTTATAAGAATTGACCAATGGATTAAACACTGCTGTCATCCCCACAACATGTCCCAGAATTCCCGCCAGAAATGCTTCGCCGTCTGTGCTCAATTCACCGTTTTCACCGGTAAACACATTTCTGCCGTTCTTAAGAAGCCGCATGTGCAGATGCAGACCGGAACCATTTACATCCTGCCGTGGTTTCGGCATAAATGTGGCATGAAGACCGTAGCGCTTTGCAATCGTACGGACTGCCATTTTAAATGTCATCACCTTATCTGCAGTGGAAAGCGCATCTTCAAACGCAAAGTCGATCTCATGCTGTGCCGGCGCAATCTCATGATGAGAAGATGTAATCTGATATCCCATCTCCTCCAGTGTCAGAATAATGTCCCTTCTTGTATTCTCGCCCAGATCGATCGGCGACGTATCCAGATACCCTGCTCTTTCGTGCGAAACGGTAGTCGGCATTCCATCGTCATCTGTATGGAACAGGAAAAATTCACACTCCGGATTCACTTCCAGTGTATAGCCCTGTTTTTCTGCTTTTTCCAGTGCCCGTTTCAGGATCAGCCGCGGGCTCAGTTCGTATTCGCTGCCATCCTCTGTGCATACATCACACAGAAAACGGGCAACTTTTCCATTCTGAGGACGCCATGGCAGTATGGTAAACGTAGAAAAATCCGGCTTGAGATACAACTCTGTCTCCTCTTCTTTTGCAAATCCGTTCAAAGAAGCCAGGTCGATCGTGCAGCGGTCATCCATTGCTTTTTCCAGGCAGCTGACCGGAACTGCGACATTTTTCAAGGTTCCGAACATATCCGTAAACTGCAGACGGATAAACTCAACGCCTTCTTCCTCCACGATCTGCAGAATTTCTGTTTTTCTATACTTCTCCATAACATCCTCTCCTTGTCTTACACTATGATCCTATTATATTTCTCTCTTACAGATTTGTATACCCCATCAAAGAATAATCGACTGCTTTTGCAGCCTGTTTTCCTTCCTGGATCGCCCATACGACCAGCGACTGACCTCTGCGCACATCTCCTGCTGCAAATACCCCCGGTACATTGGTCTCATACGTTTCTTCTTTTGTCGCTACATTTGTTCTTGCATCTACAGATACCCCAAATGCATCTGTTACATATTTCTGGCTGCCCGTAAACCCTGCGGCGATCAGTACCAGATTAGCATCCACCACTTTTTCACTGCCCGGAACGGGAACCATCTGCATTCTGCCTGTCTTTTTATCTTTTTGAGGCTCCAGGCTGACCAGAACTGCTTTTTTGACATTTCCGTTTTTGTCCTTCTGGAATTCCTTTACCGTTGTCTGATACATTCTCGGATCTTTTCCAAAGACTGCAATGGCCTCTTCCTGACCATAGTCCGTCTTCTCCGTGCGCGGCCACTGCGGCCATGGATTGGACTTTGTTCTCTCTTTGGAAGGCTTGGGCATCATCTCCAGCTGTGTAACCGATTTGGCCCCCAGTCGGATCGCGGTCCCCACGCAGTCATTTCCTGTATCACCGCCTCCAATCACCAGCACATGTTTCCCTTTTGCCGGGATAAAAGTGCCCTCTTTCAGATCCTGATCCAGGAGACTCTTTGTTACCGAAGACAGGAAATCCACAGCAAAATAAATATTTTTACTGTCTCTTCCCGGCACCTCGATATCTCTCGGATTCGATGCTCCGCAGGCTAAGATCACCCGGTCGAACTGTTTTTGAAGCTCTGCTGCAGTCACATCTTTTCCTACATTCACTCCGGTTTTAAAAAGAACGCCTTCTTCTTTCATCAGCCGGACTCTTCTCTCTACAATGTCTTTTTCCAGTTTCATATTCGGAATTCCATAGCACAGAAGTCCTCCGATTCTGTCGCTTCGCTCAAATACAGTCACCTGATGCCCTCTTCGGTTGAGCAGTAATGCCGCAGCAAGACCTGCCGGTCCGCTTCCGATCACTGCCACCGTCTTTCCGGTACGCACCTTCGGCGGCTGTGCTGTCACCCATCCGTTCTGGAATGCATGTTCAATGATCATTTTCTCGTTGTCCTTAATTGCCACCGGATCTCCGTTCAAGGCACAGTAGGCATGCAGGCTCACAGAGCGCCGGGCAGACTCTTCCGGTAAAATTCCGGAAAAACAATGTGTCTTTTCGAGACGCTCATATGCCTGTTTCCAGTTCCCGCGATAGATCAGATCATTGGTCTCCGGCACCAGATTGTGAAGCGGACATCCGGATGTCATGCCTGCGAGCAGGCTGCCGTTCTGGCAGAACGGCACGCCGCAGTCCATGCAGCGTCCGCCCTGTTTCTGTTGTTCTTTTACAGGCAGTGAAGTTTTAAACTCATGAAAATGACGGATTCTCTGAAGCGGTGTTTCTGCCTTTGTATTTTTTCTTTCGTAATCTAAAAATCCTGTTGGTTTTCCCATTGTTTCTATACCTCACTTTCTTTCATCTGAAAACTCTCATTAAAGGCTTCCATCTGTGCCTGTTCGCTGCTCATTCCCCGTTCTTCCCACTTGGAAGCCAGTGCGATCATCTTCTTATAATCATGAGGAATAATCTTTTTAAATTTCTGCAGATACGCATCAAAGTCGGCAAGAATCTCTTTTCCGCGCGCAGAACCTGTATTTTCCACATGCTCCTCGATCATTGCGCGAAGCTCCTGGATGTCATATTTGTTCTCCACTTTTTCAATTGCGATCATGGCCTTGTTCAGATTGCGGTAAAGATGACTGTTTTCATCCAGAACGTAGGCGATTCCTCCGCTCATTCCCGCAGCAAAGTTCTTTCCTGTTTTTCCAAGCACTGCCACACGTCCGCCGGTCATATATTCACATCCGTGCTCACCTACCCCTTCTACAACGGCATACGCTCCGGAATTGCGGACTGCGAAACGCTCTCCTGCAACACCGTTGATGAACACTTTTCCTGCCGTTGCACCGTAAAGCGCCACGTTTCCGACAATGATATTTTCCTCGGCTTTATATCCTCTGTTCTTCGGCGGATATACAACCAGTTTTCCACCGGAAAGTCCTTTTCCATAATAGTCGTTGGTATCTCCGCAGAGTGTCATGGTCAGTCCCTTCGGAATAAATGCTCCGAAGCTCTGTCCGCCGACTCCCTTGCAGTTTACAACAATGGTATCTTCCGGCAGTCCTTCTTTGTGGAAACGGGTAATCTCCGCGCCGAGGATCGTACCTGCAGAACGGTCGATATTTTTCACCTCTGTTTCCAGAACTGCTTTGTTTCCTTTTTCTACCGCAGTTTTCAGTTTCTTTAACAGAACTCTCTCATCCAGTGTTTTTTCCAGCTGGAAGTCATAGGCTTTCCTTCTTTAAATGTCACATTTTCTTTTGCCGGATGATACAGAATCTCACCCAGATCCATCTTGTCTGCCATCCGGGAATGCTTCGTTTCATTTCTCTTTAAGAGGTCTGTTCTTCCTACCATCTCATCTACCGTACGAACCCCGAGTTTCGCCATATATTCTCTGAGCTCCTGGGCAACAAACCGCATGAAGTTCTCTACATACTCCGGTTTTCCCTGGAAACGTTTGCGAAGTTCCGGATTCTGTGTAGCAATTCCCACCGGACAGGTATCCAAATTACATACGCGCATCATCACACAGCCAAGCGTTACAAGCGGAGCTGTCGCAAATCCGAATTCTTCCGCTCCCAGAAGTGCCGCGATCGCCACATCTCTTCCGCTCATCAGTTTTCCGTCTGTTTCGATCTTCACACGTTCACGCAGTCCGTTCTGGATCAGTGTCTGATGAGTCTCAGCCAGACCAAGTTCCCACGGAAGTCCCGCATTGTGGATGGAACTTTCCGGAGCAGCACCGGTACCGCCGTCGTAACCGGAAATCAGAATTACCTGTGCTCCTGCTTTTGCCACACCTGCTGCTACGGTTCCGACGCCTGCTTCTGATACCAGTTTCACAGAGATTCTGGAGTATTTATTTGCATTTTTCAAATCATAGATCAACTGTGCCAGATCTTCGATCGAATAAATGTCGTGATGCGGCGGCGGAGAAATCAGACTCACTCCCGGTGTGGAATGTCTTGTCTTTGCCACCCACGGATACACCTTTTTCCCCGGCAGATGACCTCCTTCACCCGGTTTCGCGCCCTGTGCCAGTTTAATCTGGATTTCCTTTGCGCTGACCAGATAACGGCTTGTCACACCAAATCTTCCGGATGCAACCTGTTTGATGGCAGAACATCTGTCTGTTTCTGTATTTGCGGAATCCAGGCGCTCGTCACTCTCTCCGCCTTCTCCGGAGTTGGATTTTCCATGCAGATGATTCATCGCGATTGCCAGTGTCTCATGCGCTTCCTGTGAAATGGATCCGTAGGACATGGCTCCTGTCTTAAATCGCTTCACAATATCTTCCACACTCTCCACTTCATCCAGCGGAATCTCTTTTTCTGCATAGGCAAAATCCATGAGGCTTCTCAGATATCCCGTCTCCTCTGCATCGATCTTTTTCGTATACTCTTTAAACAATTCATAATTCCCGGTCCAGGTCGCCTGCTGCAGCAAATGGATCGTCTCCGGATTATAGCGGTGTTCTTCACCATCTGCACGTCTCTTGTGTTTTCCCATACTCTCCAGCGCCAGATTCGTTGTCAGTCCCAGCGGATCAAATGCTTTTGTATGGTATTCATCTACCTGCTTCTCGATATCCTCCATGGTGATACCGCCCACACGGCTGACTGTACCTGCGAAATATTTGTCTGTCACTTCTTTTGAAATTCCAATCGCTTCAAAGATCTTCGCTCCCTGATAAGACTGGATCGTGGAAATTCCCATCTTGGATGAAATCTTCACGATTCCGTGCAGGATCGCCAGTGTATAATCCTCCACTGCCGCATAGTAGTCCTTGTCCAGCATCTCCTCTTCGATCAGCTCATGGATCGTATCCAATGCAAGATACGGATTCACTGCGCACGCTCCATATCCGAGCAGTGTCGCAAAGTGATGAACCTCCCTTGGTTCTCCCGACTCCAGGATCAGAGAAAGTGAGGTCTGTTTCTTCGTTGCCACCAGATGCTGATGCACTGCAGAAACTGCCAGAAGAGACGGGATCGCCATATGGTTTTCATCCACATCCCGGTCAGACAGTACCAGAATGTCTGCTCCGTCTTTATATGCCTTGTCAACTTCCACGAACAGGCGCTCCAGAGCTCTCTCCAGCTTCGTGCTTTTATAATAAGTAATCGGAACAACTGCAACCCGGAATCCTTCTTTTTTCATTTTTTTGATCTTCAACATATCTGTATTTGTCAGGATCGGATTGTTGATCTTTAATACCCGGCAGTTTTCTTCTTTTTCTTCCAGAAGATTTCCCTGTTTTCCTGCATAGACAGTCGTACAGGTCACGATTTCCTCACGGATCGCATCGATCGGCGGATTGGTCACCTGCGCAAAGAGCTGTTTAAAATAATCAAACAGCGGACGTCTCTTATCAGAAAGCACTGCAAGCGGTGTGTCCACACCCATTGCCGCAATGGATTCGCCTCCGTTTAATGCCATGTTCCGAATTGAATTGCGATATTCTTCGTATGTGTATCCAAATGCTTTCTGAAGCTGTTTTCTCTTTACCGGCTCGTACTCTTCTACACGCATATTCGGAATTTTCAAGTCTTTGAGTTCCACCAGATTGCTGTCCAGCCATTCTCCGTAAGGCTGCTTTGTTGTATACATTTCCTTCAGCTCTTCGTCCTGATATATTTTGCCTTTTACTGTATCGACCAACAGCATTTTTCCCGGATGGAGACGTTCTTTTAACACGACCTCTTCCTCCGGCACATCCAGAACTCCGACTTCGGAAGCCAGGATCAAATCTCCGTTTTTCATCACATAATAACGGGACGGACGCAGACCGTTTCGATCCAGAACCGCTCCCATGATATCTCCGTCTGAGAACACGATGGAAGCAGGACCGTCCCATGGCTCCATCATAGTCGCATAGTACTGATAAAAATCCCTGACATCCTGAGAAAGTGTGGCATTTTTGCTCCATGGCTCCGGAATTGCGATCATCATCGCCAGCGGAAGCTCCATTCCGCTCATCACCAGGAATTCCAGCGTGTTATCCAGCATGGAAGAGTCAGATCCTCTGGTATCTACAACCGGAAGAATCTTGTGAAGCTCTCCTTTCAAGGCACCGGATTCCATAGTTTCCTCTCTTGCCAGCATCTTGTCTGCATTTCCGCGGATCGTATTGATCTCTCCATTGTGTACCATAAAACGGTTCGGATGCGCTCTCTCCCAGCTTGGATTTGTATTCGTACTGAAACGGGAATGTACCAGTGCGATCGCAGACTCATAATCCGGATCCTGAAGATCCGCAAAAAATGTCCGAAGCTGTCCCACTAAAAACATTCCTTTGTATACGATCGTTCTGCTGGACATGGATACCACATAGGTGTTGTCATTACTCTGCTCAAACACCCGGCGGGCAATATAAAGCTTCCTCTCGAACTCCAGTCCTTTCTCCACATGCTCCGGCTTTTTGATGAATGCCTGAACAATGTGCGGCATACAACTTCTTGCCTTTTCTCCCAGCACCTCCGGATGCACCGGAACCTCACGAAATCCAAGAAGTTCCAGCCCTTCTTTTTCTACAATGATCTCAAACATCTTCTTTGCCTGATTGCGCTGTAATTCTTCCTGCGGGAAGAAAAACTGCGCGATCCCGTACTCTCTTTCTTCTCCCAGGCTGATCCCCAGCTCTTTACAGACCTTCTGAAAAAACTTATGAGAGATCTGAAGCAGAATTCCGACACCATCTCCGGTTTTCCCTTCGGCATCCTTTCCCGCTCTGTGTTCCAGGTTTTCTACAATCTTCAGCGCGTTTTCCACGGTTTTGTGGCTTTTGATCCCTTTGCTGTTTACTACCGCGCCGATTCCACAGTTATCATGCTCAAATTGTTCCCGATACAGACTTTTTGTCTCTTGTTCCATGTAATTTTTCATTCTATCCTATTCCTCTCTGTTTATTTTTCTGTTCACACCTTTTACTCTCCGCTGGCGCCATAGTTCGCCAGTACGCGTGCAGATGGATCTGTCACATCACAGCCCTCCCACTCCTGATTCGGCATCCAGAAGCCTGCGATCATTTCCGCCTGTCCCGGATAATATTTTTCAAAAATCTCCCGATACAAAAGAGACTCTTTTGTAAACGGCTGTGCATAAGTATATTTTTGACGTTCCTTTTCAAACGCTTCCTCTGTGTAGCAGGTATCAGCGTACTCTTTCAGGTCGTCTACCATAGAATGTCCCACCGCATCCGAAAATGCTGCCTTTTCTCTCCAGAGAATATGTTCCGGCAGATAGTCCCCTTTCTCAAACGCATGGCGGAGCAAATATTTTCCTTTCCGATACACATTCTGCTTTTTCTCCGGATCGATTGCCATCACATACCGGACAAAGTCCAGATCTCCAAATGGCACTCTGGCTTCCAGAGAATTTACGGAAATACACCGGTCTGCCCGAAGGACATCGTACATATGCAGCTCTCTGACCCGCTTTTCTGATTCTTTCTGAAATGCCTGTGCCGACGGTGCAAAATCCGTATATTTGTATCCAAACAGTTCATCTGAAATTTCTCCAGTCAGAAGAACCCGGATATCCGTCTGCTCATGAATGGCTTTGCAGATAAGATACATCCCTATGCTGGCACGGATTGTTGTAATACCAAACGTTCCCAAAAGTCCGATCACATCCTCCAGTGCCGAGAGCACGTCCTCTTTTGTAATGATTACTTCTGTATGCTCACTTCCGATGTAATCTGCCACCTCTTTTGCGTATTTCAAATCGATGGCATCTTTTTGCATCCCAATTGCAAATGTACGGATCGGAGTTTTACTCTTTCTCGCTGCCACTGCGCACACAAGCGACGAATCCAGCCCTCCGGAGAGAAGAAATCCGACTTTCGCATCTGCCACCAGCCGCTTTTCGATCCCTATCACCAGTTTTTCCCGAATATTGGCACACACCTGCTCCAGATCATCCTGACAGATCTCATCCACCTTTGTAATCTCGCAGTAGCAGACAAATTCTCCGTCTTTATAATAATGCCCCGGCGGAAACGGACGGATTTTTTCACACAGCCCGATCAGATTTTTGGCTTCACTTGCAAATACGATGATTCCCTTCTTATCATATCCATAATAGAGCGGGCGGATACCGATCGGATCTCTTGCCGCAATATATTCCTGTGTTTTTTCCGTCATAGATGATGCAGGCAAACTCCGCATCCAGCATACGAAACATTTCTGTGCCATATGTCTCATAGAGCGGCAGAAGCACTTCGCAGTCCGAATCACTCTGAAACGTATATCTGTCGGAAAGGCTTTCTCTCAAACGCTCAAATCCGAAAATCTCTCCATTGCATACCACATAACTGCCACCCAGTGAAAACGGCTGCATCCCGGATGCCGTAAGCCCCATGATCGCAAGTCTGTGGAATCCAAGCAGACCATTTCCGGTATCTACAATCCTGCTGTCATCCGGTCCTCTGGAAATCGTTTTATCAAATCCTTTCTGAAACTCATCCAGATCATCGCAAATACCGCAATATCCTATAATTGAACACATAATCAAGCCCCTCCTGTAATCAGATTCTCTTATCACAACAAAAAAAGGCCCCCTTCACGTAAAAATATACGTAAAAGACGCCTTTGTCTGATATGTTTTGCATTTTACACTGACAATTCCTGTTTGTCAAGTTGGTTTTTTCCTAATTCTCCACTTCCCGCAGTCGCTCCACCACCGTCACGCTTCGCATTCTGCTATGAATCCACTCTTTTATATTTTTCAACCACCAGTACCAGGCAGACAAATGCTGCTGCGAAAACAAGCTGTATCATAATCGCCTGCAAGAACTGTCCTTTTGCAGAAGCTGTCAGATGTCCGAAATCAGCAAGAATATCATTTGCTTTCTCATACCAGTATACCGGAAGGAACTGACTCACAGCTTTTACATCATTTCCCATGAACTCAAGAGGCACAAACGCACCTCCCAGAAAGCACATTCCCAGAGAAATGATATTCGCAATTCCGGTCAACGCGTCTCTGTTCGGTGCAATTGTTCCCATCAGATATGCCAGCGCAATCGCTACGAAAAGCATGAATACCGAATTCAACAGGTAATATGCAAAATTTCCTGATGTATAAAAATCTTTTCCAAAAAAATACAATCGCAATTACAATTACAAAGATCCACAGCGCAATCCCTGCCAGGCTCATGCACAAAATCCCCTCCAGACTTTGTCTTCTTCCGGAAACAGGAGATGCCGCCATCCTTTTTTTCAGATCTGGATTATGAAAAACAATCAGAATATTACCCATCACAAATCCAGATAATGCCAGAAACAGATACGGCATATACCGAAAAATAATATACATACGGAGCATCTTCTGTGTTTTTCCCATCCTTTAAAAAGGTTACCTTCACGCTTTGTGTCCTCTCAAGAGCACTCGCTGCTTCCGCCTCCGTAAATCCTGCTGCCTGATACGTTCTGGCATTATTCAGAAAGCTGTTGATCTGCTGATCCACATAACTGCCCGAATATGTATCCGGAATTTTTGTCACAGAAAGTTTTTCGTCTCCCTTGATACATTTCTCATAAAAATTCTCCGGAATTCTGACCACATAATACACTTCTCTGTAATACAGCTTTTCCTGTATCTCAGAAACGTCATTTTCTACAGGAATCAGATGATGCAGATTTCCAAGATACTCTGTCAGAGACTCTGCAAGACTTCCTCCATCCTCATCGACAATTCCAATATTCAGCTTTTCCGCCTGATAACTTGTTTCTGACTTTCCCGCTGTGGACTGAAACAGAAGCGTACATCCGAAAAAAAATAGCAACATATAGCAGTATCAACATTCTGTTCTGACCGATAATCTTCATGTATCCTTTAAATACTGTCATAACGTTCCCTCCTGACAACCACAAATGAAACTGCAAGAATTACTGCGCACATGATAAATAGTGTAAGAATGTCATTTCTGAACCGTACCGGATCGTCATACACATTAATACAGTAAAAAGCATCTGAGATTACTGCCGCCGGATTCAGTTTGTTTACAAGGGGCAATGCACGGTCAACGGCATGTTTTATCTGTACATTCACAAGACCAGCCAGCACACTGGTTGTCATAGAAATCCCAAGCATGATTCCAACCTTGATCCCCTCGCTGAACTTGCCGATACTGCACACCAGAATTCCCATACTCACTCCGATTACACAGCCTGCCGCCACAATCAGCAGCATTTTTCCCATACTTCCCTGAAATTCCATCTGAAGTACATATTTGCAGTAAACAATTAAAATCACCACATTTAAAAAATGAAGTATAAAAGAAGAGATCAGCTCCGTAAGTATCATCTTCAGTCTGTGTACCGGAGATACACATTGTCTCGCAGCCAAAGTACTCAGGTTTGCCTGCAGCCACATCGCAGAACCAAGACCGATAAAACAGCCGTACATGCACGCCATCGCAGCCAGCGCATAAAAGAATCCCATGTTCCCGTTGGTCGTTCTGCCGCCTGCGGAAACATTCTCTACCAGTTCCTGATAGTCCGACATCGCGGCAACCGCCTTTTTCATATTTTCAGGATGTACATCTGCCACTGTTTCCAGCGTATCCTTTCCATTTAGATAGCTCTCCAGAAGACTTTGCATAATACTCTGAGCAAGTCCGTTTTTTTCTCACCTTCAGATAAGGCGTTTCTGTTCCATAAAAAATTCCGGAGATTTTCTGATCTTCAAGCTTCTGCAACGCTTCTTTTTCTGTCATTGTTTCCACATGGATCAAAGTTCCTTCTTTGCTGACTTCTTCCAGGAATGACGGAAATACTGAATCTCCCGGATTCTCTTCCACAAAAGCAGCCTGAACAGTTTCAAAATCTGACTCTGAAATGTTCCCGAATGCAAAATAAAACAGCGTTCCGAGAATCAGCGGAAACATGCAGGGCCAAAATAACATACTGAAATTCTTTACTTTTCTGATCACACTGTATTTTATCAAATGAAACATCTCTCTCCCCCTCTAATCGCGAAGCTGCTTTCCTGTAATCTCAAGAAATACATCATTCAGAGTCGGCAGCTCTGAGTAGACTCTTCCAAAAGCAGTCCCCTGCTCCTCCAGACAGTGAAGGATCCGCACAAGGTTATGTCTGGCTTTTGTACACTGTACAGTAAGAATGTCATTTTGATAATCAACAGCGAATACATGCGGCAGCTCTCTGATTCCTGCAAGCTGCTCCTCACTTAGTACGACCGCCTCGATCGTCACCTTTTCCCCTGTTTTGATCATCCCGGTAAGCTGTTCTTTGGTGCCAACAGCAATACTCCTTCCATGATCCATGATCGCAATCCTGCTGCAGATCTGCTCCACCTCTTCCATATAATGAGAGGTATAAACAATGGTTGCTCCCTGTCTGTTCAGCTCCTGAATTCCTTCCAGACATGCCGTTTCTGCTCTGCGGATCCACAGCCACTGTAGGTTCATCCAGAATAATC
>ENA-OQBV01000869-OQBV01000869.1-human-gut-metagenome-genome-assembly--contig:-NODE-869-length-16469-cov-2.760372_pt1 | contig 16469 bp, 19 predicted proteins | sample MGYA00242750_ERZ504559 | MGnify/ENA primary metagenome ERZ504559 (study PRJEB26092, sample SAMD00036230) | human gut metagenome | host: Homo sapiens | study: EMG produced TPA metagenomics assembly of... | reverse complement strand
AAGCATATTGATGAAATATTATTTTCTTCAAATGATGAAATGTGCATTGCAATTGCTGAAAAATATACTAGTGACAGTAGACTAAGAATTATTCCGCGCCCAAACGAACTTTGTCTCAGTACAACAAATTTGCAAGATTTAATTTGTTATGTTCCCACAATAACTAATGCAGATCACATACTTTGGGGGCATGTTACTACACCATTAGTCGAAGCAAAAGTATATGATACAGCTATAGAACAATACTTATCAAAAATTATTAAAGGCTACGATTCATTAGTCAGTGTAAAAGACTAAAGAACTTCCTTTTAAATCAAGAGGGTAAACTTGTGAATAACACAACGAATATACCTTGGCCAAGAACACAAGATTTAGAACCGTTGTATGAAATAAACCACGCTATATTCTTGGCAAAACGCTCTGTCTATACAGAACAAAAAAATCGTATAGGTCAAAAACCTTATTATATATAATGGACGAAAATACATAAGCAAAGATATAGATTGGGAAGAAGATTTTAAGATAGCAGAAATAATGTATAAAACACTGTTGTAATATGAAAATTGTAACATTTGGTGAAATCATGCTTCGTCTTGGAGCTCCTGATTATCTACGATTAAATCAATGCAATAGCCTTGATATAAGTTATGCTGGAGCAGAAGCAAATGTAGCGGTATCACTCGCAAATTACGGTGTTCCTGTAGAATATATTACAGCACTGCCTGATAATCCTATTACTAGTAAATGTTTAGATGAACTTCGTGGAAAAAAGTTAATGTTGATCATGTCATATTGTGTGGTAAAAGAATTGGAATTCTTTATATTGAAACGGGGTCCATCTATCGACCTTCACGCATTTTTTATGACCGCTCACATTCTTCTATTACTGAATTAACTCCAGGAATTATTAATTGGGAAAAAGTTTTCGAAGGAGCTACTTGGTTTCATTGGACTGGTATAACACCGGCACTTTCACAAAATGCAGCAAAGGTTCTTAAAGAAGCAATAGATATTGCAAACTCAAGAAAGTTAACAATAAGCTGTGACATTAATTATCGAGAAAAGTTATGGCAATATGGTAAAGAAGCCAAAGAAATAATGCCGGAATTAGTTGCAAAATCTGATATTATTTAGGCAATGAGGAGATGTCGAAAAAGTTTTGGAATAAAGCCAAAGAATTTTGATGCAGAAAAGGTAAAAGATAACATTAATCCAGAGATTTTTAAAGATGTTTGCTCACAAATGATGAAAAAAATTTCCTCATTGCAAAAAAATGGTTATTACTTTACGCGGAGCTATTAATGCAAATCATAATACTTGGGCTGGTGTCCTTTATGATGGTAATACCTTATATCAGTCTCCTATATATAATATTACACACATTGTAGATAGAGTTGGTGGTGGAGATAGTTTCATGGGAGCATTAATATATGGATTGAATACATATCCAAATGATAATCAGCATGCACTAGACTTTGCTGTTGCTGCTTCTTGTTTAAAACATACAATAAAGGGTGACTATAACCAAGTAAGTATAGAAGAAGTGGAAAGTCTTCTATCAGGAAATACAAGCGGAAGAATAAAAAGATAAAATATGAACTTTTGGGCTTTAATGATAAAAAAGGACGACATGATTATATCATGTGTTGAAAGAATACGTTCCATAATAATAAATTTTTCACCTTCATTTTTCTGGAGAAAACGACAAATGAGAAACATCACTCCAGTTGGAGTTGGAAAAGATATTTATATAATACTAAATGCACCATCTCTAAAAACCCAAGATTTAAGTGTCTTAAAAGGAAAGGAGACTATGTTTGTAAATCGTGGGTTTATGCATCCTATGTATAAGGATTTGCAACCAGCATATCATGTATTTGTTGATACTAAGATGCTTAAAGGAATATGGCCAGTATCATGGATTGGAGATATTCTTCAAATGAGCCCTAACACGAAAATATTACTACCATTATCATGGAGTAATATTAAATTTTTTAAGCCATATGAAAAGAGCATTTATTGGCTTAATTGGAATCTTCCTTTTTATAATTTGGGGGTATCTGGATCTTGTTTTTCTTTTGCAATTCAGCAAAAATTTGAACACATATATTTTACAGGATTTGATGCAACAGGTATAGGTCATGAAATGATAAAGACCGCAGACAGTCATTTCTATGGTAATGATAAGGAACTCGAAAATAAACCAACAGCACAATTTGCGATAGACCTCTTAATGCATTCACGTCATCTCCATGATTTAAATCGCTTAGCCCTTTATTGTAAGAACCACAAAATACAAATAACCAATATTACTAATGGTGGTTTATTAGATATGTTCCCAAAAGAAAATATTTTACCAATTTTAGACGATTTAAAGATACTAATAAAATGACATCAACAGGAAGAATAAATTATATTGATGAACTAAAGGGGTTCATACTATGTTTAGTATGTTTAGGACATATTGCTTATTCAGAACTTTCTTATGCTATGAATTAGATGTCTCTTATGAGAATGTTTACTTTCTTTTTCCTATCAGGATTATTGTTCTCACGAAGACGATTTCCAACGTTCAAGGATTATGCAATAAGTAAAACAAAACATTTACTTTTTCCCTACATTTGGTTATCATTATTTTTTCTTATAATAACTTTCCAAATTTATTCTGGTAATATTGATGAAGCATCACGTGGGCCCTTATTTATTAAAATAGAAAACATATTAAGTTTAGTAGGGATAACATCAAATTTCATATGTTCTTTATGTGCAAAGTTTTTTTAAAATTTTCATATTGGGAAATTCTTCTATATGGGCAACTCCATTATGGTTTGTTTTTACTCTATGGACTGTTAGTTTATTATATGCTTTTATTGACGAACGCTGCAAAAACAAAATACCATTAATACTGATTTCTATTATATGTATCGGTGCAATTGGATGGGGTTTAAGGAATAATCATAACATTCCTTATAATTTAGGTGCATCATGTACAGCCTATGTATATTACGCCTTTGGCTCTATATATAAAAGAAAAGTAAAAAATTTTATAGATAAATTAGGGAATTGGGAGATATTTGGATTAAGTATATTGGCCATTCTACTATACTCATTTATAGTTAGAGCTGGATATACCGCTAATTTGTCTCATAATGATTTAGGAAATAATATTGTAACATTTTATACAGGAACTTTTACAGGTGTAATATGGATGTTTCTAATATTTACATTTTTAAATCGTATAGGAATAAAAATCGGCATATTCCGATTTATTTCAAGGAATGCTTTAATAATATTACCATTACATTATTATGTGATAAAACTTATAAACTATCTTAATATAATACCTTTTAGTCATGGAAGCATATATTACTTTTTAATATCATCAATTGTAGTAATAATCGTTTGCTTTTTAGGATGTATATTGTTTAGAACCCAATTATACATGCTATTAGGTAAGGAAAAAATATCATTTAGAGAATGTTTTAACAAATAGTCATGACAAAATTTCTAAGTGATAAAATTAAGGTTCTATCATTTATATCCATTATTCTTGTATTATATATCCATTCTGGATTTCATAATTATCCAAATGAGATACAAGGAATGGTATTCAATTCTAATTTGCAGAATTTTATTAGCGGAATGATAGGACGATGTGCAGTTCCATTGTTTTATGCGATAAGTGGATACTTATTCTTTACAGATCTTTATGACGGAAGAAATGCTGATTACCAAAAGCTGTGGTTCAAAATAAAGAAAAGAGGAAAAACATTACTTATTCCTTATATTATAGCCTGTCTTTTTCCTGTCGTATTTAATTTAACATTAGAATTTATTCCTGGCATAGAACAATTTGTAAATAGTAAAGGGATTTCTAAAAATTTTTCATCAGCCAATACATAAGATATTAAATTTTATATATTTTGATTCAGGAAACGGTAGTCCGTACGCATTCCATCTTTGGTTTCTTCGCGATTTAATATTTATAGTTATTTTATCTCCTATATTACTTTATGCAAGCGAAAAAACCAGCAAATATGCAGTTTTTGGAATACTATTTGTCCTGAACTATTTCACAATACCAATTCTGCCTTTGTTAGGTATGCTTGGTTTATGTTCGGATATTGCTTTTTGGATAAATTATCAAATTTGAAATCTATATTTATTCCAGTTATTTTTACCATCTTATGTATAGCAGAGATATTATATCCATGTGAATTATGGAAACAAATAAAAAATTCCAATAATTATGATTGGCATAACCTCAATATGGATTTTATATGACAAATTCTGTCCTAAGGATTTTGAAATTAAAAAGCATAATGTACTCATGACAGCATGCGGATTTACTTTCTTCATTTATCTTTTCCATGAACCTACATTAAACATTATCAGGAAAAATTTAATTATCCCATTCCATCATTCAAGTTTCGGATTTGCATTCAGTTATCTTGCAAGCCCTTGGATATTTGCAGCAATATGGATTATTATTGGCATTAGTTTTAAACGAATAATGCCACATATTTATAGTATTTGCACAGGTGGACGATAAGATATTTTACAAAAAACACAATGAAAATACTACATTACATCCCCAGTATTGATCGCACATCGGGTGGTGTCGGCGCATACATGCAACTGCTAACAACCGAGTTAGGAAAGTTGGTGGAACTCCACGTTGTAACCCATCGCGAGGCAAATCCGTTGACTTTGGAAAACTGCACCGTTCACTATATACCGAAAAATAACAATCCTTTCTCAAACAAAGGAAAAACGGAATTCTTAACTCTGCTCAATGATATCAAGCCGGACGTGTTTCATACGAATAGTTGTTGGTTACCATTATCAGCACGCACCACTATATGGGCTAAGAATATCGGATATACTGTAGTGTATACTCCACATGGAATGCTTGAACCGTGGATTATGAAACGTCATTATTGGACAAAAAAATTTCCCGCATCACTGCTATTCCAAAAACGAGGAATACAAATAGCAAACGTCATACACGCTACGGCAGAAAGTGAAAAACATAATCTTACGCAGCTAGGATGGAACAATAATATAGAAGTAATTCCTAATTGTGTGGAAATAGATAAGATCACAATGAAGGAGTCATGGATACGGAATAAGAATATCTTATTTTTAAGTCGTATCCATGTCAAAAAAGGTATCAACTTCTTGATAGAAGCTATAGCAAATTTAAAAGCAGATTTACAAGGATATACAATCAACATTGCAGGAGAAGGTGAAGAAAGCTATATCAATGAATTAAAGCAATTAGCCTCTAAATTAGGTGTTGCAGATTTAATTCATTTTATAGGAGGTGTATACGGTGATAAAAAGTGGGAACTTTTTAAAAAGGCAGATCTGTTTGTTCTACCTACACATAGTGAAAATTTTGGTATAGTGGTAGCTGAAGCACTTGCATGTGGTATACCCGTCGTAACTACCCAAGGAACTCCATGGCAAGAGTTGGAAAGTTATCATTGCGGATGGTGGACAGAAATAGGAACCGAAGCTACTACTAAAGCTCTCAAAGAGTTTCTGCAATGTACAGAAACACAACTAGAGCAAATGGGAAAAAATGGAAAAAAATTAATAGAAGAAAAGTATTCATCACAAAAAGTTGCTCAAGATATGGTTGAACTATATAAAAAAGTTTGTCTATAAACATGGAACTCAACATAGCAGAAAACCGCAATCATCTGAACTACTCCAAATGGATTTACGTAAAACGTATACTGTGGACATTCGGAAAAATCTTTTTTCGTAATTCTCCTCGTATAGCTTTCGGATACAGAAACACGATACTACGCCTATTCGGAGCTAAAATAGGAAAACATGTCCATATCTACTCCTCCACCATTATCTGGTTCCCATGGAATCTGGAAATAGGCGATTGGAGTGCCATTGGAGAAGAAACCCTGATCTATAATTTAGGTAAAGTAACAATAGGAGAAAAAGCTACTGTCAGCCACCGGGTCCATGTATGTGCAGGCACACATGACTATACCGATCCGGCTCTTCCCCTACTGCGTCCCGAAATCCGTATCGGTAATCAAACATGGATTTGCGCTAATACATTCATCGGTCCTGATATAGAGATTGGGGAAGGTGCTGTGATAGGCGCAGGTACAGTAATGGTAAAAGACGCAGAGCCGTGGGGAGTTTATGCAGGAAATCCGGCTAAATATATAAAAAAAAGAATATTAAAGAAATGAATATAGTTAAAAATAATTACATGGGGGGGGTAAAAACAAAGGTATTATTCTCTTAAAGTTCATTGCCGCCTTTTTAATAACTTATTCACACATGGGAATATTATTTCCTAAATACGGTAGCTTAGTTACCGGTGGGGCAATAGGTGATGGTTTATTCTTTTTCTGTTCCGGTTTTACTCTATTTATGGGAAGACAAGACGACTTTCCGAATTGGTATAAAAGACGAATTAACAGAATTTATCCCACTATCATAATGTGGGCACTGGTATCGGCAGTAATTTTCAATTGGAATTGGCAAATTACAGACTTAATAACAACCCCTAAATATTGGTTTATACCATGTATTATGGCATATTATGTCATCTTCTATCTCATCCGTACTTATCTATTGAAGTATTTAAATCAAGTTTTTGGCATAGCTTTCCTGCTTGTGGCAATCAGTAGTTTCTGGGTATTAGATTTTAACCATTCGGTAATGTATGCCGCGGTTCCATTTATGAGAATATATTATTTTCTTTTTATGATGCTAGGCGCTATGGTAGCCATCAGAAAATACAAGGTTGTATCTCCTCTCAAGTCCGGAGGTTATGCTTTGGTAAGTCTTATTACATATTATGTACTTATGGGAATTTATAAAATAGATCCGTTCTTCTGTAAATTCCAGTTAATATCACTTATTCCGTTATTGAGTAGTATTTATTGGATATATAGATTTTGTGACACACCTCAGATTTATAAAATATTGGAATACAAATCAGGAGGAAAGTTTATTTATTTTATCTCAACTTTAACTTTGGAAATATATATGGTTCAATATGCCATCTTTACAGATAAACTCAATAACATATTTCCACTGAATATCATCATTATATATATCATCATATTTATTGCTGCATATCTGCTAAAATGCACAGCCCATCTTTTTTCACAGATATTCAGCAATGAGCCTTTCAATTAACAAAAGTATATATCAAGTATAACGAAGCTATTATGAATAATTCCATAGCTGCCATCATTCTTACATACAACGAAGAGAAACATATATCCCGTTGTATCAACTCTCTTAAAAATATCTGTGAGGAAATATTCGTCATCGATTCTTTCAGCAAAGACCGAACTGTAGAAATTGCGAAAGAATCAGGAGCGCAAGTTTACCAAAACCCTTGGAAAAACTATGCGACACAGTTCAACTGGGGGCTGAAGAATTGTCCCATCACAACAGAATGGATATGGCGCATTGACGCTGACGAGTTTTTGGAGGGTAACTTGGGACCTGCCATGAAAAAAGCATTGGCGGAATGTAACAATGAGGTAAATGGAGTATACGTCCGCAAGCGTATAGATTTTATGGGCAAGCCTCTGTTACACGGGGGATGGTATCCTTCTTACCACCTGAAAGTATGGCGAAGAGGACATGGGGAGTGTGAGAACCGATGGATGGATGAACATATCCGCATCTTCAGTGGAACAACAATCACAGTGGAAGAGGGGAATCAAGTGGACGCCAATTTGAATGATCTGACCTGGTGGACAGAAAAGCACAATGGATATGCTACACGGGAAATGGCGGATATGCTGATGATGGAATACGGACTGGACGACAGAGGCAAAGAAGTACAGGCCAAGTTTTGGGGTACAGAGGAACAGCGTAAACGGTGGCTGAAAGTGAAATATATAAAAGCACCGCTATTCTTACGACCATTTATCAATTTCAATATACGCTACATTCTGAAAGGGGGATTTCTGGATGGAAAAGAGGGCTTTATATGGCACTTTTTACAAGGTTTCTGGTATCGTTTCCTGGTAGATGCCAAAATTTATGAAATAAAAAAACGCTTTGGATGGAATGACAAGAGAATCAAGGCATTCATAAAAGAAACGTATTTAGATAAATAACCACTTACATTATAAAAGCATCAACACTATGAAAGTTTCAATTATCACCTCCTGCTACAATCGGGAAGCCACTATTCGTGGAGCAATAGAAAGTGTACTGGAACAAGATTATCCCTACATAGAATACATAGTGGTAGACGGAGCATCGAAAGATAACTCGCTGGCTGTCATCAATGAATATAAAAACGGGATAGATACAATTATTTCCGAACCGGATAAAGGTATGTATGAAGCGATTAACAAAGGAATACGTGCAGCAACAGGAGATATTATCGGTCTGATTCACTCCGACGATTTCCTGTTCTCATCTCACACCATCTCCGACATAGTGAAAACATTCGAGGAACAAGATGCGGATATGATATACGGCAACGGAGTCTTTGTAGATTATGACGACACCAACCAGATGATACGAAACTGGATAAGCGGACGGTACAGTAAAGAGAATGTAAAAAACGGATGGCTCCCACTCCACCCCACTGTCTATATAAAGAAGGAGTGCATGGATAAATGGGGACTTTACGACGAAAGTTATAAGATAGCCGCCGACTCGGATTTGCTGGTGCGCTATCTGTATGAAGCCAACCTGAAAGTATATTACCTGAACAAATACATCGTGAAAATGAGAATGGGGGGGCTTTCTACTGATGCAGGAAAAAAGCAAACTGAAAATGGGCGGAGGACTTGAGAATGGTATAAAAGTCACGGAATAAAAACCCATCTCGGCGCTGAAAGGCAAAATTCTTTCAAAGATTCCACAGTTCATTGAAGCCAGACTGCCGTGGAGTGAAATACCGGAAGGCAGAGGAAGAAAGCCTGATACAACCTGCCGCCACAAATAAAAAGAATGAAAATACGTTTACTAGTTCTAACCTTGCTGATTATCGGAGTTCATCAGCATATACAAGCACAATATATGCTGGGAACTACCGGTATGATGAATATTCCTACCGCCGACAGGCAGAAGCCGGGAACAGTGATGTTGGGAGGAAATTATCTGCCCAAACAGATGATGCCTGCACGATTCGACTACAACACAGGAAATTACTTTGTGAGCATCAGTTTCTTTCCTTTCTGGAACTTGCCTATCGGGAAACTTTAATAAAAGGGGACTATATATCATCCAAGCCTAAATACAATCAGCAGGATCGTTCCTACTCCATCCGGCTGTGTGTGTGGAAAGAAGGAAAGTTTCTGCCGGGAATAGCACTAGGAGCCAATGATCCAATAGCGGATAAAGGAGCCAACACTTTTCAATCTTACTATGGAGTGATAACGAAAAAAATCGATTTAAATGGAAATATTTTTTCAAGTAGTATAGGATATTACATTCCTGGTTCAGAAAATAAACCTACTAAAAATTTCGGCAATAAATACAAAGGTGTATTTGGAGGGATAAGCTATATACCCGCTTTCTGTAAAGAGTTGAAAATGATGGCCGAATATGACTCGGACGGGGTGAATGTGGGAGCAGCAGTCAGGCTGTGGAAACATTTGTCCATGCATGCTTTTACCCACGATTTTACTTGCGTATCGGGTGGTATACGCTATGAGTGTACCCTAATACATTGACGCAATGAGCAAATATTTAATAGCAATCCTCCTTTCGGCATGGAGCATTTCCCTCCGGGCACAAGTGGCCGAAAAACTACAGCAACTGGGAATGGAGAACATACAAACGGTAACGGAGGTGAACGGCAACACAACGATTGCTTTTGAAGACAATGTATATAGAGGTACTTACCGGGGAATAGGCAAAGCCATCGAAGCAGCCATGGAAGGAATGTACGGGGGAAATCTGCAAATGGTGGTGTTGGAGCACAGTATCCCCCAGCTATGCATTACGCTGAGCGATAAGGTGATAACCGAATATAAAGAGAAACAGATTACCATAGGGGAAGTGTACCGACAGATGGGAATCAGTTATGATACCGATGAAGCGATGGAGGTACTGAAAAAGACACACCGGACACTCAATTCATCGGCAGGGAAAGTAGACATTGTGGTCTATCCGGAAGTAAAACTGGAAAACTCCAGCTTTGACCGACTTTATACTTACTATGTCAACTTGGCTCCTGCCGTAGAGATGGCTTTATGGAAAGGGGCGGAACTGACAGCGCAAGTGGTATTCCCGGTAGCGACCAACCTAAAAGGACAGTATAAGAAGATACGTCCCGGAGTGATTGCACTGTCGCAAGAGTTTTGCTTCGGCAAAGGATTTTTGGGGCGAGTAACCGCAGGAAACTTTACCAACAACCGCATGGGGGCACAAGCGGAGATGAAATACCGCACAGCGAATGGCAGACTGGAACTGGGAGCTGTGGCAGGAGCTACTGTGCAATCAGTGCTGACCGATGACGAAGGATGGTATATCAGCCGGAAACTGCGGATGAATGCCGCACTGAAAGCATCTGTGTATGAACCTCGCTTCAATTTGCAATTTGATTTGCAAGCTGCACGTTATCTATATGGGGATTATGGAGTAAGAGGCGACTGCACCCGCCATTTCGGAGAATATGCCATCGGCGTGTATGGAATGTATACCGATGGGGAAATAAACGGAGGATTCCATTTTGCCATCCCTCTGCCCGGCAAGAAGTGGAGCCGTAACCGGGGAGTGCGTGTCAGGCAAGCGGATTATTTTGCCATGGAATACAGTATGGAATCCTGGGGCAGATATGCGGATGAAAAAATGGGGGAAACTTATCGCACCCGACCTGATGAGAACCGGAGTAACCGGTTTTTCCAACCGGAATATATACGCTATTTCCTGATAAAGGAAGCAAATAAATAGATTACTAATTTTTAAAAACGAAGAAAAATGAGAACAAGCAAGTTTTTTAAAACAGGTTTGCTGCTGTTTGTAGCAAGTTTGGGGTTAATAAGCTGCGGGGATGACGACAAAGAACCGGAAATTGTAGTTGACCCTGTAAGCGAAAATGTGGAATATTACATTGAAGGTAAAGTAGTAGCGGATAATGCCGCACTGGACGGAGTCAGCGTAACAGCGGGAGAAGCTACCGCAACCACAGACGAAAACGGTCAATATTCACTGACAGTAAAAGATAAGAAAACTTATACGGTGAGCTTTGCCAAGGAGGGATATAGAACTGTTTCTGACGCATCAGTAGAAATAGCTAACAACGCTACCAACAGAAGTCTAGTAGCACTGAATGTGACTATGAGCAAGGAAGGCGTGGCTGTAGCTGTTGATACTGAAAGTGATAAAGTGATTACAGAAAAAGGAGAAGGGAAAACAGAAGATGCCCTGACCATCTTGACTATTCCCGCCGGTGCCGTATCAACCGCTACCGATGTAACTCTTACTCCGTATCTGGAAGCTGTTGCAACCGATGTGACTCCGGGCAGTAAGGAAGAAGCGATTCCCATGACTAATATTGCTATCAGTTCCAGCCAGGATGCAGCCTTAAATCAGGATGTTACCTTGTCTGTAGCCAATGCTAGTTCCAGCGATTATTATTTTGACGAAGTAGAGGTATACGAAAAGACTAACGCACGTGCTATCGGTGACTGGAAGAAATATGCCGACGCTGCTTTTGATAAAGCGACCAACAGCTACATAGCTACCATCAAAAAGGGAAGTTCACTGAATAAGGATTATTCTATCCGTGTAAAGAGTGAAAAGAATGTCAGCGAAACCAAGAACGATGAAATATTGAGAGAAGACAGCTACAGTAACGCAGGAAATATGAGCGCTACTACTTATGATATTCCTTATACTGCCAAATTAGGATGGGAAATCTCTGCATCCGGACTGGATGAAGGCGCTCTTTCATTGGTGAAAGCTGCCATAGCCGCACAAGAAGGTGGATCGGAAGGTGTATACACCGTAAACAAGACCTTTACAGCCCACGTAAGCGGTGACTATATTCTGTATTTCTCTTGCAAAGCCAAATATGTAGAAAAAGAGTACACTTTCTCTATTGCCGGTAAAAAGGTTACTGTAAAAGTTAAACATTATCTGGGAGTGGAATTTGTTTATACCAACCAAAGTTCAAGTATGCATGGTGGTGGCACTATAGGCTAAAACAATCTTTTCAATTAATACAAAATATGAGTAAAAAAGTAGCATTGATTTCAGGTATCACAGGTCAGGACGGTTCGTTCCTGGCCGAGTTCCTGATAGAAAAAGGATACGAAGTACATGGTATTCTGAGACGTTCTTCTTCATTCAACACCGCACGTATAGAACATCTGTATCTGGACGAATGGGTGCGGGATATGAAGCAGAACCGACTGGTGAACCTGCATTGGGGGGATATGACGGACAGCAGCTCACTGATACGCATCATACAGTCTGTACAACCTGACGAGATTTATAATCTGGCCGCACAAAGCCATGTAAAAGTAAGCTTCGATGTGCCCGAATACACAGCGGAAGCGGATGCGGTAGGTACGCTGCGTATGCTGGAGGCGGTACGTATATTGGGACTGGAAAAGAAAACCAAGATTTATCAGGCATCTACTTCGGAACTTTTCGGACTGGTACAGGAAGTTCCTCAGAAAGAGACAACTCCTTTCTATCCCCGTTCTCCATACGGAGTAGCCAAGCAATATGGTTTCTGGATAACCAAGAATTACCGCGAAAGCTATGGCATGTTTGCCGTAAACGGCATTTTGTTCAATCACGAAAGTGAACGCCGGGGCGAAACTTTTGTTACCCGGAAAATTACCCTGGCGGCAGCACGCATCGCACAAGGATTCCAAGATAAACTGTACTTGGGGAATCTGAATTCCCTGCGCGACTGGGGATACGCCAAAGACTATGTGGAATGTATGTGGCTGATTCTGCAACACGATACGCCCGAAGACTTTGTTATCGCCACCGGAGAATATCACACTGTACGCGAATTTGCCACCCTTGCTTTCAAGGAAGTGGGCATCGACTTGCACTGGGAAGGTGAAGGTGTGAACGAGAAGGGTATTGACACAGCTACAGGCAAGGTGCTGGTAGAGGTGGATCCCAAATATTTCCGCCCGGCAGAGGTGGAACAATTACTGGGAGATCCTACCAAAGCCAAAACGTTACTGGGATGGAATCCCCGCAAGACTTCATTTGAGGAACTGGTGGGAATCATGGTGAAACACGATATGAAATTCGTGAAGAAACTCCATCTTAAAGCAAGCTGTTAAATCATTAGTTAAAATTTCAATGGAGAAATCAGCCAAAATTTATATAGCAGGGCACCACGGACTCGTGGGCTCCGCTATTTGGCGTAACCTGCAAGAAAAGGGCTACACCAACCTGACCGGCAGAAGTCACAAGGAACTGGACTTACTGGACGGGGTTGCCGTAAAGGACTTCTTTGACCAAGAAAGACCGGACTATGTAATCCTTGCCGCCGCCCACGTGGGAGGTATCATGGCAAACAGTACATACAGGGCGGACTTTATCTATAAGAACCTGCAAATACAACAGAACGTGATAGGAGAAAGCTTCCGTCACGGAGTGAAGAAATTATTGTTTCTGGGAAGTACCTGCATTTATCCCAGAGACGCACAACAGCCTATGAAGGAGGATGCTCTCCTCACCTCCCCGCTGGAATATACGAATGAGCCATACGCCATCGCCAAAATAGCGGGTCTGAAAATGTGCGAGAGTTTCAACTTGCAATATGGTACTAACTATATCGCTGTTATGCCTACGAACCTGTACGGTCCCAATGATAATTTCAATCTGGAACGCAGCCATGTGCTTCCTGCCATGATCCGGAAAATACATCTTGCCAAATGCTTGAACGAAGATAACTGGGAGAACATACGCTATGATCTGGACATGCGTCCGGTGGAAGGTATAAACGGAGAGAGCAGAACAGAGGAGATACTGGCTATCCTGAAAAGCTACGGTATCAGCAAGGACGGGGTGGAACTGTGGGGAACAGGCACGCCACTGCGCGAATTCTTATGGAGTGAGGAAATGGCGGATGCCAGTGTATTCATCATGGAGCATGTGGACTTTAAAGATACTTACCGTCCCGGCACAAAAGAGATACGCAACTGCCACATCAACATCGGTACGGGAAAAGAAATCTCCATCGCCGGCCTAGCTCATCTGATAGTAAAGGAGACGGGATATAAAGGCAACATTACATTCAATCCGGAGAAACCGGACGGCACCATGCGCAAACTGACTGATGTGACCAAATTGCACGAATTGGGATGGCATCACAAAATAGACATAGAGGAAGGGGTGCACAAGATGTACCAATGGTATCTGGAATATAAAAAGAAATAAAGAACATACGCGTTATGGAAACTCATATCGTTATCATGGCAGGCGGCATAGGAAGCCGCTTCTGGCCCATGAGTACGCCGGAATGTCCCAAACAGTTCATTGATGTGACGGGATGTGGCAAAAGCCTGATCCAACTGACAGTGGAACGCTTTCAAGGGTTGTGCATTCCGGATAATATATGGATAGTGACTTCGGAAAAGTATAAGGAGACAGTAAGGAAACAATTGCCATCTGTGCCGCCTCATCATATACTGACGGAGCCGGTTGCACGTAACACGGCACCCTGCATCACATACGCTTGCTGGAAAATCAAAAAACACCACCCTGACGCCAATATTGTAGTGACTCCTGCGGATGCATTGGTTATCAATACGGATGAATTCCGCCGGGCGATAGCCAAGGCACTGCTGATGACAGATCAAAGCAAGGCCATTGTAACCATAGGTATCAAACCTTGCCGCCCGGAAACGGGATACGGATATATAGCCGCAGGAGAAGAGGTGGATCAGGATATACGGAAAGTGGATGAATTCAAAGAGAAACCGGATTTGAAAACGGCACAGCAATATGTGGACGCCGGGAATTATTTCTGGAATGCAGGGATTTTTGTATGGAATGTAAAAACCATAGAAGAGGCTATACGCCGTTATGCACCGGGCATCGCCGAGGTGTTCGACAGGATTTATCCGGAGTTCTATACCGAAAGGGAAAAAGAAACCATAGAAGAGCTGTTCCCTACTTGTGAAAGTATATCCATAGATTATGCCGTAATGGAAAAAGCGGAACGGATTTATGTATTGCCGGCAGAGTTCGGATGGTCTGATCTGGGCAGTTGGGGCTCATTACATTCCTTGCTGCCCAAAGATAACCGGAACAATGCCATCGTAGGCGAAAATATCCGATTGTATGAATGTAATAACTGCATTGTACACACACCGCATTTGAAACAAGCGGTGATACAAGGACTGGACGGATATATCATAGCCGAGAAAGAGGGAACCCTGCTGATATGCAAACTGGCAGAGGAGCAGCGTATTAAAGAATTTTCGAAAGCATAAGGAATGATTATAGCAGTTGATTTTGACGGCACAATAGTGGAGCATAAATATCCCGAAATAGGCAGGGAACTACCCTTTGCCATAGAAACGCTGAAAAAACTACAACAGGAACGACACCGCCTTATTCTGTGGAGTGTACGGGAAGGTAAATTATTACAGGAGGCCGTGGATTTCTGCCGGGAGCGTGGATTGGAATTTTATGCCGTAAACAGCAATTATGCGGAAGAAACCCTGGAAAGTGATCATTACTCCAGAAAACTGAAGGCGGATTTGTTTATTGATGACCGCAATCTGGGAGGACTGCCCGAATGGGGGATGATTTACAGAATGATCCATGACAAATGGGGATACAAGATATTTACAAAGTTCAGATAATAAAGAAGAGAATAAAAGCGAAGCTTTTGGAAGATACTTTTTTCCAAGATGTAGAATCCCCGCTTCCGAATGTAGTGATACAGGGGGAAGCCCATAAGAAAACTAATGTTAGATCAGAGGTAAGTACTGTTATCAGCGGATAACGGAAACTTACGAAGTAGTGTTGGTGATACCCGCCTGGGAAGGTAGGTATCACCTTTTTTTGATCTATACCATTAGTATTTGAATACTTGTTCTTTTCCGGGTTCTATGGTCATGGCTTTCATTCCTTTCCGGGTTGGAATGTTCAGTATTCCCTTTCCGCCGTCGGACTTGATACGGATTACTTTCTTATCCATATAGATATGGATATTGCCGTATGGAGTAGGTACTGTTCCTTCCATCCATTTCAACCCGCCCAGACAAGGGGTGACGGAGTATTCCTCGTAACCGGGTTTGGTGGGTTTTACTCCCAGATAGTATTTGCCCAACAAATAGATGGGGCTGGCTCCCCATGCATGGCAGAGGCTCTTGCCGTATGGACGTCCGTACATGGCCAAATGCTGGGTACCTGTTTCTTCGGGATTGTATTTCTCCCAAAAAACTGGTAGCTCCTTCTTTCAACATACCGCCCCAATAGGCTTTCATTTCTTTCATTACCGATTCTTGTTCGCCCAAGGC
>ENA-OQBV01000868-OQBV01000868.1-human-gut-metagenome-genome-assembly--contig:-NODE-868-length-16477-cov-2.982936_pt1 | contig 16477 bp, 16 predicted proteins | sample MGYA00242750_ERZ504559 | MGnify/ENA primary metagenome ERZ504559 (study PRJEB26092, sample SAMD00036230) | human gut metagenome | host: Homo sapiens | study: EMG produced TPA metagenomics assembly of... | reverse complement strand
GACTTAACTTTATTGCCCGTGTATATAATAACGGCCATTAAAGTCAAGTTGAGAGTGGAGTTTATATCTTTTTTCTTTTGGCAAGCAAAAAATCAGTTATTGGAATTTTTTCGAATGAACTGAAAAATTTAAGCCCCAACATATCATATAATATACAAATAGGAACGTTTTTAGTTACTATATGATATATTGAGGCTTTAAAACGTATTGCTGACGAGCTCATGCCTTTCACAAGACAAGGAACTTGCCCGGATCAAATCCGTTGGCGATATGTTCGTTCTCAAAAACATATCCCATCTGATTGCAAACGACCTTTGTTCCGTTTATCTCAGCATTAATGTTGGTATGTGAATGCCCATAAATCCATGCGTCAATGCGACTGTCGGCAATAAGCCCACTCAGTTCAGTTGCAAATGCACTATTCAGCACTGAACCTTTATGGTGAGGGGCGACGACCTCCAATGTGGGAAGATGATGTGTTACTACCACAATGTGCTTTGCGGTGCTTTCAGTTAGACTATGCTTGATGAAATCCAAGCAGAATTCATGCATCTGATTAAACTCCTCAGTTTGGAGTAATTTGCCATTATACATTATTTGCCGAAAGTCGTTCATGCCTTTCCATATAAAATACTCGTCAGAAGGAGAAATCTGAGACCACAAAGTGCTCATGATAAAATCAGTATCATCAATCTTTACTACTTGATTCTGGTAATATCCTACATTCTTCTTGAATATCCAATTCCATTGCAGTCCCTTATCCATCACATCATAATAATTGTAATACTCATGGTTTCCGGGCACAAGGAGCACTTGCCGATAATTTACAGATGCCCATTTCCAAAAATTACTCAAAGGTGCAACCTTGTTTTTCAAATAGAATATATCTCCGGCAAGGACCAGAACATCGCCAGTTACAGGTAATTCATTATGTTTCATCCACCTGCTGTTATCGCTGAATTCCAAATGCAGGTCGCTCATATATTGTATCTTCATAATCTTTTGTTTATTAATATTTTGTGTAAATCAGTTCATAATTCTTTGAATTCGATTCATCGCCAATAATACCCTCCAAGAAAGAAAATTTATTATACAGGAATTGGTAGTGTTCAAGTTCTTCTTCCTCAAAGTCTATGTTCTCATAGCAGTTGTCTATCTCCTTGTTGATTTTATCGTACAAATCGACGGTCGTTTTGGCTATTCGTACTTCCAACTTGGCAATATCTTCTTTATTCTTAGCAATAGCCTTTTTACAATGTTCGATTTCTTCTTTGTAAAAGCATAAAACCTCCTCAAGAAGGACGTTTGTCAGCACACTTGGAGATGGACTACATGGAAGCACAGTCAATTCACGACTTGGGGTAGTAGTAAGATAAAACAATTTACACCCCAAAGACTTTGTAACCTGTTTGTTATATTCATCTATTTCGCGAATGACTTTCATCAAATCTTCTTTAGATTGACTTTGGCATTCTTCATGAGACAGATGCTCTTTCTTTTTCAACAAAGGCATATTTTTGTGCCTTAAATAGACCGTTGTATATTCACTCATACATAAACCTCCTTTTTTATTTCTTATGAAATTGCTCTACTTGTTTTTCAATCATCCTTTTTACCTGTTCAAATGATATGGGGGTAAAGTTATTGTTATCAACCCCTACATCGTATTGCGTCGGATAGAGATACTGAAGCCAGGCAGCGTCAATTCCAGTGTTATTCTTCCTTGTATGTACGTGTCCGAAAAGTTGCCACACATCTTTATATCCGCCATCAAAACATAGAAAAGGATAATGGTTCAAATATATCCTTTGTTTACCGACCTCTATGTGCATCTGCATTGCCACATGTTCAAATCTGTCAATGTAGCCTTGACGTATATTCTTCAAATCATGGTTGCCCATAATCAGATATATCTTTCCGTTCAACCTGTCAAGGATTTTAGTCCATTCAGCTGAACCGCCAAGACAGAAATCGCCCAGATGAAAGACAATGTCATCCTGCCCGACTGTATTGTTCCAATTGGAGATTATGGTCTCATTCATCATTTCCACATCCTTAAACGGCCTGTTGCAGAAACGAATGATATTCCCATGATAAAAATGGGTATCAGATGTAAAGAACACCTTGCTGCCATCAAATTTATAGCTCATTTCTTCTCAATTTATGTGCATCACTGCACGTTAATAATCTGGTTACCAACAGCCCATCAGACGGAAATGGCAGAAGAGCATCATAAAGGCGACTGTCACAAATGGGCATACAAACAAAATAGTTGGAAAGTTTGGTAAGGACTCTCCAACTATTCAGTTTCTATTCTCTCAAAGTACAATAATGTACTCGTTATGTTCGTTGGAAAGTATTAACTCTACGAGGTTCAATGCGTGAAACATGAACACTCGACACAGAATCAGTGCGTTTGTTGCTCTGAATTGCGGTTGTTGTTAATATATTCATTCTGTTTCTTTGCATTGTTAATGTTTATATCGTCTCAAAAACGGTGTAAAATTAGCAAATAAATCCCAATCTCACATCACTTTACATTAATTTCTTTTGCCAAAAGACTTTTATTTCTTCGATTATGCTCGCGAACCAAATAAAATATATAACTTTGCATTTGACGCAATTTATAATTGAATACAATATGGCGAATTTGAACTGTATAAAGGCAGTATTAGCTGAGAAGGGCATTATGAGTAAATGGCTTGCTAAAACTTTGCAGAAAGATCCGGCAACGGTGTCAAAGTGGTGCAACAATCATTCACAACCCGATTTATACACATTGGCACGAATAGCAGAAGTTTTGGATGTGGATATACACAAATTAATTTGTCATACAAAAGAAGAATAGAGGAATGGAACAACCTAAGTTGATAAACAACATAAGTGAGCGTGTTGTGGATGACCTCAAGGGACGGTTATCCAAAGGTGCTTGTGTGTCTATTGCTGCGGCTTCATTCTCCATCTATGCCTACGAAGCATTGAAAGAAGAACTAGAGCAGGTGGAGCAATTGCGTTTCATTTTCACGTCTCCTACTTTCATCAAGGATAAATCAAAGAAAGAGAAACGAGAGTTTTTCATCCCTAAACTTAACCGAGAGCGCAATTTGTATGGTACGGACTTTGAAATTCGTCTGCGCAACCAGTTGTCACAGAAAGCCATTGCCAAAGAATGTGCAGACTGGATTCGCAGAAAAGTGCAATTCCGTTCCAATGCTTCGCAAGAACAGATGGGTGGATTTATGCACATCAACAACGACACCCAGCAGGTTTATATTCCATTCAATGAGTTTACCACCACACAGTTGGGATGTGAGCGTGGTGCTAATGTATATAATGTAGTCAATGTATTGCCTTCACCAACAGCAAGTGCCTACTTGGATATTTTCAATGAGCAGTGGAACAATGATGAGAAGTTTGAGGATGTAACGAAGCGTATATTGGAGTACATAGACACTGTATATCAGGAAAATGCTCCAGAATACATCTACTTCATCGCACTTTATAATATTTTCAACGAGTTTTTGGAAGACATCAGCGAAGATGTGTTACCCAATGAGCGCACGGGCTTCAAGACCAGTGTCATTTGGAATAAGCTTTACAACTTTCAACGTGATGCTGCGCTGGCTATCATCAACAAGTTGGAAAAATACAATGGTTGCATCCTTGCCGATTCAGTAGGTCTTGGCAAGACCTTTACGGCATTGGCGGTTATCAAGTATTACGAGAACCGTAATAAGTCGGTGCTTGTACTTTGCCCTAAAAAACTGAATGACAACTGGCAGACTTTCCGTGCCAATTACAAAAACAACCCCGTAGCTGCCGATCGGCTAAGGTATGACACCCTCTTCCACTCCGACCTTTCACGCGACCGTGGTTTGAGTAATGGCCTCGACTTGGAACATGTGAATTGGGGCAACTATGACTTGATTGTGATTGACGAAAGCCACAACTTCCGCAATGGTGGTAATGTGGACGAAGAGGATGAAGCGGATTTTGATACGCTCGTAGAAACAGACCGCCACAAGGAGAACCGTTATCAGCGATTGATGCGATGTGTCATCCGTCAGGGTGTGAAAACGAAAGTACTCATGCTGTCAGCAACTCCTGTCAACAACCGATTCGGCGATTTGAAGAACCAGTTACAACTGGCATACGAGGGGCGTGTGGAGAATATCAACGAAGCCCTCGAACTAGACCGCAACATTGACGACATATTCAAGTCTGCTCAGACTGCCTATAATCGTTGGGCTAAGTTGGAGCCAAGCGAACGGACTACGGAACGATTGCTGTCAAGTCTTCAGTTTGACTTTTTTCAGATGCTCGATGCCGTGACCATCGCACGTAGTCGTAGCCATATCATCAAGTATTACGACACGAAAGATATTGGCGAGTTTCCTAAGCGGCTTGCTCCCTTGTCTCGCCGTCCGCGTTTGACGGACTTGGGCGATGCCATCAATTTCAAGGATATTGCCGAGCAACTCAATGCTCTAAATCTTTCCATATACACCCCTTCGCTTTATCTCTTCGATTGTGCCCGTAGTGGTTACAGTATCGACTACGATGGTGAAGGTCTGTCTATTGACGGTCGTGAGAAAGGCTTGCGCAAACTCATGGCCACCAACCTGTTGAAACGTCTGGAAAGTTCGGTCAATTCTTTCCGACTGACGCTTAACCGCATCCATGAGTACATTCGGCAGACAATGGAACTGATAGAAGCATACGACAAGAAACATTCCGGTGCAACCATTGATGTGTCTTCTTTCACTGATGATATGGACTCATCCGAAGGCGACACCGACCCGTTTGCCACCAAGAAGTCGAAGATTTCATTGGCTGACATGGACTATGTGAGTTGGCGACGCGATCTCGAAGCCGATTTTGAACGGTTAGACCTGCTCTTGCTGATGTTGAAGGACATTACGCCCGAACACGACAGCAAGTTACAGATGCTTATCGAGGATTTGAAACATAAATTTAGTAACCCGATAAACGGAGAAAACAAGAAAGTGCTTATATTTACGGCATTTGCCGACACAGCCAATTATCTCTATGAGCAATTATCCACGAAGATAAAGGAAACTTGCGGACTTGATACGGCTCTTATCACCGGTTCTACCGATGGCAGATGCACATTGCCGAAGTTTCCCATTTCGTTTAATAATGTGCTGACCTATTTTTCACCGTTATCAAAAGACCGTGCGGCCCTCTTTCCCAATGCCACAGGTGAGATTGATATACTTATTGCTACCGATTGTATCAGTGAGGGGCAAAACTTACAAGATTGCGACTACCTCATCAATTACGACATCCATTGGAATCCCGTACGCATCATCCAGCGTTTCGGGCGTATCGACCGTATCGGTAGCCGGAACAAGCAAATCCAGCTTGTCAACTACTGGCCGGATATGGAACTTGATGACTATATTCAGCTCAAAGGACGTGTCGAAAGCCGAATGAAAGCCACCATCCTTACCGCAGCAGGTACCGGCAATCCGCTTTCTATGGGCGAAGAAGCTGATTTGGAATATCGCCTTGGGCAGCTAAAGAAGTTGCAGAATGAAGTGGTGGATATTGAAGATATGGACACCGGTATCAACATCATGGATTTGGGATTGAACGAGTTTAGGCTTGACCTCTTGCAATATGTCAAGGAACATCCGGATATTGAACATGCACCTTTCGGATTGAATGCGGTGGTAGCTGGTTCCGAATTGGCGAAACCGGGCGTGATGTTTGTGCTGAAGAACCGCAACAATGCCGTTAATATTGACCGCAAGAATCAACTGCATCCGTTCTACATGGTCTATTTGGCAGACGATGGTGACGTAATTTGCGACCATCTGCATCCTAAACAACTGCTCGACATCATGCGTGCGCTGTGTAAGAATCAAAACGACTATGACCGTGTGCTCTGTGCTGCGGTCAACCGTGAAACGCAAGACGGCCGTCGTATGACCAAGTACAACACATTACTCCAAACAGCTATTGACAGCATCGTAAGCATTAAAGAAGAAACAGACATTGAGAGCCTTTTCTCTGTGGGTGAGACAACAGCCTTGCATGGAGAAATTAAAGGTTTGGACGACTTTGAGTTGATAACCTTCTTAATAATTAAAGAGAAATGAAATTATCTGATATAGAAATAGGTACTATAGTCAACTTCTTAAATGAAGGTGGTTATGTCCTGGACTTTAGTACAGCTGATTTTGATGCTTTTACCTATAAAAGCATAGGTGTTCCGCTTTGTGAAACATATAGACTTTCAAAGGGCAAATCTCTGATAGCATATATCAATGATACAAAATACGAAGATAAAATAAAGCTACTTAGCGATTTAATCAGATATTACGAACTTTCTTCAATGAAGGAACATGATGAAGAAAATCGTAAAAGCCGTGCGGTTGCTTACAAAAAATGCCGTAGCATACTTGATAAAGCAGGTGGTACAATGGTTATGACCGCTACGGCTGAAACTTTAAAAGAAGCTTTTGACAGCGATTACATATCAGCCCAAATTGATTTAATGCTCAATCTGAAGGACGGAAATCCAACAGAAGCAATTGGTAAGGCTAAAGAACTAATTGAAAGTTGTTGTAAAACAATACTTGAATTTGAAGGCTGTACTGTAGATAAAGATTGGGAAGTTCCACGTCTTGTTGATGAAACTTTCAAACATTTTCATCTGATGCCTAAAAATATCTCTGATGATGTTAAAGGAGCTAAGTCTATAAAGGCTATTCTCGGTAATCTTAAAGCTATTGCACAAGGCGTTGCAGAACTGAGAAATCTGTATGGTAGCGGACATGGCAAGTCCAGTTCATATAAAGGGCTTGAATCTCGTCATGCTAGTTTAGCGATTGGAAGTAGTACAACTCTCGTGCGCTTTTTATGGGATTCGTATGAACGGCATCATAATAATGAGGTTAATTAGATGAGACAAAATGGACAATATACTTAACTACCCCACCTCCACGCACGTGGACAGATTGGTGCCCAAGACAGCCTTTTACAAGCATTTGGAGATTAACACACGCTTGAAGATGCGATTTGTGGAAGATGTGGAACGCATACAATGGCTCTATAAGTTAGCTCCATCCACAATGAATGTGGACGAGGGTAAGGCGGTGCATGAAATCGTGGTGTTCTTAGTGACACTCAAAGTGGAAGATACGCTGGATGATGTGTTTCTTGCCATCGACCGCCAGATGCCGCGCTATGTGGTGTTTGTGTTGCAATATGCCAACCGTAGCCGATTGTTGCTCAACTACAAGGAATGGGCGGATGCGGACAAAACACGATTCAACATTTTGAAGACTTTCCGCACGAAATGGATGCCATTGGCAAAGGTGAAATTGGAACTGGCAGGGTCGTCACTGGATAATATCTACGAAGCGTTTGCCGGTCAGATTTCCGGATTTGGTACGACCAACGCCACCGACACGAAACAGATTATGGCATTGCAAGATGAATTGACCCGTAAACGACGAGCAGCGGAAGTCTTGCAGAAACGGGTACGAAATGAAAAGCAGTTTGCCAAACAGATGGAACTCAACAGCGAAGCCCGCACTTTGAAGCGTGAGATAGCCAAGTTGGAAGAAGAACTTAAAACATTAGAAAATAATCAAGAACAATATATATGGCTGACATATTAAAACATTTAGATTTGAACTCCGCAGACGGAACGCAACTCAATCTTGATGCGCTCTATTCAGGTAGCACCTTCGGCATTTACCGAAGTACGTGATGACAAGACGGGGGAAATCTCCCGAAAGGTAAACTTCGAGGTGCTTCGTCGGTTGCTTGGCGACCAGCCACAGATGGCGATGGCGAGATGTATCAGTTTACATGGGTCGGTAAGAACGCCGCTCGTGCGGAGGCTGCCAAACCAACCGATAAGACATTACGCCCGGTGGTGGAAGATTCCGTGGATTGGGACAACACAAAGAATATCTATGTCGAGGGCGATAATCTTGAAGTGCTCAAACTCTTGCAACGCTCGTATATGGGTAAGGTGAAGATGATTTATATTGACCCGCCTTATAATACGGGCAATGACTTTGTGTATCACGATGACTTTGCCCACACTGCTGCCGAGGAGGATTTCGAAGCCGGCAATGTAGACGAATTAGGCTATCGCTTCAGGAAGAATACCGATACGAATGGTAAGTTTCATTCGGATTGGTGTTCAATGATTTATACGCGTTTGTTGGTGGCTCGTTCTTTGCTCGCGGAGGATGGGGTTATCTTTATTTCGATTGATGATAATGAGGTGCGCAATCTGAGAAATATTTGTGACGAAGTATTTGGGGAACATAATTTTGTAGCACAATTAGTGTGGGAAAGAGCTTACTCACCCAAAAATGACGCAAAATACATCTCAAATAGCCATGATTATATTTTGATGTTTGCCAAACAAATAGAAGACTTTACGATTGGACGATTAGAGAGAACAGAAGAAGCTAATGCTCGTTATTCTAATCCAGACAATGATCCACGAGGTGTTTGGAAACCAAGTGATATGTCTGTTAAGACATATAATGCAGCATGTGATTATCCCATCACGACCCCTTCGGGGAAAATCGTAGAGCCTCCAGCAGGACGCTGCTGGAGTCTCTCGAAGAACGCGTTCTTCGAGAGACTCCGCGACAACCGAATTTCATTTGGTGTCGATGGTAATAGCGTACCATGTATCAAAAGGTTTCTATCTGAACTTAAGTTTGATGGTATGGCTCCAACATCTATACTTTTTTATAAAGAAGTTGGACATAGTCAAGAAGGTGCAAAAGAAGTAGTATCTCTTTTTGGAGACAAAGGTGTATTTGATGGGCCAAAGCCTGTAAGATTGCTTCAACGTCTTATTACTTTGGCCAATTTGAAAGGAGATTCTATCGTATTGGACTTCTTTTCAGGTTCGGCGAGTACCGCTCATGCCTTGATGAAGACTAATTTAGAGAAGAACACTAATTGCCAATTTATTATGGTTCAATTACCTGAAGAAGTAAGTGATACAAAGAAAGATCAAGGTTATGAAAATATCTGCGAAATAGGAAAAGAGCGTATTCGTCGTGCCGGTGCAAAAATCAAGGCTGATTCTCCGCTTACTACGCAAAATCTCGACACCGGTTTCCGTGTCTATCGCCTCGATGAAAGTAATTACGAGAAAGTATCACTTTCACCTAAGGAATACAAGCAAGACCAGCTCGACCTCTTTGCCAATAATATCAAGGCTGACCGTACAGACTTTGACCTGCTCTATGGTTCTATGTTGGCATGGGGCGTTCGCTTAGACTTACCCTTGTTGACAGAAACCGTGGATGGCTGCACCATCTACACCGTCAATGAAGGCGACCTCGTGGCTTGTTTTTCTCCAGATATTACCGATAAGGTAGTAGCTGCGATGGCAGACAAAAGTCCTTTACGTGTACTCTTTCGCGATGCCTGTTTCAAAGAAGATGCTCAGAAAATCAACATTTATGAGCAGTTCAAGCAAGCCTTGGACTGGGCGGATAATGATGCGTTTAATAATATCAGAGTAATTTAACGTGTTCATGGAAGAGAACAACAAAATACTAATCTATACAGACAATGACGGTCTGACAAAGATAGATGTGAAACTTGAGGAAGATACCTTATGGCTTACTCAAGCGCAGATGTGCGAGCTGTATCAGACGAGTAAATCGAATGTAAGTGAGCATATTAAGCACATTTTCGAAGAAGGCGAACTACAAGAGGACTCAGTTGTTCGGAAATTCCGAACAACTGCCGCAGATGGTAAGGCGTACATGACAACCTTCTATAATCTCGACATGATTATCGCTTTAGGTTATCGTGTCCGCTCCATCATTGCCACACGTTTCCGCCAATGGGCTACCCAACGGCTGAAGGAATACATCACCAAAGGTTTCACTATGGACGACGAGCGCCTGAAAAAGTTGGGTGGTGGTGGCTATTGGAAAGAACTATTGGAACGCATCCGTGACATTCGTGCCACGGAAAAGGTGTTCTACCGCCAAGTGCTGGAAATCTATGCCACCAGTATTGACTACGACCCTCGCGCCTCAGTGTCACAGGAATTTTTCAAGAAAGTGCAAAACAAGATACATTATGCTATCCACGGTCGCACTGCCGCAGAATTGATAGTGGAACGTGCCGACTCAGAGAAAGACTTCATGGGACTACTCACCTTTAAGGGAAGCCAACCTACACTGGCCGAAGCTCGTACTGCAAAAAACTATCTTGATGATAAAGAACTTCGATCCATGGGACAGTTGGTGTCCGGATATCTTGATTTCGCAGAACGTCAAGCCGAGAAAGAGCAACCCATGACCATGAACGATTGGGCAAACTATCTGGATCGCATACTCACCTCAACTGGAGAACAACTCCTACTGGATGGAGGCCGAGTATCCCATCAAGAAGCGATGGACCATGCCACTACTGAATATCGTAAATATAAACAACGCACACTCAGCGATGTGGAGCAAGATTATTTGAACGCTATCAAGGCGATTAGCGACAAAAGTAAGAAAGGAGGCAAAAAGTGAAAATAAGATATAAACATCAACGCTTTCAAGCGGAAGCCACCAAATGCGTGAGCGACGTATTTCAGGGACAACCCAAACACGACGGCAGCCGCACCTTCTTGAACAAGTTTGGTGCGCTCAGTTTCGACGGCTTCGGCAATCTGCCCCTTGTACTTGACAATGAAAGCATTTGCGAGAATGTGCGTGGTATACAGATGGCAGAAGGATTGAAGCCCGTGGAGCATCTGGAGGGAGACGGACGTACCTTTACCATCGAAATGGAAACAGGTACGGGTAAGACCTATACCTACATCAAGACCATGTACGAGCTGAACGCCCGCTATGGCTGGTCGAAATTTGTGATTGTAGTGCCAAGTATTGCCATCCGCGAAGGCGTGTTCAAGAGTTTTGAGAGTATGGCAGAACATTTTGCCGAAGAATACGGCAAGCGTATGCAATACTTTATCTACAACTCCAAGCAGCTCGCCAAGATAGAAGCGTTTGCCTCAGACAACAATATCCATGCGATGATTATCAACACGCAGGCTTTTAATGTCTCGCTCAACGAAGATAAGAACAAGGAAGGACGTGCCGGTGATGCAACCGCCCGTATCATATTCTCACGGCGTGACGATTTTGGTTCGCGAAAGCCGATTGACATCTTGGCGAAAACGAATCCTATTATGATTATTGATGAGCCGCAAAGTGTGCTAGGCACTGATGCGAATAATGCCACACGCAAAGGTATCAAACTGTTTAATCCGCTCTTTACCTTGCTTTATAGTGCCACACACCGTGAGATATTCAACCAAGTATATCGCCTCGATGCCATTGACGCTTACAATAAGAAGCTAGTGAAGAAAATAGAGGTACGCAGTGTGCATCAAGTGGGTTCTACAGCTACCAATGGCTATGTTTATCTGGATGAAATCGTCATTAGCAAAGGTAATCCACAAGCTCGATTGGGCTTCGATGTCAAGACAACCAATGGCACACGCCAAACCATTCGCTTGGTCGGCGAAGGATTCGACCTCAAAGAGCAAAGTGGTGGTTTGCAGGAGTATGCCGATAATTTCAAAGTGGAACGTATAGACGGATTGACCAATACCGTGCATTTCCTCAACGGACTGACGCTTCATCCCGGTGAGGTGGTGGGCAGCGTGAACGAGGACATTCTCCGCCGCAACCAGATACGAGAAACCATCAAAACCCACTTGGAGCGTGAACGCCAACTTTTCGCTCGCGGTATCAAAAGTGCTGTCATTGTTCTTTATCGACCACGTGGATAGCTACCGCATCTACGATAAAGACAACGTGGAAAAGGGTAAGTCGCAAAGATGTTTGAAGAGGAGTACCAACGTGCCTTGCAGGAGTTTATGCCTACCTTTACGGATGCCTCTTACACAACGCTTTCTTTCCGACCCGAAGAATGCACCCGAAAACATTCACGATGGTTACTTCTCTATCGATAAAAAAAGGAAAGAGTGTGGAATCGAAGAATAAGGCAAGGCGAAACGAAGATGCGTGGTTTCGACCTTATCATGAAGGATAAGGAGCGTTTGCTTAGCCAAAGTTGCCCCGTTCGCTTTATTTTCTCTCACTCGGCCTTGAAAGAAGGTTGGGACAATCCTAACGTGTTCCAGATTTGCACGCTGAAAGACACCTCCAACGAAATCAAGAAACGTCAGGAGGTGGGGCGTGGTATGCGCCTATGTGTTAACGACAAGGGCGAACGCCAAGATGCCGATGTATTAGGCGATCGTGTATTTGATACCAATATACTGACCGTTATCGCCAGCGAAAGCTATGACGATTTTGCCAAGAAGCTGCAAACAGATATGGCGGAAGCCTGTGGTAATCGTCCGGTGATTGTAACACCTACGTTGTTTACCGATCAGCTGACGCAAACCGAGGACGGACATAATATAAAGATAACCACTGAACAGGCTGTGGAAATCCACGAGGAACTTATTGGGCAAGGTTACATCAAAAAGGGTAAGCTAACGCAGAAGTATTTTGATGAAAAGAAAGCCGGAACGCTCAATTTTGGTGAAGTGGAAAATCTACGCTCGTTTGTCGTCAAGCAGTTGGATAAGGTATTCAATCCCGATGCGTTCAAACCAGCTAATGGGCGCAACAAGACGGAGGCTCATTTCGTGAAAGACAACTTCAACAAAAAAGAGTGGCAAGAGCTGTGGAAGCGTATCAATACACGTACCTATTACAATGTGCGCTTTGAAACTCCAAAGCTCATAAAGGCTGCCATTGATGCACTCGACAAGCATCTGAATGTGACAGAGATTCGTATCGTTGTGGAAAGTGGCGGCATGGAAAGCATCCGTGACCGAGAGGAGTTGGAAGCCGGAACTGCTATGAACGCAGCCACGGTGAAGACTATCCGTGTGACGGAAGCCATTGGTGCAGAGGTAACGTATGACCTTGTGGGCGAGCTGGTACAGGCTACGGGTCTTACTCGCCGTACCATTGTGGAAATGCTGAAAGGCATCAGTCCTGCTACTTTCCATCAGTTCAAACTCAACCCTGAGGAGTTTATCATCAAGGCCGGACGCATCATCAATGACTGTAAAGCAATTTCCCTCATCCAGCATATCCAATACGAAAAACGTACCGGTACTTTTGGCACAGACATCTTTGAAGAAGCTACACTACGCGGTACACTCGGTAGGGACGCCATCGAAAGCACCAAGTCGCTCTACGACCTTGTGGTAGTGGATAGTGAGGGAATCGAAAAGAGCTTTGCCGAATCACTGGAAGCAGAGAATGATGTGGTGGTATATAGCAAACTGCCGGGTGGATTCTACATCAACACTCCGATGGGCAAATACAATCCCGACTGGGCTGTAGCTTTCCGCGAGGGTTCTGTGAAACACGTCTATTTTGTGGCAGAAACCAAAGGCAACGACATCGAAGTGTCGCAACTTCGCTGTGCCGAGGAAGCCAAGATAGAGTGCGCCCGTCGCCACTTTGCAGCCATCAGTACAGGTGATGTGGTGTATAGCGTGGTAAAGACCTATCAGGATTTGTATAATGCGGTAACAAAGTGAATTTTATAAATTTGTCCCGAACTCACGTTTATTCTCATTTATTGGCCTCTTTCACCTTTCGGAAGAGGTCCGAGGCGAAGATGAAGCTGTTCAGGCGTTCGTTGGTCGAGTTCATGATTTCGTCTTTGTTGCCCTGCCATTCTTTTCTCCCTTCATATATATATAGTATGTTTTCTCCGATGCCCATTACGGAATTCATGTCGTGCGTGTTGATGATAGTGGTCATGTTGAATTCCACGGTGATGTCGTGAATCAGCTCGTCTATCACCAGAGAGGTTTTGGGGTCGAGACCCGAGTTCGGTTCGTCGCAGAACAGGTATTTGGGATTGAGGGCAATGGCTCTTGCAATGGCCACACGCTTTTGCATACCGCCGCTGATTTCGTCCGGGAACTTCTTTTGCGCTTCGAGCAGGTTCACCCGGTCCAGGCAGAACTGGGCGCGTTTCACCCGTTCGGTATATGAGTCCTTGGAAAACATATCTAGCGGGAACATGACGTTTTCCAACACGGTCATGGAGTCGAAGAGGGCTGCGCTCTGGAATATCATTCCCATTTCGCGGCGGAGCATCTTCCATTCTTGTTTGTTCATCGTCACCAAGTCGCGTCCGTCATAAAGCACCTCACCGTTGGTGGGACGGAACAATCCCACGATACACTTCATCAGTACCGTCTTTCCGGAACCGCTCTGACCGATAATCAGGTTTGTCTTCCCGTTTTCAAACACACTGTTGATGTCTTTCAGTACTTCTTTGTCCTCGAAAGACTTATATAACGATTTAACTTCGATCATCAGGATAACAATTGAGTGAGTAACACATCGGAAAACAGGATAAGCACGCTGCTGCTCACCACGGAGTCCGTGCTGGCTTTTCCCACTTCCACGGAACCGCCTTCTACCGTATAGCCGTAAAAGGCCGATACGCTGGTGATGACGAAAGCGAAGAAGATGGACTTGATGAATCCCATCCATACGTACCATTCGTTGAAGTCATGTTGCAATCCCAACGTCAGGTCGTCCATCGTGATGACCTGGCCTATGATGGACGTGGCATAAGCTCCTACGAATCCGGAGAAAATACTGAAACAGACCAGGAAGGGCATCATGGTCATCATACCCAACACCTTGGGCAGGATGAGGTAATTGGCAGAGTTGACCCCCATGATTTCAAGGGCGTCGATTTGCTGTGTGACGCGCATGGTGCCGATTTCGGAAGCAATGTTGGAACCTACCTTTCCGGCCAAATATCAGGCACATGATGGAAGAAGAAAACTCCAATAGCATGATTTCGCGGGTCGTATATCCCGTGACGAACTTAGGCATCCACGGGCTTTGGATGTTCAGCTTGATCTGGATGCAGATTACTGCGCCGATGAAGAAGGATATCAGGAGGACGATTCCGATGGAGTCTACGCCCAACTGGCTCATTTCCTTAATGTATTGTTTGAAAAACATCCGCATCCTTTCGGGGCGTGAGAAAGTGCGCCCCATCAGCATCAGGTAACGGCCGAATGTAGCCAAACTTTTGTTGAATAGCATGTCCAATTCTTTTTAAATCACACAAAATTAATGAAAATCCGCTAAAAAGAGGCGGCGGGCGGAAATACTTTTGTGCAAGGGGCTGCTTTTTAATACAATTTTCGTATTTTTGTACGCAAATTTGTAGTTTATGGCAGAAACTCTTTCTCAAGACAGTCTGAATGCAGGGTTGGTGCTCCGTACGGAGGGCTTGGTGAAGACGTACGGCAAGCGTACGGTGGTGAATCATGTGTCGTTCGATGTCAAGCAGGGAGAGATTGTGGGGCTTCTCGGGCCGAACGGGGCCGGAAAGACGACTTCTTTTTATATGACTACGGGATTGGTGGTGCCTAACGAGGGGCGTATCTTCATCGGAGATTTGGAAATCACGAAGTTCCCGGTCTACAAGCGTGCCCGCAATGGTATCGGTTATCTGGCGCAGGAGGCATCTGTATTCCGTAAGATGACGGTGGAAGACAACATCGCTTCCGTGTTGGAGATGACGGGCAAGCCGAAAGAATACCAGAAGGAAAAGTTGGAAAGCCTGATTTCGGAATTCAGCCTGCAGAAGGTGCGCAAGAATTTGGGCGACCGGCTTTCGGGGGGCGAACGGAGACGGACGGAAATCGCGCGTTGTCTGGCCATCGACCCTAAATTTATTATGTTGGATGAACCTTTTGCCGGCGTAGACCCTATTGCCGTGGAGGATATACAGTATATCGTGTGGAAACTGAAAAAGCGCAATATTGGCGTGTTGATTACCGACCACAACGTGGAGGAGACGCTCTGTATTACCGACCGTGCTTATTTGCTCTTCGAGGGACAGATCCTTTTTCAGGGTTCTCCTCAGGAATTGTCAGAGAATGAGGTCGTTCGTGCCAAATACTTGACGAACAGTTTCGTGCTGCGCCTGAAAGACTTCCAGAAGATAGATGAAGAAAAAAGTGCGCAAGGGCTTTGATTTATTAAAAGATAAAGGCTATCTTTGCACGCTTGTTGTGCAATACAAATTAATATAATAGTAATCATATATAAATAATTAGATTTCAAAATGAATATTTCATTAGAAAACATTGACAAGGTGAGCGCGGTGCTTACCATTAAGATGGAAAAGGCCGACTATGCCGACAGGGTAGAGAAGGCTTTGAAGGATTTCCGCAGAAAAGCAAGCATGCCGGGTTTCCGTCGGGACAAGTAGCCCATGGGACTGTGAAAAAACGTTTCGGCAAGGATATTACGGCGGAGGAAGTAAACAAAGTTGCTAGGTGAGAAACTGTATGCTTACATCAAGGAAAACAAATCTGAATATTTTGGGCGAGCCGCTTCCGAGCGAAGACCGTCAGCAGGATATTGACTTCGATACGATGGAAGAG
>ENA-OQBV01000866-OQBV01000866.1-human-gut-metagenome-genome-assembly--contig:-NODE-866-length-16509-cov-3.340862_pt1 | contig 16509 bp, 17 predicted proteins | sample MGYA00242750_ERZ504559 | MGnify/ENA primary metagenome ERZ504559 (study PRJEB26092, sample SAMD00036230) | human gut metagenome | host: Homo sapiens | study: EMG produced TPA metagenomics assembly of... | reverse complement strand
CGCGTGCCATCTGCTCAACTTCTTCGATGGTTTCCGTCACTTCTCACGAAATCCGAAAAAATTGAAATGCTGGAGAATGAAGATCTGGCAGGTCTGATTGATCAACAGGCTTTGGCAGAATTCCGTGAACGCGCGTTGAATCCTAACAACCCTGTTGCACGCGGTATGGCTGAAAACCCCGACCACTTCTTCCAGCACAGAGAATCTTGCAATAACTTCTATGAAGCAGTTCCGGCTATCGTAGAAGAATACATGAACGAAATCAGCAAAATCACAGGCCGCCCTCATGGTTTGTTCGATTACTATGGTGCTGAAGACGCTGAACGCGTAATTATCGCAATGGGTTCTGTTACAGAAGCTGCCCGCGAAGCTATCGACTACTTGATGAGCAAAGGTGAAAAAGTAGGTTTGGTTTCTGTACATTTATACCGTCCGTTCTCTGCTAAACATTTCTTGGCTGCTGTACCTAAGACTGCCAAGACTATCGCAGTTCTTGACCGTACCAAAGAACCGGGTGCAAACGGCGAACCTCTGTATCTGGATGTTAAAGACTGCTTCTATGGAACAGAAAACGCTCCGGTTATCGTAGGTGGACGTTACGGTTTAGGTTCTAAAGACACTACTCCTGCTCAAATCATCGCTATATTCAAGAATTTGGCTCTGCCAATGCCGAAAAACCACTTCACTGTGGGTATCGTAGACGATGTAACTTTCACTTCTCTTCCTCAAGAAGAAGAAATCGCATTAGGCGGCGAAGGTATGTTTGAAGCTAAATTCTACGGATTAGGTGCTGACGGTACTGTAGGTGCTAACAAGAACTCAGTGAAAATTATCGGTGACAACACCGACAAGCACTGTCAGGCTTATTTCTCATACGACTCTAAGAAATCTGGTGGTTTCACTTGCTCTCACCTCCGTTTCGGCGATACTCCTATCCGTTCTACTTATTTAGTAAATACTCCGAACTTCGTAGCTTGCCACGTACAAGCTTATTTGCACATGTACGATGTAACTCGTGGTTTACGTAAGAACGGTTCTTTCTTGTTGAACACTATTTGGGAAGGTGAAGAACTGGCCAAGAACTTACCGAACAAGGTTAAGAAATATTTCGCACAAAACAACATTACTGTTTACTATATCAATGCAACTCAGATTGCTCAGGAAATCGGTTTGGGCAACCGTACCAATACCATCCTGCAATCAGCATTCTTCCGTATCACAGGCGTTATTCCTGTTGACTTGGCTGTAGAACAGATGAAGAAATTCATCGTTAAGTCTTATGGCAAGAAGGGCGAAGACGTGGTGAACAAGAACTATGCTGCCGTAGACCGTGGTGGCGAATACAAACAATTGGCTGTTGATCCGGCTTGGGCTAATCTGGAAGTTGAAGCTCCTGCTGCTAACAATGACCCTGCATTCATCAACGAAGTAGTTCGTCCTATCAACGCTCAGGATGGTGACTTGTTGCCGGTATCTGCATTCAAAGGCATCGAAGACGGTACTTGGGAACAAGGTACTGCTCAATACGAAAAACGTGGTGTAGCTGCATTCGTACCTGAATGGAATGCTGAAAACTGTATCCAGTGTAACAAGTGTGCATATGTTTGTCCTCATGCTTCTATCCGTCCGTTCGTACTTGACGCTGAAGAACAAAAGGGTGCAAACTTCGAGACATTGAAAGCTGTAGGTAAACAATTTGACGGAATGACATTCCGTATCCAGGTTGACGTGCTTGACTGTCTGGGTTGTGGTAACTGTGCTGATGTTTGTCCGGGCAATCCGAAGAAGGGAGGCAAGGCTCTTACAATGAAACATTTGGAAAGCCAGTTGTCTCAAGCAGCCAATTGGGAATACTGCGCTAAGAACGTGAAGAGCAAACAACATTTAGTAGATATCAAAGCCAATGTGAAGAACTCTCAGTTCGCTACTCCGTTGTTCGAATTCTCTGGAGCTTGTTCAGGTTGTGGTGAAACTCCATATGTGAAACTGATTTCCCAGTTATTCGGTGACCGTGAAATGGTTGCTAACGCTACCGGATGTTCTTCTATCTACTCTGGTTCTGTTCCTTCAACTCCTTATACTAAGAACGAAAAGGGTCAAGGTCCTGCTTGGGCTAACTCATTGTTCGAAGATTTCTGCGAATTCGGTTTGGGTATGACTTTGGCTGACAAGAAACTTCGTGCACGTATCGAAGCTGCTATGAAGGATGCTATCGCCAGTGATACTTGTCCAGCAGAATACAAAGAAGCATTCCAGGAATGGATTGATGGTAAGGACGATGCAGACAAGAGCAAAGCCGCTGCCGAAAAGATCATTCCAATGGTGGAAGCTGCTAAAGATAAATGTAAGAACTGCGCTACCATTGCAGAATTCAAGAACTATTTGGTTAAGAAGAGCCAATGGATTATCGGTGGTGACGGTGCTTCTTACGATATCGGTTACGGTGGTTTGGACCATGTGATTGCTTCCGGCGAAGATGTAAATATTTTGGTATTGGATACTGAAGTTTACTCTAATACTGGTGGTCAGTCATCTAAGGCTACTCCGCTGGGTGCTATCGCTAAGTTTGCCGCTTCAGGTAAGCGTGTACGTAAGAAAGACCTTGGTATGATCGCTACTACTTACGGTTATGTATATGTTGCCCAGATTGCTATGGGTGCTGACCAAGCTCAGACTTTGAAAGCTATCCGTGAAGCAGAAGCTTATCCCGGTCCGTCATTGGTTATCGCTTACGCTCCGTGTATCAACCACGGTTTGAAGGCAGGTATGGGTAAGAGCCAGGCTGAAGAGGCTAAGGCTGTAGAATGCGGTTACTGGCACTTATGGCGTTTCAACCCTGCTTTGGAAGAAGAAGGCAAGAATCCATTCATGCTTGACTCTAAAGAACCGAAATGGGAAGGTTTCCAGGATTTCTTGAAGAACGAAGTTCGTTTTGCCTCTGTAATGAAGCAGTATCCTGCTGAAGCTGCTGATCTGTTTGCTGCTTGCGAAGAAATGGCCAAGAAACGTTATGCTTCTTACAAACGTATGGAAGCAATGAATTGGAGTGAATAATTTCTAATACATGCATATAAAAAAGGCTTGTTCATGAAGAATAAGCCTTTTTTATAACTTTTTCTACCATTAGTATATATGAGGCCACGCATACGTATGCACAAAATAAGACCTCAATTTCAAAATATTTCTACTTTTACCATCACTATTTATGGCTTAAGGTTACCAAAAATTTCCTACCTTTGCCACATAACATTATGAAAAACCTATAAACATGAATACTCTAACCAACCTGAAATACACATTGGCTGTCACAGCCGGACTGTGCTCCTCTTTTGCATACGCACAAAACCATCCTCATATCATACTGATAATGACAGACCAACAGCGAGCCGATGCCATAGGCTGTATGGGAAACGATGCTGTTATCTCCCCTAACCTAGACGCACTAGCTGCCGAGGGAACATTATTTATGAATGGCTATTCTTCTTGTCCAAGCAGCACTCCGGCACGTGCTGGTCTGCTGACCGGACTTTCTCCTTGGCATCATGGCTTGTTGGGATATGGAAAAGTATCTCCCGAATATAAATACGAAATGCCACAGATGCTAAAAGACGCTGGTTATTATACTTTTGGAATCGGGAAAATGCACTGGCATCCCCAACGGGTAAAACATGGTTTCGAAGGCACTCTGCTAGATGAAAGCGGACGCGTGGAAGACGAGAACTTCACCAGTGATTACCGCCAATGGTTCCAAACAAAAGCTCCCGGAAAGAATCCTGACGCCACCGGTATAGGCTGGAACGACCATACGGCAAGTATATATAAATTGCCCGAAAACCTCCATCCTACCTATTGGACAGGAGAAATGGCCTGTGAACTTATCAGCAACTACGATCCGACCAACAAACCGTTATTTCTGAAAGTTTCTTTTGCCCGTCCACACAGTCCGTATGATCCACCACAAAGATATCTGGACATGTATGAGGATGCCCTAATACCCGATCCTGCTATCGGAGACTGGTGTGGCAAATACGCAAAAAAACTAAATCCTGAAAAGACGGCACAAGACGCTCCATACGGTAATTTTGGCAATGAATATGCACGCAATTCCAGACGTCATTATTATGCCAACATCACTTTCATTGACGAACAGATAGGCAGAATTATCCAAACATTGAAAGAAAAGGATATGTATAATGACGCATTAATCGTTTTCATTTCCGATCATGGCGATATGATGGGCGACCATTATCACTGGAGAAAGACTTATCCATACGAGGGCTCCACTCATGTGCCATACATCGTGAAATGGCCTTCCGTCGACCACGTTACACCGGGAAAAACAGACGCTCCTGTAGAGTTACGTGATATTCTTCCCACTTTCCTTGATGCAGCCGATGTGACCATCCCCACTGACATGGACGGCCGTTCTTTGTTGCCACTTGCCAAAGGCATGGAAACAACCTGGCGCAAGTATCTGGATCTAGAACATGCCACCTGTTACAGTGATGACAACTATTGGTGCGCACTGACTGACGGCAAAATAAAATATATATGGCGTATCCACACCGGTACCGAAGAGTTATTCGACTTAACCCAAGACCCTCAGGAATTGCACAATGCCGTCAATGACAAAAAATACAGGAAGCAGCTGACGGAAATGCGTAATGAAATGATCCGTCATTTAAGTGAACGCGGCGAAGAGTTCGTGAAGGACGGTCGATTGGTGGTCAAGGAGAAGACCATGCTTTATGGACCTAATTATCCGGGGAAAGAAAATAAAAGATAATGTACGTTGTACAGAGGGATCGTCTCCAATTGTCTCACTTTTTCCTACAACAGAGTTTTATAATTCTGCTGTCACTGTTGTCACCTATTCCCTGCAACCCCTATAAACAGGAAGTTAGAGAGGTGGTGGCAGCACATTATTTTATGTACAAAAATGCCTACTGCCACCACTTTATCCACCTTGTTACATGGTACAAACCTACTTTGTTTGTCCACCAGACAGGACAAGCCTGTGCAATGAACACGATAGGCTTGTACGGTGAACACGGTAAACTTGTGCAGCCTCGAAACAACGACTTTCCTTGCCAAAGTATTCAGAATCTTGATACAAGTTCTGTCGGATCCTGCAGCAAGTTCCACGAAATCCTGTACCAAGTTTTGCCGTTACACCCAGCATCCTTCCCTTTCGGAGGAGAAGGATAAACCGGTAGCCGGAAAGACTTAAACTAAAGGTTGGAAGATATAGATCTTTGAAACGAAACGTCTTGTTCTTTTTATCAGACGTCTTCATCTTTTTTGCAAACATCCTTGTTTTTTCCGAAAAGAATAAAGGCTTTCGGAACGATACGGGACTGTGACCGGAAACAGATTTCTACACATATGTATGTACGTGTAAAAAAATATCCTGCCACCTGCTTGCTATAATGACTGACCCCGAAACCAAATTCCCTTTTCCATAACTTATCGGGCAAGCTAATCAGAGCTCATTCCAATAGCATAGGAAAAGCGATGGAACATCAAATTCACACCGCTTTATCTCTAAAAACAAGAAAATGAGTTTCCAAGTGAACCTCCATTTCACCCGACAGATTCTTCATTTCAGCAAGAAAGGATGCACGAGTTTCATCAAATTTCTGAAGCCCCTCTATCTTTCTATTTTCCAACAGTTCCTGCAGTCTGTTCACAAATTAAAATATAAAGCCTAACCCTAACGACAAATTGGAAAGAGCCAATTTATCTTTCCCTTCATTCTTCTCGTCAGTAATATTAGCCGATTTCAGACCTTTTTGATAAGCAACATTCAAAAACAAGCGCTTCCAATAGATGCTGCCCTGTATGGCAATTCCCCAGTCAAAACGGTTAATATTACCTTTAGGATCGTCCCCATCATCATTCTTGCCAAAGGAGGGACAATCATCTTTGGTTATGGTATGTTTATTTTCTCCATATTTGTCGGGGGATACTGTCAAATATGTATCCGACTCATATTTAAACTTACCAAACAACCCATAAGAGAAGTAAGGGCCCACTCCCAACTGAACCCTAAACGATTCTGACAAAGGTAAAGCATAAGCAAATAAAATAGGAACGTCCAAATAGCCCAGATTATGTTTTTGAGTGACACTAGTGCCGCGAGATTCTGTCACATCATATTTCTTATAAGAATCCAAATCGACCCGATGCGATTTTTTAGTAGTAAATTTATCATATTCATAAGTGATACCTTTCATAGAAAGTCCAATAGCAGGCTGAATACTAAAGTTGCCAATCACAGGAACATCTATAAAATAATGGACACTGTAACCCATATAGCTTTTATTATTATAATCTTGATCTGCCATAAGATCATTATACTTCCCTGTAGCACTGGTCATATTTAACCCCACGCGAATACCGGAAGTAGTTTGTGCTTGTGCCATAAATGCACATACGGACATAGCCATGATAAAAAACAGTTTCTTCATAATGCAGTATTTTTATTAAAATTTGTAATCTTGTTTCACTCCTTTCATAGTGAACAATAAAGAAAGACGGACAGACCAATTTTCATCAATAGCATACTCAGCTCCTATTCCTGCATAGAAACCTGGATGCATTTTAGATTCCTCTACGCTAGACATGCTGCTCATATTGAGCAGCCTTCGCATTCCACATTAAACCCTGTGCATACGATGTTAACGAAATTAGCATTAAAATGCTGCAATAATTGTCTTTTCCATACTTCGTAACAATTGACTCTATAAGTTTACATTTGCAAATGTATTGCAACTTTTATATTCAAAAAACTATCATTTGTCAAGATTTACACTAAACACACTAAAATAGATACCAAGCAGCTAAAATTAACGACTATATATACAATAAATAAATTATGCAAATAAGACAAGCTTGAAAATATATAAATTTAGGCTTCACATTCCAGCTCTATATGATATGGAATCGGAAGAACCATCAAAAGCCCAGTTATACTTTTCACCACCTCTCCAGACTGGCAGTATAGAACTATAGAACCATTTAAAACATAAAACAAACAGGCGTTCATTTCCGAGGAATAAACGCCTGTTTGTTTTGAATTTCACTATTCAGCCATATCAACAAATCTTTTGGCAAGCAACCAATTTCACTTCTGTTGACGAAGCCGGCTAACTTAAACACTTATTTTATTTCACGAATCAACATTCCCGGATAAAAATCGCCACCCGACACTTTTCGGAAAGTGGTAAAACCAAAGTCCGAACCATAAGCCTGTTCCTCGGAAGCCATATAACGATTATCCCAAATCAGATTCTCCTTAGGCTGAATCACTCCTACACGCTTATAAGTCATTTTGCCTTCTTTGCTCAGTTCGGCTTCCAGTACTTCAAATTTAGACTTTTCAGTGACTCCCTCTTTCAAGCCAATATAAGCTTTAAGGGGAGAAACACTAATTAAGGGGGTATTTACTTTGAACTGGTCAAAATTCTTTTGCAGACTCGCTATATTTTCATCAATGGCACGTTGGCATGCCTTTCGCACCAATTTGCTGGGGCTCGTCCAAGTTAATACCCAAAAAGGAAGTGTTACTTCCATCACTATGCTGGCTGCCCACATACTTCAACTTGAACATCTTACGGTTATTATTGAAAGCATTCACCTTCTCCTTATTATCCTTATCAGTATAATATTGAGTATAGAATTTTGTTGCAGTCTCTTCATCCCAAACCAGTTGATAGAGATAAGTATCAATATTTACTTTAAACCCCTTATAGGATGCAACTATATCTCCCGTAGAATTACCTAAATCCATATAGGATGTCTCACCGGTGTAAATGGCCGCTGCCGCACCCAGCCCTTTGACAATTCCTCCCCACACACTTGAACCTTTTGAACGGTCAATATAGCGAATATCATTCACAATAAGAAAAGTATTTCCAATCAAGTCCTCACCGGCATCTTCCAACAGAGCGTTTCCGCGTTGAGTCTTGGATGCCAAAGCCTTGTCCAGTTCGGAAGCATTGTACAGCCCTCGTTCTTTCACCAGTTCTACATCACAGACCCCTGTCATGTAATCACGGTTTAAACCAGCGTCCTACCATACGACTGGCAATACCATTATTTCTGATAAATTCATCTATCTCCTCATGGTTTTTATCCAATTTCTTTTCAGAAGTATAGATTACTTTTACACTTAAATCATGATTATTGTATTTATCAGGAACAGGAATTTTGAGAAAAACATCCTTTATTTCATCACCAAATTCTCTTCCTTCGTGATTGATCATCATGCTATAAAGAGAACTGCGACGATATTTTATTTCGCCGTCTCCTTGGGCTTGAATTTGAGCGGCGAATACCACCGTCAACAACTGTATTATAATGAATCTTTTCATTTTTCAAACATTCAATAATTAATAATCCCAATGTTTATCTGGAATGACAGAGGTTATCTTAAACATATTTGTATCCGGGTCAAAACGTGCAATCACTCGAAGAGCCTCTACTTCGGTCAAGCTCTTCTTGTCTTCCGCTAACATATATTGTTTGGCCAAGACCATATCCTCTTCTTTTTCGAACAAGCAAGGCACCAGTATCTTGCCATCCGGATCAATAATCCCCCACTTTCCATCGGACATCACATAAGCCATCTCATTATCAAAATTGGATGCATTGGCAAATCCCTGCTTCAGACGAACAGACTTTTGCACCCCATCATAAAGGTAATACAGGTTATCCTTTTTCACCCATATCAATTGCGGATTGACTATAGGAGCTACACCTTGCCACTCTAAAGGAACGACAACCCGGTTCTGCAAATCAATAGCCCCCCATAATTTGTTCAGGCATACGGATGCATACCCCCGATGAAAATTGCCTATACGGTCATACTTATCGGATACGATTTGTCCTTTCATATCTACATAAAACCAAGAAGCATTTTTTTGTACTCCCAAGCGCCCATTGTTCACACTGGTAAGCGAATTAGTATATTCAATAGGAATAACAACTGCCCCTGTAGAATCAATTGCACCAAAAGCCGATCCCTTTTGTACCACCCGGTATCCTTCATTGCTCAGGAAAGCCTTTGACAGGCCACCAATCACCTTGTTCCCCTTTTTATCTATGAAATACAATTCATCATCCAATGAAACCGGAGCTAAATTATGGCTGAAAGCCCCAAACTTTCCCTTTTCTGAAGAAGGTATTCTGACCATCACTTCAGCATCCAAATCATAATAAGCTTTAGCTATTTGCTTCTTTTCCACTTTAGCAAGCCTAAGCATATTGTCTGAAGGAGGAAGAATAGCCTGATTGGCTGTTAAAGGAATAATAGTATTTCCATGGACATCTACCAACCCTTGGGATTTCTTATTAATGAAATAAAAATAATCTACCCTCGATGAAGGCAACTGGGACTCAGCAGCATGAGGCTTGGGAAGCGCAAGCTCTGTATCTCCTGCTTGGTAGCAGGAAATGCGGACTGGTCTGCCTTAGTATAAAAGGCAGCCTCATCAAGCAAAGCTCCAGTTTTCTTATCTCGCAAAATAGGGAAGTTGCCCACATCTTCATATTTGGCAGGAATTATTTCCCGCCCATTTTCATTGATTAACCCGAATTTACCTTTAGACACCATGTTGTCTTTTTATCGTATTTGCCACCGATATTAACCCAACAGATTCCTTGGTCGTTGAAACTGCCTATAAAATTATAAGTAGGCTTCACTATGATATTGCCAGCTGAATCAATGAACCCGAACTTCTTGCCTTTCAAGACATATATCAGTTTTTTATTTAAATCTCCCATTGCCTCATAATCAGTTTTCAGGATTTCCTTACCTGTCTTATCAATCAACCCCCATTTTTCACCTGTATTACTACTAGCTTTATTGCCTATGAGTCCACCCGTTGTTAGCATTACTCCTTTTTTAGTATTTCCACCTTCAGCGACGGGGCAAACCCCGTTATAAAATTCACCGATATATGTATATTTCCGTTTTGTAATGATTTCACCATCTTCATTAATCAGACTGTATTTTCCATCTTTTCCTATTTTAGCGATACCGTCTTTAAAAGGGGTAGCTTCATCATATTTATACTTTATCACTACTGTCCCGTCTTCCGTCATAAAGCCATAACGCCCCTTTTCATTCTGCACGGCCTTCAACCTCTGAGCTTGCACAGAGCCACTGACCAGCACCAGCAGACATAGAATTAGGATAACTTTTTTATTTCTCATACTCTTTTTATTTAAAATCATTTGAACTTGAATTAATGGAGCCAAGTAATATTAGTAGTAACCGGTTGCTGCCCATTACCAAATGCTACACCTATAGCTCTGGCAGCTTCTATCCTCTGCTTTTTTCAGCCCCGCTTCATCCTTATATTTCTCACGATTCTCAAAATCCCAATCACTGGTCACCTTTTGCTTTATTTCATTATACAAAGCTTTAGCTTCACCTTCACAACTACTTCCCGGCTCAATGAAAACCAACCAGTCAAAAGCCCCTTGAAGCACCTTCCGCATCGGGTGACTTTGCCCATTCGGATCTGGCGTATTGCATAATCAATTGACAATTATAATTCACATATTGAGTATAATAAGTGTCTATCAGTTTACTAGCTTCCTCATAGCCGACACAACATTCAGGAATGGAGGTAACATAATACAATGCAGCATCATACTCATGCATAGAAGCACTTTTTTGCGCTTTTATCAATATTTGCCTATAATTACTATTATACCAAGAGATAATTTTTTCTTTCCCTTCGCGTATAAATTCTTGCATTTTCACGTTTTTGCCATTTATTGCACGGAAAGCATTGATATATGCCCGGTTAATATTAGTACCTACTCCTTTTGCATCCACAGTGAGAGTAGAAAATACTTTCTGCCCTACTGCATCTCCTATATACAAAGTCAATTGAACAGTAAGCGCTGTACTGACAGGAGGACCGGACAATGTTTCCTTATATAAAGTATTGGCCTTAGCTGTGATAAAGAATGGTGTAAAATTGGAATTGGCAACACCCCCCTGAGCGGCCACTGCCGCAGCTAAACGATTTCCTAAAATCTCTTGTACCTGAGATGGAAGTTCCTCTTTCTGGGCAGCTTTAGCTATTGTAAGGCTTATCTCACAATCCTGTGCTGCCGCAGACATGGCACAACATGCACACCAAGCGGTAAATATCATATTCCTTATTTTCATATCTTTTCTATTTTTCTCCGATAACCAATTCAGCTTTACCTAACCCTTTCGTCATTACTTTGCAGGTAAGATTGGCTTTCTGATTGAGATATTTGCGCAAATCATTTGCAAAGCTTCTTGTATCTCTAGCCATTCCATTTTCACGATAAAGCGGAATGCGTACCTGCTCAAAAAGCATCATATTCTCAGTTGCATCAGTTAAACTAAAACGATGAGCCACCGTATTCTGCGCCACCCAATCTTCTATGATTTCCTGTAGTTCAGCCCCCCCAAATTCACTTTCCAAATTAACACCGCTCCCATTATCAAACACGTGGACTTCTAATGCTACTTCACGGCCATTAGCCATCAAATCATCAAAATGTTTCTGTAACTGACTTACGAAAGCATCCATCTTGTCTACTACCGCTTCTTCCAACAATACTGCCACTTCAGCAGCCATAGAAGGTTCTCCCGTACCTTGCGTCGCTGCGACCTGCTTATTAGTGTAAGCATCCAAGCCTCGCAAAGTATAAGTAACAGAACGTTTGGGACCCATTGTATTAATATTCCAAACTACTTCAATCAGAATATCAGCTTTAGCTCTATTCATTAACCGATCCAAAGGAGACTCTGCCAGTGAAGCTCCCGAAGTAGAACTGGTAGTCATCTCATGTTCCGCCGAACTCTGCTCTATGGAACGAATAGAAGATGCCATATCTTTCAACGGAAAATCTTTTTCAGCCATCAACTCACCTATTTTCGTTATGACATTCACCAAGTTCAGATCATTATCCAACGCCTTTTTATAATCCGGAAGTTCGGTAATAATGCCTTGATTGTTATATTTTTGTGTATAACCATTATGGGTACACCACACATTAGCAGGAACAACCATAATGGTGGGTTTTTTAGCCTGTCCATACACTCCGGTGTGTACAAGTGCTACAATAAATAAATAGCATATAATTTTTCATGTTTTTCTGTCTTTATGGTTTTAAAATTTTATCTTCTATCAGTTTCTGCTGTAATTGAGAACGAAGCACACGCACCGTAGTGGAATAAGAAATTTGAGTCTTATTAGAAGTCTTCATGTTAGAATTTGTTTTCTTATCTTCCATACTTACATACTTCAGGTATTCCCCTCCGTCTCTAAAAAAGTCGTTAAAATAATATGCATACCGTTCCTGTGCATTCACTTCTGTTACCAAAGGGCGCACACTACATTCACGACTACCGGCAGCAACACCTTTGAACAAAACATCCCTTACTGCATTTTTCTTTGCCTGCTCTATAGCATCAGTACGATTTTTCCCTCTGCCCCAAGCTCGAAGTGTCTCCGAACCATCCAGTTCTACTCCCAAACATTCACTCTCAAAGGAATGATAGGAAGAAACACTCTTTTTGCTGCTGCATCCGGCAAAGACAAGTAAAAGCAGACATCCCAATTTCCACGTATAAAATAGATATTTCATAATTTTTTCTTCTTTAAAATTCATAGCCTAATTTCAATAATACAATATTCTCAAAATGACGCTCTCCTCCACAAACTTCCACAACGACCAAAGGATACTGATAAATTTCACCATTGGATGCCTTTATTTTCACTATCCGTACGCTTCAAGATAACTCCCTTCACTACGTACCATTATTCAGATAAAACACTTCATGAGCCTGCTGGGCAAAAGCAGGCAATAGTGCGCCAGCCAGTATCAGAAAAGTAACAATCAATCTCTTATACATAAGCTAAAATCCATTATTTAGTCCTTTAATAACTCCGGCTGATACCAGCTCTTGATAGAGGGCGTCTTTCGCAACGGAAACCACTGCTGAAATTCGATACTGCTTTCCCATTTTCACCACTGAAAGATTCTCTCCTATCATATTGGCAAAATTTATATAAGAACCTCCTTTTTGGAAGAAGACATCAAAATAATCCTGATGCTGCTGTTCTACCACCATACTTCCTGCCAAAGGTTTCTGCCGGGTACGTGAAGTCTGACTGGAAAATCCTTTGAAAAGCACCCCATGAACCGCACACTTCTTGATCACATCGATATCCAATTTACTTTTCTTCTGGATTACTGTCACTTTTACTAAATAAGTACCCTGTACACCTACTCCTTCTCCCTCTATCTCATACTTTAAAAGGTCATCACCTGCGTACGCTCCAATACAGATGAATACAAAAAGAATCGTCATAATGATTCTACCGACAAATTTCACATTCATTACTCTCATAATTCTAATCTTTAATTATATATTATTGTTCACACCCTTCTTTACTGGCAAACTGCAAATATTCATCCTTCACTTTCCGATAATACTCTCCCATCAATTTGCCTGTATTCTCCTGAATCTTTTCTTCAAGATCTTCTAACACATATTTCAAAAAATCGCAATGATTACTGCCTCCTGCTATAGCAGTAGCTGTAGATCCACCAAGGGCATCTATCTCATCCATAGAAACCCCCAGACTAATTCCGGATGAAGGCTTATTTTGATTTCTGCTTTCATCCTTAAAAGAATTAGAGTTCGTAGATTCCAAATCATTATGCACACTTGCAATGTAACCAATCGTATTCAAAGTTCTTTTCTTCTTGTCCTTTTTGGCTTGCTTCAGCGCCAACGCTACTTCTTCATTATCCGGATCCAATTCTGCCGCTATCTTCAGATGCTCCATTCCCTTAGAATAAATGCCATCTGCCACTTGTCCTTTTCCCATATAATAGTGGGCCATGGCATAGTCCGGAATCAAGTCTGTTAATAAATTAAACATACCCCAAGCACCTGCCACTCCCCTTTTTTTCTTCTTTCAAAAAGGATTCTGTCACATCCTCTGCAAAGCCATCAGAGAGTTGTCCCTTCGTATCTATCCAACCAAGTACGGAATTCAGCCAAACAGGTGCTTTGCCATCCACAAAACTACCTATATAATCAATCCTTCCCGGTAGTAATAAAGCACCTTGACTATTATATAACCCCATTGCAAAACTTTTGGCAATCCAGACCTTTGCCGATACATCATAATATACCCATTGATAAACACAAGGCAATATAGTACGCCCATATATATCCAAAACTCCCCATTTATCCCGCTTGCAAGCAAGAACGAATCCATCTTCAGCTATTATAAGCTCCTCATATTCTGTAGGAATTACAATTTGTTCTCCCACTATAAGGCCCATTTTACCATTATCTTCCCTTATTCTGAGAGAATCGGTTATAACTTCTGTTCCAGGATTATTAATTTTTTCATTGACCTCTCTGCTACATTCAGCGATTTTATCAAGCAAATCATCAAAATCACCGTTCCCTTTCGCATTTTTCATTTCTTCTTGTTTCTGACGATATACCTTATTGGATATAGGAACGCTTATCATTGCTTCTTCTAGAATATATTTACATGGAACAACGATTTCCCCCCTCAAATTAATAGCCCCGAACTTACCATCTTGCTTGATTGTAGCCAACATGTTATCTCTAAAATTATCAGCGTAATCAAATTGAGGTTCAATGACAAATTCTCCTTTTTTATTTATAAAGCCAAATTTGCCATTCTTCTTTACCGCAGACAGTCCTAAATTAAACCCATGAACATCATCTACATTTTCAAACTGCGGTTTAATTATAAAACGGTTGTGTATGTCTATAAAACCTACTTTTCCTCCTAAAACTACTCCCGCCAACTTTTCTGTAAATCTCTTAGTCACCTCTTCATATTGTGGAGAAATCAACCAATTTATCTCATAATCCTGATTTACTAAAGCCGCATCCCATTCACCAAACATAGAATTACCTCTATATTTTGAATTTTCCCACCATCCTTTATTTTCGGTCTGCTCATACCCCCATTTCTTTGTTGAGCATTTTGGCGTGCTTTCTGTGCATAAAAACTAAAAGGTATAGCACAGCATAACAAAAACAATATTACTTTTTTTACTTCATTCATATACATGTCTTTTTTTTAACCTTATGTGGCTTCAAAGAAAAACAATTAACGCCATTTTACAAATTCACAAAACCAAGAGAAAGTATCAAACAGCCTAATAAGCATACTATTCTATCTAAATTAATGACTATATAACCTCATTTCCAGATACCGCAAAGGAAAAATTAAGCACTAAAAGCAAAAAAGCAGCAATCTCACGACTCCTGCTCTTCCATTGTGATTTAAAATCACTTTCTATAAACTTGTATTTTCAATGTTATCAATAGATTCACTACAACAAATAAAACCTATCCTGTAATTCTTTTCTGAATTTCTTGGAAACCTGAAGTTCCGTAATATTCTCAAACGGGGGAAACATGACACAGCGGTTCTCCTTAATCATCATCAGATAATTGATATTAATGATATACGACTGATGGATCTGGACGAAGCAGGGGTCATATCCCTTGATATGATCAGCCGTAGTATTTTTCTTCAGCAGCAGAGGCAGCTGGTTGTTCAGCACCACTTCCCACAGTTTCCGGTCGGAGTTATAACGGAAAAAACCAATGTCAATGGAACGTAGAATACGCAAATCATTGGTAGGCGTGGATATCATAAAGGTATGCTCGCCGACCGAATGCACACGCGCAGGAATAGCCAAAGATGCAGCTGCCGACTCTTCCTCCTTTTTCATGAAGCGGTCGATAATCCCTTCCAGCTCCTTCTTGTCTATCGGCTTCAGCAAGTAGTCGAAAGCTGCCCCACGGATGGCATAAATCATGTATTTATCATAAGCCGTATAGAACACAATCTGCATATTCCAAGTGATTGCCCCCCTTATCTGTTCCAGCAGTTCCATGCCCTTCATGTCCGGCAGTTCCACGTCCAGGAACAGCAAATCCGGATGAACCTTTTCCAGCAGTTTCCGGCCATTCACACCGTTACGCGCCATCCCATCTATAGACAGCCTGTTATATTTCTTCAGTTCCAGACAAAGATTGTCCGCAGAGAACTCATCATCATCAATTATTACGACCCTGTATAGTTTATCCATAGTAAACAATCCTGCTTTAGTTATTAACGGAACAAAAGTATTAAAACATGTTTTAACGCACAAACCCGACACTCTGGTTATGGAACTATAGCGACCGTTTCGGACACTATTCTAGCAAAAATAATGACTAAACCATCTTTTTCAAATTATAATCATAACCATGGGGCAGGAAGACAGCAAACTCGCAACCGGTTTCTCCGTCTTCCAACTGCACATTGGTTATGGATATATCGATATGCTTCTTATTGTTAGCGTTCAACAACTGTATGGTTTGAAGAATCACTTTTATACCGGTGCCTGTACCGTAGTTGGCACTGTTTACCCGGTAACCTCCCCCGTTGTCACGCACCTTGA